>JAABUV010002638.1_pt1 | contig 23927 bp, 26 predicted proteins | sample 5559971 | NCBI WGS metagenome assembly JAABUV01 (sample SAMN10711881, study PRJNA513362) | rock metagenome | isolation source: Antarctica rocks | place: Antarctica: Victoria Land, Knobhead nord | collected 2015-12-19
CCGCTGCCGCCGCCGGCCTCGCCGGCGCGCCCGAGCAGGCGCCGTGCGCCGCGCGACAGCACGCGCTTGCCGCCCTTGCCGGCGGCGTCCGCCGCGGCGCCGGCGGCGGCGCGCTCCGGCGCCGGCGGCGGCCGCGCCGGGATCCAGAACCCCGCGCGCGATGAGAAGCCGACGCCGGTGCCGTGCGACGCGCGCTCCCAGCCCTCCTGCGCGCGCGCGTGCGTTTGTAGGTTGTGGCGCGGAGCACGTCGGGGGCGGGAGCGGGCCGCGTGGAGAAAGCGGGAGGGAGAATTTGCTGCGATGGGTCTGACATAGGTCGTGAGGCTGCAGCATACTGCACATTCCTCCCTGATACCGTCCTGTGTCCTGTTTAACCGGCTCAGCAGCCAGCATTGCAGATGGGGAGCTGTCAAGCCGCTTCCGCAGAGACTCCTGGACTTTTCAGCCCGTGCGGCAGCTGACCCTGGACAGTTGCGATCAACGATGTTTGCGTACGAGCCGCGCCGGGCGCCGGGCGCGCCTCCAGCGGCTGCGCGCGCGCGCAGCCGGCGGCGCAGACCGGCACGGGCACGGCGGGCGGCGGGCGGAAGGGCTGCGCGTTCCAGAGGCCGTTGCCGTCGTCGCCGGCCGCGGCGGCCGCGTCCTCGGGCGCCAGCGCCGCCACGCCGCTCAGCTCCGGGCGCGCGGTGCAGTGCCGCGGGCAGTAGCTCACCATGCGCACCTGCATGCGCGCGCGCCGCCTGCTGAGCGCGGCGCCTGGGGCTGCACACGCGGCGTTGGCGCCTCGGCGCAGGCAGCCGGGTCTGGGGCAGGACCCTGCCGCGCACATGCCCCAGGAAAGCCAAAGTGCTTTTTGCTGCCAGAAAGGGCATGCGCGGCAGGCGGGGCCGGGGGCAGGCGGGGGCGCACGGGCGCGTCGGGCCCGTCGCGGCCGTCCGTGCTGTCCACAATCTCCATCTTCATGCCCGCAATGCGCGCGCACAGCGGGTGGTAGGCCGTGTAGCATGACGTGCACTGGATCTTGGCGCCCACGCGCTGCCTGCGCAGGGCAGGGCAGGGTCAGGCCGGGCAGCACGCGCGCCTGCATGGGTGCGGCCGAGCCTCCCTGTCATGTGCCAACCTCCTGCATGCGCCACAGGCCCTGCCACCGCTGCCACTGCTGCCGTCTCCAGGCTGCGCGTCCTGCGCAGGCTCGCAAACACTGCGCAACGCAACACTGCGCACGCGACGCCTGGGGCCCCTGCAATACGGCGTGCACGCAGCCGAGCAGGGCGGGAGCGGCTGCCCGGCACGGGCGCGCCGGGCGGGGCCGGCGGGCGGGGCCGCGCACTTGCAGAAGCAGCACATGAGCTCCCAGCGGTCGCGCACGATGGAGCGCACGTGCAGCACGGGCTCCATGGTGCCCGTGTCGCCCACGGTGACCTCGGGCACCCACTGCATGCACGTCACGTGGCACCACAGGCCGTCGCCCTCGGCCGGCTTCAGCGCGCCGCCGCTCACGGGGCACAGGCAGCACTGCGGCGGCGGCGCGCCCTCCTCCTGCGCGCGCACATCACTGGCGTAGGGCGCAGCTTGCCCCTGCTGCGCGTGCAACCTACCCTCCCTGCGCATGCCCGGCACACTGCTGCCTGCTCCTGGGCTGCTGCGCGTGCATGTCCGCCCTCCCGGGCAACCCGCGCCAGCCTTCAGTGCCGCACCCGGGCGCACGCGCCAGCGCGCCCCCATGAGAGCCGCTCGCAGGTACTTGCCGCCGTGAACAGCAACAAAGAGCAGAGCGGACCGGGCTGCTTGCCTGGTCCCCACTATGAAGCTATGAAGCTAAGGGTGAAGGGCGCGCGGGGCGCGCCTTGAGCTCGCAGGCGCGGCAGAGCCACATGTCGTCCACGCCGGGCAGCTCGGCCACGCCGTAGCAGCTCTGGTGCACGGTCACGCCGCACGCGTCGCAGCTGACCAGCTGGTCCGTGTCAAAGTCCACGTCGCTGTCGCACACGCTGCAGCGGTCGCCCGCCCAGCGCACCTGCGCCACCACCGCAGTCACCGCAGGGCAGGCGCGCTGTGCTGACGCACGCGCGCAGCGCTGTACTCAGTCAGACGCCATGCCTGCCGGACTCACGCCGAGCAGACCAGAGGCGACACGTGCACGGACCAGGCGCACGCTGCAAGCAGCACGCCTGCGTGCAGCAGCTGGCGGCAGGCTGCCGCCACCCGCAGCCGCCTGCTTCCAATGAGCCGCACTTAAGCACCCGGGCACGACGGGCGGTTCCCGCTTGAGCGGGTGTCGCCCGCCCACGTGTGGCCTGCAAGCGCGGCTGCGCGGCGCTGGCGCGAGCGGGGCGGCGGGCGCGCCTTCACGGGCTGAAAGTCCCCGCGCGCCATGTTCAGCCACGGCTCGTACGGCACGCCGCCGTTGGCGGCCGCGGCCGCCGCCGCCGCCTTCTCCTCGCGCGCCGCGCGCGCGGCGGCCGCGGCGGCGGCTGCGGCCGGCGGCCGCGGCGCGCCCGTCGCCACCACGCCCGCGCCCGCGCCGCTGCCGGGCCCGCGCGCGCCGCGTACGTCCAGCCCGCGCATGTCCAGCCACTTGCCGATGGGCATGCCCGAGCCGCCTGCCGCCGCCCGCGCCCTCACCGCTTGCCCTCACACTCATCTCGCGCCCCAGCAGGCCAAGCTGCCCCTGTGGCGGCCTGCCCCACCCAGCCCCGGCAGCGCTCGCCAGGCAGGGCGGCGGCGCCAGAGCGGCCGCGGCCGGGCCGCGCGGGCGCAGCGCCGCAGGCGCGCGCGTCGGCGGGCGCGTCGGGCGCGCGCCTGCGGGCACCTCGGGCGCGCCGCCGGGGCGGATGCGCATGGACGACTTCCACTTCTTGGCCGCGCCGGCGCCCGCGTGCGCCTCGAACTGCGTGCACGTCAGCTCGCGCCCGCCCGCCGGCCGCGCCGCGCACTCGGCGCAGTCGCACAGCACGCGCTGGCGGCCCAGCAGGAAGGTGCCGCGCTTGTCGCCGCACACCACGGGCAGCTGCGCGCGCGCGGGCTGACCTCAGGGCGCGGTTGCGGCGCGCTGCCGAGGCTGGAGGGGGACGACGCCTGGGACGTGCCACGTCCTGTTTGTGGCTGGCACTTTCGTGCGGGCGGGCGGACGCCTCGCTGCCTGGCTGGCATGCGCTCCACGCGCACAAGGTGTGCGCTGTGCTGGATTCGGGGCAGTCCACTGCCGCTGTGGAGCACGGCGCCTGTGATCCAGCAGGCAAGCGTCCGGCACCGGGCCTGGGCGCCCGCCCGCCCGCCCTCGGCTGCACGCCGCAAGCCCTGGCGCCCCGCCCCCTCGCGCACCTCCACGCCGTCCTCGTCAAAGTCCTCGCCGGACAGCGCCGCTGCACGCGCGCCCCCGCCGCCGCCGCCGCTGCCGCCGCCGCCGCGCTTGGCTTTGGCGTGATTCCTGCGCACGGGCGGCGGCGGGCTGTCGTCGTCGTCGGACGACCAGTCGGACGCGGCGGCGCGCTTGCGGCCGCTCAGGCGGCCGCGGGACCCTGCCGCGCAGCACAGGGAGCTCAGCCTGCGCGCGCCTGCGCCCGCGGCGCCACGCTGCGAGCAGGCGCGGCTGGCCCTGCCGGGGCGCGGAGTCGGGCGCACCCCGCGCCTGCTATAGCACACAAAGCAGGCTTCCAGAGCGGTCACCTGCCGCTCAGCAGCGCCCGCTCCCTAAGCGGGGCGCAGCCTCCATCGCTTGCTCGACCCCTCAGGCTGGCTGAACGGCCAACAAGCACAGGCCGCCAACGCAATGATAGCGAGCAGCATCCCCCTGTCCTCACGCTTGCCGCAGCGCAGGCGGGCGCTGGCGGCATGGGCCGCGCACCCACGCGGCAGCCGCCAGAGTAGCCGCGCCCCTCCTCGCTCGTGGCGGCGCTGCGCCCGCGGCTGCCGCCATCGCTGCCCGCCGCGCTGCGCGGCGGCGGCGGCGGCGGTGCGCGCCTCTGCGGTGGCGGCGGCGGCTGGATCACGCCCTCCGCGTCTATGAGGCCTGCCGCACCCAGGGCGCCCGCGTCGCTCCCTCGCGCTCCGCATGTGCGATTGGCCCCCATCCATCAGGCCTGTCCCAGACCCATCCCTCCCTGCCTGGCGCTTCACTGTGACAGATTCATGCGTGCTTGCATACCTCTGCGCTTGTGCACGTGGACAAATACCATACGCATCGGCATGGCAGCGCAGCTGCTGCCAGCCGGCGCGTCCGCCCAAACAGACCGGCCGCACTCCGAAGCCCGGGGGGCTCGCGCGCACGCGCGCGCGCGCACCCGACTGCTGCGCGCCCACGTGCAGCTGCTGGTAGGTCTGCTGCAGGCCCGCGTACGCGCGCCGTGCGGCCTCCCACGCGTCGCGCTCCTTGGCGGCGGCGGCCTCGTAGGGCGCCGCGCGCTCGGGCGCCATCGCGCGCCACGCCTCGCGCACCTTGTGCGCCACCTCGTCCGGCGTGTACTGCGCCATGCGCGCGCCGTGCACCCTGCGCGCGCGCGCCCGGCCGCCTGACCGTCGCCCTAACCCCTATCCATATCGCAACCGTACCCTCGAGATGAACCCACCGTTGCGCCTGCACCCCCGCCTCCCCTGGGCGCTTATTCCGCCCTTATGACGGCGCGCTCTGTGAATGCCTGTGCGCGTGCTGCAGACGCGTATCTCCAGCAGCGGGCTCAGGAGGCCAGGCCAGCCGCGGCGCGCGCTGCACCAGTGTGCAGCGGGCAGCCGCAGCCTGGCCCACCTTCACCGCAGACAGCCAGCGCTGCACACCCACCTTGTCACTGCGAGGCTGCCGCCGCCAAGCAAAACCATGCATTCTGCACAAGCCCAGCAGCTCTCCCCGCCCGGCCGCCGGGCGGCGCGCGCGCACCGGTGCACGTCCATGACGAACAGCTGGAAGCTGGTGCGCGGCCGCCGCGGCTCCGCCTCGCGCAGCGCCTGGCGCACCTCGCGCAGCTTGGCCAGCTGCGCCTGCGCGCCCGGGCCCCACTCGCCGCGCGGCGCGTCGCCGGCGCCCCACGCCTCGCCGGCCGCGCCCGCGCAGCGCGGGCACTGGTACGGCACGTCCTCCGAGCCGGCCGCGAGCGCGAGCGCCGCGCGCGGGTCGCAGTGGTCGTGCACCCAGAAGTCGCACGAGTCGCAGCCGACCATGTTGCGATCGCTCATCTGCCAGACCTGCGCCCCGCCCAGCCGGCCCGTCGCCCGCTGCTGCTTCGCCCGTGGGCCCAGCAGGCACGCATGGCCGCACGGCTTCGACGAGCATGACGAGGGGCAAAGCCTGAGCTTGCCCGTCGATGCGGTGCTGTGGCAGGCTGACCACTGGGCGCTCGATGCAGACCAGTGCACCTCGCTGCTGCCAGCGCTGCAGCAGCCACGGCCCCGGACAGCATCGCAGCGCGCCTGGTCGCAGACGGGGCAGTAGTTGCCCTTCTCATACAGCCGCTGGCACCGCGTGCAGCGCCCGGCAAAGGCGTCGCTGTGGCGGATCTCCCAGTCGCTGCGCGCCGCGTCGCAAGACGTGCACGGCGCCGGCGCCTGCGCGCCAGCAGGCGCCATCAGCCACGATCGTTCCTTGGCGAAGTCATGCGCATATGAGTCCTCAGCCCCACGCGCGAGCAAGTCTGTTAATCGCGACACGACAGTACATTGTAGTGACGCACACTCCCTGGCGCCGCAGCAGCCCCGCGCGCCTGCCCAGCGCCATGCGCCTGGGCGGGTGCGGGACGAAGCGCACGCCCCAGCGCGCCGCTGCCCGGCTGCAGACGCGTGCGGCGCCCAGCCGCGTGACCGCAACCAGAGATGCGCAGAGCTGCGCACAAGGCCCGGCCCGCATGCAGCTCGCCGGGCTGCGGGCGCGACGCCAGGGCGGCTGCCCACCTCCTCCTCGTCCTCCTCCTCCTCCATGTCCGCCCCCATGTCCGCATCCTCGGCGGGCGCGCCCTCCAGCGGGTGCGCCCGCCCGCGCTCCACCAGCAGCGCCTGTGGGCCACCCGCCGCACCGCTCACATGCGCGCACTCCAGGACATTGAGTCATACGCTGAGGGAGGTGCACTGATCAGCTGCGCGCGACGCACGGCGTGCGGCCGAGCAAAAGGGTGTCGCAGGCGCCGGGTATGCAGGCAGTTCACGTGCGCCAGGTCGGGTGCGAAAGCACGCTAGCCGCCCGCGCTCGCACAGCCACAGCTCGCGCGGGGGCAGCGCGCCTCACGCACAGCGTCCTCGAACGCCGGGTCGCACGGCCGCCTCCGGTGGCTCTGCACCCACAGCGAGATATGGGTAACGCTGCGGGCTCCAGAGGCAGGGGCTGCGCGATGCCGCGGTGCAGGCCGTGTGCAGGGGCCGCGAGAGGCCGCCGCCGCTCCAGCCCCAGTCAGCGGCGCGCCGCCTGTCGCGCCGGCTCGGAGAGCAAGGCAGGGCTGCACCGGGCGGGCCGTTCGCGCGGCAGCAGGGCCGGGGCCAGGCGCCCCGCCCTGCTGCCCTGCGCTGGCCAGGCGAGTGGGGCGCGCACCCGCAGCTCCTCCAGCTGCTCCCGCAGCGGCAGCACGTCGCCCGCCCAGCAGAAGTCCCGCCGGCCCAGCTGCGCGCCGCGGCCCCTGCGGTCAGCACGCAGCACCGCGCGCGCGAGGGCCCACATGGAGCAGCCGCCTTGCCGGAGGAGCGAGGGGCAGGGCACAGCTGCCCCACCCGCGACGGAGCGAGCCAGACAGGCAGATCCGCAGCGGTAAGCAGACGCCTAGTGCAAGCAGATGTTGGCAGCGTCTTTAGTGCACAAGTGGGCCGCCTGGCTTCTAGTCAGGCTGGCTTCCCACCCGGGCGGCCAGCCGGGCAAAATGAGAGCGTGCTTGCAGCACGCAGCGTCCAGCGCGCCTTATTTGCTGCCGGTCCGTAGAACATGACGCAGAGCCTGCCCGGCTGGCTGATACGGCGGACACGCTCCGGCGCATCCCGGGCAGGGTCCACAGCGACCGCCTTCGTTCGGCGCACTCCACAGTGAGCACAGCACGCCGGACAGCGCCAGCTGCACTGAAACAGAGGTGTACACGTTGCACCGTTGCGGCGCACCGGCCAGTACCGCTCAGCACGGTTCACATTACGTGCGAGGAGCAAGTCGCCGCGCTGGAAAGTGTGCAGAGGGTACTGCGCTCCCTGGCCCAGCGCATGGCTGTACTGCGCCCCGGCACCGTGGGCCGCCCCGTCCACATGCTGCGCGTCCCGACCGCCCCTGCGATCGCGCTCGCCGCCGCGCTGCATCGCGGGCGCAGCGCAGCAAGCCCAGGCTGCATTCACCTGCGCCCTCCCATACTCTCCCTGCCTGGTCCCGAGTCTGCAGGCGCGCAACCGCAGCCCGGCCCTACCCTAGGCCTGCTCCCCACAAGCTTTCCTCCTGCTGAGCAGTGTCGCTGTACACCCAGGAGCTTCAGCAACGAGTAAGGCGTTGTTCCAGCGAACGTGGTATGCGAGCCCCTGCGTCGGAGCAGCAAGCAGCAGAAAGCGCAGCACGCCTGCGTACTCGCTCTGCCCCTGAGATAGACAGAGAGAGAAAGATAGCGACCCGCAAGAGCAGCGCTGCGGGCGAGTGAGCGGCGCACTAGCGCTTGCGCTGCTGCTGTAGAAAGGGGACAGGCCTCTCCCGGGCGGGCTGCCCGTCATGGGCAATTCGATGCGCAAACTGATGGACAAGCTCTTTGGCAACAGGGAAATGCGGGTGCGCCGCTGCTGCCGCCGCCCACCTGCAGCCCCCCGGCAGCTCCGCCGCGCACTTGGCAGCTGCCTGAGTGCGGCCGGTGTCGTGCAGGTGGTTATGCTCGGCCTGGACGCTGCGGGGAAGACGACCATCCTGTACAAACTGCACATAGGCGAGATCTTGAGCACGGTGCCCACCATCGGTGCGCCAATGCGCCCCGCACGCGGGCCTCGGCTCAGATCACTGGCCGCGCCTGCTCTGCTGCCCCTGCCCGCACGGCGCCAGCCCAGCGGCGCGCCGGCCGCGCAGGCTTCAACGTGGAGAAGGTGCAGTACAAGAACGTGCTCTTCACCGTCTGGGACGTGGGCGGCCAGGAGAAGCTGCGGCCGCTGTGGCGCCACTACTTCAACAACACAGACGGCCTGATCTATGTCGTCGACAGCCAGGACCGCGAGCGCGTGAGCAAAGCCGCAAGCGAGTTCAAGGCGCGGGGCCGGCGCTGGCCTGGACATGTTGCCGCCCTTCGACAACACCACACTCTGCTGCATCAGGAGGCGGGTGTTGTGGCCGCGACACACAGTGATGCGCCCCTTGCGTCATCTGTGGCAACCTTGAGATAGCTGCGTGTGTCGCAAAGCACCGCACAGTGCACACGCTGCACTGCACGCTGCACTGCGTCGCACGCTCCGCCTGAGTACGCTTGCTCCGGAATGCAGGCTATTGTTGACGACCCGCTCATGCGGCACAGCGCTGTCCTCGTCTTTGCTAACAAGCAGGACATGGTGCGCTGCTCTTGCCTCACGCGCGTGCGGTGTCGTTTCAGCTTGCCAGGGATAGGACAGCAGCCGCCCGTTGACACTGCTTGTGAGCGCGCAGAAGGGCGCGCTGTCGGCAGCAGAGGTGTGCGAGGCGTTAGGCATGTCGCAGTTGAAGGGCCGGAAGTGGCACGTGCAGTCGGCCGTGGCCATCCGTGGCGAAGGCCTGTATGAGGGGCTGGACTGGTGCGCTCCTTCGTGCAGATGTGTCTGACATTGCCTGCCGACCAGCGCGTAGACATGTTGCGCTATGCTGAGACGCCAATGCAAGCCCATGTGCAGCACGGTGGCTGACATGTGCGTGGGTGGTGCTGCAGGCTGGCCGGCACCTTGAAACGCATGCAGGGCTCGGGACAGGTCACTAGTGTGTCAGCGGCAGGCCGATGAGAGCAGAACAGCCAGGGTACTGTTTACCCCGTAACGTTTGCACCGACTCCGTAAGGCTGAACGGCTTTGGGCTGAGGCATTGTTGCCGGGTACTGGCCAAGTGACTTTTTGTGCGCATGGAGGGTGTGCCCCATGCACCGCTAAGCTGACTGTGGGACTACGTTTCATGCTGGCTTGCGTGACAGCTGCTCCAACAATGTAATGCTTTGGTGAGAAATGCGCATGCCATAAGCCTTGCAGCTATGCTTCCTGACTCGAGTGCATCGCCCACTGTCATGTCTGGCTCCACTTTACAAGCTCTATATGACACCATGTGCCGCACACAGGCGGTCTAGCACTGCTGTGCAGACAGCTCGCATTGTACATGCGTCCCTAAAACATCACACGATGCCGCCTGCACTTCAGGTGTGTGGGATACAAGCTGGCGGACATCACACGTTGACCGTGTACATGATGACTGACCATTAGCAAGGCGTGCAGAATGTCTTTCAGATAACAGCCAGCAGCATTCCCACTGGGCATGCCCCGCATACCCATTCACTCCAGCGTCACGAGCTGGTCTCTGCGCAGCCCCTACTGACATGGTCATATGCTACACCTGCCTGCAGTTACACCTCAGGAAGGACGGCTCGCGTCTTGGCTGCTATGTCGTCAAGCGCTTTGCTGGCCATGGGGCTGTCCAGGCGCGCAAGGCGGTTGCCCGAGATCGCCATGGCCACACGCAGCGCCAAAGCCTCGTCGTTGCATTGCTGCATGCTCAGCAGCATCTGCGCACACCAGTGAGGATGAGCTGTGAGTTCTGGTGGGTCAGGCAGTATTCCTCTTACAGGCTCATGCAACAGACATGGACGTCAAGAGCTGCTTGCTGTCATCATGGCACATATGCACAAACATGCAAGGTACATGCAGAACGAATGAATGGTGCAGGCATGCAGAGAGCAGGAGAGCTGGGGTGCACCTCCTGGAGCCGTTTGTTGCATGACACCAGGTCCCTGGCATGTGAGGTGGCCAGCGAGGCAGGACAGCCTCCTCCGTTGATGTCAGGTGCGACTCCGCTGCTGCGCAGGACTGTGGCCTGGGACCCGGCGCTCTCGCTGCGCGTCGTAGCCGCGGGCCCTGCAGCATACCCCTGCTCGGATGCACGCTCGCGCGTCGGCGGCGGCGGCATGCTGCCCTGCGGCCGACCACCTGGCGGTGCTGTGCTGGCCGCTGCCGCGGGCAGCTTCCCCAGCCGGTCTGCTGATGGCGGCCCCATGTGCGTCTGCGGCTTGGCGGCCGGCAGCGCAGGCGGGGCCATGGTGCTGCGCGCAAGGCGGCTGCCTCCTCCGCCCATGCTGTGGGCCGCTGCTCGCTTGGCTGGCGGTGGCATGCTGCCCGGCGTGCCGGACTGGCGGGCCATAGCAGGCACAGGTGCTGCCCCCAGGCGCGCACCAAGGCTCGCTTGTGCAGGCGTGCGAAGAGCAGGAGATGCCGTGCCGGACCGCAAGTGAGCCGCGCAAGCTGCCGCAGGAGTGCCTTGCTGCCGGAGCGGGGCCGGCCGGCTGCTGGGGCGGGATGTCGCTGCGCTTGCAGGCTGAGCAGCGGCGCTCTTGAAGGCGCCGCTGCCAAACCATCCGCCAGCGGGTCGGGAGCTGACTACTGCGTTTGGCTTCAAGGTAGCACGCCCTGGCTCTGGCAGGCTCTCGGCAGCCGGCTTGTCGGCCGACGCCAGGCCGCCGGTGTGCTGCGCGGGGTACGCCTTAGGTGTGTGCATATGCACAGGCGTGCGCATGACTGCACCCTGGATGCCTTGCCCGGCATGCAGCAACACCTGCGGGCTGCCGCCTGCCCAGGGTGACTTCGCTGCAGGCGCATGCGTGGGCTTGGGCACTGTCGCGGCATCGAGCTGCATGGGCTCGGGGCATGGGTCGTCCGCATGCAAGGCCTCCTCAGCGCTTGCAGGGAGCATGTCCACGTCTGCTTGTGGCGCTTCTGCCTGTGCGCCAGAGCTCTGCGCGCCTGCAGTCGCTGCAGTCGCTGCTGCTGCTGCTTCCTCGCCAGGCGCTGCCCTGCCCGCGCTCGCCGCGGCCCCAGCTTGCTTGACAGCCGCTGTGACCACGTGCGCTGCAGCTGCTGACACGTCATGCGGCGCCGTTTCATGGGCTGCTGCAGGTGCGTATGTGCCCCTGCTGGTCCGTGGTACAGGCTCCTGCGCTTGTGTGTCCTTGTTTCCACCGTCTGCCAGCAGCTCATGCTGCTGCTCGGCGTTTACAGCCGCCATGCTGACATCACTAGGCTCTGGGTCTGCATGCTGCGGGGCGCCTGCTGGCGCCTGTTCCCCTCCCTCACCAAGCACACCATGGTCGGTTGGCTGGCCCTCGACGCACGTTGCAGTGGCATGCAGGGTCAGGATAACCTCTGGCACGGCTGCATTGCTGGCATCCTGCAGCATTCCCTGGCAGCTGCTAGCACCAGGTGCGCAGTCATTTGCAGGGGACCCCGCTGCATCATCTGGCACCGTGCTCGGCACGCCAGCCATTGCATCACCTCTAGCCAGGCTTGCGGTGCCTCCTGCACCGTCTGCTTGGTCAGCTGGCTCGCTGTCTGCACCGTGCATGGGTGATGAGTATGCTGTCCCAGGCAGGTGCGGCGACTGCTGGCATGCGGGGCTACCTGCCAGGTTTGGCAGCGAGGCTGTCCCAGGAAGGTGCGGCGACTGCTGGCATGCGGGGCTACCCGCCAGGTTTGGCAGCACGGCTGTCCCAGGCAAGTGCGGCGACTGCTGGCATGCGGGGCTACCTGCCAGATATGGCAGCGAGGCTGTCCCAGGCAGGTGCGGCGACTGCTGGCATGCGGGGCTACCTGCCAGGTTTGGCAGCGAGGCTGTCCCAGGCAGGTGTGGCGACTGCTGGCATGCGGGGCTACCTGCCAGGTTTGGCAGCCAGGCTGTCCCAGGCAGGTGCGGCGACAGCTGGCATGCGGGGCTACCCGCCAGCTCTGGCAGCGCTGCCAGTGCCATCAAGCCGTCCGCTGGCTCGCTCATGTCTTGTGCTGCCTCGCTTGTGTCCTGAGACCCTGTGCATGCACCGGAAGAGAGCGTGCATGCACCGGAAGAGAGCTGCATGCATGTTGTGCTCCTCCTGCTGCATATGTAGTGGATGTTTCACTTGGCTCGAAATGCGCTCACCTGCGCTCGTGGCTGGCTTGGCTAGCTTCTTGGTGGCGACAGGGGACTCGTGTTCGTCGTCGTCCTTAGTAACAGTAAACTGAGCGAAGAGGTCCTCCTCTTGGCCATCGTCTGCAAGCAAGCAGTGTTCTATACTTACTTGCGACAGACAGCACAGCTAGTATGAAAGTGCTTCACAGTGCACAAGCGTGTGCAAGACCTGCAGGCATGGTGGGGTGCTTCTCCTTCACTGGAGCAAGCGCCACGCTGGCATCGTGCGGCAGGTTTCCCATGCTCCTTTGTTCTGCCATCAAAGTCTTGCAGAACTCGAGGTTGGTGTCCTCCTTGTCCTCTGCGCATACCATCTTGGAGTCTAGTTGAGCCAGCGCAGAAAGCAGACCGTCACCTCGTTCGAGCAGCAGCTAGCGAAGGCGCGGCATGCTTACCTATACCTAGGAAAGACAAGTTCGCCATTGTGCTGCCTGTCCACGTCTAGCGCGCACTCGTTCAAGCCATAGGATAGGGCAGCCTGACTTGAGCGTGTTAAGTAGCCTCACAAAGGTACTCACTCACCTGCTACTGTGATTGCAACTGTGATGCAGTGAGGTACTGTAGCTGATGCATGCCTTCTCTTCTAACACTGCTCTCATACTTTCACCATGACTTGCAATGTGTAGACCCTAGCTCGGGCAAGGCAGCCCTCCCCCTCATCATGGCACTGCATGATAGGGAGGCAATGGTTCGTGACACTGGTGCAGCACCCGAGACACACGCTAACACAACTGACAAGCGGCACACTCGCTGTCTTTCCTCGAGCACCACATGCAGGGGAGGCCGCAGTGCAACAGGCAATAAGCAACCTTCACTCAGCTATCGCCGCTGGAAGCCCTACCAAACGAGCAGCGCCCCAGCCGCAGCAGTCCTGCCTACCAAAAGCAATACACGCATGCATTTCTTGGCTGGCATGCAGCCGTCAGCCACTCTCCGCAGGCGCGCCTCCTACTGCTCCATTGGCTCCTCGACAGACGTCGGCTGCGGCCCTGCACCCGCCGCATGCTCCTCGCCTGCCTCCATCGGCTCTGGCGCTGCCGCGCCCGCTTCTGTGTCCATGGCTTCTCCCGCCTCCTCCGGCTTCGCCTCCGCCTTCTTCTCCTCCTGCAGCACCTTCTTCAGTCAGGAACAGAACACAAGAAGTGCTGCTCCTTATACACGTCAGCACCTCCGCAAGACGTGGCGTGCAAGCAGACAGGTAGCGCCACCATGTGCTGGAGAGCAACACACAGTTGTTGGTCTGTCACTGTGTCCATTGACAGACCAACAACTGTGTGTTGCTCTCCAGCACATGGTACAGTGATACACAGGATGCAGACAGGCAGGGGCGCGCCTTGGGCGGCGGCGGCGGCTTCGACAGCAGCGGCTCGCAGAAGCGCAGCACGGTGCTCTCGCGCTTGCGGATGTCTTCCGCCATCAGCAAGGGGTCGTCCGTCTGCCGCAGGCTGGCCTGCGCCTGCGACTTCTCCGCAAGCCAGTGGCTTGCCTTGTCGCACTCCGCCACCACCTGCGCTCAAGCATGCAGCGCTCTGTCAGGATTTGTTGACTTCTTCAGCACTACTGATATCTAATATCAGGCCGTCCCCGGCCTTGAGCACTGTCAAATACGAGCAGCGGGATGCGACCAGCGCTCCCAAATAGAGCACATGCAACGCAATGTGAGCGCCATGTAGCAGAACGCACGCGCCGCCCCAGTCACAAGCCACCTGGCGCGGCTCAGAGGTGCACGCCTGGTCCTTGTCGGCCTGTGGGATATGCGCCAGCTTGGCATCACTGCTGGTCGCTGCGGCCTTCAGGCGCCCTGTCGTTGACGCGAGCGAGGCCGCCGCGGCTGGCCGCGCGGCAGCCTCCAGCGCGCGCCGCGCGACCGGCTCGCCGGCGCCGCGCAGCTGCTCGAGCTTGGCCGCGTACACGCCCTTGCTCTCGTCCTCGCCTTCGTCGTACAGCCAGTTCTGCGTCCATGAGCCACCGCCTCAGCGATTGCTCCAGCCAGCTGCAGATGGCCGGCCGCAGGCCTGGCCTGTGCTCGGCCGCCTGCTCAGGCATGCAGCGGCACCAGGTCGCAAAGGCACACACCTCAGTTGCTGTGAGAAGGCCTGGTGGGTGTACCAAGCACAAACAACCTACAGAAACGCAAACACTGCAGTCCGGAGGTGAGCATCAGGCTGCGTGAGCCAAGCTTGCAGAAGCCCGCAGCACCAACCCAGGAATTAAGATGCACACAAGTACAGGCCGGTCCGCGCCTCCAGGTTGTCGAGCAGCTCGCTCAGGCTGCTACGCTCGGACTCGCTCGCAAAGGGCGCCAGCTGCTCAGCCAGCTTCCCACGCAGCGAGTAGATGTATGCCTCCAGCGCGTTCTTCTTCTCGTTGGTCTCCTCCTGCACGCGGTCCTGGAGCGCCATCTGGCACTCCTTCTCGTGCAGCTCCTGCCGCGCGCGCAGCCGCGCGCCCACTTAACTCTCCACTCTGCGCCGTGCAGATGCCAGCACTCCCAAGCTGCAACCTCGGGGTGCGATCCGCTGAGTTTGGGTCCAGGGGGCCCATGCCCCCAAGCTCTATCGGTCGGTCTGCGCAGCCCTGGCTGCAGCCACCAGCAGACAGAGCGGCGAGCAGCGCCGCTCCAGCGCAGCAGGCCGACCCCCGCCGCCGGCCGCACCTGCACCGCCTTCTCGCTCAGGCCGGCCGTCTTGGCCGCGTAGGGCACCGCCAGCTTCTTCGTCCGCTTCTTCTTCACCACCTCCACCTCCTCCTCGCCCGCCGGCCCCGCCGCCGCGCCCGCCGCCGCCTCGGCCTCCATTGGCCGCGACTCGCCGTCCGCTGCGCCGCCCGCCGGCGGCGGCGCCACGCCCGGCTCGCCGGGCGCGCCGTTGGCCGCCGCCTCGCCCGCGGCGCCCGCCTCCGCATGCGCGTCGCTCATGTTCTCGTCCGGCCCGGCGTCCGCCGCGGGCGGCTCCGCCACCTGCATGGCTAGCCACGCATCGTCAGCGGCGCCCCATGCGAGCCTGCCACCAAGATTCACATGCGCTCGCTGGCCGTTAGCGGGGGACACCAGCCTTGCGGAGGAGCGGGGCAGGCTCCGCGCTTCACTGGTCAGCACTCACGTCGCTGTTTGCCTGCGGACGGGCCCTGCGCCTGCACAAGCAGCTCCTTGTCGCAGAGCGCGCGGACGCCGCGGGCGCGCCTTGGCGGCGGCGGCGGCGACCGGCGCCTTCTTCACAGTCTCCTCGTACTCCTCCTCCTCGACCTGCTGCGCGTTCTCCACGCTGACGACGCCGTGCAGATTGAGCCGCACCTGCCGCACAGCGCGGCGCAGCTGTCAGCGCGCTGGGCGGCTGGCCAGCGGCGCACTCCCACGTGCAGCCCGACCGCAAGTCATGCGCCTCCAGGCTGCTCGTGCCTCGATGCAAAGCAACATTGGAGCTCTGCCGGAGCATCCTGGTGCCAGACTGGTCTGGCAGACTGGTGATCCACGACAGGACTGAGTGTATGCAAGGAAACGTGAGGTGCCCTGAATACCTGCCTGGCCTCAGCTGTGCTTGTGCTCGTGTGCATGGCAGGCAGAGGATCTGCAGCGACACTGGCTCTCTGCGTCCTGCATGGAGAGGCAGGGAACGCCTCAGCAGCCTGCTCATGCCTCGCGACGCCAGATGCATGCGCGCTCACGCAGCCTGGCTGCCGCGGGGCGGCGCGCGGCGGCCTGGGCATGCCGCGCCGGCCGCGCACCTTGACCTTCAGCTTCGCCTTCGCCTCGCCCTCGCTCGGCACGCGCGGCGGCGGGCCGACGGTGAAGGTGCCGATCGTGCGGTCGCAGCCGGCCGGCAGCGGCGAGTCCTCCGTGTACGCGGCCGTCAGCGTGAACTGCTGATTCCTGCGCAGCGCAGACGGGCTTGGCAGGCCCTGTGAGCGGCTCACTCACGGACAGCCCTCTCGCAGGCACGCCGCGCCCCGTGTGAACACAACCGTTCAGACTCTTTACAGTGAGCCAAGCAGGCTGCAGTCGCAGGCACTGACGGATGGCATAGACACCACTGATCCTGTGCGCTGCCGCTGCAGCACACTCCTGCGGGAGCGCGCACCGGAAGAAGGTGAGCATCTTCGCCGCGGGGATGGGCCCGTTGCGCTCGAAGAGCACCGTCGTGGTCTGCTCGCCGTCCCGCTCCCAGGAGAACTGGATCCCGAAGGGGAACGCGTCGATGACCTCAAAGTCGCGCACCCTGCGCACGCACGCGCGCGCGTGAGAGCCGCGCGGTAAGCGCCGGGCCTCACAACTGCATGCGTGCTGCATGGCGCATCATGCATGGTGTGCATGGGCTCAGCTGACGCGCATGGGTCCGGCCGACGTGCATGGGTCCAGTGGACATGCACAGGCGCAGCTGACGCGCATGGACTCAGCTGACCGCAGCCCCTCACAAGCCAAAGGGCGCTGGTTGCACTGTCAAAGGCGGGGCGCGCCGGAAGATGGGCGAGAGCATGGCGCAGTTGAGCGCGCAGCCGCGCGACACGCACTCGGTCGCGTTCAGCGTGCGGCTGGGCTCGCGGCCGAAGAAGTCGCGCAGGATGCGCATGAGCGCCGGCACGCGGCTGCTGCCGCCCACCACCTCCACCGACGCCAGGCTCTCCGCGCCCACGCCCGCCTCCGCCAGCGCCTGCGCGCGCCGCGCGCCGCTCGCCTGATTTCTGCATGCGTGCGCGCGGCCGCCCGCCTTGACGGACTGCACCGATGCCGCCGCGCCCGCTTGGCTGTGCAGGCTGCCGGCGCCGCAGCTGCCCGCGCGTGCTGTCGGACAGGCCGCGCGGCGCTGGGCTCGCGCAAGGCCCGGCGCAGCGCGGCGGCTCGGCACATGCACGCAGGCGCGGCGCGGTTTGTGCGAGCGCGCGCTGCTGCGCGCTGCTGCGCGCGCCTTGGACAGCGGCCCCTTGGCGCGCTCCAGCACGGGCTGCGCCAGCTCCTCAAACTTCTCGCGCGTCATCGTGCTGCGGAAGTCCAGGTCGTCCATGAGGCACTCCACGTTCATGGGCGCCTCCGGGATGCTGCTCAGCAGCTTCTTCAGCTGCGCGCCCGCGGCGGCCGGCCGGCTGGGGTTGCAGCGAGGGGCGCGCGGCTGCCACAGCAACAGCGCGCCCTCGCAGTGACGCGCCCTGCAACAGCTGGCTGAGCAGCATATCAGGCAGGCGCTGACACCGGCCAAGACGGGCGACACGCTTGTGCTCCTGCTCCCTTTCTGCATGCTGCATCCAAGCGGAGCTGAGGCCATCACTCGTCAGGAGGACAACAAACTCGTGAGCCTGGACAGCTGCAAAACGGAGCAGCAGGTCAAAGGGCAGGGCAGCAGGTTGAAGGGCAGTGCCCAGCTCGTGTTCTGCGGTGGGAGAAGGCTGATGCAGGCAGCACATGACAAGCAGGCCTGCCGCCCGCTCAGCCCGCCGCTTGGCCGCACGCGCTCTGTGGCAGCGGCGCGCGCTGCCGCCGCACCTTTTCGCAGGCCACACGCAGCCGGAAGCTGGCGCGCGCGTTTGTGCGCACGTCCAGCTTGTGCTTCGCCTGGAACTCGGCCGCAAAGTGGTCGAAGAGCGCGGCGTCAAAGTCGCGGCCGCCGAGGTTGCGGTCCCAGGAGTGCGCCAGGACGCGCAGCTGCCCCTTTTTGAACGCCACGATGGACACCTGCCGCGCCGCGCCCGCCCTCAGACTTACTCGTCTGTGCGCACGCCTCCCGCTGCGAGCGTGCGAGGTGAGAGCAAGGCCGGCCCTTTTGGCTGCCGAGGCGCAGCGCTGGCTGCAGGCTTGGCATAAGACACGCTGCAGTGCCGCCTGCGGCGCGCCCAGGGACGCGCGGCTGCACAGACATCTGAGCCAGCAGGCCCCACCTGGAAGGCGTCCGCCCCCACGTCCACGAACACCACGTTGACGGGCTCGCCCTCGGGCAGGTCCGTCTTGTAGATGCCGTACGCCAGCGCGGTAGCCGTTGTCTCGTTGATCAGCCGCAGGCAGTTCACGCCGGCGATCTGGGCGGCGTTGAGCATGGCGTACCGCTCCGCCTCGGTGTAGAACGTGGGCACCGACAGCACGCAGTCGGTGACCGGGCTGCCGTCGGTCTCCGCGATGGCCTTCATGTCCACCAGCAGCATGGCCATCAGCTGCTCAGGCGTGAAGGCTGTGCGCTCGCCCAGGTAGTCCACCACCACCAGGCAGCCCCCATCCGGCCCCTCCTTCACCTGAAAGGGCAGCCGCTGGATGTCCTCCTGCACGTCGGGCGCGCTGAACTTTTTGCCCAGCAGCCGCTTGAGCTGGAAGATGGTGTTCTTGGGGCTGATCGACAGCCCGCCCTCCGCGTCGGTGCCCAGCTGCCGGTTCTTGGCGCCAAAGCTGACCAGCGACGGCGTTTCCTGCGCCCCGCGCGCGCACACTTGGCACGCCGCGCCCGCCGCCCAGCCGGGCAGGCCCCTTTCAGGTCCCGCTGGCTAGCAAAAGCACGGCGCAAACACGGCGGCGCCAGCCGCACGCACCCGCTTGCTGGTCTTGTTCATCAACACGTCGATGCCCCGCTTCCGCGCCACGGCGATGCATGCTTTCGAGCTGCCGATGTCTATGCCGGCCACACTCATGGCTGCACTGCAGTATAGCTCCAGACCAGCGCGGCACACTCACTGCCTTCGCTCTAGAGCTTTCCATGCTCGAGCTCGCTGTGCGCTCTGCACCCTACCCTAGCACTCCGAGCACTCGAGTCCCGAATTTTGCTCTTTGAAGACAGCTTGAGGCTGCCCTCCGAGCACTTGCAGCCTTTTGTGGGGCAGCTGAATTGACCAAGCTGACAGCCTGAGGACTTGGCTGTGTGAAGGAAGTCAGCCTCGGCTTGTTGGCAACTGCATAGAGCGTTGCTTGGGCGCTGCAATGGGCGCACCGGGGGATGCGCCCCCCCAGCATGAGCCTGCCAGCACACTACACAGCGCACCAGACGGTGCTGGCGGGCACGGCGCTGCAGACAGCGACGATGACGTGCCCGCTCTGAGCAGCAGCACGTTGGCCGCCCTGGAGGCGCGCGCCTATGCGGACCCCCCACAAGCAATCATTCACGGGCACCTACGGCGCCCTCCACGCCCTTAGCGCTGCCTGCAGGCGTTCCGGGCGGAGCAGCAGCGTGGGCACGGCGCCGGCTCGCCTGGCAAGCTGAGCGAGGACTGGAGCCTGTCGCAGGCGCGCCCGCCGCGCCGCCCGCTGCGCTGCCGCACCGCTCCCGCGCTCGTGCTGTGCGGCGATGCGCGCTAGGCGCGGGCGCGGCCGGCGCCGCGGCCTGATCGCCGCACCCGCAGAGCCAGGCCGCTGCTGAAGCCGGGGCGGCGCGGCAGTTTTGGTACACGGACGAGACTGCACGCGCGGTCGCGCGGGCGGTTGCGGTGGCGGCCGGCGGCGGCGCGGTCGCGTGCGTGGCCTGCCCGTCGCTGTTCCGGGCGCTGCGGGCGGCCTTCCCAGCGCTGTGCAGCCACCTGCTGGAGATCGACGAACGCTTCCGGTCGCTGGGGCCCTTCTCGCTGTACGACTACCGGGAGCCGTGCGCGGTCGCGCCGGAGCTGCACCACACCTTCAGCGTCGTGGTCGCCGACCCGCCGTACCTGGTGCGGCTCGGGCTGCCCATCGCGTGAGCGTGTGCGGTGCTGGGTGGGGGCGCCTCGTCCTTGGCTCAATAGGGAGCCTGCATGCGAAGATCACGGCAGTGGTGACGGGCTAGAGGTGCTTGCCAGCTCTGCATGTGGTCATCAGAACATGGTGCAAGTGCGCTCGTCCACCCTCCACACATGACATGAGGAGCCTACGAATTAGGGCTGGATGCCCCAGAGGTTTTTGGTGTCCAAGGGAGCGCGGCCCAGGCGGCAGAGTGCCTGGAGAAGACGGCGCGGACCATGCGGCTGCTGCAGCGCGAGGGCGGCGGTGTCCTCGTGCTGCTCACCGGCGCGGTCATGGCGCAGCTGGCGGCCGAGCTGCTGTCGCTTAGGTGCGAGCTGCCCTGCCGCGCGGCACGCTGCCGTCCTCGTGCCCTGGTCACCGAAGCGCGTCGGCCTGACCCTCCGCGGGGCGCGCTGCAGGCCGGTCGCGTTCCGGCCCGAGCACGAGCAGAAGCTGGCCAACGAGTTCCTGCTGTACACCAACTGCGCGGCGCTCGCGGGCGAGCTGGGCGGCTGGGATGCGGAGGCGGAGGGCGCGCGCTGGCAGTGACGGGCTGGGCGCGGGCGGCGCTGCCAGGACTGCCTGGCGAGAGCGGGGGCACTGGGAAGTTGCAGTTGTACTTCTTTTCCTGGCTATCCACCTGCATGCACGGGCGCTTATGCGCTGGCCACACCTTGTACCACATCATTTTTGTACCTCGACTGCTCCCTTAATCCTAAGCAGGAAAACCCTCAGGGCCTCGCAGAGGCACCTGCAGAGGCGCCAGCTTATCACAGCGACGTGTGCGGGCCAGAGTGGCAACATGATCGAGCCCTCGCAGCCCGGCACGCGCGGCGACGCGGAGGGCGAGGCCGTGGAGGGCGTGGAACTGTTGGTCACGCGCCTTGGCCCCAAGTCGGTCGCGATACGCTGGTCCATACCCTGGACCTTCACCAGCAATAAGCTGAAGCAGAAAACCACGCGCTGCCTGTGGAGCAGCTACTTTGAGGTCGGCGGCAAGGACTGCCGCCTGCTGGTGTATCCTGCAGGTGCGGCGCCGCTCCCCGCCGGCCGCCCGCCCGCCCCCGGGTCGGGCCTGAGCTGCTGGCCGGGCCGGAGCGGCGACCTGGAGTGCGGCCTGGGCGTGTCGAGGGCTGCGCCAGGCTTTTCTGCTCGTGCTGTCCGTCTGCGGCTTGGCGCCCAGCGCCCACAAAGACTTCGTGGGCCGCAAAGGCTGGCGGCAGCGGGGCAGGCCTGCGCCTGGTCCGTTCTTGGCTCAGGCGAGTCGGGCAGCTAATGATCCATTACTGGCCGCACGGGTCACGGGCGGCGCACGTGTGCTGGCGTGCACGTGTTCCGCGCAGCGCAGCAAGGCCGGCGATGCGGCAGCAAGCCAGCCAGGCCTCGTTTAGGCCGCTTGCATGGATCTGGCACCCATGCGTCTGGGCAGCCCAGAGCACGCCCTCTGCACAGTGCTGCGCAGAGCACACGCCACGGCGCCTCATGACGGGCTGGCTGATGCAGCTCTTGCGCACGGCGTGCTGGGCGGCGCGGGACAGCCGCGGCGGCAGCGGGCTGCCGGGGGGTTGCCTTGCGCGTGGCGGCCAGCGCTGCTGCTCACCCGCGCCCTTGCGCTGGCGTCGAGTGCGGCTGCGGCAGCTGCTCCTGCGGCAGCGCGGCGGCCAGGCGCGGCGGGGCGCGCGGCAGCGGGGGCCAGCCCGCGCGGCGCCGGGCAGGCCAAGCAGGGCGCAGTGCGGCGGCAGCCTGGTCGGGGAGCGGCGCCATGGCACAGCGAGCGCTGCGGGGAAGCGTGTGTGTCCCCAGCGCTGACACTCGGAGCCGCGCGCGACTCGGGCGCTGCCGTGGGGCGTTTGCTGGCACGGCCGCTGGGGGCTGGCGGCGCTGTCGGGCGCGGGTGGGCCATCGTCTGGCAGGGCGTGCAGGCAGCCGCGCTGGCGCCGGGCGCGGCGGCAGGGCTGAGCAGCAGGCGCCGCCGAGGCGCCGGGGGAGCAAGACGGGGGCCGGGAGCGGGCGGCGCCGTGTGCCAACGCCGCGCGCGCGCGCGCGCAGGCGACTCGCAGGCGCTGCCGGGGTACGTGTCCCTGTACCTGCAGGTCACGGACCCCAAGTCCAGCCGCTGGGACTGCTTCGCGAGCTACCGCCTGGCGGTTGTGCACGCGAGCGACGAGACCAAATCGATCGCGCGCGAGAGCTGGCACCGCTTCAGCAGCCGCGTGGCGCGGCCCACGGCCGTCGCGCGCCCGGCCTCCTCCAGCCACGGCTGGGCGGACTTTGCGCCGGTGGCCACCATCGCCGACGCGCGCCAGGCGCGTGCTGGCCACCCCCTCTCCCGCGCTAGCATGCCTTGGTGCGGCTGGCTGCCCGACGCAGCACCGCAGATGGTGCCTTTGTGTCACAAGGCGTGCGCTTACTGGCTGGCGCGATGGATCCAGTGAAAGCGCAGAGCATCCCCGGGCTGAGCGGCCTCGTGCCGCCTTCACCTCACCCCGTACCTGCATGCAGTGTGTGTCGTGGTGGTGGTCAGGCATCCGCCGCCGCACCGGGTCGTCCCAACCAGCAAGCCGGCGCGCTGCGCGCGCGCGTTGGCCTGCCGCCCACAGCGCAGAACCCTCGAGCGCCTCGCGCAGGGCTTCCTGGTGGGCAGCACGATGGTGGTGGCGGCCGACATCCTGGTGCTGGACGAGGCCGTCAGCTTCTCACGCGAGGCCGACCTGGCCACGGGCGCCGCGGCCGGCGCGGGCGTCGGCGTTTTGGCAGTCAATGGCGGCGGCGGCGGCGGCGGCGCTGGCGGCGGCCTCTGTGGCGGCGGCGGCGGCAGCGGCGGCCTGGGGAGCGGTGGCGAGGTCCTCAGGTGTGCGAGCGGCGACCGCGCCGTGGGGGCGCTACAGGGACACGCTGGCGCCAGGGTGATCGCGTGTCTGGGACTTGCGTTGCCTGGCTGTTGCGGCGCTGCAAGAGCCCGCCGCGTACCAGGGCGCGCAGCGTGTGCCCTGTTAGGCCTCCAGCTCTGCCGCGCGCGCCTGCGCCGCCCGCCCGTCCCTGGGCTCACGGCCGGGGCGGCGCGCCGCGCAGCGGCAAGTTTGTGTGGACCGTGCGCAACCTGGCGCTGTTCCGCGAGATGATCAAGACGCAGAAGATCATGTCGCCGGCGTTCCCCGCGGGCGAGTGCAGCCTGCGCCTGAGCGTGTACCAGTCGACCGTGGCCGGCGCCGACTTCCTGAGCCTCTGCCTAGAAAGCAAGGCGCGCGCGCGCGCCGCCGCCGGCCCCTCGCTGCCACGGGCCCTCAATGCGCTCGCTGCCGCACGCTCTGCTCATACTTGTGCGGCCAAGCACCGCCTGCTCGGCAGCGCGCGCCCGCTCTGCAGCGAACATGCAAGGGCGTGCGAGCGTGGCGCAATCACGGCGCGTGACGGGGCCCGGTAGGGCGTCGGTGCGCGCCATGCCTACCCGCGGCGGGGCCGGCGCGGCCGTGAGGGCGCGACCGCGCGCGCGCGCAGGATGCGGACAAGGGCGCGGGCGCGGAGCGCAGCTGCTGGTGCCTGTTCCGCATGAGCGTCATCAGCCAGGCGCCGGGCGGCAAGAGCATGCACCGCGACTCCTATGGGCGCTTTGCCGGCACCGCGGCCACCGGCGACAACACCTCGCTCGGCTGGAATGACTTCCAGCCGATGGCCGACTTTGCCGACCCTGCGCTCGGCTTCCTCGTGGCGCGCGGCCCGGCCCGCCGAACGCGCCTGCGCGCCAGCCCAGCCTGCTCCGGTCGGTGCAGCCTGCGGCCGTCGTGCACAATGACAGCATGCAGGCGACCGCGCGGGTGGTGTCGTCCGGCGCTTGTCGCGCGCCGCCCCGCACGCTTGCAGGGAGGGCCTGTCATGCCCTGGGCTTGTTACCGGGCGAGCCCTGCGCGCCACCCACCCATGACGTGCGGAGCGCGAACCAGGGCACACTGGACGACAGACCTTGCCTCGAGCGGGCCTCGTCACACGCCCGATGCACAAGCTTATCTTTCGGCGCATGCGACCAAGCGCCCCCCGGCGCGCAGGACGGCGGCGCCGTGTTTGCGGCGTCGTACCACATCATCAAGGAGAGCGCGAGCTTCAGCCGGCAGGACCGCGGGCAGCGCTCGCGCGGCGCGCTCAAGGCCGCCAAGGCCGGCGCGGGCAGCGGCGCGGGCGGCGGCC
>JAABUV010002640.1_pt1 | contig 23922 bp, 25 predicted proteins | sample 5559971 | NCBI WGS metagenome assembly JAABUV01 (sample SAMN10711881, study PRJNA513362) | rock metagenome | isolation source: Antarctica rocks | place: Antarctica: Victoria Land, Knobhead nord | collected 2015-12-19
AGCATGTCGGAAAACATCGACGGAATGAGGGCGCTGCGCCTGCCGCCAGACACCTTCGCCAAAGCCGCCTGATGTTCCTGATCTGTCCGCTTATGCGTACCAGAAGGGCGTTTCGTCAGTTCCGGCCAGCAGGCGCTGCAACGGGGCGCCAAGCTGGTGCGCATGCCCGCCGTCCCCCTCGCCACCATGGTCGATGCCGACAACCTGTTCATCGGCATTCGCGAGGCGGCCGAGGGCGGCGTGCCCAAAGGCGTGGACGGCCTGCCGCATCCCGACGCCCGCCCGCTCAACCTGTGGCGCCGGAACGAGCTGAAGAGGTGGCTCGCCCTGATGGAGCGGCGGCACGCCGAGGCGGGGGTGATCGGATGGCCTCCGTGAGCGGGCGTCCCGCGGCCCCAGGGGTGCCGGACGACGCCCACTCGCCCGACCAGTTGGAAGCGGAGGCGCTGGCCGAGGTCCGTGGCCTCGAGCAGACCATGCGGGCCCGGGTCGAGGCCGCGTTCCCCGACAAGACGGACCCGATCCGCATCTACGGCGAGGGCTTGGCGGCGGCCGGGGTTGCCCAGGTCCGGTCGATGTCCAAGCTGGCGGGCGCCATGGTCGCGCGCATCGGCGGCTTGCTGACGACGGCCCAGCAGACCGCGCAGGCGCAAACCGAGGCTGCCACCGCCCAGGCCGAGGCGGACCGGGCGTCGGCCAAGCTGGAGGCGGTGGCAGCGGTCCGGGCGGGCTTCGGCGAGGTGCTGGCCGTGGACCGGCGGGCGCGCTACGGCTGGGCGGTCGGGATCGCCGGCTTCGGGGTCGCGCTGGTGTTCGGCGCCGGGATGCTGACCGGGGTTTGGTGGACGCAGGCGACCGCCACCGCCGATGCGGCAAACAAGCTGGCCGCTCTGCAGATCGTGGCGTCCGAGGCGACGGTGGGCTTCATGTCCGAGGAAATACGGCTACACGAAACGGCGGACGAGATCAGGAAGGCCGTCGCCGATGCTGGCACCGGCCTTTCGGTGCTGCGCACCATGGGCACCCTGCCCCAAGGCGAGCGGGCCGCCATGGACGGCATCGTGGACGAACTGGCCGGTGCCGCAAAGGGCACGAAGCCCAGCTCGCAGCTGCAGGCCGTGCGCGGGCTGATGGCGCTGCCGGCCCCGGCCCGCGAACAGGCGATGGCGTTCGCCAAGATCGGTGACGCGCACTTCCGGGACGCCTTCCTGCCGATCGTGCGGCTGGCCGAGGAGCGTAGCAGGGGAACGTGGTGGCCCGGGGAGGAGGTCTATCCGGGCTGCATCACCACCGGACCCGGTCTCGCCCTCAAGGGAGGTGGCAAGATCCCGACCTGCCTCGTGCAGCTTCCCGATTCGTGGCTGTCGGCGCCGGACACCTACCTGCGGACCAATCATTACAAGCTGTCTGCCTGGTAGCATGCTCGTTCCCGTGCCGCCCTGTTCCGACCCGGCTTCGGCTTCACCCCCGGGAGCGATGGAGCAACAAAGTCGAGGACAGCAGGCCGTGAACACGCCCTCCTGGAGGTCGTGTTCACGGCGCGGCGGCGGTCTTTGCTGTCCGGGATTTTCCCACTCGCGCCGGGAACCAGCAGCCTGGGACCGTCACCCACGGCCAGGAGCACCCGATGTCCATAGCACACCTCGATACCCACCCCAACCGCGAAAGCTGGCTTAACGACGTCGCTGGACGCCTCCGTCCAGCCTTCGCCCAGATGGGCGCGCCGCTGCCCGAACGGCTGCGCATTGCCATTGGCTTCCCCTCCACCGGACGCCGTGCCAAGGCCACCGGCGAGTGCTGGGACAGCACCGCCAGCGCCGACGCTACCTTCGAGATCCTCGTCCGTCCCGACCTCGCCGAGGCCGAGGGCGCACTTGCCCTGCCCGTCGCCGCCGCCCTCGCCCGTGAGCTGGTTCACGCCGCCGTCGGCATCCAGGCTGGCCGTGGACCCGCCTACCGCAAGGTCGCCCACAGCATCGGCCTCGTCGGCCCCATGCGCGTCACCAGCCCGGGGCCGGCCTTCCTCGCCCTCATCGCCCCTGTCCTCGACGCCGCCGGACCTCTGCCCCATGCCCGACTCGAAGCCGACCGTGAGGCCTTGGCGGCAGCCCAGGATGCTGGGGAGGTTCCGATCACCACCAGCCCCCGCAAGCAGGCCAACCGGCATGTCAAATGTGCCTGCCCCACCTGCGGTTACGTTGTTCGCACCGCACGCAAATGGATCGACCAGGTTGGACCGCCTCACTGCCCTCAGCACGGGCCGATGCTGGCGGAGGCAGCCGCGTCCGCCCGGCCCGAGTCGGATTAGGAGACGACACTGCGACCGCCAAGGCAAGCAAGGCGCAAAGCATCCTGTCCAGTTCCTTGTTTGACCCGCCGGAGGCGGCGTCGATAGCGCGGGACGTTCCTCGTCCCGACGCCTCCAGGCGGCTGCGGCGCGCAGCGGAGGGCAAGGGCGGCGCCGCTTGGCGCCGGGACCGGACCCGCGCGCAGCCACGCACAGCCGCCGCTCGGCGGCGAGCATGGCGAGCACGGGGAGGACCCACCCCTTGCCCGCAGCGAGCACCGCGGCACTGCTTTCTGTCGTGCAAGGCGATTTACTGGGGTAGCCAGCCCCACTTTCGCCAGCGGTCGAGGCACTTTATGGCCTGCTCAAAGTAGCTCGCTAAGCCGAAAGGCCAATGAAGACAGGACTTTTCACAAACGAGGATATTTGAACGACTTGTCGTTCCAACACCAAATCTGGTTGTTGCATTTGCAAACCCTTTTATCAAACTTGTCCGAGAGGTAAGCTGTTTGTGCACGTGCTTTAGCGTGCTGTTTTTAGCAAACCGTAAGGGTCTCTTACTACTGTGGTTTTTATCAGTTCTCCACAAGCAATATTTGTCCACAGCGGAAAGTTCAAATTCTTTTTAACTTCAAATTACGGCAAAAATTTCCTTGTGATTTCAATTTCTTATGAAGCAATAATGCGACTAAACGGGCGGTTATCGACGACTAAACGGGCGGCTGATTGCGACTAAACGGGCGGGCAATTGCGACTAAACGGGCGGGCAGACGAAATGCGACTAAACGGGCGAATAGGTGTTTCCGTGTCGCGATTTTCAATGGCAGCGGCGACAGCGTTGACCGCCCCAAGATGCTGGTATGTAACCTAGAGTGCAGCAAATGCGACTAAGCGGGCGGGTGGACGCATTTTGCTAAGGTCGAAGCTCTATAATTCCGCCCCTTCAATTGCGACTAAACGGGCGGGCATATAAAGCGACTTGCCTGATGGTTTAGGTCGCATTAGGGTTTATGGTTGTATGAGCTTAACAATCTCGCAGATTTCGAATGTTGGCGGCTTTCCCAAAGCTGCCGAGTTGATTGAGATTACCGGCACGCACGCGCTGGAGGCCTCCGACCGCGCTATCTTCAACCATCTTCTACAAACCGCACATGACAGCGGTCGGCTCGCCGAGCCAGACGCAGAATGGGAAATCTCGCTGGCCGCGCTCAGGCGCCCATTCTCTCGCCATGAAAGCAACGACCGCCTGCGAGAGAGCCTGCGTCGGCTTCGACGGACTGAGGTGAAAGTCACTTATATTTCCGTGCGCACGGGCCAACGCCGGACGATGGAAACGCATCTTCTGGAATTTACCGACACCGATGAAGGCGAAGGCGAAAACGCCACATTGCAATTCGGTATTCCAAAGCGCCTGAGGCTTATACTTGTCCGATCGAATCGTTGGGGGCGTGTCCGTTGCGAGGTTGCCTATGCAATGACCAGCAAATATGCCATCGCGCTTTATGAAAAAATTTGCTTGTGGATCAATCTTGATCGTTGCGTGCGCACGTTAGACGTAGCGGAGTTCCGCGATATGCTTGGCGTGCCACCCGGTGCTTATGAACGTGGCCTCGACTTTGAGCGCAAGGTAATTGATCCAGCCGCGCTGGAGGTAAACGGCCTTTCAGATATGAGTGTGCAGATCAAAGTCGAGAGGCGGCATGCCCGAGCACCTATTCATGCCGTTACCCTGTCCTGGTGGAAAAAAGAAGGCGATGAGTTCCGTGCTGCCGTTCATGAGCGCAACCGAAGCAAGATCGGTCGCATGGCGCGACTACGCGACAAAGTCACAAAGACCAAATCAACCATTGCATTCACGTCTTTGTAGATTGTCATATATGTGGATTTCCGCATATGCGAAAATGTTCTGTCCGTTGTGGCTAGGCTTTCAGCCAATTTTCAAGTAGCTCTTGCAAGATATCAGAGAGGTCCCGGCCATCGTCCTCTGCCAGCAGGCGTGCAGCGACAGCGCGCTGGGTATGCTTTTTTAAAAAATGTGAATAGAGCTTCCATTCCGGGTTGCTGCGTTTGCCGGTAGCTGGGCGCCCCCTGCCCTTGCTCACTTCTAGCGTCATGCTCGCCGGCTCGTTGCCTAGCTGAGAGGTTTTCGTATTGGGAGACTCGCGGTGCAAGTCGGCCAGGGCCGCAAACTTTCGCTTGTCAGCCATGGGTGATTTCCTTTCCCGCAGCCTCGTAGGCGTCCCAGGCACGCGCGGCGTTACGGTCGTCCTTGACCTTATACACTGGTACACCCTCGGCTGCGGCCTTCTCGAAGGCGGCAAGCCGGGGAATTTCCGTTATGAATACCGGGATGCTCTCGGAAATGAGCATTTCGCGCAGTTGCTGGCCTTCGGTGCGCGGTTTGGGAGGCACCATAGTTAGCAACACTTTATGGCTCTTGTTCCCGAGGCTGCGGAGCTTTGCCAAGGTGTGCGTCAAACCGTCCGTTGCCACGCTCTCCGGCACGGCTGGAATTATCAGCAAGTCACAATTGCCAGCCAAATCCTTGAAGTCGTCATCAGTCGGGTTGCCTTCGGTGTCGATGATCACGTGCTTATAGTCGCGGATGTGGCTCACCATCTGAGCATGCGTCACGACTTTGAATGGTAGGCCGGCACCATCTCCCCGATGGCTCCATTTGGTCGCACTACGGATCGCGTCACCGTCCACCAGCAAGGTAGGTGCTAAACGTTGAAGATATGCGGCAAGGTGTATCGCCGTCGTCGTCTTGCCGACACCACCCTTATAGCTTGTGATCGTTATTATCATATATCCGCCCATGCGAAGATTTGCTTGCGTAATATGCATAAGCGGAAATGTGTATTTTTGTCTATGCAAACATTCGAAATTTCAGAAATTCGGATTTCCGCATATGTGAAAACACTAGTGCATGCGCCTGGCTGGTGCAGGAAATAGGTCGTGATAGCGCTACTCTGACTCATTAAAGTTTGGGGGGACCGTTGTTTTTACCAACGCAAGGCTGAGCTTCGTCCTCTTGCGATCGGCTTCCAGTGGGGCAGGAGCCTCCTGCAGGCCGCGGTCAATCTGAAGGATAGCGTCAAGCAGCGCGCCGACGCCTGCTGCACTGGACGGAACGTCGTTGACATAGACGGTGCGGGTGCCTGGCTCATAGACGCCGTAGAACGGTTCGCTGGCGCCCGGATGTCGGGCGGTGTCCGGGCGTCTCCGCCGGGAGCGGTAGCACCGACAGGCCTCGCGCTTCTCGGCAAGCTGCTGCGTGATCTTCTTCCAGTCGAAAACCACCTCCGGGTAGAGCCGCCGCATGTGACGCTTCTCTTCCGCATCGAGCTTATAGCCGCGGATGCGCATCATCTCGAAGTTGCGACCGCTATATTTGATCGTGAGATAGCAAAAGCCCTTTCTGGCGGTGATGAAGGCGCTGCTCTGCTTGGGTGCCATCGCCTTTCTACCCTCTCGTTGCATTCGTCGAGCTACGTTCGCTCTAGGTTCGAGGCGCCCGGAGACGATCGCGTTGCTCACCGCCACATGCGGGCGGCGATGGAGCGCTCCTCCTCACCGACCGCCTCGGCGTAGATCGCCGTGGTGGTGAGCTGGGCGTGGCCCATCCAGCGCTGCACCAAGTTGAGCGGGATGCCCTGGCCGACCGCGGCGACCCCCATGGCGTGACGCAGCCCCTTGGGACTGGCCTGGGCACCCTCGACCCCAGCGGCGGCCAGCACTTCCTTGATCCGCCGCCAGGCGGTAGCGCGCGACCAGGACCAGAGCGGAGCCTTGGCGGCCGGCCCGCGCAGGCTGCGCAGGCCGAACACTAGGTCGAGCATGGTGGCGAGTTCGGGCGGCACCGGGACAGTGCGGAACACGCCCGTCCTACGCTTCTTCAGGGTTTCGAAGGTGATCGTGCCCGCGGCAACATCGACCCGCTCGGCCGTCAGCGCCAGCGCCTCGCTGATCCGGCATCCCGACCAGCCCAGCGTGTGGCAGAAGGCGCGCACGTCGCGCGGCGCCTGGTCGGCGGCGAGCAGGAAGTGGATGTGTTCTTCGCGGGTGAGGTACTTGCGCCCGCCCGCCTGGTCGTGCAGCGACATCATGGGACGACGACCTCGATCAGGGGAACGAAGCGGCGGAAGTCGGCCGCGTTGAAGGTGAGCAGGCGCGTTTCGCCATGGGCCAGCATGGTGGCGACGATGTTGGCGTCGTGCATCTGCTTGCCGCCGAAGGAAAAGGAGCGGGCCAGCCCCATCAGCTCGTCCCAAACGGCTTGCCCGTCTTCGAGCACGGCAAAGCGGCGGATGAAGGTGTCCGTGTCGGCGGTGGCCTCGGTGAGCGTGAGCGCGCGTGACCAGGATTGCGGCCGGGTCGTCGCGGCTAGATACTCCCGCAGGATCTGACGCATGACCGCGATCGGTCCTTGCGCCCGGAGCCGGGCGACGGCCATCCGGGCACGGGCGTGCTCGGGCGCAGCGGCGGCGGTAGACTGGACGAGAACGTTGGTGTCGACGACGCTCACCGTCCGTCGTCGCCGTATAGGTCCTCTCGCCGCAGGCTGAGCCCTTCGGGCCAGGGGCCGAGGTCATGGACGGGGAGGTCGTCCAGGTCGGGATCGGTGGGGAGCTGCCGCACGGGCTGCTCCTTTACCTCGATCCGGGCGGTATACTCCCCGGCAGGCAAGGTTGTGGCGGTGGAGATGGCCCCGTCAGGGGCGACGGTGATACGGGTGTTGATGACGGTCATGGCGGCCTCCGGGCGGGCGGGATCGAGCGATCCCGCGACCTTTGTTTCACGGATGGCGTGCGCCGGTCCAGCGCCGCGTGCGGCGGGCCGGCGGGGGGCCGGCAGCGGGCCAGGGTTTCCGGAGCGGCGTGGGTTCGCGGGGCGGGGCAGGGGCCGTGGCCGTTCCCGCCCGCATCCGCCATTTTGAAACACTATTGCCCATAGTGTTTCATGTCTGCTGAAACGGTGTTGCGCGACTCGGTACGATCGCGTCACAACGCCTGGCCGCCGGGCGCGAACCGGCCACTTTCTTCAAGGCGACATTATGGGCACCAGCTTGGTCGAGCAGTTGCAAGCCGACGCCATCCAGCGTTCGGTGCCGATCACCGACCTACTGCGCAAGGCTAAGCTGCTTGCAGCTAAGCTTGGAAGCAGCGACTTGGCGAACTGGGTAGAGCGTGAGGTCGTAGGGTATGAGGGCGTCCCGAACGATGGGCTACCAGCCTACCGCCAGATACACGGCACCATAAAGTGGTGCAACCCACACCATGGCTGGCTGTCCCTTGGACTGGACGTGACCATGCCGTTCGGCAATCCGATCAGCGAAATCGTCGGCCTGCTCGGGAACGAGTCCGGATACGTGATGGCAAGCGTGCCCGACAAATTTGCAGAGTCCATCCGTCGTGAGCTTGGTCTTCGCGTTGATGTCAAATTCCACGCTTCCTGTGCAGCTTTGGAGAACGTCATTGAGGGCGCACGCAATGCCGTCCTCGATTGGGCTTTGAATCTCGAACAGGCCGGGGTGCAGGGGAACGGCCTTTCTTTCTCGCCTATTGAGACGCAGCGAGCGCAGACAGTCCACATCAATATCGGAAGTATCGGCAACGCCGTGGGCCTGGGAGCTTTCGGCGACCATGCTGCCATCACAGCCACGCAGCACAGCAATGATGCCCAACTAGCTGCGCGCGTGCTCGATCTGACTCAGCAGATTGAAGACCAACTCACTCATTCGGGGTTGCCAGCCCAGACGCAAGAACTTGCTAAGACGACGCTTGCGGAACTTCGAGATGCTGCAGCGCAGCCAACTCCTCGAAGTAGTCGGCTACGCCAAGGGCTGGCAAGCTTGCAGCACATTATGGAGGGAACGGCTGGCAATCTTGCAGCCGTCGGCATACAGGCGCTTGTAGCCACCATCCTAAGCGGGCATCATTAAGTCGTAAGTGCTGATGCTCGGCGGTCGTTGATACAACTATACTGAATGGTTCGATATCAAACAGTCAAAGGTTCCACATCTGCAAACCAGCTTGGGGTAGGATGAGGATACGAGTAAAACTTATCATAGGCCCACCTGGGCCGGTTTCACGACCCTGTCCAGGAAGGCTTGCTTTGCTGGACGCGCGAGCCGTCCCGCTATCCGATTGGAATATCACAGTTTGGTTGCGGTTGGTGGCCGACCCCTTTTTGACACCAAGACCAGCCCTGAAGCGAGCGTCCGAATGCGACGGCACCGTTCGGCTCACGGCGACATGCCAAGTGTTTGATTAGGGGAAGGTTTTTAGCGGTCGGGTTCCTTGTGACTACTTTCTACCCGTATCCTCATCCTTCCCCAAACTGCTCGCCATGCTGGAACGCACGCGACTGCTGATCATCGACGACTGGGGGCCCGAGCCACTGACCGCCGAACAGCGCCGCGACCTGCTGGAGATCGTCGACGACCGCTACGACAAGGGCTCGCTGCTGATCACCAGCCAAGTTCCCGTGAGACGCTGGCACGAGGTCATTGGCGATTTGAACATTGGAGATGCGATCATTGACCGCGTCGTCCACCGCGCCCAACGCCTCGAACTGAAAGGCGCCAGCATGCGCAAGCGACGCACCACGCCAAACGGCTTGACCACCGACGCCAGCGAGTGACACACCTGCGACCGCCAGCAGCATCGACCCGCTGCCGCCATCCTGCCCGCCGCTCCTTATGGGACGACGTGCTGCAGGTGATCACGATCACCGGAACGGGTGATCACCATCGGCTGGACCAGCCGATTACAATCACCGGAATACGCACCGTTGCTACCGGACCCTCGAACAGCAGCCGAAGAACGTCCTGCGCAGCATGACGTCGTGGTTCATGCACGGCCTACGGTGCATCGCCAACTTGCTCCAAACTCTTCAGCCCACCCACAACTTTGGAGCGTCTCAGCAACTGATAGGTGTTGAGGGGCCGGACCTAGCCGGCATCAGCACGAGGAACGCAGCCGCAAGCTGGAACATGATGCATGTCCAAAGGACCGCCGCGTAGCTTCCTGTCGCGTCCCGAACAGCGCCCAGCAGCGCCGGGGCAAGGGAGTATGTGAACTGGCCGATGGCGCTACTCAATCCGACAACGAGACCGAAGGCCGCCGCCGGGAACTCACGTTGCACGATCAGAGACGGGATAGTAATCAAGTTACCGACCGACGCGCCGAACAAAACGCAACCGGCGTAAAGCAATGCCGGTTGCGGCCAGGCCAGCATCACCCCAAGGGCAAGCGCCTGTGAAGCCACACTGATGGCCGACACGCGGCGCTGGTGCAGCCTGTCGATCAGGGTGGCGAGCAGAACACGTCCGGTTAGCGCGGCTCCAGATACCAGGGCAAGCGCGGTGGCCGTGCCGGCCGGTCCTAGCGTGGGTTGGAGAAATGAGACGAGATGCACGATCAGCCCAACTTGCGCAGCCAGCGCAAGCGCGAACGGCAGCGCCACCGACCAGAAATGCCAACTCCGCAGCATTCCTGCCGTCTGTTGACCGGCTGTGGAGGAGGTAAGAGGAGCAGCCCCGCTTCCGACGCGACGCCGAAAGGCAAGGCCGATAAGGGGCAGCAACACCATCAGCATCGCCGCGGCAGCAATTGGGACGGCATGGTCCATGCCGAGGTGCTGGCCGAGGCCGATCAGCAATGGGCCAACTGTGAAGCCAGCGGCGCTGGCACCGTTCAGCGCGAGGCCGATTGCGGCGCCGCGCTGCTGGTGAAAGTACAGCGCGAGGATCGTCGGGATCGCAGCCGTAGTGCAGCCGGCCCAGCCAAGCGCCATCACAGCCGCTGCGGGGAACAGCTCCCAAGGCTGGCTGCTGCGACAGAACGCGCTCGCGCCCAACCCGAGCAGCACCGTGCTCAACCCTAGCAGCCGGCCCGGCCCCAACAAGCGCAGGACAAGGTGGACGCGAGTGAGGAATATGGCGCCGAGAAAGTAGTAAACGGTGATTGCGGACGCGATCGTGCTGCTCGACCATCCCCGCACTTGATGTAGATTGGCGAGATAGATCGAGGGGCCGGTGAAGCCGAAGCCCCAAGCGAAGAGCGCGGTTCCGAAGCAGGCCAGGACCACGGGCCAAAACTGGCGCAACTCGCTTGGCGTTCGGGCCGTGACCGTTCGGCTCCCGGTCATTGGGTCGGCCGCGCCATCAGGGTGAAAAGGAAGTTTTGCGCACCTATGGTGTAAGTGTCGTCACCAATCGCCGCAAAGCCGTGCCGTTCGTAAAACCGGATCGCGTGGTCGTTCTCCCGCAACACGTCCAGCCATACGAGCGAGGACTGTGCATCCGCCGTCTCCATCAAGGGCGTGAGAAGGTCGCGACCGATGCGCATTCCAAGGAACTCGCGCAAGACGTAGATCTTCTGTAGTTGCGCAGCGTCCTGGGTACATTGGCCAGGAGGTGGGGACGGATACTTTAGCTTGGCGTAGCCGACCGGCAACCCGCGCACGATTGCGAGCCAGTAGGCATTCCGCGGCTTGCACACGCTGTCCGCGATTTTGGCGACGTCGAACGTGGCGTCGAGATAGGCCCGCAAGTCGCAGGCGTGGTCATGAAACAGATGACCGAAAGTCTCGGTAAAGGTGACCCGTCCGAGAAGAGCAATCGTCGCCGCATCGCGATCATCGGCCCGCCTAATGTCCGTCGCCATTTTGCTCTTCTTCACCATTGCTGTGCGCAAGCTATAGGCGCGGGCGCCATGGGACAAACAAGATTTCTTGTCGTCCGGCTCAGTCAAGCTAAACTGAACCCATAGCCGCACCACTGTCGCTATTGAAGTTGCGCACCTTGGTCAAAGTTGGGTGGGTTCTTAGCATGTAGGCTGCCGCGCGCAGGCTCGGCATCACGCCGGGCGCGGTCAGTCAGCAGGTAAGGCTCCTGGAGGCGCGGCTTGGCATGACGCTGTTCGAGCGTGGCAACCTCCCCATCCGGCTTACGCGCGTGGGCGGAGTTTGAATAGGCACCGGACTGGGACCTTTCCGGAAACGGACGCAACATACGCAGCGGCGAGAAGTGGCGGGCGGGTGGAGTCCCCGTCGGCGCCGACCGGAACTCTACCCTCGCGGTATTTTCTGAGTGCGTTCAATGCAGTAAACACAATTCCAGCGGGGTTCCTGTTGGGCGTTTGTTTACAGATACACAGCATGTCGGCGATCTCGCCGACAGCGTCCTCGGCACCGCACAACGCAAACACCCGCTCGCGTAGAGCCAGAGAATACGCCTGCTACGCTGCAACTGCATTCCACTCCTTCCGCCAAAAATCAACCGAAGAACTTCGAACTTCTAACTCGACGCCAAGCGCAACCTTTTTACTGGTCAGGCTGAGAACGCTTTAAAGCGCTGGAGTTCTAACCTTGCGTGATGTAACAAAAGTTTGACATAGAAGTATTTAGTAAATATTTCAATAGTTTAGCTGATTAATTTCTTTGATCGAAAAATTTGATCGCAAGAAACAGGAAGACTGCATACCGTCGGATCACCTGTAATCATAAGCGGGTAACATGAACGGGGGAACTGCTATCGTGTACGTAAGACGCGGAGAAGATGAAAAAACGTCTCAAGAGTACGGAGGCGACTTCCGCCGATTCTTTCCCTGGTCGGGTGTCTCTGATCCTGACTGGGGCGGCGCGGTCCTCAACATCGCGCCGGGCGATTGCTCGATCCCGCATCACCATGACGAGGAAGAGATGTTCCTGTTTCTCTCCGGCGAGGGGACGATCAACGTCGACGGCACTGAGGAGTCTGTTGGCAAGGGCGCGATGGTCCACTTGCCGCGCTTCAGCCGGCACTTCGTCACTAACACGTCGCTCAGCGCCGATCTGAGCTTCGTCTGCATCTGGTGGGGTGCTCCCGCCGAAGATACGGCAGCCGACAGCAGTGTCTGCCGACAAGAAGCGGGCATGGCCGAAGTACCATTCGTCTCGCCTTTCTTCTAGGCCTCGATCGCGCCTACCGCTGTCTGACACCTCGCAATTCGAGAAGCGCGGGAATCCAACGAGAGATCTGATCGAACGAGAGCCTGATCCGATGGAAGGAAATGTTATGCGGAAGCGTTACATCGTAACAGCAACGCCGCCGACGCCAAACGGCGACTTTCACGTCGGCCATCTCGCCGGCCCCTATCTCGGCGCGGACCTGTTCGCGCGCTTCCAGCGCATGCGTGGCAACGACGTCGTCTACGTCTCGTCGTCGGATCGCAACCAGAGCTACGTCGTCACGACTGCCGAACGCCTCGGCATTGCGCCGGAGCGGCTTGCAAGTGACTGTCACCGCGAGATGGTGAAGACGCTCGCGGCCGGGCGGATTTCGGTCGACGCCTTCAATGCGCCCGACACGGCGCACCGCGCGATGATCGAGGCATTCTTTTCGAAACTAGAGGCACGCGGCCACGTCAAGCGTAAGACGCGGTGTACTCCCTATTCGCCGGGCGAAGGTCGCCATCTGTTCGAGTCTTATCTTTCAGGCTTCTGTCCGACCTGCTGGGCAGCGACCGCGGGCGCGATCTGCGAGACCTGCGGCCATCCGAACGACGCGGGCAGCCTCGAGCTCCCGGCGGCGCGTTCTGGCGGTGCGATCGAATTCGTCGAAACCGAGGTCGCCGTCCTGGAGCTTGAGAGCTTCCGGGAACGATTTGAGACGTTCTACGCTGAAAAGCGCGGCCAGTGGCGGCCGCATCTCATGGAATTCGTCGAAGAGATGCTGGCGCGGCCGTTGCCGGACTACCCACTAACCTACCTATCGCAGTGGGGCATCCCAGCGCCGTTTCCAGGCCTCAAAGGCCAAGTCCTAAATGTCTGGGCGGAGATGTTGCCCGGCTTGATGAACAGCACCCACGAAGCTTGCAAAGCCGCCAATCAGCACGTGGAGAAGGGGCTTGCATTTTGGCACAAGGACGATGGTGCCGAGCTTGTCCAGTTCATTGGTTACGACAACGCCTTCTTTTTTGCCTTTGTCCATCTGGCACTGACCTGGGGCGTCGGGGAAACGATCACGCCGGATGCTATCGTCACAAACGAGTTTTTCGAACTCAACAACTTCAAGTTCTCGACATCCAAAAACCACCTGATCTGGGCCCGGGAACTCTTGAAGGAGCGCGACGTCGACCAGGTCCGCTTCTATCTGGCACTTGCTAACCCCGAGCATCAGAAGATGAATTTCACATGGGCGGCGATGGATATGCTCGTTGAGACGAAGTTCTCCGGCCCCGTCGCCGCCGCTCTTCACGTGCTCGCGGGGGCGCTCGACAATTTTCCCGAGGCGAGCAAACGCTTCGAGCTCAACGCGTCGATCGCCCTACGCCTTGACGAGGCGCTTGCCCGCTTCGCACGCTTCTACGCGTGGGAAAGCTTCAGCCCGCAGCGGGTCGCCGAACATCTGACCCAGCTGCTCACTCGGATCGAGGCGGGCGCTAAGGGTCCATCCGGAGATAAGTGATCAAACTCGATTACTTTAACATTCTGATATGGCTCGCTTATTTTTGAGCGAATCAGAGCGTTTATCTCCGGACGGTCCCTAAGGCGGTCGCGGGCGGCAAGCTACAGTCGGACGGTGCGTCCGGGGAGCACCTGGCCGAAGCGCACCGCCTAGTCGGCTTCGTCGGCCTCGTCCTGCCGATCGTTTGTCAGCCCCTGATGCCGGATTTCAGTGACCGTCTGGCCCGTCTCCTCGGTCTTCCTCAGCCTCGACACTGGCCGGACAGCGTGGCCGGCCTCTCCATCGGCCTTACGTCCGACACCCTACGCCACGCAGCCCATGCAGCGGCATCGTTCCCAATCCGCGAAATAAGGAGGGCTTCGTGAAAACGGTGATCAACGACGTTCTCGGCATAGGCTTCGGGCCGTCCAATCTCGCTGTCGCCATCGCCCTTCGCGAAGCAAATTTCACTGGATCAACCAAGTACCTCGAAGCACAGCAGAATTTCGCCTGGCAGCCGTCGATGCTTCTGCCCGGCAGCGACATCCAGCACAATCCCCTCCGCGACCTAATCACCCCTGTCAATCCGCTGAGCCCTTTCGGCTTCGTCAACTATTTGCACCGTTCCGGACATTTCTTCGAGTATCTCAATCTTGGTGCGACCTTTCCGCTTCGGCGCGAGTTTGCTGACTATGTGAAATGGGCGGCCGACAAGTTCTGCAGTGACGTCGTCTACGGCACAAAAGTCGAGCGGCTGCGGATTGTCGAGCGGCCGGGGATCGGCTCGCTTTTTGAGGCAATTACGGCGGATGGTGGCTGCCATTTGGGGCGGATCGCACTCCTCGGCTCCGGCCGCAGTGCGAACATTCCGGACGTTTTCGCCGGGGCGATCGGACCGCGGGTCTTTCATCTCAACGATTACCTGCCAAGGATCGAGCAACTCGAACGGGTGGGCAGGGTCGCGGTCGTCGGGGCTAGCCAAAGTGCCGTCGAAATCATGCTCGACCTCGACAGCCGCTTTCCCAACGCCGAAGTCTTTGCGCTCATGCGTTCCTTCGGTTACCGGTTGAAGGACGTTAGCCCGTTTACCGGCGAGGTGTTCTTTCCCGAATTTACCGACTACTACCATTCGAGTTCCCGGGAGAGCCGCAGCCAACTGGCCCACGAATTACGGGCTACCAACTATTCCGCTGCCGATGCCGACGTCATTAACCAGCTTTATCTACGGCGCTACGAGTCGCGTCTCGAGGGTCGCTACGACCACATCGTAATCGTCAACAACACTCGCATTTCGGCCTGTCGGCTGACCAACGATCGCGTCGTGCTCGATCTTCAGGACCGCCATTGCGATGACCATCGCGAACTGGCGTTCGATGCCGTTGTCCTGGCCACCGGCTTCCTCGACCATGGCACCGGCGGTCAGCGCGAACTCGCTCATCCGTTGCTCGAAGAGCTCGAGTCTCACTACCGGTTCAATCTCGAATACGGCTTCGACGTGGCGCGGGATTACCGTCTGATTTCAGACGAGGCGCCGCCGATCTATCTCAATGGGCTTTGCGAAAGCTCCCATGGCTTCGGCGACGCAGGATCCTTCTCACTTTTGTCGCTGCGAGCTGCCGAGATCGTCCGCTCGCTCACCGAAGCATGCAGCGAATTGGCAACGACCGAGTCGTCTTTGACTAAAGCGCCGACGTTGCGAGCCGCCCTTGGCTGACCCCCCATTTTCGACAATCTTCGAAACGAAAGAACGCAAGATGCTCTCGCGATCTTCCAAGACCTACGAATTGATCACCGTCGGCTTCGGCCCGGCTGCCCTCGCCGTCGCGGCCGCCATCGACGATGCAGTTCGCGCCGGCGAACTGCCGCGCTCGATGGGCGACGACGTACTTTTCCTGGAGAAGCAAGTCGAGACTAAGTGGCAAGGCGGGTTACTGCTGCCGGGCACCAACATTAACCACAGCGCCCTGCGTGACCTAGCGACACCGCGCGATCCCGCCAGCCCCTATACCTTTGCACGTTACCTGAAGCAAAAAGGCCGTCTCTACGAGCATGGTGCCTGGAGCGGCGCGGTTGGTCGGATTGAGTGGTCGGACTATGTCAGCTGGGCGGCGGCGCAACTCGACGCCTACGTCGCTTACGGCGAGCCAGTCGAGGCTATCGAACTGGATTGTGATGGAACCCTGTGCGTCATTAGTGCCCGGACCCGCTACCGGACGCGCCGGCTAATGCTCGCTTGCGGAATGGAACCCTATTGTCCACCCGTCCTCGACGCGTTGCCAGACGACCGCATGCGCCACTCCGGCTCCTATCTCTATTATCGCGGCGCGATCGACGCGCGCATTCGCGAAAGCGACAACCGCCCGTTCCGTATCGCGATCGTCGGGTCGGGGCTTAGTGCCGCCGAGATAATGCACGATCTTCTCGACCGCCACGATTCGGATCGCATTGCTGTCACCTCGATCCACCGTGGCCTGGCGTTCCGGCAATACGATATGTCGCAGTTTTCAAACCAGATCTACATGCCCCCGGAGGTCGATCGCTTCGCAGCCGCAGCGGCCGAGACACGTCGCAAACTGTTCGAGAAGACCTGGGCGACCAATTTCTCCGGCGTCGACGCCGAATGCTCGGCACGGGAATACAATTTTCTCTATGAGCGCCGGCTGATGGGAATCGACAACGCTACCCTCATTGACCGTCACGAGATCGTCAATGCCAGCGCCACTGCGAATGGTGTTCTCCTCGAACTTGCGGACATGCTGGAGGTGGAGAAAACAAGGCCATTCGAGTTCGATTTCGTCATCGCTGCGACCGGCTATCAGGACACCGCGCCGGAGCGCCTGTTGCGACCCATCGCGGCCGAAATCGAACACGAGTTTGATGGTAGGCTAGCGATCGACCGCAGCTATAGGCTGCGCACCTCGCAGCGGGTGACCACGCCGATCTTCCTCAACGGACATTGCGAACACACCCACGGGATCGCCGACACTCAGTCCTTTAGCCTCATCGCGTTCAAGGCCGAACAGCTTCTCGGCGCGATGTTTTACAGCCCGGTGCGCGCGGCGGCCCTGCAATCAAGCAGCGCCGCCCATGGACTAGCCGCGATCCGGTAGTGCCGCGTCGTTCCGACACGCGCCGATCGAGGCGAGACGATCGAACCCGTCGCCGCCTTCTGATGACGACAAGCTGTAGTTGCCGACGGACGTCCCGACGCACGTGCGTAGCGTTCACAAGAAAACCGAAAGAGACGAGCAGCGACGATTTAAAGGACTGACGACATTATAGGTGAAATGACCGGTAGGAGGGCTATGGACGCCCCAAACCACTCGTGCCGTTGATCAATAGGACCGTGCTGAAATATTACATTTTAATGGAGAACGACATGCACATTCATTCGATCGAAAACCACGAATCCCAGGTGCGAACCTATTGTCGCGACTTCCCGGCCCTGTTCGACACCGCGCAGGGTAGCTTCGTCGAGGACACCGAGGGAAATCGCTATCTCGATTTCCTGGCCGGGGCCGGTTCACTTAACTATGGCCACAACGATCCGATGATTGCCGCCAAGCTGATCGAACATCTGACTGCAGGACGCATCTGTCAGTCGCTCGATCTCTACACGGTCCCGAAAGCCGAATTCATCGCTACCTTCGTCAAGCACATCATGCGGCCGCGCGGCCTTGGCGAACACAAGATCCAGTTCGTCGGGCCGACCGGAACGAATGCCGTCGAGGCGGCGCTGAAGCTGGCCCGCAAGGTGACGAGGCGCTCGGATGTCGTGGCGTTCACCGACGCCTTTCACGGCGTGTCGCTCGGCTCACTTGCGGCCTGCGGCGAGCGGGGCAAACGTGCAGCTGCCGGCGTGCATTTGCACAACGTCGTGCGCGGCGCCTTTGAGAATTTCCACGGCCCCGCAGTCGACACGATCGCACTTCTCGAGACCTATTTCTCGGATCCCAATTCCGGCGTCGAGGCACCAGCGGCCTTCATCGTCGAACCGATCCAGGGCGAGGGTGGGCTCAATACCGCATCACCCCAGTGGTTGCGGCGGCTGGCCGATTTGGCCGCCCGTCTCGGCTCTCTCCTGATCGTCGACGAGATACAGACCGGATGCGGACGCACCGGCCACTTCTTCGCCTTCGAAGAAAGTGGCATCACCCCCGACATCGTCTGCGTCTCGAAGTCGATCGGTGGCTTCGGCCTGCCGATGGCGCTTCTTCTCGTCAAACCCCACTATGATGTTTGGGCACCCGGCGAGCACAACGGGACGTTTCGCGGCTCGAACCTGTCCTTCGTCGCCGCCACTGCGGCGATCGATCACTACTGGCGGGACGATTGCTTCATCACCGATGTCCGCCACAAGGCGCAGATGGTCCGGGCACGGCTCAACGACATAGCCGGTCGCTACTGCCACGTCCATGTGGTCGGTCGCGGATTGATGATCGGCCTGCGGTTCAAGGATCCGAAGATTGCCCGCGCCGTCTGCACCGGGGCGTTCACCAAGCGGCTGATGGTGGAGACCTGTGGCCCGGACGGCAACACCATTAAGCTCTTGCCGCCGCTGACGACGAGCCTTTCCGACCTCGAGGCCGGTCTCAAGATCATCGCCGACACGATCAAGGATGTCGCCCCGTCCGATCGCCTTTTGGCGGGTGTGGCGTGACCCTTGGGACCGGTTTCTGGGCCAATGGGCCCGGGCCGGCTCCCCGCCGCTGCGATGTCGCGATCGTCGGGGCTGGCTACACAGGCCTTTCGGCGGCCCTCGCACTCGCCGAGGCCGGACAGGCAGTCACGGTGTTTGACTGCGGCCGGATCGGCGACGGTGCGAGTTCGCGCAATGCTGGCTTCTGTACGGTTAATCCACCCTTCTCCGTGGCGGCCCTTGCAGCGATCGGTCCGGATGCAGGGCGGCGATGGATGAACTGGTTCGAGTGCGCCGTCGACTATGTTGAGGCGCTGGCAGAGCAGTTTGAATCTGCCTCCACCGACACGAACTCTTATGTGACGCACTCGGGGGAGACGATAGAATTTCGTCGCTCGGGCGCACTGAAGCTTGCCGAAACAACGGCTCAAGCCCGCCGGATGAGGATCGAGGTCGAAATGCTCGGCAGCATCGGTATCGAACGGCGTTACCTCGACGTTGCAGATTTGCAGTCGCCGCTTGCTGACCGCTTCGTCGCAGCGCGCCATGATACGGGAAGCGCGACGCTGAACCCCGGCGCGCTCCACCGCGCGCTTGCCAAACGCGTCGTGGCAGCCGGCGCTACAATCCTGGAAGATTGCAGCGTGACGCAAGCGTACGCGAGCACAGATGGCATCAAGGTCGTTCACCGGCATGGCTCGACGCAGGCCCGGCGGATCGTAGTTGCGACCAACGGCTACACGAATACCTCGATCGCGCCGTTCCGGGATTTCATCCTGTCCGTTGGCAGCTTCATCATGGTCACCGAGCCTTTTGCAGAAGATGTCGATCTTGGCGTGCTGACGAATGGCATTGCCTTGAGCACCGCCTACAGGTTTCCGCATTACTTCCGGCTGTTGCCGGATCGTCGCCTTCTCTTCGGCGGACGCTCCTCGCTTTCGGCCGCCGGACGCCTCGACGAGTGCGCGACATGGCTGCATGGTCGAGCCGAGACGCTGTTCCCGACGCTGGACGTGCCCAAACCCTCTCATTGCTGGGGCGGACGGCTGGGCTTCACTTTCGACAAGCGCCCCTTGCTTGGGCGGCTGGACGAGTGCCGCTATTATGCCATGGGCTGCGCCGGGCACGGCGTGCCGACATCGCTGTCCTTTGGACGCGAGGTCGCCAACCATATCCTCGGCAAGCCGGTCTCGGCGCCATTCTGGCGCGAGCCGGCGTCACCACCGGCCCGGATTGCCAAACTCTTTCAGGGGCTGCTTCCGCTGGCTCAGGCCGGCTTGAAGATGCGCGATGCCGGCGACGCCATTGTCGAGACCGTTCGACGCAGCAGGTTTCCTGTGTCGAAAGAGGCCTTTCCATGACCCAAACACTGACCATCGGGCTCAGCGCCAATGATGGCGGCCCGCATACTCCCGAATTGCTGCGTGCCTTTGTCGACGCGCGCGAATGGCTCGGCTGCACCGTCGATTTCGTGTGGATGAATGACGGTAGGGAGCCCGTTCGCGCTCGAAAAGCCGCCGCACATCTCTCGAGCTGCGGCGTTTCGATCGTTGTCGGCCATCTCAGCGCCGCAGCTGCGGTCGCCGCAGCCGAGATCTATGCCGCGTCCGATACCGTCTTCATTGCGCCTGCCACTAGTCATCCGCAGATAAACCCCGGTGGGTGGGAGGGCATCCTGCGCGCCTTCGGCACCGATGAGCGAACAGCGCGAACCATGTTGGCAGCCTGCCTGCCGGGTGCCACGCCGGTCGTCATCGAGCAGCGCCAAGCCTACGGCGCCGCGCTCGCCGATGCATTATCGTTCGTAATCAAGGACTTCGGAAGCGCGCCCGTGCGGATCGCACCCTATTTTCCGCCCGAAGCGGTGTCGCTGCCACACGACACTTCGACACTCTATGTTTGCGGCATTCATGAATTCTGCATTGACGTCATCCGCGCGGTGCGCGGCAACGGCTTTATCGGTGCGGTCGCCGTCGGTGACGATTGCTTCACTCCAAACTTCCTAGCCTCCGGCGGTGCCGACGTCGACGGCTGCTTCGTCGCGACCCAGATCGTCCCCGGCAGCGCCAACGGCAAAGCCGGTACGTTGGTTCGTGGCGAAGCGATCGAGGGCTACTATCCGACCTGCCTCATCGCGACGACCGTTGCGCTTCAAGCCGCAACCCGCTTTCCAGATTTGAGTGGCGCGGCCCTCGGCCGGGCGATCAGGGCCCAGGACTGGTTGACCCCCTTTGGCTGGATAGGGTTTGATCGAAACGGGGATCTGCGCGGATTGCGCGATGCCTTGTTCCGGGTTGAGGGCAACTGCCTCGTCGCTCAACCGATGCTTAATTTCGTCTGCCAGACTGATGGTGCCGGAATGGGAGCGTCGTCATGATCGCGCTTGCCAGGGAGGTTCATACCCTCATTCGACCGCTCGTCGCCGACGATCGGTCCGAATGGCTCGATCTGTGGCGCGGCTATCTGAAATTCTACGAGGCGCTGGAGGTCATTGGTGTCGCTGACGCGACCTTCGCGCTGGTGAGTGAGTCGCACGGAACGGCTTTCGGCCTTATCGCCGAAAGCGGCAGTCGGTCCATCGGTCTCGCCCATATAGTCATTCACGCCTCGACATGGTCACGCGGCCCTCGCGCATGCCTTCAAGATCTCTTTGTCGCCCCGGCGGCACGCGGCCGCGGCGTCGGAGGCGCGCTGATCGAGGCCGCGGCGCACGCTGCCGACGAGGCGGGTGCCTGCCAGTTCTACTGGATGACGCAGGTCACGAATGCGCCGGCCCGACAGCTTTACGATCGGGTCGGGCACCTAACCGAATTCATCAAATACGAACGGCCCCTGGTCGCGGATAGAACGTGAGGAGAGGCGATGCTTAAGCTTTATGGTAACCGGGAATCTGGCCACAGCTATAAGGTCGCGCTCTGCCTCAGCCTGCTGCGACAACCTTATAGCTACGAAGAAATCGACATCTTCGCACCGCTTGAACAGCGTGGTGAGGACTTCCGGAAAGCCAATCGCTACGGTGAAGTTCCTGTTTTTGTAGAAGACGGCCAGGCAATCGTCCAATCCAACGCGATTCTCCTACATCTTGCCCGCACTCATGACCGGTTCCTCGGGCGAACGGTCGAGGAACGCTTTGTGATAGAGGAATGGCTATTCTGGGAGACGAGCCGACTCAGCATCGGGGTCGCCAATCTTCGCTTCATGTACTGCTTCGAAAAGAAACCTGTGGCCGCACTCATGCAACATTACGCCTACCGCACTACTGCGGCGCTCGCGACTCTCGAAGGAGCACTTGCGGGGAGGCAAACCATTGTCGGGACCGAGATCTCGATCGCAGACCTCTCCTGCTGCGGCTATCTCTACTGGCTCCGCGAGGCGAGGGTGGACATTGATCTCTACCCCAATATCCGCCGCTGGCTCGACGGGATTTCAAACGCTCCAGATTGGCGCCCCCCGAGCGAAATCCTCGGTAGGACGGGGACGATCACTCCTTAAAAAGATAAGCAACACAAGGTCTTCAGCCGTCGCGCGTAGGCCGTCCCGGATAGCGGCTCGTAGCCGGAACGATGTCAAATCGACCGCTCGTTTCGCTATCAGCTTTACGCGACCTTCAACCTTCAACCTTCAACCTTCGTCCTGTCGAAGCGTCGAGTCTATCGAAAGATACGCATCAGAAAACCGGGGTGCCTGGCCCGGATCGCGGCAGACCATCGGGCCAGGCATTCAGGGAGAAAAAGCTGTGATGAAGACGACATCGCAATATAACACCGACGACCAGAGATGGGACGCGGTGATCGAGCGCGATCCAAACAGCGATGGCTGCTTCTATTCCGCTGTCCGCACGACGAAAATATATTGCAGGCCGGATTGTCCTGCCCGTCGCCCCTACCGCCAGAACGTCGAATTCTTCTTAAATGTTGAGGATGCAGAGACGGCAGGTTACAGGCCCTGCAATCGCTGCAATCCGCGTGGCATCTCGACCAAAATACAACACCAGATCGTAATCGAACGCGCCTGTGTGCAGATCATAACTAACAATGCGGCATCAAGCCTTTCGGATCTCGCAGCGGAGGCCGGCATGACGCCATCTCATTTTCAGCGTCTATTCAAGACGTTCGTCAGTCTCAGTCCGAAGCAATACGGGATCGCGCTGCGCAAGCAACGGCTATACGATGCGTTGCCCGAAACCGACACGGTAACGGCAGCGATTTACCGGGCCGGCTTTCTCTCTAGCTCTCGCGCCTATGCAGCCCTCGCGAACTGCCACAGCGTGGCGCCATCTCTGATGTGCCGCGGAGGAACGTTCCTTGCTATCCAATGCGCAGTCGTCGGAACGCTGGTCGGTGATGCGGTCGCAGCCGCCACGCAGGACGGTCTCCGCCTGGTACGGTTTTGCCGCGCAGGCACTGGACACCAATTTCTGCAAAAAAGCTTTCCGAATGCCTCTTTGGTCTACACAGCCGATCTATTGGCCCAGGTTGTCCACAGTATCTGTAGAGTCGAAGAAGACGGGAATTTTGAAAGTGTCATGCCGATAGACATTCGCATGACGGTGCTTGGCGAATTAGTTTTGGAGAGCTTGATCAATCCAAAGGCAAGTGCTCGTCCAAGATCGAGTCGCAGGAAGCGGTCCGACGCTGACGTGCCCTCTCCTTAATCGGCCCGTTCCCACCAGCTCTGTCACCAGCCGCCATCTGGCTGGCGAGGGCTGGTCGGATACGTGGGTCAGTGCGCGATTACGCCTGAACTGCTTATCAGGTGTAGGTGCTTGCCACCATCGGCGCTCGTGCTCGCAAACGGAGCGTATTCCTGTTCGGATTAGATTAGCTGACAATGTAGCGGGGCTCGTGCTCACATTATCTGCCACTGTGCTCGCCATCATCACGTCGTGCTCGCCAACTATCAAGCGACATCAGGAACCCAGCGGCGTGTTGCCTCAAGACGGAATGTTACCGAGCATCTCGGTGTCGCCGGTCACATTCAGCTGCGTGCCGACCTGCATGACCGCCCTCGATCCGCTCACAATGATTCGGCATTATGTAGCTACCACCACGGGCGAAATCGGCCTTGTACTCGGCAGCTGATGTTGTCATGGATGGTGCCGGTTTCACCTCTCGTGATCGGTCCTCATGACGCAGCACTTCCTGCTTTCTGCCGGCGCTCGCTCGCTCAGCGCCGCCAAGATCCTGCGCATGTCCGACATTGGCGTGGAAAACGTGTTCCTGCGCCTGCGCTGGCCCGAAACGGATGGCAAGCCGGTCTGCCCGGACTGCGGTTGCACGATCTACTATGCGTGCCGGCGGCCTGAGGGCCAGCTGCGATGGCGCTGCAAGGCGTGCCGTGGTGATTTCTCCATCACTTCGGGCACCTTGTTTGCCTGGCACAAGCTGCCGTTGCGGACCTACCTGCTCGCAGTCGCTGGCTTCTGCAACGAGGTAAAGGGTATTGTGTCAAGAAGACGCGCGAGCGTCATGCTGTACGAGAGATGAAGGAGGACCCTTCGGAGCCGTCCTGTAGGGGGAGGCTTCAAACCGCCACGAGCTGCTTCGGTCAATGCCGCGGTGG
>JAABUV010002642.1_pt1 | contig 23918 bp, 1 predicted proteins | sample 5559971 | NCBI WGS metagenome assembly JAABUV01 (sample SAMN10711881, study PRJNA513362) | rock metagenome | isolation source: Antarctica rocks | place: Antarctica: Victoria Land, Knobhead nord | collected 2015-12-19
TCTAATCTAGGGGAGCCCTAGAGAAAGTCTAAGCTACTAGGCCCTATTCCTTATATTCGTGGCGACCTCCTTATCTTTAAGTATCTTCTACGCCCTCCTCTAGACTAGGGTTTAGCTCTCCTAGCTCCATTCGAATTCCGTGTATACCGGGAGGTAGTTAGATCTATACTAGAGGTCTGCCCTTAGGCCGCAGTTTTAGAGTACGTTAGTAGTACCCTTAGTAGTAAAGACTAGGTCGATTACCGACTTTAGACCTCTCCCCCGCTATATTACTATACCCTCCGGTAGGGCGACTTCTATACTATATTTACTCGTTTCGCCTAGTAATATATCTATTATAACGTGGTATATACTTCTCCCTTTATTATTCTACCGGGGATAGTAGAGATTAAAGTCCCCGAGGAGGATATATTCCCCTAGCCTCTTTAGGGCCTCCGCTATTAGAGGGATTATTATTAGGCCGTCCTTTAACTTATACGTCGTTAGAGAGGGGCTATAAATATTATATATCTAGATATTATCCGCTTATATTCCCTATTACCCTTTCCTAAGGCTGACTTTCAGCGAGTAGTAGTCGCCGCTTAAGAAGTCTACCTCCTAGCTCTCTATATCAACTCTTTTATTAATATAAAAGTATACCCGAGTATTCTCCTTAGCTCTATAAACTAGGTGGAACCTATTATAAGATAGGTCGTACGTCGACTTAGTCCTTAGGTTAGTCTATAGCTCCTATATTACTAAGACATCTATTTACTAGACTTTAGTATCTTCTAGGAGTAGCGTTTACACGCCGTCCTTTTCTTTTTATACGTTATACTATAGGATCTTAAGCGGTTATCCTACTATATAGTTAGTATAAGGCTAGAGTCTACTACTATTTAGTCGTCTATAGCCTAAGCGCCCCTAAGGGTAATTAGTACTCCCTAGGGTAGCGGGAGGACCTATTATCCTACCTCCTTTCGGGCTATTTAGACTATTATAGTTAGCCGCCCTCTTTATTAGGGAGGGGCTAGGTCTAGTAGTTCCCTTTCCGCTTATACCGGTAACTTCCTCTTCTTTAATATACCTTAGACTATCCTAAAACCGTCTACGTCTATCTCCTCTTCGCTGCGGGTATTAGTTCCCCGTAAGCCCTACGTGTTATAGAACGCCGGCCTAGTCTAGCGTCTCTATACTACTCTCTAGTACTCTCTTCGCCTGACCGGGTAGTCCTTACTCTAGGCCTTATAGCCTCCTTTATAAACAGCGTATATTATTACTCCTTTACCCGTAACGTGGTCTACTAAGCTATAGCTGCCTATATAATAGCCGTACCTCTTCTCCCTTTAATACTCTCGCGTAAAGTGTCTATATCTATAGCAGTTAAAGTATTATCTTATCTCTACTCCTTACTCCTATCTCTTATAAACTAAGAGACTACTACTAAGAGCTATCCCTCCTCGAACTAGGCGGTTCACCGCCTCCGGTGTTACTACTCCGATAATTAGGGTTAAGTAGGTCTTCTTACTCCTATCCTACCTTAGTCTCGCCGTATATTTCGCCTACCTAAAACTAGTAAAGTTAGTATTCGGGTAGGTAATAATATTATCCTCCCTAATTCTCGCTAGCCCCTTCTCCTTTTCCTTTTTATTAAGGAGGTTTATATACGCCCCTTTAACCGCTATATAGAAGGTCTTCCTTACTACCTTCGCTAAAGGGTAGGCTACGCTCGCCTACTCCTATATTCTCTCAAGGGCCTTACGCCCTTTAACTGTTACCGTCTATAGTACTACGTCTATTATACCCCTAGAATAAGTACCGACGATATTCTTTATAACTATATTTACTAGGTTAATAAAGCTTTTAATAAGCTCCTCCTTTTTTATCTAACTCGCTTTCCTATAGCCTTCTTTATCTCTAAATTATACTACTACTTCCCTTATCCTCTAAACGTCTAATTACTTAAGTGGCTAGCTACCTCGCGCCCCCTCTAGGCCCGGTCCTATCCTCGGGCCCGGGCTTTGCTAGGACCTAGTCCCTATACTAGCCCCAGCTACCTAGGCCTATAACCCTCTACTATACCCTACTAACGCGTTTCTATCCCTCCCCGTTTTTTCTAGACGCGTTTCTAGCTTAGTAATACGTACTTCCGTAGCCTTAAAGCCTCCTATTATAGTATAAAGGGCGACCTAGGTAACGCCCTATATCGCCTCTATTATCTCCCCGAACTAGAGACTCTAGATCGCCTAGATTATATCCCTTGCTTTTATAATAGACTCTATAATATTTTAACCTTCCTAGCCTTGTCTCCCTTACTCTTTTTCCCTAATTTCCGGGGACTTTAGTAGTATTAGGGGTCCTGTTATCGCGACCCTAAGAGTATCCCCTCTTACTTCCCTCCTACTACCACTTCTACTACCTCCTCCGTCCCCTTCTCCCCTCTCGTCTCCTTCCCGTAAGTTCGTATGTAACGCCTAGTACGTTACCTGTAGTCTTTACGCGTACGCTTGTTCGCCCGTTATTACCGCTATTATACTTCTAGGTAAATTAACGTCTTATTACTCGCTAAGACCTACTATAACCCTAAGGTATATACTTGCTAGTAACGTACTTTTAAAGTATATTTATCTAAATATATAGTATTACTTTCAAAGAAGGTATTATAATAATCTTATTTAATAAACTTATACTAGTTATAATAAATAAAGAAGCTTATTAAAACTTTGTAAAGTTTTTTATTATAATTATAATTATAATTATAACTACTACTTACCTATTATACTAGGCTAAGTTAAATATATAGTATAATAATAAGTATTATAACTATTATAATTATTTAGGTTATATAAAGTCTAAATACTAGATTAAGTACCCTAAGTTAATAAAGGCCTACCTTAAGATAATTAAGGTAAATAACTAGAATTAAGGGGGTTATAATTAAGGGGGTAGTAATACTTAAGGTAAGTATCCTTATATACTTATAAAGTTTAAAGACCTAGTTATTAGCTTTATAATTATATTAAGTATAACTAGCCTTACTACTACTACTATCCTCCTAGATATAATATATAATTAATATATTATTAATAATTAAAATATCCTTAAAGAATATAAGGTAATTTTTAAGTCCTCTATTTATAAGATTAATTAGGCCGGTCTTTATATAATAGGGCGTAGTATTATAATTATCCCTTATAAGACTAGTAAAGGTATTAGGGTAAAAGTATACTTTATTAATATTTTTTATATCTTAGATACCTAATTAAATTTAAATTTAATATCTTAATTACTCTATCTTAAGGTTAAAATCTCCTTTAGCTTATAAGAGTATACTATTACTTATAAAGGTTATATCTTTATATATACCTAATATAATAGTATCTTCTACCTTAATATTTAAGATTATTTAACCCTTACCTTTATAACTTTAGTAATTATATCCTAGCTTCTTTTAAAGTTAAAAGTATATATATTTATAACCTTTTAAATCTCCCTATCTATTAGCCTCTAGTATACTTATATAAGTTATTTAAATTAATAGAACTTAAAATAGCTAATAAATATATCTAATAAAATTAACTTTAATAAGATTATCTTTAAAGATTATATATATAATATTTATATAAAGACCTAAATAATAAGGGCTTTATATAATTATCCTATTACCCTAGGAAAGTACTTATATAAGTATATTAATAATAACTTAATAGGCCTTTATAAAGTTTATAAGGGGATTATTATAACTTATAATAGCTCCTAATTCTTTAATTAAGGAATTAAATATTACCCTATTTAAGGTTAAAAGTAAGTTCCTCCTAGCCTTTAAGGCCTTTAAGGTAAATTAGGAGTATCTTATATAATATATATAATACTATTATATTAATAGTAGAGGGGAATTTAACTTTATAGCCTTTATAAAGTACTACTAAGTTAATAGTATTATCTAGGAGAGTATAATATAAGATACTCCCTAAGCTAATAAATTTATAAAGTATCTTAGTAAAACCTTAATAAATAAAGCCTATATTATACTTATAAATAGCGGGATAAACTATAAGTATTAGCCTAAATTTATTTTAGTAGCTAACTACCTCTAAAATAGGTCCTTTAAGTCTAATATTAAGATAATACTTTATAAGAAGTTTAATAACTACTAACCTAACCTCTCCTATTTATAAGTCCTTAGCTTTAGGCCTTCTATTATATTAATAGGACTACTATTAAAATTAGTTACTTTAAGGCCTATTTTCATCTAGGTTAACTTATTAATTATAAAGGTAAGGCTATCTACTATCTTATTAATAATAAATCTAGGAAGCTTACTTAGTTATCTAATATCTACTTTATTAAGAAAGTCCTTAAAGGCTATATTAAAGAATTAAAAGTTAAAAGGTATATATTTATAAACCTCCCTTACTACTTTAAGTAGGTAGCTAGTAATATAAGGGGGTAATCTCCCTTTAAAAGTAAAGTATTATTAAAGATATACTACTAATCTATATTAAAGATATAGCAGCTAAGGATAAATCCTACCTTAAGACCTTATTAAATATCTAGCCTAAACTTAATTAAGCTTATTTAGTAATATTTTATTAAGATACTAATAAGCTCTTATAATTAACTAAGGTCCTATTTAATTACCTTAAATTTAAAATACCTCTTAATAAACTATATAATAATTTCCTAGATCTATTAATTATTTACTTTCCTAATAATAATTAAAGGCATAAAGCTATTTAAACTTAAATTATATAAGGAAGTTATAGTAAATAATACTAAAAAGAACTAGGAAGTAGTATTATAAGATAAATTTAACTCCCTTATATAAAATAATATATAGGCGCTTAAATAGCTACCTCTAAGTTAAAAGGTACTTTAAGGGAAGTAGGTATTTAAGTTAAAAAGGGGGCCTTATAATAAAATCCTCTATTATAAAGTATATTAAGTAGTTAGGGGTTTTAAATAGTAGGAAGGGATTAATTATAATAAGACCTTTACTTTAATAATAAAGTTAATAAGTTATAAAGCTATCTTTACCCTAGTTATATCCCTTAATTAAGAACTAGATTAAATAGATATTAAAAAAGCCTTCCTTTATAAAAATATTAAGGAAGATATTTATATTAAATAGCCTAAAGGTTTTATAATTAAGAGTAAGGAATACTTTATTTATATCTTAAAGAAGGTACTTTATAACCTAAAATAATTACTTTAAATTTAGTTTTTTATACTATCTACTTTTTTAAAGACTTAGGGCTTTATACTACTTATAACTAGGTTAAGAAGCTTATATTAAAAAGGTATTAAGGGACTTTAATATATAAGAGTTATATCTTATAATAACCCTAATAAATATAAATAAATTATAAGTATTTAAAGAAGATTATATAACCCTTAATACTTTTTAAAAGGAGTATTAATTAGCTATTAACTCCTTAATATATATTATATTAGGGATTAGGCTAGATATTACCTTTATAATCTTAATAGTTAGTAGATATAAATTAAATCTAAATTAATTATATTAGATAATTATTAAAAGGATTTTCTATTACCTTTAAAGTATAATTAACTTATAACTTACTTTTTATAAGAGTATCTTTCCTCTTATTAATTATATTAATACTAATTAGGCTAGTAACTAAGATACTTAATAATTAATTATAAGTTATATTTTTAATATTAGTAGTAGAGTAATAAGCTAGTTATTAAAGTAATAGCCTACTATTACTCTATTTAGTTATAAGATAGAATATATAGGCTAGATATAAGTTATAAAGGAAGCTATCTAGCTTTAATAGCTCTTTATTAAGCTAAACCTCTCTAAGGATACCTATTAACCTACTATTATAATACTTTATTATAATAATTAAGGGAGCTATTACCCTAGTTAAGAACCCCTAGTTTTATATATATATAAAGTATATTAATATCTAATATTACTATATATAAGAATAGGTAACTACTAGTAATATTAAGCTAGAATATATTAAGACTAATAAGTAGGTAGCTAATAAACTTATTAAAGCCCTTCTTAAGGATAAATATATCCCCTTTTATAAGGCCTTAGGCCTAGAAGTACTATAATAGTAGGAGTTTTTAATATAGTAAGGCTTTATAAGTACTCTTAATAGCTTTATAAGCGCCTGTATTACTAATTAAGGGATAGCTAGCTCCTAACTACCTACCCTTCTAGCTCTATAACTCTATACTATAATATTAGAATATAAAATAGACTTTATAAGCCTATTTAACTCTATTATCCTTTTATATTCTAAGCTTATATAGTAAGTTATACTATTAGTAATATTATTTAAATACTAGACTATTCCCGCTTATAAATTAATATTATAATAGATAAATTAACTACTTTCTTATAAAATTATTAGGCCTAGATTACAATATATATCTATTATAATCCTATCTCTTACCCTACCTTTAATATAAAATAGAACTAGTGTAATATATTCCTAGATACTAATAAATATAGTACTTATAATAGCTTCTAGCGTAATATACCTCTAGGTTATAATAGCCTTACTATCTTTACTATCTAGATATATACCTAAGTAGGATAAGAATAGGAAGTAGATACCTAGTATTACTAAGGAGCTATAATCCTTTATCCTAGTATTAATATTATTATTTTTAACTATAATATTATTAAAGATATAGATATAAAAATTAAGCCTTATAATACCCTCCTCCCTACCTAGTATAAGCTTATCTAGTATATTAAAGGTAAGAAACGTGCTATTAAGTTACTATAATATAGAAACCTTAATAGTATACCTTTATAAAATAAGTATATCTTAGAATTAGTTATATAAATAGAATCAGTAATCTTATAATTATACCTACCTTATTAGGGTTTATCTAATTTATATTTAAAAGGGTTTTATTAAATTACTACCTTATAAGGGTTTTCTACTACTATCTACCTCGCCTTTACGCCTCTTACCTAGTATTTAATTAAGAAGGGGGATTAGTTAAGATAGTAGAAATAGAATATTATAAATTAATTATACTATTATATTAATAAAGTACTTTATTTAGGTAGGAGTATTAAAATATATTGAAATAGGATATAATTAGCTAGACTAGCCACGTACTAGACGCGCGCTAGTACCCATCTTAGTATCTTATATATTCTATCTCTCTCTACCTATATAGTGTGAAAATGTATAGTAGAACAGTTAATTAGGTTACTAAGTCTAGATGTGTAAGAACTAAGTATAGATACTAAGAGACTACTTAGTTATATATTACTAAGTATACTAGCGTCTTAGTAGGACCCTATATTTTAATACTCCTACTTAAACTATATATACCCCTAAAACTAAAGAATATTTTAAAAATATTCTAAAAATAACTATATTAAACTATTAAATACTAAAAATAATTATATTAAACTATAAATTCTACTTTTTATAAAAATACGGTTATTTAAGATTTTTATTTCGGGATAAAGCTATATATGGTAAAATTTTACTAAAATATTATTAAATATATTATAAGAGGGTAACTATTATTAATTATTAATATATTATTAGTTTTCGCCGTTATTATCTAGGCTTAATAGTATTTATAGTAGCTAGGTAAGTAGTTATAAGGCTCTACGCCGTTATAAGGTCGCCGTCGCTAGTCTTTAAGGTAGTAGGTCCCTATAACTTAGCGACGGTTTAGGGTATCTTTAAGCTTACTCCCGCTAGTAATAATACTCCGAGTATATTATAGGACCTCCTCTAGGCTAAGTCCCTTATAGAAAGTAATAAATATCTCTTTATAAAGGGGTTTAGTAAGGCTATTAGCTAACTACTAGTTTATAAGAATATATTTAAGGTTAATAGTTCTAGTAGTAATTTACTCCCTTATCTAGTAATATTAGAGCTTAATATACTTAGAGTAAGTATGAAACTTAGGGTTCTTTATAAGGGCAATTACGCCTTAGTTATTACTATAAATAATTATTATCTTAGGTACTTCCCTAGAATAAAGTTAACTAAGGAGGTTCCTTAGCTAGATAACTTCTTTAAAGGCCTACGTCCAGCTAATATATTCCGCTTTATATAAGGAAAGGGCTACTATAGCCTATTACTTAGAAGACTAGCTAAGAGCTACGCTACTAATATTAAAGATATAGCTTAAGGTTAACTTATAAGTATTATAATTACCTATTTAATTAAAGTTAGTATACCTAATAAGGTCCTATAAAGAGCCTTAGAATACAAGCTAGAATTTAACTATAATATATAGATACTAAAAGATATATTTAATAGCTAACTAATATAACTTACTAGGGTTAATAGTATAATAGCTAATAGCTAATACCGCGTAGGTAATATTAAGCTAAGTTCCTAGTATAGTATATATAAGAGATCCTACGGCCTTTTAATAGTTCTTCTTAAATATAGGGTTTACTTTATATTTTTTATTAGCCTTTTCTAAGTAAATACTAGTTTCTATTAGTATAATGACTTACTTATACTCTTATATATTAAAGTCTTATAATACCTTCTTAATATAAGCTACCTAACCTAGTTATAATATTTATTATTAATAGTCTTAGGTAATTATTATACTAAGGTAATAGGTATATAGACCTAAATCTATTATCTTAAACTAGCTATTTAAAGTATCTTTAATCTATTAAATAGCCTATTTATTTAATCTTATAATTAACATATTATCTATATAAAGAGCTATTAAAGTCCCTTCTTTAAGGTTAATAAAGATACTTAAGTTAATAAATAGTAGTATAAGGCCTAATTCCTTTATAAAGTTAGTAAAGGTATAATACTAAACTTATAATAACTACTTAAGTCTATAAGGGGCTTTATAGAACTAATAGACCCTATTTCCTTACTTATAATTAATAGGTTAATTAATATAAATCTCCTTATTAATATTACTATAAAGGAAGGCTATCTTAATATCTATTTACTCTAAGTCCTAGTTTATAATAGCTACTAGAGTAAAGATAGCCTTATAACTTATAAGTTTTACTATTAAGGTAAAAGTCTTATTATAATTAATACCTTTATACTATTTAAACTTATAAATAACCTAGTATACCTTATAATATATAACTTATCCCTAAGGGCTACGCTCTAAGGTATAAACCTATTTACCTCTTAAGGTATACTTACCTATTAATAGATTAACTACCTTCTAGGTATTATTTTCTTAAAGGGATTTAACTTTATTATTTATCCTAAGGCTCTATTAAATATTATAACTATCTTTTATTACCTATTAATAAGTCTTTAACTTAAATAGTTTAATCCTATTAATATTAATAAGGAGTATAAGGGCTATTATAACTAGAGGGTCTAGTAATAGATCTTATAAATCTAGTAGGGCTAACTTAGAATAATCTTATATTACCTACTAAATAGCCTATTCTTCCCTATTAATTTATTCTACCTTATAAGTATAGACTTATTACTAATTAGGAGCTATAGCTTATTAAATAGGGTTAATATTATCCTAGATATCCTACTTCTTATTATTCTCCCTTAGAGTAGATATTTATAGGCGCTTATTTAACTTAAAGTTTAGCTACTACTACTTATTAATACTAATATACTAAGTGTATTTTTTTTAAAAATAAATATTATTTACTTATATAACCTATTATCTTATAATATTCTATATTTATAAGATATAATCCCCTTTATAATTAAGAAGGTAGTATTTATTACTCTTATCTTCTAACTTCTTCTAAATATAGTATAAGGTATAGGCTACTAAGCCTATTATTTAAAGGTATAAAAGCTTTAATAAGTATTTATATTATACTTTATAAAGAGTCTCCCTTAACTTTATATTAAGAGATTAGATAGTAAGATAGTTAATTATAAAGATAATCTTAGGCTAGAAAGATTTATTAAACCTAGAGCTAAGGAGTATTAATTATATCTTATATAATAATATCTACTTAAAACACTTTATAATCCTATTTATTTAAGGGTTCCTAGGTATTATAAATTTATAATAGATATCTTAGTCCTAGAGGTAGTTAATAAAGGTATTACTTATATATTCCCCTCTATTATTAATATAAAGGTAATAGATTTAATAGTTTAAATACTTATAAGCTACCTTAAACTACTAGAATAATTAGAAAGTATTACTCTTATACTTATTTATTTATTTATTTATTTATAAATTATATACGCGTCTATCTAAACTAATAAAAGATAATTACGGGGGCCTGCAGGTATTTTATAATCGCTACGACGGTAGCCGACTCGTAGGGGAAACCGTATACTTATACTAAGCATAGGCGCGGGTAAAAACCCTTACCTTTCCTACCTTCTTTATAACTTCTATTCCGTTTTCTCTTTATATTATATTTAGTCCTCTATAATAATAGGCGGTTATATTTACTACTATATTAGTCCAGCTCCCTAGGGCCGGCTTATATACTATAAAAGCGAAATTCGCTCCGGTAGTAAAGATTTACGTCTAAGGTCGGCTCTAGTATAACTACTTCGCTACGAGCGAGAACTAGCCTAGTAGCCTAGTCTAGATTATCTATCTTGCTACTCGTTTTACCCCCCCCGCCTTCGCGAGTATCTTATAGGCGTCTACCGCGCCTAAGGTATCCTTTAACTCCTAGCGGCGGTCCTAGAGCCTAGGGTAATAGATAAGGATATACTTTATATCCTACCTACGCTAGCCGTACCCGCAGCTTACGGATATATAGCCGGGGACTCTATACTAGTATAAGAAGGCGGCTAGCCCGATCTTTCCCGTCTTTATCTACGTAAGGACGGAGCTCTCAGCCTTCTAAAGGCCCTTATAAAGGGTCCTCCTACCGGTCTATAAGCCCCCGAGCTAGGCGGGGGGGTAATCCCTAGCTCCTAGTCCCGACTAGTATTCGTCCTATATAGTATCCTAGGAGGACCTCTACTAATAGTATATTATCTTCTTAATCCTCTAGGGGGGGCGGGCTACCTCCCTAGTTATAATCGCGCCCCCGTTATCTAGGCGTAGGGAGCGTAGAGCCTACTTATTCTTCTCTTCCGCGGGGGATTTCGCTACCTCTCTCCTCCTCCCCCTCTTAGCGTTTAGCTTCCTTTAGATATATATATTCCCTATTACTATTACTAAATAGATCCCCTTTAACGTATACCGGCGGAGAACCGAGTAATCTAGTATTAATTATATAAGGGCTATCCCCGACTCTACCTCTAGTACTCGCGTTAAGGTAGCTTTATATACCCCTAGTACGCGTCTTAAGTAGTTATTTTAGATAACTTTAAGCTTCCTTATATACGTCTTCTTTATATCCCTTAGTCTTTATAATATATATTATAAGGCGGACGCGTAGGTTATAACTAGCCGTACTATTACGTTATATACTTTCCTTATCCTACTAAGGGTAGCTCCCTAGGTTAATACCGTCGTTATAAATAGGGCGAGGCTCTAAGTAGTAAGTTTCGCCTATACCCTCTTTAAGTACGGGCCCTACTATAATTTACCGTTAATATATAGTCCTAGGACTTAGATCTCCGTTTATAGCTTTATTATTATATACCCTAGGTTAATAACCGTACCTATATTAAAGCGACGGGGGTAATAGGTAAGATAGACTAATTTATATTTCTAGGGGGCGAAACTCGCCCTATATATTAAAGCCTATTTAAGGTAGATCTTATATACTAGTTCTAAGGTCTTATAATTACCTTCCGTAATTTTCTTATATACTAGTAGGTAGATATTATCTATAAACCCTCTAACTTATAACTATAATTTAACCGCCGTATACTCCTTAATAAGTAGCGCGTTAAAGAATAGGAAGAGGATAGGAGAGATTAGTAACCCCTAGGGAATCCCTATCTCTACCGGCTCTATCCTACTCGTTATCCCCCTAATTATAATAGACGAGGACCTTTCCGCTAGGAAACTTTCCGTCTAGCCTATAATATAGCGAGGGATCCCCTTATACCGGAGGTTATAGATAAGCCTCCGGTGGGAGACGTTATTAAAGGCTCCTACGATATCTAGTAAGAGGAGGCTAGTTATATTACTTCTATTATAGTCTTATACTATATATACCGCGTCTATAATTATCTCTAGTACTATCTCTATTAATCTATTCCTTCGCGCCCCTATTTATTATTACGGGAGGAGGCCTCGACTTTTAGTATAATTACTAAGTCGCCCTATAACTATTAATTCTAGGGCCTTTCTAAGGATACTTAGTAGCGCTATTAGACGGTACGCCTTAGGTACCGTGTAGTCCTCCTTCTTCGGTTTCTTTAGGACGACCGTATTAGCCTTTTTAAATTCCCTTAGGTAGTAGCTAAGGTAGAAGCACGCGTTAAATAAATAAGTAAGCTCCCTAAGGAGCCCGTCTACTATTAACCTAAGGAACTAATTCGGGATCCTATTAATCCCTAAGGCCTTATCTTATTTTAACCTACGGATAGCTTATAGGACTTCCTTACTTATAATATTACTACTATTACCTACCGGTAGTAGGTATTCTATACTATCGATATCTATTAGGTCGGCTTATAGGGGGGGTAGGAAGAATATTATCCGCAGGACTTCTACTTTCTCCTCGAAGGTCTCGGCTACCCCTTCCCTATTACCCCTCCTTAGAGGGGGGAACTTAGAGAGGGGCTGTGGCGACGAGCTATCGTTCCTTACCTACTTAGCGAAGCCTTATATACCCTTTTAAGACTTAGTAGTATTATAAATCTTTCTTCTAAAGTCGATCGCCTTCTCCGTTCTTAGTACCCTATTCCTTTCCTTAATAGCTGCGTTCTTAGCTCCCTCCGTAGTAGTATCTCTATACCTCTAGAATACTTTTATACTTCTTATAGTATCCTCGGTAGTATATCGGTATTTCGAGTTCTAGAAGGTCTTTCTCCTACCCCTAGGCTTCGCCTAGGGGACCGTCTCGTCTACGACCTCCTTTAGGCCCTATTATAACCGCGAGAAGTAGTTATCTATTTAGTTTATAGTTTCTAGTAGTTAGAGACCTAGTTTCCGGCTTAGCGCCTAAGCCCCTTTCCTAACTTCCTTAAGGTCCGCCGTCTTCCACGACCTCTTTAGTACGCTCTACTACTCCTCTACTCTCAGGTCGAGCTCTATATATATAGGAAGGTGGTCGGAGCCGAACTATAGCTTAGGGCGTACCCGGTAGACCTATACTGCGTCGAGAAGTCTAGGCGTGGCGAAGACCAGGTCGATCGCGCTCTTAGACCCCCTCGCCCTCTAAGTAACTATCTTATCCGGTAGAAGAGTTCACCTAGTAACCGTCTACACTTAGTAATCGTCCGGCCTTATAGGGCTGAACCCTTATAAGCGTACCCTAGAATATTACAAATATAGTCTATAACGTCTATTTCATGCTATAAATCTATAAAGCGACTGTTTCTAAGCTATTTAAATTATCCTTTACGAGGTTTTCTTATTCGTATACCTCGTCCTAATTAGCTGATTCCTCTAATTACGTGTCCTTCCTATCCTTCCTATCCTTACTAGCTATTTTGCCCTCGTAGGCCCCGTTCTAACTCCGCCGTAGTTATTCTAATAGGTAACCTGATAATAAGTCTTTTTAGTCGCTTAGTCGTTATACGGGCGATAGTATAATCCCCCTTACTTAGTATTTCTTCCTGTATCGCCGTCGTCGGGGGTGCTCTAGTTCTATATAGGATCGCTGTTGCGGACGTGGCTATAGGGGACCTGAAAGGGGTAACGACTACTAGCCTAATTACCGGAGGTAATAGCTTCTTCCTAGGAGTAGGACGTGATTTAGGACCGGGTTTTTCCTTCGGTTTAAAGATTTCTAGACCGAGTCTATTCAGGGTAGTAACGACAGCTTTCCACGCTTTATTAGCCTGATTAGTCTATCGTTCTATAAGTACCGCTTCGTTCATGAATCTAGCAGCCTTATAGTTCCCCTTTAGACGATTAGATTTCTATTACTTCCGTCTATTAAGTTCTATAAGTTCTATATTAGTAACGCCCTAGATTATAGACTTAGCTATTACTTGAATAGCCGCTTTACCTACTTTTTATAGAATATTTAACAGATTAGGTTATTACGTCTTAACTCCGGTCTACGTGATATACTATAGGATTTATTAAATATATAGAGTATTAGCTGGTATTAATACGAGGTGAAATTTCCCGTTAGGGCTAATTAAGGTGATTATTACCTCAGGAGGTATAGTAGGGCGGATCTCAATATTATACTATTAAGGTAGCTGAGTCATAGGAAAATATTATAGAATTAATTCAGGCCTGAATAGTAATAGTCCTACTATAGCCTAGGCCTTCTTTATATTAACTACTATTATCGCTTCTTACCGGGCCTGTTAATAGATATCTAAGAAGTCTACCTTATTAATGTAATAGCTTGCCCCTAGACGTGTAACTCGCTGGACGTGGGATTTATAAGCTGTCGCTAAGGGAGAAAAAACACTAACGTCTAATAGCTGAAGTAGATGTATTATATGTAGCGGTAAGTAAAGAAGAATAATCTTATAGTCTATATAGTACTAAATCGCTGTAGTCGTAATATAAGAAGCATGGCTATTAACTAGTAGTATTCGATATTCTCCTTTTTAGTACGCTCGTGTCTCTTAATTAAATCCCCTTTAAAGCCATTCAAACCCGATCGTATTATCAGTCCAACTATTCTCGCTAATATAAATTTCGCCTGATTTAAGAGCTTCTTTCCAAGATTTCTGGATTAATTTGCCTTTGAAAATGATCTAGGGGGGTAGAGATCTACTATCCATTAAGACGCACTTAATAAGCGATACCTATTCACGATTCCTATATTATATTATATAAGCCTTCTTCTTATTATACTTAGATATTATAACTTTAAGCTTGGCGATTACCCCTTATATAAAACCTTTCTTATCTATATTATAGATATCCCTCTCGTCTACCTTATACTCTATCTTAATACGTAGGTAGAGATTAAACCAGCCTAATAGTACCTCAGGATCCTGTACTATAGCACGTTCCTTGTCGAGTAGCGGAATATAAGCTATCTTTACCTCCGGGTGTCGTGATATAAATTTCTAGGGCTAGTTCAGTCCGGTTAGGGTTTTATTATCCTTTATAAGAAGGATTTCGTTCGCTATAAAGCATATTTACTCTATCCTTAGTAGCTAACCCCATATATAAAGACGGAGAACCTAGGCTAGAAGTACTACTTCTTCTCTAGGAGTAATTCGCTGTTAGCCTTTATAAGTATTAGATATTAGTTTGCGGCCCCTAATCCTATCAGCGAGTATACTCTTTAATATACCATATTACTTAGCTGCCTTCGTAATTAATAGGATTCTATTACCGTGTCCCCTAGCCTCGATCCAGGCCGTATAAGCTAGTTCTATACGATCTTCCCTACCTAGTTCGGTCTCGTATAATAGAGGAATAGATAGTAGCGGTACGTTTAACATGCTGAATAGATTTATAGACAGCGATTTTACAGAATTCAGGTTATAAGAAGTTGTAAATGATAAAATCTGAAGCTCTAGGGTAGCCTTATAAGGTACTAACCCTATAAGGCCGGACGATTACTAAGTGTAGACGGTTACTAGGTGAACTCTTCTAAGGCTAGGTTCATGTCGTTATTAGCTATGATTCCTGCTAGCTGGTCTACTTCTAGGTAGTATAAGAACCGCCCTGGGTTATTCCAGTTAGGGTGGTAGAGGTTAAAATCCCCTACTACGATGTACTTACTAGGTCGCCCGACCTCCTCTCTTATAGTCGGCAGGCTTGACGGGTTCTCGTTTATTACTAGTAATAGGCTCGGGTTATATATATTATATAACTGGAAGCGGGCTAGGTGTTCCTTACCCTCCTAGGTAGGGAGCTGGAGCTTTAAGGTACTAATATCCCTTATAAGGAACTCTACCTCCTAGCTATCTACCTAAAGCCTCTTATTAATATAGAAGCACGTTCGTGTATCCCGCCTAGCTTTATATACTAGGAAGAACGCCCCGGAGCTAGGGTTATAAGACGATCGGTTCCTAGCGTTATAATAGGGTTCTTATATTACTAAGATATCTATTTCCTAGACGACCCTATCTTCTAGTAGGGTTATTATTATACCTATTTCGCTTCTAATATTATATTATAATATCTTTAGGGTTAGTATACTAGATATCCGGATCTAGGGTACCGCTATTTACTTCTCGTATATCTATCTCTCCCTAGTCGACTTATTCGCCCTCCCTAGTAAGATTAATAGCGCTATTCGCTACTATTTCTATAAGTAGCTTATTAACGCTATCCGCCAGCTCCTTTCTACTACTCGTCCTTACCTCTAATATTTTCTGGCCTAGCTCCTTAACCATAAGCCTTCTAAAGGCAGGCGGCCTCCCTAGCCTATACCCGGGTCTCTAAAGCCCTAGCTACTCTCCGCTACTAGGCGTGTCGTATATTACCTAGTCGGTTATAGCCTTTCTCTTCTTCTTTATCCCTATAGTTATAAATCCTTCGGCGTCTATTACCGCTATTACTCGCTCTCGCCTTATCTTATAGAATAGGGTCTTGTTCGCGACTAGCTATCTGGCGCGTTACCTCTCCCTAGCCCTTACTAGGCATTTATTAGACTAGGAGGAGTGGCACTATTATTTACACGTAGTACACCCTCGCAGGGCGTCCGTAGCCTTCGCCCTATATTCCGCCGTACTATAGCCCTAGCTATAGTCGGCGTATTAGGTGTCGTTAGGGTAGTTACGGTATATATACCCGTATAACTAATATTTAAAGTATTATAATAGCCTTACCCTCTATTCGTACCGCTCCGCGAGTTTTATCTCGCCCGCCTCTACTATCCCCTTCCTAATCAGGTCGTCTACTATTACCGGCGACGCGACGCTTACTACGAGTAAGGAGTATACCTTCCTAAGTATATACGTACTTATTAGCTATCTCCCTTCTACTACGTCTAGGTTAGGGTAGAGGGCCCTATTCTCCCGTTAGATTTTCTCCTTAATCGCCTGTTAATCCTTCGTATTAAAGATAGATATTCGTACTCCGTATACTACTACGCCGAATGATTTCCTTACTACTACTACGGAGTAGTATATTATATTTACCTATAACTACTCCCTTTCTAGTACTTCTCTCGCCTCTATTAAGGTAACTTATAGTAGTATATCCCTACTCTTTAATCTATTCGCCGCTATAATCTCTGACGTATATTTATTACTAGTAGCCTAGAATACTATAACTAGCCTCTCACCTACTATCCCTACTACTACTTCCCTCTCTTTCTCGTCCTTTAGTACTACGAGTATCTATCGTGCCCTCCTAGCCTCGACCGCCTTTAGCGTCGGCATATATAGGCCCCGTAGGGGGGGCGGTAGTATATTCCTTATAAAGGGGTTCCCCTAGCTCTATTAGCCCTATAGAGAGCCCTGTCTTATCGGGGTACTAGCCTAACTAGTAGTCCTAGGCTTGTTATATTCCTAGTCCCTTTCCTTATTTTTCCTCTCCTTTAATTGGAGTTCCTTAATATATGCTTATACTAGGCTAATACCCGCTATTAAAATCTTCTATCTAGATACGTTTAGGTCCTTAAATCGCGTGTTTTTAATAGCCTTAAGGGCTATTATTATTATAGTAGCCTAGCTACTTAGCCTATTTATAGCTCTAATATCGTTTATACGTCTTAATCTAAGTATTATCGTATTCGCTGAGTCCGTAGGTAGGGTAAAGGCCCCCGTAACCTCTACCCTAACGCGTGGTCCTCTACTCTCCCCTTCCTCCCTAGTTCCACTACCTCCGCCTCTATTAGGCCCCCGATTAGGATTAGGCCATCCTGTTACTCCTCTACTCGTCTCTTATACGCGTTTCTTAAACGCTTCGCCGCCTAGTACCTATACGTCCAAGCCGTTTTCCGCTATTAGTTCTACTCTTATACTTAAAGTAAATAATAATTAAGATATATATAAAATTATCTTTAAATATTATAAAGTATTAACTCCCTTTAAACCCTATTAAATTAAAAGGGTTAATAATATTATTATAAATGAATTTTATTAAATACTCCCCTAGCTAAATAGTATCCTTATAAGGTACTACCTTTTAATAGCCTTAGATATAATATTTATATATAAGCTTATTAGAGATAGGCTTTAAGAAATTAATTCTAGTTAATATAACTAATAATTTATTAATACTTTACTATTTAAAGTACTTTAAATAGGTATATTATAACTATTAAACTTTATTTAAAGTAATATTATAAATATTAAGGGCTAAAGGCTTTTATAAGTCTAGAGTAAAGACTCTTATAAATTAGTTAGTATTAAAGGCTATTAGTCCCTTTAAGATAATATAACCTACTTTAATATAAGTTATATTTATATTAATATTAAAGAGCTAACTAATAGATAGGAGACTATTAATACCTAGATTAAGTATTTATATAATATTAGGTATAAGTATTAATTTAAGGTTATTATTAATATTATAATTAAATTTAATAGTCCTACTACCTTATAAGATATATTAGACGCAGCTAATACTACTAATAATATAAGAGGTCTTAATTAGTTATAAGTTAATAAATATACTCTAATCTTAGAAGGTATATTAATTATAATTAGAGTTTATAAAAATTATATTATTTAAATTTAAGAGTAATTTCTTAGAAGCTACTATTAAGATAATAACTTTATTACTAGTTATTCCCTAGATATTAAACTTATTAGTATAACTTATAAGGTTAGATTTAATAAGAGTATTATTAAGCTTTTACTTCTTCAAGTTACTACTAGCTTAAGTAGTAGTAGCCTTTATTAAAGCTTTTTTAAATTTATTAGGCTTTAAGTAAGGGAACTACTCCTAGTATTAATTTATAATATAAGTATAATAAGACTTATATAAGATATCCTTATAATAGCTATAATTCTACTATAACTTATTATCCCCCTTACCCTTTCCTTAGGTATAGTAAGCTTTAAATATAATAATAATATTTTTTTTTAAGGCTTATTAATATTACTCCTTATTATAAGTAGTAAGTATAACTTAATTAAGGGGGACCTTTCCTAAGTTAAAGAAGGTATAACTCTAGGTATAAGTAGTTTAAAAGGTATTAAAGGTATTACTTAATTTTATAAAATAGAGCTAGATTATATAAGCCTTTAATATAACTACCTTTTTATCTTACTCTTTAAGTTTAATATTAACCTCTTAAAATTAGTAGGTATAATTATTTATATCCTTAATAGTAGACCTATTAAAGTAGATTATATAAAGGTAATAAATTAATTTAATATAAACTTTAAAGCTTATAAGCTTAAAGTTAGTCTTAATTTTATTAAGGATAACCTAAGCTTATAAGTTAAAGTAAGTAGGATCTTTAATAAGTTTATAAGTATTAAACTTAAGATAGTTATAAATTATAATATATACTTTAATTTATATAACCTTTAAAAAGGGCTTAAAGTTATTTGGAACTAATTAATTATTAATTTCTTTAACCTAATAGTTATAACCTAAGTTAGACTTAAGGATTATAATTAAAGTAAGGGGAAAGCTCCTATTATTACTTTAACTATTAATTATTTTACTAAGAGTCTACTTTTAAGGATTTAACTTTAGATAGTAATTAGTTAGTTAAGCTTAATATATTTTTTATAAAGTCAAAAAAAATTCTACTAATAAGGTTACTAAGGATAAGGATATTAAGGGAGGAGGTATAAGTCTATTACCTTTAACTTATAAATTAAAGAGAATAGTTTTACTAGGAGTATTTAATAATAGTTTACTAGCTTTTAACTTAGAATTATTATAACTTAAGGGTAATTATAATAGTTTATAATTATTATTATCTTCCTTTATAATAATTTTTAATAAGTAAGGGAAAAACTTTAACCTAGAATATTAATAGATAGCTATTAAGATATTAGAATAAAAATAGGATTTAAAGAGTATTAACTTAAACTAGTTTAACTTAGAAATAAGAGGAGGATTAATAAGTTATTTATTATAATAAGTTATCCTTATATTCCTAAGGATATAAACTTTAAGGGGCTAACTTAATAAGAATAGCTAAGTTAGTAATTATAATAATAGGAAAAGCTAGCTTTAGGCCTAGTTAGGTAGTTAATAGTTACTTAATAAGATTTAGAAGAATTAAGATAGTTAAGGCCTAACCTCCTTTTATAAAGATTTTTCTAGGGGGCCTAACCTCCTTTAAAGAGATTTTTCTAGGGGGAAATAGCTAAATAATACTAAAAGGCGTAATATAGTAAAGTAGAGATTACTATTAAAAATAGTATCTATTATAATTATTTAGGAGGAGGAAGTATTATTCTTTCCTTAAGTATAAGGTAGTAGTAGTCTACCTAAGAAGGCTTAATAGAGGGAGGATTAATAGGATTTCTACTTATAAAATTAATATTTATTATAATAATAAGGTTAGAAGTAGGTATTTACTTAAGGGGCTAAGTATAATTATTTAGTAGTATATATATTAATAATAATACTAAAATAGCCCTTATAACTAGTCTCTAGACCTTATAATTATAAATTAATTAAATTTACTTATTTATCTAAAGTTACTTATAATAGTAAAAGCTAAGTACTTTAATAAGAAGTTAATAAATTTTAGGTAATATATATAATAATAATAATTATTAAATTACTAAAGGATACTAGAGGCTACTAAGACTTTAGTATTATATTAGCTAGGATAGGGTAAATAATAGCTATAATTAGAATAAATACTTATACCTCTAGGCTTATAACTTATTAAAATATATAGTAGAATAATTAATTAGGTTACTAAGTCTAGATATATAAAAACTAAGTATAAATACTAAGAGACTACTTAGTTATATATTACTAAGTATACTAGTATCTTAGTAAGACCCTATATTTTAATATATAGCTAGTAATATAATAACTATTACTATTCTACCTATTTTAATATTTAAGGGTGAAAACTTAGTACTTAGTAAAATAGGTTAGTTATAATAATAAGGATAATTTATGATATAACCTAGTAGATCTATCTAAGGCTAGTAATTTAGTAAAGAAGTATAAGGATAGATAGCTACTAGCTAAATAAGGTAATAAGTAAATAGGGTTATTTACTTTTTCTAATTCACTAGTATACTAATATAGAATCTACTCTACTTAGACGTTTCGCTTAGTAATAGCGGAATAGGTTCCGCCTTCCTAATACTTTGTTATTTCTTAATAGCCTTAATAGCTTTCTTAATTAATTAATCTATATAAATTAAAAGAGTCCCTATTATATTTAGTATAAATATAAAGTAGATTTAATTCTATATTATAAGATATATTAATAAGTAATTATTATAAGGATTAAATAGTAATATAAAATAGTAATATACTTATTAGAAAGAAAGGATATTATAAATACTTTTATAATATCTTATAAATACTATTAAAATTAAACTTTAAATTTAATATAAGTATATACTAACTCTTATAATATCTACTATTACCTCCCTTATAAGATAGTTAAATAGTAGCTTTAAGATAAGGTTATTAATAGACTTTTAATATTATCTTATCTCTCTTAGAGCTTTAAGACTTATATTAACCTTATACTTTTATCTTATAAGTCCTATTAATTATAAAGGATTAATTAATTATACTTTAATATTTATATTTATATTTATATTTTATACTCTACTATCTAGCTACTTAGAGCTAATAAGGGTAGTTTATATCTAACTTACTAGAGGAAACTATAAATTAGAAAAGAAAACCTTATCCCTTACTCTACTTACTATTATACTTCTAGATTTTTAGATATTATATACTACCCTTTTTTATATTCTTTATATTATTTTATTCTCTTTTTTTATTAGGATTACCTATCCCTTTATTTTTTAGTTAGAGCCTATCTACTCTTATACTACCTTAAAGAGTTATTCCCTTATTAATATAAACTAGTTAAGTATACCTTATTAAATTACCTATTTAGTTATTACTTTTAACCCTTTTAAGGTTAATATTATTTAATAGAAGTTACTTAACCCTACTTTTTAAAGTATCTACCTCCTCCCCTTTATATAATTAAGGTAGAATATAAATATATATTTAATATCTTAATACCTTTATTTATATTTATAACTAATATTATTAACCTTAAATACCCTCCTCTTATATAAGAAGGCGCGTAGTCCTATCTTCTTTATATATAACTAAATACTTATAAAGCTTTTAACCTTTAAAAGCCTTATATAAAAATTAACTCTTATCTTTTAAATCTCCCCTTTTTATACTATTATCTTTATATAACTAAGGATATCCTCTTAGTATCCTAGCTACCTCTCTTTCTACTTCTCCTTTACTTACCTTCTAATCTCTTTAGGGGTAGGGTTATCCCTCTTTATTATTTCCCTACCTCTAGGGCTTTAGTCTATTATTCTATTATCCCCTACCCTTTTTACTACCTAGAGGGCTCCCCTTACCTAGGACTACTTCTCTTCTATTAGAGTCTTTATAACCCTCTTCTCTCTTCCCCTCTTCCCTCTTAATTTATAGTAGATCCTCGCGTTCCCTTCTTTAATTAGTAGGTAGATCCCTTATATTATTAATACTTATAAAATTAATTAATTAAGGCTTATCCTTATTAATAGGACCTTTAACTCTACCTCTAATACTTATATATTAATTACTTTAAAGGCCTTAAGTATTATCTTTAAGTACTTATTTTATATAATTTTTAATATTATAATATTTACCTTCTTTACCTCTAATATCTCTTTTAATTTATATTATATCTTTATTATATAGGTTATTACTAACTAGATTATAATATTATATATCTATCTTATCCTATTAAGTATAATACTTTATATTAAGTTAATAATAATTAATAGAATTAACTTTTATATTTCTATCTTTAACCTTATCTTATTAATATATAAGCCCTACCTTAATTTATTATTAATATAAAGTTTAAAGATTTATATTAATACTTTAAAGTATATTAATACTATTTTAAGGTCTATTATTACCTTTATATTAAACCTCTTTAAGCTCTTTAATAAATAGACTAACTTATACTTATAAAAGGTAAAGGTTACTTTATATATATTTACCTAATAAAAGTATATCTTATATACCTTTATTAAGATCTTATAATTCTCTTTAATACTTTTATTATATACTATTAAGTCTAGCTTATAATAGGAGTACTAAACGGAACTACGAGGTTCTAGATAAAGCCTATAAGGTATACCTGCGGTAGGCGAAGACTTATAAAGCCTTATTTATACCGAAGAAGTACGAGCTTATTTATATAACCCGTAGAATAAAGGGTATAAAGATAGACGTAATAGTTAAGCTTAAAGGAATTAAAGTTAAACTAAAGACGTTAATTAGGGTCTTAGGACTTATACTTAATAGTAAGCTAAATTAGAATATACACCTAAGGAAGGTATAAGCTAAGATAGATAACTAGATTCAGGCGCTCTACTACGTCGCCGGCTTAATATAAGGCGCGGTTCTACCGGTTAATAGGCTTATATACGCGGTAGTAGTAAGGCTTATAATAATATTCGCGGCGCTAATATAATATAGCCCTAAAAATACCCCTAGGGTAGTAGGGAAGCACGTAAAGACCCTGACGATAATCTAGAATAAAGGACTACGTAAAGTACTAAGGGCGTATAAGGCCACCTTAATTCCGGTCTTTAAAGTAGAGGCGGGAATCCCGTTCGTAAGAGACTTCTTTAATAAGGCCTTACTATAGAGTAAGATCCTCTAAGGGATATATAAGATAGTCCTGAAAGGGAACGCGAAGATTAAGTCTCGGTTATAACTAAAAAGAGGTAGGAGGCTACGCCCTCCGCTACCCCCGTTAGCTAAGAAGGAGTCTTAGGCGAAGCGGTCGCTAAACGGGGTACTTAATAGCCCGACGCTATAGAAAAGGATACTAACCTAGTAGGAAGGCCGGT
>JAABUV010002643.1_pt1 | contig 23917 bp, 18 predicted proteins | sample 5559971 | NCBI WGS metagenome assembly JAABUV01 (sample SAMN10711881, study PRJNA513362) | rock metagenome | isolation source: Antarctica rocks | place: Antarctica: Victoria Land, Knobhead nord | collected 2015-12-19
CAGGAGGGTCATCATGCGATAGACTGCGGGTGGCATCGGGAGGCTCCTTCCGGACGATATGGTGTCAGCACCCCTATCCTACCAAAGCCCTCCCGATTGCCCCCTTGTTAGCGAAAACTAGAGATTATAGTCATGCGTAGAACTCAGATATACATCGGCGACGAGCTAGACGACGCGCTGCGCCAGGTCGCGACAGGGCAGGGACGATCCGCCGCTGCTATCATCTGGGACGCCGTACGCGCCTATCTACGAGCAAGCGGCGCCATAGAGCAAGACGATCCCTTCCGGTCAATAATCGGCGCGTACAGCGGAGGTCCGACCGACGCCGCCGAGAACCATGACTACTATTTGGACCAGAAGGATAGCGAGCGCGAGCAGGACGCGTGAGAGCCGTGTTCGTCGTTCGTCGATAGTGGAGGGTGAAACTCATGACCGTCGAACAAGCTGTGCTGGAAAAGCTGCGCGAACTGCCACTGGAGAGACAGCAAGAGGTACTGAACTTCGTGGAGTCGCTGCAACAAAAGAGTGAGCCCAAGCGGCCACGCTGGAGCCTCATGGGGCTGTGGGCTGACCTTGATATGCGTGTCACCGATGAGGACATCGCCGAGGCGCGGCACGAAATGTGGGGCAACTTCCCTAGAGAAGACTTCTAATGGCTGCAGTCCTGGCGGATACACATTCGATCATTTGGTACCTCAGGGAACCGGAACGGTTGTCGACAGCGTCCAAGATCGCATTGCAAGGTGGAAGCCCTATTTATCTTGCATCGATCACAGTAGTGGAAGTTCGATACTTAACCGAGAAGGGTAGGATACCAGAGGAAGCGTTGCAACGCCTGGACCGCGCTATAGACGAAGCCGACAGCGCTTTGCGTTTAGTCGCGCTTGATCGTGATATTGCACGCGCTTTGTACCGCATCCCAAGGGGAATAGTGCCGGACATGCCGGATCGGATCATCGCGGCAACGGCGTTACATCTGGGCGTGCCGCTTGTCACGCGCGACGCGGCTATTCGCGCCGTGCCGATCACGACGATTTGGTAGGGGCGCTAGCTGCCGTGACATCGTTGGCCTCCGAGGCGACTGCCAGGGCTGCGGCATAGACGCACGGCAGTGGCACGCCCTGCTCCACAGCGAGGCGGCGGCAATCCTCGTACTCGGGGGAAGCGCCGGCCACGACGCCGTCGAGCAACTTGAGTTTGACGCGCACGGGGCCGTAGGGCGTGTCGACCGTGCGCGCCTCGCGCGCGGCGGCGTAGCGCGTGACCGCGCGCTCACGCACGCCGAAGGTGCTGGTCTCGCGCAGGAAGACGTCCACCAGCGCGGCGCGGTCGGCGGGACGGCACAGCGCGCCAAGCAGCGCGCCGGGACGCGACTTCTTCATCGTCAGCGGCGCGCACCATGCGTCGAGCGCGCCGGCCGCGAGCAGACGCTCCATGGCATGCCCGAACAACTCGCCTGGCATGTCGTCGATGTTGGCCTCGAGCACTAGTAGCTGTTCGACGGTGACATCCTCCCCGTCGTCGTGTCTACTGGGAGCGCCGGCGCTCCCAGTAGGCGCGTTGCCTGGCGGCAAGCCGGCGGCGCTCCCGGTAAGTGCGGCCCGCCGGTCGGGCGTAGGGGCGTATTGCATACGCCCTGGCGCTCCTGGCAGGTCGGGGTTCTCGATGCGCTCGCCCAACCACAGGCGCAGCAGGTTGGGCGCGGGCTCTATGCGCGTGCCGGCGCCGTAGCCGACGCGCGCCAGGCGTAGCGGCGGCTGCGCGAAGCGCGCCAGCGTCGTAACCAGGGCCGCGCCGGTCGGCGTCACCAACTCGGTCGTGGCCGCGTGCGGCACGGTCGGCGCGCCGGACGCCGCCAGCATCTCCAGCACGGCCGGCGCGGGCAGCGGCAGCGTGCCGTGCGCCATCGTGGTCTGTCCCCGGCCCAGCGGCAGCGGCGAACAGTACAACTCTTCGACGCCCAATAGATACAAGCCCGCGCAGACGCCCACGACGTCGACGATGGCGTCGACCGCGCCGACCTCGTGGAAGTGTACCTCATCGATCCCGACGCGGTGGACGCGCGCCTCGGCCGCGGCCAGCCGCCGGAACACCGGGCCCGCATTGCGTTTGACCCGTTCGGGCAACTCCCCCCGCTCGATGATGGCGAGCACGTCGCTCAGGCGCCGATGCGCGTGTTCCTCGTGGGTCGGGACGACGCGGGCGTGCGTCGCGCCGAGCGCTCCGCGTACGACCGGCGCGGCTTCCAGCGTGTAGCCCTCCAGCGGGAGGCCGCCGAGCAGCGCGCGCAAGTCATCTAGCGTTACCCCCGCGTCGAGCAACGCGCCGAGCAGCATGTCGCCGCTCACGCCGCTAGGGCAGTCGAGGTAAGCGATCGTGGTCATCAGTCGCGCGGGCCCTGCATATCGGGGAACGCCAGACGCTCACCGCGCTGCTCGCCCATTCCCATCGTCTGCCTGTCGAGCGCCGGGACGGGCGAGACGCCCGCGCTCCCAGTGGGGACGGGTAGTGAGGATGGGACGCGATTGATCATAGCCGCCATCGTGCCGGCGCCGAAGCCGTTGTCGATGTTGACCACGGCGATGCCGCTGGAGCAGCTGTTGAGCATGCCGAGCAGCGCGGCGAGCCCTCCGAAGCTGGCGCCGTAGCCGACCGAGGTGGGCACGGCGATGACCGGCGCATCGAGCAGCCCCGCCACGACGCTCGGTAGCGCTCCTTCCATGCCCGCCACGACCACGACGACGCGCGCCCGCCGCAGCCGTTCCAGCTGCGCCAGCAGCCGGTGCAGCCCGGCCACGCCCACGTCGTAGATACGCTCCACGGCGTGGCCCATCATCTCGGCTGTCAGTACGGCCTCCTCGGCCACTGGTACATCGGCGGTACCAGCGCTGACCACGGTCACGCCGGGCGTGCGTGTCTCTTCGGGCACGGCGCCGACGGTGATGGCGCGGGCCAACTCGTGGTACTGGGCCGCCGGGACGCGCGCGCGTACCGTGTCATACACCTCGCGCGTGGCGCGCGTGCCCAGCACAATGGGGCCGCGCGCGGCCAACCGCTCGAAGATGGCCGCGGCCTGCGCGGGCGTCTTACCCTGGCAGAACACGACCTCGGGGAAACCGTGGCGCAGCGCGCGGTGGTGGTCCAACGTGGCGAAGCCCAGGTCTTCGTAGGGCAGCACGCTCAACGTCCCTAGCGCGTCAGCGGGCGCGGTCACGCCGTCGCGCACGCGCTCCAATAGCAACCGCAGGCTCTCAGGGTCCATAACTCATAACCATTACAGCAATTCTTTGAGACGGGCGCGGTCGATGTTGCCGCCGCAGATCGGCGTCACCACGCGCGCGCCGGGGCGTACACCGCACTTGCCCGACAGCAGCGCCGCCACGCCGGCCACGCCAGCCGGCTCACCCTGTAGCTTGGCGCGTTCGAGCACCAAGCCCAGCGCCCGCGCGATCTCCGCGTCGGACACGAGCACGACATCGTCGACGTAGCGGCGCGCGATCTCCAGCGTCAGGTCGCCCGTGAACGGCGCGGCGAGCCCGTCGGCGATCGTTTGCACGGAGGTCAGCGGGACGACGCGCCCCGCCGCGAGGGCGCGCGTGAGGCTCGGCGCGCCCTCGGGCTCGACGCCGATGACCCGTACGTCCGGCCGGCTTTCCTTGACGGCGATGGCGATGCCAGCGAGAAGGCCACCGCCGCCCACAGGTACGACCACGGCCTCCAGGTCGGGCGTATCCTCCAGGATCTCCAGGCCTAGCGTGCCCTGTCCAGCAATCACATAGGGATCATTGAAGGGGTGCACCGGTGTGAGCCCGCGCGCCTCGAGCAGCCGGTCGTACTCCAGAAAGGCTTCGATAGTGGTCTCTCCGTACAATACAACCTCAGCTCCGTAGCCGCGGCAGGCAGCGACCTTGCTCTGGACGGCCGTCGCAGGCATTACCACGGTGCTGGCGATACCCTCGCGCGCCGCGCCGTAGGCCAGCGCCTGCGCGTGGTTCCCGGCCGAGATACCGATAACACCACGCGCGCGCTCCTCCGCCGTGAGTGTCGCCAGCTTGGCCAACACGCCGCGCGCCTTGAACGAGCCCGTCTTCTGGAACAGCTCGGCCTTGAGCCACAACTCCACGCCAGCCATGGCGCCCAGCGTCGTGGCCGAGAAAGTCGGCGTGCGGTGCAGGCGGCCGCCAATCGCGGCCCGCGCGGCACGGATATCGTCCAGAGTCACCATGATTCAGTCAAAGGTCGGAGGTTGGAAGTCGAAAGCATGCTTTCATGGTAGCATGAAGCCATGTCAAACATCATCGATCTACGCAGCGATACCGTGACCCTCCCGCCGCCGGAGATGCGACGGGCCATGTACGAAGCCGAGCTCGGCGACGACGTGTACGGTGAGGACCCTACCGTCAACCGCTTGCAAGAGCGCGTCGCGGCCATGTTGGGCAAAGAGGCTGCCCTGTTTGTCCCCTCCGGCACGATGGCCAACCTCGTGGCCGTGCTGACGCACTGCGGGCGCGGTGACGAGGTCATCATGGGCGATCAGGCGCATATGTTCTACTACGAGGGCGGCGGGAGTTCCGTGCTCGGCGCGACGTCGATGCGTACCGTCCCCAACGAAACTGACGGCACGCTCACGCCCATGGCGATCCGGGCGGCGGTGCGCGACCGGGGCAATCCGCACTACCCGCGCACCGGCCTGATCTGCCTGGAGAACACGCATAACCGCCGTGGCGGCGCCGTGCTAACGCCGGACTATATGCGGCAAGTGCGCGCCATGGCCGGCGAGGCAGGGGCCGCGACCAACGCGGGTGGGGACCCGATCCCCGTGCACCTCGACGGGGCGCGCCTCTTCAACGCGGCCGTGGCGCTGAACACGCCGGTGGCGGAGTTGGCGCGCGACGTCGACTCGGTCTACGTGTGCTTCTCCAAAGGGCTAGCCGCGCCGGTCGGCTCGGCCCTGTGCGGCTCGCGCGCCTTTATCGACGAGGCGCTGCGCTGGCGTAAAATGGTTGGTGGCGGTATGCGGCAGGCCGGCGTCATCGCCGCCGCCGCGCTCTACGCGCTCGACCACATGGTCGACCGCCTGGCCGAGGACCACGCCAACGCGCGCCTGCTGTCCGGCGCGTTGCTGGAGATACAGGGTCTGCGCCTGGCCCAGCCGCGCGTGGACACCAATATCGTGTGCATCGACACGGCGGACACGGGTTTTGCCCCACAAGAGGCGCTGGGCCGGCTCAAAGAGGCCGGGGTACTGGCGGCGCCCTTCGGCGGCCCGGTGATACGCTTCGTCACGCACTACGGCATCGAGCGCGCGCACGTCGAGGAGGCCGTCGCGCGGGTGCGCCGCGCACTCAAAAACCGCTGACGCGTCCGGCGTGGCGATGGATCTCTATTCTTTTCGCCCCACTCGGCCGCTACAGCCAAATCCTGCTCTCGCTCGACGCCTTCCAAAAGAAGACGCGGCGCACCCCACTCGCCAAGATCGACGTGGCCGAGCGGCGGCTTGCCGACTGGCGCCGACAGGGAGCCGCGCGCGCTGCCCTAAAGGGCTAGCGCCCCAACACATCAGGCATGATACGAAGATAGAGGAGGATACGAATGGGTCTACCAAACAGCAGCGGCTCGATGAGGAGTATGACGCTCTCGACGATGCGCCCGACTTCCTTGATGAGTTTATCGCCGAGTCCGCCGCACAGCACCCTGAGTTTCCCGCACTCCTTGATGAAGCCCGCGCGCGCCGTGCGCTCGTGCAGGCGTTGGCGGACGCGCGCGCCGCCGCGCACCTCAACCAGGCCACTGTCGCCGCCCGTGTGGACATTGCTCAGCCTAACGTCGCGCGCCTGGAGGCCGGAGCCGTCGATCCACGCCTTTCCACGCTCCAACGCTACGCCGCCAGCATCGGTAAGCGCCTCGCCTGGCAGATTGTCGACGCTGATACCCAAATTCCGTTAGCTGGTCGCGTGCCAGCAGTGTAAACAGGCCAGCCACGGTAGAGCCCCGAGTCGGTGACGTTCGCATAAAGGTCACCAGGGTGCGCGCCACGATGGTGATGGTGAGCGTCGTGGGCCTGGCCCTAAAGGACCATGGCAGGGCACGGACCTTAAAAGGTCTGCGCGCCGGCGACGCGGGTGGTCTGGCCGCACACCGGCCGGCCATGCTGACCCTTCAGGGTCCGTGCCCTGCCATGGTCCTTTAGGGCAGGCCACGTCTCACAATCGTGGGGCGCACCCGGTCACCAGTGTCTGTTGTCAAGCTATGACCCCGATGATAGACTAGGGACAGTGCGATAGCGTGGTAGCGGAGGAAGGATGCGTTATGGTCACTCGCGCCCGGCCGGGGATCGACTTCTCTACATTTCCCGAGAGCGACGGCGAGCCTATGGCTGAGACCTCCACCAACGCGATCCAAATGGTCGACTTACAGTGGACCTTGCAGACCCTGTTCGACCGGCAGGGGCGGTTGGAAACGACCACCGTCGGCGGCAATCAGATGATGTACTACAATGAGCACAACGGCTGGGAGCACATCTCGCCGGATGTCTATGTGAGCTTCGATCGCCCGCCCCCGGCGCCGCCTAGTTGGAAGACGTGGATCGAGGGCAAGTTCCCCGACATCGTGTTCGAGATTACCTCACCGAGCACGCAGCGGGAGGATTTGAGCACGCGTCCGCGCGGTAAGCTGACGTTGTACGAGCGATTGGGCGTGCGCGAGTACTATGTCTACGATCCGCAACAGGAGATGATACCATCGTTCTATGGGTTTGAATTGCGCGAGGGGCTCTTGGAGCCATTGGCGCCATTGACCAGCGGAGGGATCATGAGCCCGCTGCTCGGAGCGGAACTGCGGCCGCTGGCGACGCCTCACACGCGGCGGCGCCCGGCCGGAACGTGGCTGCGTGTGTTCGACCCCTGGACCGCACAGCCGATCCAGATCGCTCCGGAAGAGCACGACGACTTCCTGGCGGCGGTGAAACAATTGACCACGACCCAGGAGCAGTTAATCACGACCCAGGAGCAGTTAATCACGACCCAGGAGCAGGTGGCCCAGGAAGCCCAAGCGCGTCTGCTAGCGGAGCGACTCGTCGCTGACGAGGCGGCCGCGCGGCTGGCGGCGGAAGCGCGGGCGGCGCAAGCGGAGGCCACGTTACAAAAGCTGCTCGCCGACCTGGGCCGCGACTAGAGCCCGGCGTAACAGGTCCCGTACTCCTTCGTGCGATGCGCGGCAGTGGAGAGGCCACCGGGAGACCTTTCAAGGTCCGATCCCTGCCATGACCTTTTAAGGTCAGGCCCACGCCGCTTACCATCACAATCGCGGGGCGTACCCCGCCACGCAAGTGGACACGCCCCCTGAAAGTGGTGGCGATCTGTTACAATGCCCTCGTTATGCTTACCGAAGACAGCACGCCCATGCACACCAATGCTCACCCCCACGCCCTCGATGGCCTGAACGACCAGCAGCGCCTGGCCGTGCTGCACGTCGACGGGCCGCTGCTCATCCATGCCGGCGCCGGCAGCGGCAAGACGCGCGTGCTGACCCAGCGCATCGCTCACCTCATTGAGAGTGGGCACGCCCGCCCCTGGCAGATCATGGCCGTCACCTTCACCAACAAGGCGGCCAACGAGATGAAGGAACGGCTGCATCGCCTCGTCGGCGACGCTGGCCGCGACATCACCATCGGCACCTTCCACGCCATCTGCGCGCGGCTCCTGCGCATCGAATGGCGGCATGAGGGACGCAACAACTTCACCATCTACGACGAGGGCGACGCCCTGACCGTGGTCAAAGAGTCGATGGCCGCCGTCAACATCTCCGACAAGTCGTACAGCCCTTCAGCCGTACGCGGCGGTATCTCCAAGGCCAAGAACGAACTCGTCTCGCCACAGCAGTTCGAGCCCAAACGCCACTTCGACGAAGTGGTGCGCCGCGTCTACGAGGAGTACCAGCGCCGCCTTGAGGAGAACCATGCGCTCGACTTCGACGACCTGCTCCTGCGCACCGTGCGCCACTTGCAGGAGAACCCCGAGCGGCGCCAGTACCTCTCCAACCGCTACCGCTACATCTCGGTCGACGAGTACCAAGACACCAACCACGCGCAGTACCTCTTCTCGAAGTTGATGGCGTCCGAGCATCGCAACTTGTGCGTAGTCGGCGATTCCGACCAATGCCTTCCTCCCGGTACCCTCGTGCAGACCCCCGATGGCGAACGCCCCATAGAAATGATCAAAGAGGGCGGTATGGTTTGTGGTACCGGCGGCGGCGGCGCGTTGGTTGGCGGGCTGGTTAGCCATGTGCATGAGGGGGAGTTTGCGGGGCGCATGTACACCGTGCGCGCCGGCGGACAGGAGATCCGGGGGACGCCTCACCATATTATCCCCGCGCGCGTTGCTATGCAACCAGGGCGTCATTACGTCTATCTGATGTACCGCTCCGATATGGGCTACCGCATCGGCATCACCAAGAGCGTCCGTCGCGTGCCAAAGGGTAAGGGTATAATCGCGGATGAGCGTGGGTACATCGTGCGCTGCAACCAGGAACACGCGGACAAACTATGGATTATCCGCGTCGCCGCGTCCTTCGCCGAGGCGCGCTTCTGGAAAGAGTATTACTCTATTACCTACAACATCCCGACGATGATCTTCTCGTCGGCCGGACAGGAAGGGCTGGCCGGTAACCAAGAGTGGATCAACCGTCTCTACACCGAGATTGACTCGACGGGCGGCGCGCAGCGGCTCATGGAGGCCCTCGATCTGCACCCCGATTTCCCGCACCATACTCCGCAAAGCGGCTACAGGCGTAAAACACTCAACCTCGTGATGTTCGGAGATTACCGTCGAGACCGGCTTGGCCCTGTCGGGGGACACCGCATTCAGTTCGATACAAACCGTGGCGACCTCATTGCAAAGGCGCAAGCCGCCGGTTACAACATCCGCCCTGACAGCAAAGGGAAGGATGGATACCGTATCGAAACGGCGCGCGCAAGCTACCGCGACGCACTATCTCTAGCGCGAGGCATCGCTCAGGCAGGCGGACTTGACATTCACCGCCGGATGCGTGTTGACGGTCAAACGTACCTGTTCCTCCCGCTCTCGCATCTCCACCCAGGGATGCGTATGTTGATACAGCGTGATGGGCGCCTTGTCGAAGTGGAGGTCGAATCGGTCGAGACACAGGACTACCACGGTCCCGTCTATGACCTGGAAGTCGATCGCATCCACACCTACGTCGCCAATAATGTCCTCGTGCATAACTCGATCTATGGATGGCGCGGCGCCGATATCCGCAATATCCTCGAGTTCGAGAACGACTACCCCGACGCCGTGATCGTGCATCTGGAGCAGAACTACCGCTCCACCCGCACTATCCTGGAGGCGGCGAACAAGGTCGTCTCGCTCAACCGCCAGCGCAAGCCCAAGAACCTGTGGACCGAGAACGAGCAGGGCGGCCTGATCAAGCGCAAAGTGGCCTACGATGAGGAACAGGAGGCCGAGTTCGTCGCCTCGGAGATCCGCCGCCTCGTGTCGCGCGGTGAGACGACCTTCAGCGGCTGCGCCATCATGTACCGTACCAACGCGCAATCGCGCGCCATTGAGACCGTCTTCGTGCGCGAGGGTATGCCCTACATGCTCATCGGCGGCGTGCGCTTCTACGAACGCCGTGAGGTCAAGGACGTGCTGGCCTACCTGCGCGTGCTGGCTAACCCCAATGATATGGTGGCCTTGCAGCGTATCATCAACGTGCCGTCGCGCAAGATCAGCCCTATAACCGTGCAGACCCTACAGACGTGGGCGCGCGAACACAACACGAACCTACGCGGCGCACTGCGCCACGTCGCCGATGGCTACGCCGCCGACATCATCGCGCTTACGCCGCAGGCCGCGCGCGCCGTGGGGACCTTCGCCGCCACGCTCCACGACCTGGAGGCGGAGCTGGACCTGCCGGTCGAAGAGACCAATGTCTACGAACTTTTCAAGAACCTGCTCGACCGTACCGGCTACGCCGCCTACGTGCGCGACGGCACGGACGAGGGCGACGAACGCTGGCGCAACGTGCAGGAGCTCGGCAATGTGGCGAGCAACTACTCCGAACTGCCGGTGCGCGAGGGGCTGGAGTCATTTCTGGAGAACGTCGCGCTCGTCTCCGATGTCGACAAGTTGCGCGAGGATGAGGAGAAGGTGACGCTCATCACGCTGCATGCCGCCAAGGGCCTGGAGTTCCCGGCCGTCTTCCTGACGGGGCTGGAGGAAACGATCTTCCCGCACAGCCGCGCATTGGAGGACCCCGCGCAGATGGAGGAGGAGCGCCGCCTGGCCTACGTCGGCATCACGCGCGCGCGCAAGCTACTCTACCTCGTCAGCGCCGAGCGGCGTCAGTCGTACGGCAATTGGCATTCCAATGAGCCCTCGCGCTTCATCGAGGACGTGCCATCGGAACTCATTGATGTGATGGGTGGCCGCGTGCGTCGCGGCGCCGGGCGCATGACCGCGCCGCGTAGCGGTTCCGGCTGGGGCGACAACACGAGCGGCGGGCGCGGCGCGGGCGCGACGCGCTCAGGCGGGTCGGACGGCTGGGGCGCGCCTGTACCGACGCGCGCGGCCTTCGCGGACGCGCCCGCCGCTCCAGCCAAAACCGAGCCGGAATTCAGCGCTGGCGAGCGCGTCCAGCATAAGCACTTCGGCATCGGCGTCGTCGTCTCCAGCAAAGTCGAGAACGGCGACGAGGAAGTCACGATCGATTTCAAGGACAAGCGCGGCGCTCTGGTGCGCAAGAAATTGGTCGCCAGCTACGCCGGATTGGAGCACATTTAGATGCCGGTCAGGGGAATCCGCGGCGCCACCACGGCGACGGAGAACAGCGCGGCGGCGATCTGTGAGGCGACCGACGAACTGTTGCGGGCTATCATGGAGCGCAACAACGTCGACATAACCGAGATCGCCTCGGCCTTCTTCACCACTACACCCGACCTGACCGCCGAGTTCCCCGCCTACGCCGCGCGCGGGCTGGGCTGGCTCACCGTCCCGCTGTTGTGCGGTCACGAGATGAACGTGCCGGGCGCGCTGCCCCGCTGCATTCGCGTGCTGATCCACCTCAACACCGATCTGCCGCAGAGCGCCATGCGCCACGCCTACCTGCGCGAAGCCGTCATGCTGCGCCGCGACCTCGTCGAGCGCTACGGCCAGAGCGACGATCCCCGTGGGGATGCGCCCAAGCCATAGACGCGCGTTTCGCCTACGGAAGCGCGTATCACCACGCGCCCTTTCGCCCCGCCTTGAACGAAGGGGGCGGCCGGCAGGATGCCGGCGGTTCCGAGGGGCGTTATGACGCCGACTCAGCGCGCCCCTCCGCGTCCAACGCGCTGCTCGCCGCCGCGATCGCCTGTTGCAGGGTGAGGGGCCGCCCCCCCGCCTGGGGCAACCCGAAGGTCGCCGCGGCATGGCGCAGAGCGCGGGGAGGCGCTTCCTGCCACGCGGCCACGGTCATGATGGCCGTGGCCGGGGCGAAGCGCTCCATGAGAGGAAAGTCTCCCACCTCGCGCACCAGGGCGAGCGCGTGGGCGTAGGCGGCGCGCGCCCCCGCGGTGTCGCCGTCCTCCTCGGCCAGTTGCCCCAGCAGATATGACTCAAACGCGACGGTCTGCGTGTCGCCGAGGGCAGCGGCCGTCGCGACCACGCGCTCGACGTAGGCCCGCGCCCCACTCACGTCGCCGCGCGCCCACGTCAGGCCGCCCAGGACAGCGAGCGCCATGCCGCTGACCCAGCTGTTGCCCTGCTGCTCCGCCCGTGCGAGCGCTGCGGACAATTCCTCCACCGCCCCCGTCAGGTTGCCCCGTTGGGCGGATGTCATGCCCAGAAAGTAGAGGCAACTGAGGGTCTCCCAGCGCCCTGGCGGCGCCACCGCGCTAAAGAGCGCCAGCGCCTCCTGCAGCGCCGTCCGCGCCGCCAGCGGATTGGGCGCCCCTTCCAGGGGGAACATGCTGAGGAACGCGGCCATCAGGCTGGCGCGCCCGCGGGCCAGGGGGTCGTCCAGCGCGGGCGCCAGGGCGAGACACTCCGCACTCCGCGCCCGCGCCATAACCGCGTCGCGCGTCATCATCGCAATCACGGCGCCCGTAGCCAGCGCCCGGACGCGTCCCGGCGTCGGCGCCGCCGCACCCGGCGTCAGCAGCAGACGGTCCAGCCAAACCGCGCCCTCGCGCAGATGCGGGCGCATCAGCCAGAACGGGTACAGATCCGCGGCCAGCGCCAGGCCCCGCGCGGTAGCCGGCCCGTCGCCGGCCTGCCCGCGCTCCACACACCAGGCCAGCGCGGCGCGCAGGTTGTCCAGTTCCGTCTCCACAATATCCAGCGCCTGGGGCAGGCCGGCGTCGTGGAAATGCTCCTCCGCCGCCTCCGCCAGCGTCAGGTAGTGCGCGGTGTGGCGCCTGCGGACCCACTCACTCTCGCCGGCCCCCTCGACCTGTTCCAGCGCATATTCGCGGACGGTTGCCAGCAGCGTATAGCGCGGCCCGTTGTCCCCCATGGGCGCCCGCAGTAGGTGAGCGTCCACCAGCGCCGCCAGCCCCTCGGCCACGTCCTCCACGTTCGCCCCCACCAGCGGATCGTCCGGCGCGCCCTCCAAAAGGCATACGGACGCCGCGTCCTCGACAGCGCAGCCGCCCGCGAAGGGGGCGAGCCGCCGGAACAGCGCCTGCTCCGCCGTGGGCAACAGGTCATAGCTCCAGGCGATCGTGTCGCGCAGCGTCCAGTGGCGCGCCGGCGCGTCGCGCGGCCCGCCCACCAGCAGACCCAGGGGCCGGTCCAACCGCGCCGCCAGCACCGCAGGCGGCAGCGCCGCCACACGCGCCGCGGCCAATTCGATCGCTAGTGGCAACCCGTCCAGCCGCGCGCAGATCGCGGCCACGGCCGCGGCGTTGGTGGGGCTCAGGGCGAAGGCGGGGTCCGCGGCGCGGGCGCGCTGCACGAAGAGGGCCACGGCAGCAATCTGTTCCAGCGCGGCGACCTGTTCCAGTTCTAGCGCGGCGAGCGGCGGGAGCCAGTCGGGTGTGGGGATGGCGAGGGGCGGCACGGGGTAGACCTGCTCACCGCGTATGCGCAGCGCCACGCGGCTGGTCGCCAACACGCGCAGACCTGGACAGGCCGCGCGCAGCGCCGCCACCTCCGACGCCGCGTCGAGCAGGTGCTCGCAGTTGTCCAGCACCAGCAGGAGTTGCCGCTCACGTAGGTGGGCGGCCAGAACCTCGGCGGCGGGCCGGCTGCCCTGGGCGGTCAGGCCAAGCGCCCGTGCGACCGCCGGCAACACCAGGGCGGGGTCGCGCAGCGGGGTGAGATCGACGAAGGCGGCGCCTTCGGCGAAGCGTTCCTGGGCCGCGTGGGCGGCGTGCAGGGCCAGACGTGTCTTGCCGACGCCGCCCGGCCCCACCAGCGTCAGCGCACGCAGGTCGTCGCGCCGCAGCAGCACGTCTACCTCCGCCGACTCGCGCTCACGCCCCACCAGCGCGGTCGGCGGGAGGGGCAGCGCACCGGAGGAAACCGGCGTGGGCGCTCCAAGGGACGTCGCCGTCCGCCGTCGCGGTGGCGCGCCGGTCAGCAGCCGCGTATGTTCGGTCGCCTCCAGCCCCAGGGCCGCGGCCAGCCGCCGCGCGGTATCCGGCAGCGGGCGGTTCTCGCCGCGCTCCAGGTTCTGGACGTTGCGCACACTGACCCCGGCGCGCTCGGCCAGCGCATCCTGTGTCAGCCCCGCCTCCAGGCGGTAGCGTCGCAGTAGCGCGCCGAAAGACTCGTCCGTCTCCGTACTCATGCCCATCGTCGCACCGTCCCGCCCCACTGGAACCACGACACTCTGTACATCCCACGCCGTTCGGGCTGTGCAGCCATGATAACACAGACCTCCTAACTTTGTGGGTAACGCTGTGGGTTTTGCGTGGTCAAACGGACGCGATGCGGTCACAATAGACATGACGGGACACGCTAGCGCCCGTCGGGGGTCGCAAGCGCCAATCGGCCGTAGGCCCGCGCGTTTCTGTCGCGGGACGTACACACCGCCGATTGGCGGAGTACAAGGATAGAAGGAGCAGGTACCATGTCCACCGAAGAGAACAAAGCCATCGCCCGCCGCTGGTACGAGGAGGCGTTCAACAAGCACCGCGTGGCCGCCATTGACGAGTTATATGCCCCGGACTTCGTGACTCACAATAATCCGCTGGTACCCGAGGGCAACAGCGCGGGAGCCAAGCAGCTCTTCGCCGGCCTTTTCGCCGCCGTACCCGATATGAGTGTCACCGTCGAGGACATCATCGCGGAGGGCGACAAGGTGGTGGCCCGCTACACGACGCGTGGGACACAGCAGGGGGAACTTATGGGCATCCCGGCCACCGGCAAGACCTTCACGACGACGGCCATCGACATCCTGCGCCTGGAAAATGGGAAGATCGCCGAGCATTGGCTCGAAGCGGATCAGCTCGGCATGATGCAGCAACTCGGCGTGATCCCCGCGCCGGGGCAAGCGCCACGCTAAAGCCCATCGATCGTGGGGGCCGCCGGCGCGTCGGATTAGTGGATATCCCTCCTGTCCGATTAAAATGCGTCGCGCGGATCGGGGCGTAGGGGCGCATTGCATGCAGCCCTGTCTGATTACAATATGGCGCGCGGATCGGGGTGTAGGGGCGTATAGCGATACGCCCATGCCGATTGGTCTCTCTCCGCTGCGCTCCGACAGCCCAACCGAGCGGTCACGGCGTGCCGGCTGGCAATCTCCCGGTTATTTCCAACCAAAACCGGCGATTCTTGCCTAGACCCACGCCATCTGAGATCTATACATTAGCAAAGCCCCGTCCCATCCCAGACAAATCAGGCGCGGGAGTGCGGCATTGCCACACTCCCGCGCCTAAAGCTGCCGTGCGTCGGGGCGTTAGATTCCTAACGCCTTGCAGGCGGCCTCGGTCTGCGCGACGCAGATGTCCGAGCGCTTGATGAAGCCGTCCTTGATGACCGTGGATTTGATGTTGGCCTTCGTCACCGTAGTTACAGGCAGCAGCACGGTCGGGATCTTGCCCGCGCCGTTGTCCGTGGTGGTCGGGAAGGTGTACATCTTGTGGTTGAGGAACGCGTCGGTCACCTTGGCCGCCGCACTAGCCAGCAGCTTGAGCGGCTTGTAGATCGTCATGCTCTGGTTACCGAGCAGGATCTGCTGGAAGCCGGCGATCGTGGCGTCCTGACCGGTGACGGGGATCTTGCCGGCGAGGCCCTGCGCCTTGAGCGCCGCGATCACACCGCCGGCTAGGCCGTCGTTGGCCACGAGCACGCCGTCAACCTTGTTCTTGTTCTGCGTCAGCGCGGCGGCCATCTCGGCCTGCCCCGTGTTGTTGTCCCATTTGGGCGTGTACTTGTCATAGACAAGCTTGTAGACGCTCTGCTTAACCAGGGGCTGGATCACGGACATAGCGCCGGCATGGAACAGGATCGCGTTGTTGTCGGTCGACGCGCCGGCGATCGACACGATCGAGCCGCCCTTCTTGACGTGGGCGATGAGGTACTTGGCCTGCTGCGCGCCGACGGAGAAGCCATCGAATGTGGTGTAGGCGTCGACCGGCGCGCCCTGGATCAGGCGGTCATAGGCGATGACCGGCACCTTGGGGCTATTCGCGTGCGCCAGGCGAACGATCGCGGCGGCCTGCGCCGAGTCGACGGGCACATCGATGAGCACCTTGGCCCCGGTCGTCAAGAGCGAACGCGCCTGGTTGGCCTGCTGCGTCTGGTCGTTCGTGGCGTCCTTGATCGAGACGCTGACGTTGGGGTCGAGCGCCTTCAGCGCGGCCTCATAGTAGCTCTTGTCGAACTCCCAGCGGGCTGAGGTCGTGAAGTCCGAGAACAGGAATCCGACCGTCCCCGAAGCGGCTTGGCGGCGCGCCGCGTTGGCCGAGTGGGTCCCGCCGAGGAGCGGGGTCGCGGTAACCGTGAGGGCGAGACCGGCCGCGGCGGCGATGCGCAGGCCCTTGACTTTCTTCATTGATAGCTCTCCTATTGATACGGCGTACGTGACGAAATATGGCAAAAGCGCGTGTCGGACAAAGCGAATAACCTGAACAAGGTCGCGTGTTCTCCCCCGGTAGGCGCCCTCCTCAAGACGGTTGACTACACCATCTCAGATAGTACACGGTCGACATGAATGGAAGATGACAAAAGACAGATGACGAGAGTAGTAAGCGTCATCGACGGATGGCAAGACCGCCGCGACGTTTGCCCACGACATCTATCAGGATGGCCAGCAACAGGATCGCGCCCTTGATGACGTAGACGAAGTAGGGACTGACCGTGCCGAGCAGGTTCAGCCCGCTATCCACGCTGGCGATGACGAGGCCGCCGAGCAGCACGGCCCACACCGAACCCTTGCCGCCGGTCAGCGACACGCCGCCGATGACGGCGATGGAGATGACGTCGAGCAGCAGGTCGGGTCCCGCTGTCGTGGTGGAGGCGGCTTGGCCGTAGCCGACCAGCATCACGCCGGCGATCCCGGCCATGAGCCCCGAGACGCCGAAAACGATCCAGCGCACCCCCGTCGTATTGATGCCGGCGCGCCGCGACGCTTCCAGGTTGCCGCCGACGGCATAGATGTGGCGCCCGAAGGGCAGGCGCCGCGAGAAAAACCAAAAGAACGTGGCCAGGACGCCCAGGATAACCAGCGCCAACGGCACGCCGCGATAGGTGTTGACGAACAGCGCGAGGCCCTCGAGCAGGACGGCCAGGGCGACGACTCTGCCGACGAAGCGCGCGATAGGCGCATTGACCAAACCGGCCCTGGCGCGACCGCGCCGGCCGTTGAGCCCGTAGAGGATGTAGCATAGCACCGCCACCGTGGCGAGACCGATGCCCACGCCGGGCGACAGGAAGGTCGAGCCGAGGCCCGTAATGAACGTATCGAACACGTTGATGGTCGCGCCGCCCACCATGTTGTAGGCGATGCCCTCGAAGATGAGGAACCCGCCCAGCGTGACCACGAAAGCGGGCATGCGCACCCAGGCAATGAGCAGCCCCTGCACAAGCCCCAGCACGGTGCAGATGGCGATGGCGGCCAGGATAGCCGCGGCCGCCGGGAAGTGCAGGTTCGCCGAGAACTCCGCCGTCAGCGTGATCGCCAGCAGCGTGAGGTAGCCCAGCGAGAGGTCGATCTCGCCGAGCAGGAGCACGAAGACGACGCCGATGGCCAGCACCGGCTTGTACGAGTACTCCTGGAACATCTCGGAGATGTTGCGCGAACTGGTGAACGCGCCGTTCGTCAGGGCGTCGAAGTAGATCCATACAATGATGAGGCCAATGTAGATCGGCAATGTCGTTAACAGGGTGTTCCAGCCGATCTTGATACCGCCGAAAACGGGTAAGCCGATAGCCTCTTTCGAGCCGTCCGCCGCGACATCGGGGGCGGGGGGGGCGGTCGTGTCGGCGGCGCTATTGGCGGGTTTGGGTTCTATGTTGGTCGTGCTCATCGTTCTAGTTCCTGCCCTCTCACGCCAATCTCACGCCAATACCGCCGACGCGAAGGTGCGCGCGCCGGTGATAGCGGCCACAACATCCTCGGGCGTGCTATCCGCCATGCGCAACGTGGCCACGCGTTGGCCCAGCCGCATCACGATCGCTTTGTCGGCCACGTCGAAGACGTCGACCATGTTGTGCGTAATCACGACCACGGCGAGGCCGCGTTCCCTCAGACGCAGGATCAGGTCGAGCACCTGGCGCGTCTGCGCCACGCCAAGCGCGGCGGTCGGCTCGTCCAGGATCACCAGCTTGGGCGACCACAGGACGGCCTTGGCCACGGCGATGCACTGGCGCTGACCACCGGAGAGCTGCGCGACGAGGTTGCGCACCGAGGGAATGTTGATGCGCAGGACGGAGAGCGCCTCCTTGGCGCGCCCCTCCATCTCATCCTCACTGATCGTGCGCAGGATGCCGGGGATGAACGTGCGCGCGCGCTCGCGTCCCAGGAATAGATTAGCCACTACGTCGAGGTTGTCGCACAGAGCCAGGTCCTGGTAGACCGTCTCGATGCCAGCGCGAGTCGCGTCGCTCGGCGTGCGGAAGTGCTGCTCCTGCCCGTCGAGGATGATCTGCCCCTCGTCGGGGAGGTGCGTGCCGGCGATGCACTTGATCAGGGTCGACTTGCCAGCGCCGTTGTCGCCGAGCAGCGCCGTCACCTCTCCGGCCGCGGCCTCGAAGTCGACACCGCGCAGCACTTGCACGGCCCCAAAGTTTTTGACGATGCCCTTACACTGCAACAGCGGCCCATTCGTGCTGGACCGTGTCGCGCTCCCGGGCGCCTGTGGACTGGTCACGCTCATTATTGGGATACACTCCACGCTAGCCTGTTAGTGGGTCGTCGGCCAGACCTTAAAAGGTCATGGCAGACGACGGACCTTGAAAGGTCGGTCTGGGCGCGACATATACCTGACGCCCGTTCGCCTCGCACGGCTGGCGCTGGCGTGACCTTTTAAGGTCTGGTCCCTGCCATGACCTTTTAAGGTCTGGCCACCGCGCTCACCATCACCATCACAACCATGGGGGACACCCGCCGACCTTGAACCGCCTACGGTAGGCTGTACTGAGAGTGATAGCACAGGGCATACGCGCGTGTCAATCTCCCGGTTATTTCCAACTAAAACCGGCGATTCTTGCCTAGACCCGCGCCGCCCCTGGTCTATACACTGACTGGTAACACCGCCAACGTCGCGTGGAAGCGTCGTCACGCGGGAATGCGTCGTGAGTATGTCAGGGTGAGAGAAGGAGTCCAAAGATGGATCAACGCGCGCACACGTTTGCCACGAGGTTCGCGAGATGTAGGCCGCTCATCGCGGCGTTGAGCGTCGGCGTTCTCTTACTGAGTACGGCGCCACTACGGCCGTTTACCGTGACCGGCGCCGCCCATCCCACCACCGCTCTAACTGCTCTTGGCGCGCTTCGCGCGCATAGCGTGACGGCCCTAACGACCACGATAAGCGACGCCGGCACGAACATCCTCGACGAGAACGCCATCCTGGCCCAGAACAATCTGCCAGATCCCCAGTGGTATAAAGACAATATCCCCTTCCTGGATACGCCCGACGCCAACATCAACGGCGTCTACTACTATCGCTGGGACGACGTGCGGCGGCATCTGCGCGACACCGTGCCGGGCACGGGCTACGTCTCCACCGAGTTCAGCCAGCCGGTCGGCTATAGCAGTTCCCCCTTCAATGCTATCGTCGCCGCGGCGGGGCACGACATCTACGAGGCGCGCTGGCTGCGCGACCAGCGCTACATGAACGACTTCGAGACCTATTGGCTGCGCGGCGGCGGCGTTGGCGGCAGCCATCAGTACAGCGAGTGGCTGGCCGACGCCTACTATAATCGCTATCTGGTCAACGGCGACCCCACCCTCCTCAAGCGCCTGCTGCCCGACCTGATCAAGCAGTACAACAACTGGTCCAATAACTACACCGCCGACGTCAACGGCAGCGGCCTCGGCCTCTACTACATCACGCCCGTGGCTGACGCCACGGAATTTACCGACTCGTCGTACCACTCCTGCGACCACTTCCGGGGCGGACAGGGCTATCGTCCCACCATCAACGCCTACCAATACGCCGCGGCCATCGCCATCAGCGACACCGCCGCCCTGGCCGGCGACACCGCCGACGCGGCTGATTTCGCCAGTCGCGCCGCCACGCTCAAGGCCAACATGCAAAAACTGCTGTGGGACCCCAACAAGCACTTCTTTATGCACCTGTTCACCACTGATAGCTGCAACGCGCAGGGCGACGGCGGTATGAACTGGGCCGGCCAGCGCGCTGTCTGGCGCGAGGAGATGGGCTTCGTGCCCTGGGCTTTCAACATGCCGGATCCCCAGTACTCGTCGGCCTGGCAGTATCTGATGGACCCCAACTACTTCTACGCGCCCTATGGCCCCACGACCGACGAGCGCACGCACGACTTCGAGGCCGAGGACCCCGCCACCACGGTCATCACCGACGCTCAGGTCATGTCGTCGACCAGCGCTTCCAACAACGCGTACGTGGGGAATATCAGCAGCCCCGACAGCGCGGCGGCCTTCACCGTCACGGCGCCCGCGGCGGGCACATACCCGGTCGTGGTCTACTACGCCAACGGCGGTGGCGCCGCCGCGACGCAGACGCTCACCGTCAACGGGAACGCGAGCGCGCCGATCACGGTGACGTATGCGCCGACGCCCGCGTACGGGCAGTTCGCGCCCAGCCAGGCTGTTACCGTCAACGTGTCGCTCACCACGGGCTACAACACGCTCACGTTCCAGCCGGCCACCGGCAAGGCCGACCTGGACAAGATCACGGCCAACCCCTACTTCGACATCGAGGCGATCCCGCCGACCGACGCGCAGCGCCGCAATGACAGCTACTGCTGCCATTGGGACGGCCCGTCGTGGCCGTACGAGACCAGCCAGACGCTAATGGGACTGGCTAACCTGCTGGACAACTACCCGGCGCAGAGCTACGTCACCAAGGATAACTACTTTACGCTGCTGGAGAACTACGCCACGACACAGCACAAGAACGGCGCGCCCTACGTCGCCGAGGCGGCCGACGGCGACACGGGCGCCTGGATCTACGACGCCTTCAACCACAGCGAGAACTACAACCACTCCACCTTCAACGATCTGGTCATCTCGGGCCTGATCGGCGTGCGGCCGCGCGCGGACAACACGTTCGAACTCAAACCGCTGGTCCCCGCTAGCTGGGATCACTTCGTCCTGGAGAATCTGCCCTACCACGGCCACCTAATGACCGTGTTGTACGACAAGGACGGCAGCCACTACCAGCGCGGCAGCGGCCTGCAAATATTCGAGGACGGCAGCGTCATCGACACGGCGCCGACACTGGGGAGCGACGTGCAGGCGTCGATGGCCGCGCCCCTCACGCCGGCGCCTCAGACGCGGCTGGAGAACTACGCGGCCAACCCGGTCGCGGCGGACGAGGTCTTCCTCAACCAGGGCATCACCCAGCAGTACCCCCAGCCGTTCGCTTCTTACACCAACACAGGGTCACCGGGCGACAGCGTGTGGCAGGCGGTCGATGGCCGCATCTACTACACCAACATCCCCAACAGCCGCTGGACCGACTACGGGTCGCCCAACCCAACCGATTATCTCGGCGTCGACTTCGGCGCGCCCCGGCCGGTTAATGAACTCAAGATCTATACCTACGACGACGGCGGCGGCGTGCGCGCGCCGGCCAGCTACAACGTGCAGTACTGGAATGACACCAGCTGGGTCGACGCGCCCAACCAGGTCATGTCGCCGACCGTCTCCGTTGGGAACGGGCCGAACGAGGTGACCTTCAGTCAGGTCATCACACCCAAGGTGCGCGTCGTCTTCACGCGCCAGCAGGTGAACGGGCAACTAGCCGGGGTCGGCGTGACCGAACTGCAGGCCTGGTACCCCTACAACGCGAGTGGCGTCTACGAAGCTGAACAGGCCGACATCAGCGACGCCAACGTCAACTACAACCCCAGTTCCAACGCCTCCAACGACGCCTACGTGGGCCAAATAGACCACCCACGCGACTCCAGCGATACGGGAAACAGCTACGTGCGCTTCACGGTCAACGTGCCCAAAACGGCCACGTACCCCGTGGAGGTTAGCTACGCCACCGGCGCGATCACCGCGACGCACAACGTCAGCATCAACGGCGGCGCGCCGTTCACGGTGGCGTACCAGCAGACGCCCGGCGGCTATGGGCATTTCCAAACGGAAACGGTGTTCATGCCGTTGAACGCGGGCACGAACACGATCCAGTTCTCCAAGGGCGATCAGTACGCCGAACTGGACAAGATCACCATCCAGCCGGACGATCTGCCTGTCTTGCAGGCGTCCTACCCGTTCGACGAAGGCAGTGGAATAACGGCGACCGATACATCAGGCTACGCCAACGACGGGACACTAACGGGCGGCGTGTCGTACTCGTCGCCAGGCAAGCCAAACAGCGACGGCTCCACCGACCCCTACGCGCTCAGCTTCGATGGGACGAGCGGCTACGTCGACGTGCCCAAACCCGTAGTCGACACGTTGCGCAGCTACTCCGTGGCGGCCTGGGTCAAGCTGAATCCGGGCGCCGCCAACGGCGTGTACCATTCGGCCGTCAGCATCGACGGGACCAACGTGAGCGGCTTCTTCCTGCAATACTGCGGGGCGTGCGGCAAGTTCGCCTTCTCAGCGCTCAACGGCGATGACACGGGCGCGTCGACCGTGCGGGCGCAAGCGCAGACCGTGCCGCAAGCGGGGACGTGGTACGACCTGGTGGGCGTGTACGACGCGACGGCGGGTCAACTCCGGCTCTACGTCAACGGAGTGTTGCAGGACACGCAGACGTACACCGGCGCGTTCGCGGCGAGCGGGCACACCATTATCGGGGCCGGCAAGTTCACGAACCGCGTGGACTACTGGCCGGGCCAGATCGACGATGTATCTCTGTACCAGGGCGTCCTGAGTGACCAGCAGATCCAGCAACTGGCCAGCGGAGGGACGTCCACAACAGGGACGGCCACGCCCACAGCGACGGTGAGCGCGACGGTCACGATGCCCACGGCGACCGAAACAGCTGTGACAAGCACGGCGACATCTACCCCGATGGCGACAATTACCCCAACGGCGACAAGCACGGCAACCGAGACTGCCGTGCCGTCCGCGACGAGCACGAACCCCGTTAGCCCGACGGACACGAGCACGCCCGTGCCGCCGATGGCGACGGACACCGCCGCCGCGCCGACTATGACCGACACCCCACCGCCCTCGACGGCGACGAGCACGCCCGTCCCGCCAACCATGACCAGTACCGCTACTCCCGTGCCGGCCACGGCGACCACCGCCGTCCCGCCAACGGCCACAAGCACCGCTGCCCCACCGACGGCCACAAATACCCCTGTCCCGCCAACGGCCACAAGCACCGCTGCCCCACCGACGGCGACTAATACTTCTACCGCTGTACCAGCCACGGCGACCGGCACAAGCACCGCCGTGCCGCCAACCGCGACGGCGACGAGCACGCCGATGGCCCTGCCGGTGTGCCAACTCTACGTGCTGCCCGCCTTCGACACCGTCCCGCGCGGCGGCAATCAAGCCCTGCTGCTGGACGCCGCGCCTACCTCCGCCATCACGCTCACTGTACGGGCCAAGTACCCGGCGAGCGCCACGCTCTACACCGATAGCAGTCTGGGCGCGTCCGATGGCTTCGGGGTAATCCTGCGGGGCGCGCACGCCTCCGGCGGCGGCTACCGCTACGCCTTCCACGTCGCGGCGTCGGGGCTGGCGCTACTGACCTTCGCCATTCCCCACGACGCGCGTCAGGGTACAGTCAGCATGCAGGTGACGGCGCAGGAGCCCTGCGGCCTGTTCAAGACGGTCATGACCTTCCAGGTACACGGGACGGTCCGTGGCGCGGCGCGCACGACGGGCGGTGCGGTGACGCTGGCGATTCCGCTGCCGCGCGGGGATACGCCCCCGGCGAACGCCGCCCAGCTAGCGCGGCGCGGTCTCCTGCGCGTGACGACCCAGGGGCGCGGGGCGACAGCGCGGCGCGTGCTGCGCATCACCTACCACCCACACATGCGTCCGGCAGCCGCCATCAAGGCCGGCGCCGGTCGACCGCGGCCCCACACGTTATTCGGGGTCGTGGTCGGGACAGGGGCATAGGCCGCAGCGTCCTCGTAGGAGGTAAGCCAAACAGGGAGGCGCGACGCGTGCGGCTGGTGGCGGGGTGACCTTTTAAGGTCCGGTCTCTGCCATGACCTTTTAAGGTCAGGCCCATGAACTCTAGTTTCCGCTGAATCAGGCGGCTAGGTCAAGCGGAGCAGGGGTTTCTGGGGCCGCGCGCGGTCGCCGTTGGCCCCAGAAACCGGTGGGTAGATGGTCCGTCCGGGCCTTTTTTGTGCGA
>JAABUV010002632.1_pt1 | contig 23910 bp, 26 predicted proteins | sample 5559971 | NCBI WGS metagenome assembly JAABUV01 (sample SAMN10711881, study PRJNA513362) | rock metagenome | isolation source: Antarctica rocks | place: Antarctica: Victoria Land, Knobhead nord | collected 2015-12-19
CGCGCTCGCGCTGCTGCGCGGCGACGGCGAAGCCGACCAGGCCGCCCATGTCGTGGGTGACGAGGGCCGCCTGCGCGACCCCGAGCGCGTCCAGGACCCCCGCCACATCCCCGGCCTGGGTCTTCTTGTCATAGCCGCCCTCCGGCTTGGAGGAGAGCCCGAACCCGCGCAGGTCCGGGACGATGACGGTGTGCGTGGCGGCCAGCGTCGTCGCCAGGGGCGCCCAGGAGTCCCCGGTCACGCCGTAGCCATGCAGCAGCACGACGGCCGCCCCGCGACCGCCCACGCGGGTATGGATCGTCGCGCCATTGGTCTCGATACTCTTTGTCGCGAAGCCGTCCGGGTACGGCGTCAGTTCGCCCTTTAGATAGGGGGAGGTCATAGTCTTCAATCTCCTGTGCAGCGGAAGCGGCGCCGCCAGCGTCGCTCAGACGAGGGCAGCGTGCAGCTTGTCAGTCACGCGCAGAGGCTTATTAGACGAAGCGGTGCGCCGCGTCGCTGGCGTTATCCTGGTAGGTTTTGTTCGCCAGATCGGGGAAAATCTCGCTCTGGTCGATCACGGGACCCGTCAGCGTGTGCGCCTTACTCCCGTAGAACGAACCGCTCGTCAGGGTCTCGTCGTTCAGTCCCTCGATCAGCCGCTTGGCCCCGTGATCGACGTCGTGGACCATCCCGAAGAGGGGCGCGACCACGGGCAGAAGGACGTAGGTCATCAGAAGGCGGAGGGGCAACGGAAAGTCGCGCGCGACATCCGTGCCGCGCGTGTTGCCGGGACTCATTGTGATGAGCCTGAGATGTGGGTGTCGCCGCGCGGTGGCGGCCATCCACAGCGCGCCGACATACTTGACCTGCCCGTAGTCCAGCGTGCCGTCGGCTTTGCGCCCGCGGAAGTAGGTCCCGTCGCAGAGCGACGCGAACTCATCGGCCGAGGATGTCGCCAAGGTCGGCCGCTTCATCCCCAGCCGCGGGAAGCCCCGCGCCGCTTCGCTCCCGGCGAAGACCGCGGCCCGCCCCAACTTGTCGTCCTTGATCAATCCGTCGAGCAACACGACATGCCCCAGGACGTTGGACGCGAAGATCTCCGTCACCCCATCCTTGGTCAACGCCAATGGTGTCTTGCCGCCCGAGCCGCCCGCGTTCATGACCAGGTCGTCGATCGTCTCGTGCAGGGATGAGAGCGCCGCCCGGACCGAGGCTGGATCGGACACGTCTATGATGACGATCGCGAAGATCGCCTGGCCCGTCGCGGTCTCGAGATCCTTCTTGGCGACGGTGGCTTTCGACCGGTTCCTACACGCCAGGTAGATCTTTCTGTAGGCGCCGGAGAGCGCCAACTGCCGCGCGACCTCCTTCCCGATGCCGCCGTTTGCCCCCGTGATTAACGCGACCTTGCCGTCGACACGATCCATATCTCCTCCTCTATCGTCTATCGTCTATCGTCCGTTCATCGGGACACTGACGTGTCTCACCACGCGTCGCTCCAACGACTTTAGTCGTCGTCCTTTGCCATGCGACTTCAGTCGCAGGCGGATCCTAACGTTGTAGTACTAAGCTGTCCGGTTCGGCGTCGGGATTGTCAGATGGCGGCGCGGCCGCCGTCGACGGGCAGGATGGCGCCGTGGACGAAGGCGGCCTCGTCGCTGGCCAGGTAGACCGCCGCGGCGGCGATTTCCTCGGGCTGCCCCGCGCGCCCAGCTGGAGCCAAGCTGCCCACCTGATCCGCAAAATCCGCCTGCGCGCCGGAGGGCTCCGTGCGCACCGGGCCGGGTGCGATGGCATTGACGTTCACACCGGAGGGGCCATACTCGGCGGCCCAAACCTTGGTCAACAGCTCAACCGCCGCCTTGGACGCGCCGTAGGCCGCGAGCCCCGGCATCCCGAACGAGGCCGCCATCGTCGTGATGTTGATGACCTTGCCCGATCCACGCGCGGCCATGGCCGGCATCAGCGCCGCGGTGAGGTAGTAGGGACCCTTCACGTTGGTGGCAAAGGTGGCGTCATAGTCCGCTTCCGCAAGCTCATGCGCCGGAGCGAAGCTGGCCATACCGGCGTTGTTGACCAGGATATCGACCTGCCCGAGCGCGTCGGTCGCGGCGCGAGCCAGGCCGCGCACGCCCTCGACCGAGGACACGTCGGCCTGGACGAACGTCGCGCGCTCGCCGATGGATGCGGTGGCCGCCTGGCCGCGCCCCGCGTCCCGGCCCGCGACGACAACGCGGGCGCCCTCGCGGGTGAACGCCTCGGCGATGGCGCGGCCTATCCCCGCGGTCCCGCCGGTGATCAACGCGGTCTTGCCCTGTAAGCGATTGGTCATGCTGTTCTCCTCTGTGCGTCCACTGCGCGTCCGCACACTACCCTCGTCGCGGTCGCCTATATGGACCGCTCAGTCCATTACACACTAAGTAGACCGAGGGGTCCAACTTTTGCGCGGTGGTGGTAGAATGAGGGCATGACAACAACGACCAAACCGACGACGCGCGAACCAAAGACGCGGCGCGGGCGGGCCAGCCGCGAGCGCATCATCGTGGCGGCGGCAGACCTCATGTTCGTACGCGGGGTGCGCGGGACGGGCCTGGACGACGTGATCGCGACCGCCGGCGTGGGCAAGGGCCAGCTCTACCACTACTTTGCCGACAAGGACGCCCTGGTGCGCGCCGTCATCGCGCGGCAGACCGCGCGCATCCTCGACGGACAGCGGCCCGCGCTGGACACGCTCGACACCTGGGCGGCCATCGCGGCGTGGTTCGACCTCCTCGTGACGAGCCAGGAGAGGCAGGGCTGTGTCGGCGGGTGTCCCCTCGGATCGTTGGCCAGCGAGCTCGCGGACCAGGACGAGGCGGCGCGGGTCGATCTCGTCGCCGCATTCGACCAGTGGGAAGGGTACCTCGCGCGGGGACTGGAGCGGATGCGCGCGCGCGGCGAGCTGCGGGCCGCGGCCGACCCGGCCGCGCTGGCGGCGACGGCGATGGCGAGCATTCAGGGGGGGTTGCTGCTCGCGCAGACGCGCAGGGACGTGCGCGCCTTACGGCTCGCGCTCGACGGCGCGCTGACCTATCTCCGTACGTTCGCCGTGGGCACGCCGCAAGGGTGATCGTGACGGCCTGTCGGTCGTCGGGTGACACCGAGTTTCTGAGGCGTAGCGTACGATACGGGTCCATACGATACGGGTCCAATGGTAGTCGCACCCCGCGTACTCCAAAATTGTGAAACGTGGCCTACTTTTAAGGCCGGGCTTAGGGCGCTCATCTCACTTTTTTGGGGTGCAGCCAGCGAAAGCCTTGATTATTGGCACGTTGGCGCAAGTCCCTGTACGATAAGTGCAGCAGCGTCACGGGCGCGGCCCGTGACGCTGCGCGTCACGGGGCATGCCCTCCCTTCGACCCGATGTGAAACGAGGTATCAATGGTCCGCTCCCGTCTCCTTGCCCGCCTGGTCCCCGCGGCCGCCATCCTCGCGATGGGGACGCCAAACATCGTAGCCCATGTGTCCGCGTCCGCCACCGCGACTGCCGCCGCCGCGGTGGCTCCACAAGCCGTCGCGCGCCACGCGACCCTGGCGGTGCCGCGCGCCCTGCTGCGCGCCGCCGCGGTCCCGGTCATCGTCGAGTTGAACGCGCCCGCCACTACGGCCGGACAGACCCTACTCAATCAATCGCCGCAACTGACGCAGTTGCTGGGCGAGGCCCGCGTCCACCTGCTCGACGCCCTACACGCCGACGGCGCCCGTAACGTCTATCCGTTCCACCTCATCCCCGCCGTGTCCGCGACCGTCGCCGGGGATAAGCTCTCGTCGTTGCTCACGCAGCCCGGCGTGCGCGCGATCACGCTCGACCAACAGCACACCTTGCCGGCCCTCCCCGATGACTTTAGCCGGGGCGAACAGGGCGGCGCTCCGGTGACGCCGGGGGGCGGGACCGCGTCGGCGGTCACCGTGCCGCGGACGATCGAGCCCGAGTCGTACAGCCTGACGCGCGCCGACATCGCCCAGCGCGCGGGCATCGACGGCGCCGGCGTGCGCGTGGCCGTGATCGACTCGGGGCTTGATACCGGCCACCACGACCTCGCCGGTATCCTCGCCACCGATGCGAACGGCCAGCCGCTGTACAGCGATTGGACGGGCACCGGCCTGCGGGATACGATCGGCCACGGCACCGCCTGCACCAGCATGATCGCGGCGCAGGGCCAGTTCCTCTACAAAGAGGATAACAGTACGCTGCTGCAGGTCTATCCCGATCCGGGGCCGCGGCCCACCGTCTACCAGTCGAGCTTTCACTTCTATGGCATGGCTCCCGCCGTCAAGGTGATGGAAGCCAAGATCTTCGACGCGCGCGCCCCGCACGGCGGCGGCTTCGACTCGTGGATCGTGCGCGCCATCGAGTGGGCCGTCGACCACCACGCCGACGTCATCAGCGAGTCGTTCGGGGGCCTCTCTATCCCCAGCACCGGCGTCGATCCCACGGCCGAGGCGGACAAGGCGGCCATCGCCGCCGGGGTCACGGTCGTCGCGGCCGCGGGCAATGAGGGACCCGGACAGGGCACCATCTCCTCGCCCGCCAACGCGCCCGGCGTCATCGCGGTCGGCGCCTCGACCGACTTCCGCGCCTTCGGGCAGAACGGCTTCCTGGCCACGTTTGGCCGCACCACCTCCGACAACATCGCCGCGTTCACGTCGCGCGGCCCGACGACCGACGGCCGGCCACGGCCCGACCTCGTCGCGCCCGGCGACTATGGCTGGGCGCTCTACCCGCGGCAGAAGTCGGACGATGGGCCGACGACGCCGCCCTACAACGTCGGACTCTTCGGCGGCACGAGCCAGGCCACGCCGGTGACCGCCGGCGCCGCCGCGCTGGTCGTGGAGGCCTATGAACGCGCCCACGCCGGCGCGCGCCCATCGCCGGCCGCCGTGCGCTCTATCTTGATGAGTTCGGCGCGCGACCTGGGCTTCCCCGCCATGGACCAAGGCGCGGGCCGCGTCGACGCGTGGCAGGCGGTGCAGACGGCGCTGCGTAGCGGCCCATCGTTCCTGCTCGGCCCCAACGCGCTCGCTATCTCGGGGACGGTGTCGACGCCTTTCCAGAGCGCCGTCACCATCAGCAACACCGGCACGACCACGCAGCGCTACGCCCTCGACGCGACGGTCTCGCGACAGAGCGGCGTGCGCGAGTGGCCCGGCGTGGTCAAGGGTAAAGGCCTTAACTCCTACACCTTCAACGTCGCCCCGGGCATCGAGCACGTCGTCGGCGCCGTCTACTGGAATTCGGCCGACCGCTTCACGGTACCAGGCGGCGCCAGCAAAGATATCGCCATGCGCGTCGCGCTCTACGATCCGCTGGGGCGCTTCGCCAACTACTCCTATGGCGTGGCCAGCGGCTACGCCGCGGTGCAGATTACCCACCCTATGGCCGGCGCGTGGACGCTCGTCGTCTCGCAGAACGGGCGCAAAGACAACGCGGGCGTGCGCCAATACAGCGCGTCCGAGCCGTTCGAAGCGCGCCTCTACAGCTACGTCTCGCAGCCGTACGGCACGCTGACACCCAGCAGCGTTACCCTGGCTCCGGGGCAGAGCGCGCGCGTGACCCTCGCCGGGCTGACTCCCGCGCAGCCCGGCGCGCAGGGCCTGACCGTACATGTGCGCGGCGACCACACGGCGGTCATCCCGGTCGTCCTGACCTCGTACATCACGCTCCAAGGGAGTAACGCTGTCTTTGGCGGCGCGCTGACCGGCGCGTCCACCGGCTACTTCTCACTGTCCAACGAGAACAAGATTTACTCCCTCGACGTCCCCGCCGGGACGCGCGCGCTCGACGTCGCGCTCTCCTGGCCCGACACGGGCTACGGCGTCTTGCTGCTGCTGCTGGACCCCTCGGGCGAGATCGTCGACGCGCAGTTCAACGGCATCCGGTCGAGCGCGGGCGTGTCGAGCGGGAGCGACGAACCGCCCTACGACCTGAGCGCGCACAGCTTGCAGGCCCTCTGGAGCGACCCCACGCCGGGCAAGTGGCAGGTCGTGGTGATGGACGCCATCTTCGCCGGTGAGCAGCGCGCCGAGCCGTTCAGCGGCCATGTGACGCTCAACGACGCGCCGGTCACACCGACATCGATCGCGCGGACGGTGTTGCCCGGCGGCGGCTTCGACCTTGCCCTGGACGTGCGCAATAACAGCGGGCCGAACGTCGCGGAAGGCTACTTCGGCTACGCCACCACGGACCGCTACGGCATCGTCCCGCTCGGTGTCATCCGCGGCCCGTTCGGTCCCACGGATGGCGCGATCACGGGATCGAGCGTCTACACCTACACAACAGGGTTCGTGCCGCCGGACACCAAGCTGGTGGTTTCCTCGTTCGCCGCGCGTGACCCCAACGTGCCGATCGACCTCTCCTTCGCCGACCCTATCGGCTTCGCGCGCGCGCAGGGCCAAGCGGCGCCGGTCACCATCGACGGGCACATCTACCAGGGCGTCTCGGCGTCCGTCGCCGGCCCCGCGCTGCCGATCGGACAGTGGAGCGGCCTGATCACGCTGCGTCGTCCGATCGACGCGGGGACGCACGGCGGCCTCGTGGGCACGAGCTACGCCTACGCGCGCACGCCGCTCTCCTGGGTTGTCTTCGACCACGGGCTGGACAGCGGACGCCTCACCGGCGGTCAGCCGCTAATCCTCTTGCCGGGGCAGCGCGACCAACTGCACGCCAACGTAACGGTCCCGCTCAGTACACCGCCCGGCGTATACCACGCGAACCTCTCCGTCTACACCGTCTTTGGCGACAAGGCAGCCACGGTCCCGCTGACCATCGTCGTGCAGGCGCACACTGGCTCAGAGCCGGCGAGATAGCGGTCAGCCATCAGCTTTCAGCGGTCAGCCATCAGCCAGGGCCATTTAGTTCTCGTGGCGACCACGCGGCCCTCACCCCCAACCCCGCTCCCTGACGCGGGAGAGGGGGGCTGCCGCGCGGGCGCCGCGCGTCTCCCCTCGCCCCTTGAGGGAGAGGGGTTGGGGGTGAGGGGGAAAACTAAATGGCCCTGGCCGTCAGCTGACGGCTGATTGCTGACCGCTGAAAGCTGATACACTACATACGTATTATTTCAAGGCACAAGGAGACGATAATGGCTAAATGTGATATGTGCGACAAGGGACCGGCGTTCGGGCGCAACATCCGCCACCGGCATAGCGGCCAGTGGTTGCGGCGCGCCCCCAAGACATCGCGTATGTTCCACCCCAACATACAGAACGCCACGATCTACGTTAATGGCGTCGCCAAGAAGGTGAAGATCTGCACGCGCTGCCTGCGCAGCCAATATAAGACGGCCTAGTAGACCCAGAACTGCAGACTGTGCCCTCCACTGTCACGGACTGTGATACGTAGGAGATGTAGCGCGAGTTACCCCGCGGCGACAGGCAGCGGCCGTAGCGGCGTCTTGCGTTCGCGCGTGGCCGCCGTTTTGAGTTGGCCGCAGGCGGCCTGGATGGCGCTGCCCTTGGTGTCGCGCACCGTGACGGGCAACCCGGCGTCGGTCAGGGCGCGTCGGAACGCCTCGACGCGGTTGCGCGACGATGGTTGGAACGGAATGCCCTCGACGGCGTTCCACGGGATGATATTGACGTGGCAGAGCAGACCGCGCAGACGCTCGGCCAGGGCGCGCGCGTCGCCCGGCCCATCGTTGACGCCGCTCATGAGCGTGTACTCGAAGGTGATGCGCCGATGTGTCGTCGCCACGTACGCGTGGCAGGCGTCGAGCAGTTCGTCGAGGGGATAGCGGCGATTGATCGGCATCAGGGCCGAGCGCGCCTCGTCGGTCGCCGCGTGAATCGAGATGGCCAAGCCGACCTGCAGACCCTCGTGGGTCAGGCGGCGGATGGCGGGGACGACCCCCGCCGTCGAAATCGTGATGTGACGCTGGCCCAGCCCAAAGCCCTCGGGGTCGGTGAGCAGGCGCGTCGCCTTGATGGTGTTCTCGTAGTTGGCCAGCGGCTCGCCCATGCCCATATACACGACGTTGGTGACATGCTCGCCGCGCGCGCGCAGGATGCGCTCGAAGTGCAACACCTGCGCCACGATCTCGCCGGCGCTGAGGTGTCGTGTGAAGCCCTGCAGGCCCGTAGCGCAAAAGCGGCAGGCCAGGGCGCAGCCGACCTGCGTGGAGAGACAGACGGTGTGGCGTCCCCCGCCGCGTTCGGCCGGGTAGTCCATTAGCACACCCTCGATGAGCGCGCCATCGGCCATGCGGAAAAGCGCCTTCTCCGTCTCCGCCTCGGCGTGGTACTGGCTCTGCTGCACGACGAGCGGGCTCACCGCGACCTCGTCCTTGAGCGCGGCGCGCAGGCCGGTCGGCAGGTCGGTCGCCTCGTCGAGCGAGGTCACGAGACGTCGGAACACCGCGCGATAGAGTTGACGCCCGCGGTATGCGGACAAGCCGCGCTCGACGGCCCAGGCCACCATCTCGTCCTGGGTGAGATCGGAAAGCAGAATCATTATGAACCTTTGAGTGTCTAGTGTTGAGTGTCTAGTGTTGAGTATATCTAGCCACTAATCACTAGACACTCAACGCTAACGCCGGCGGTCAGCTGAGAACACGCCCATGACGTCGAGGAAGTAGAGCAGCGTGGCCAGCGCCTGCGCCAGGGCGGCGACATAGGTGAGGGCCGCGGCGTTGAGCACCGCGCTGACGCCGCCCATCTCGGCCGGCGTGATGAGCCCGCTCGATGCAAGCAACTGGCGCGCGCGGCGGCTGGCGTTGAGCTCGACCGGCAGCGTCACCAAGGTGAAGAGCACGGCCAGCGAGAAAAGGCCGATGCCGATCCAGGCCAGCGGGTGGATGAACAACCCCGCGAAGAAAATGTAGAAACCCAGTTGCGAGCCGATGTTCGTCGCCGGGACGAGCGAGGCGCGCAGGCGCAAGGGCGCGTAGGACTGCGCGTCCTGCAGCGCGTGCCCGATCTCGTGCGCGGCGATGCCAAGCGCGGCGACCGAGGGCGCGTTGGCGACGCCCTGCGAGAGGTTGAGCGCCTTCTGCTGGGGGTCGTAGTTGTCGGAGAGCTCACCCAGTACGACGCGCACCGGGATGTGCGTCAGCCCCGCGCGGTCGAGCAGGCGGCGCGCCGCCTCGCCGCCCGTCAGGCCATAGGAATTACGTACTTGCGAGTAGCGCCCGTAGGCCGAGCGCACACGCGCCTGCGCGAACATAACGAGCGCCAGCGCCGGCAGCGCGAACAGAAAATAACGTGGGTCGAAGAAAAGTGGCATGTGTCGGGTATCCCTATGTTGATGTATCTCATGGGCTACCTACATTTTACCATGCCACGGGGACGCCAGGGGTTTAGATTTCCGCGCTCGTGCCATAGTACTGGTTATCTTCGCGAAAGCCCCCCTGCCCATCCCAGAGGTGGGTGTACTCATCGACCAACTCGATCGAGCGCACCCACTTGACCATTTTGTAGCCCAGATACGTCTCGACACGCAGGCGGACCGGGGCGCCATGGTTGACGGGGAGGGGCTCTCCATTCATCTCCAGGGCCAGGATCGTTTGCGGATGTGTGGCCTGCCCCATGGGCAGGGCCTCGTAGAAGGGACGCTCCCACGATTGCGTGGCCTGGGGGAACGATTGCTTGCCCTGCTGATAGGACGTGAAGACGAGGTACTTCGCGCGCGGCGAAGCGCCACACCGCTGTAGAATCGCGGTGACCGGAACGCCCGTCCAGGCGGCGATCCCACTCCAGCCCTGGATACAGTTGTGCAGGGTCGTCTGGGACTCTTGGGCCATCGCGCGCAGGTCGTCGAGTGACAGGCACAGCGGGGTGTCCACCAGCCCCGACACCTCCAGCCGATAGTCGGCGAAGTTCGTCTCGACCAGCCTCTTATACTCGGCGGTCTCGGGGGGATAGCCATTGGTCCAGAAGTACGACGAGACGTGCGTATAGTGCTGGCGCGTCGTCAGGCCCTGCATGCTCAACATGCGTATAGGATCGACGACCGCCCCGAGGACGTGTTGCATCTGGCGGCGGTGACCCAGGGTGTACCACGACGCCCAGGCGGCGATGAGCAAGACGACGGCGAAACTGCCGAAGAAGATGACGAGCGCCAGCGTCAGATTCGCGTGCGCGGCGCCGGGAGCATTGCCCCAAATGATGTTGCGCACATTGTCCTGGAAGTGGACCACGAAGACCAGCACGATGTGGACGATGCCGAAGAGCGCCCAGAGCGCCAGGCCGATGAAGTGCAAGCTGCGCGCGCCCTGCTTGCCCCCTAGGAGTTTGACGAACCAGGGGAAGCGCGCCTCGATCGCCGGCGACATGGCGAACGCGGTGATGATCTGGAACGGGGCCAAGAGGAAGACCACGGCGGCGTACGCCAGCTGTTGCAAGGGATCGAACGGGCGGAAATCGCTCACCGGTGGGATGTGGAAGCTGCCGTAGATGAGGGCGGTGTGCCAGGCGCGCGGGACGATGTCCCACGAGGTGGGGATCAAGCGGCTCCACTCGCCGGTGGCGAAGAGTAAGACCACGTACACGAGGCCGCTGAGCATCCAGAACGTGGCGCAGAAGAAATGCCAATGCCGGCCCATCCCGAGCTCATCTTTCCCCGGCAGGGCGAGCCAGGGGGAAATGGACTTCTCATCGTCCATCGCCGTATACAAGCGATCGGTCGGCACTTTGGCCTTGGTGAATTTGAGCCATTCGGAGCCGGGCTTACAGCTGTTATTCCAGTAGAGCCGGGGATGGGCCACCAGGATTTGCAGGCCGGCGCGCATGAGCAGGAACATGAAGAGTAAATTGAGGTAGTGCGTGACCCGTATCCAGATGGGAAAATCGGATACGGCGAGCACAACGTGTAGTCCCACCATACAAACGCCTCCGGTCCAGCTAAGCGCTCACGCGCGGGTGTGTTAGGCGCCGGCGCCCTACGTCCCACACGAGCCAATCTCTTTTAATGTGCCGGGTGGGGGTCGGGCGCGCCCCCATGCGCGGCGCTCACGACCGCGCACAGGACGACGGCTTCGTTGTGCGCGGTGTCGCGGGCGCCATAGATGAGTGTGACCGGTCCGTGTGTGGCCCGCTCCGCCAACGCCTCGACGAGGTGGCGGCGCTCCGGCTCGTCGAGCTCGGCCCGGTAGCGGCGCTCGAACTCATCCCAGCGCGCCGGGTCGTGACCAAACCAACGGCGTAGCTCGGTCGACGGCGCGATGTCCTTCATCCACGTATCGAGATGGGCCTTGTCCTTACTCACGCCGCGCGGCCACAGGCGGTCTACCAGCACACGATAGCCATCGTCGTCGGCGGCCGGCGCGTACGCGCGTTTGATCCGCACGCGCCCCGTCGCGTTACTCTCCGTCACAGCGGTCTGGTGTCCCATGAGGCCGTGCCCTCCCTACGCGTCCCTATCCAGGTCGTCGAGGTCCTGATTCAGATTCCGCCCTGTGAAGAACCAATCCAGGACGGGATGGCCGCCGCCGCCGCCGCCGTTATCGGTGACGCCGACGACGCCATCCGTGGCGCGGGCCAGACAGTATTAGTTGGGGCAGCCTTGGTCGATCCAGGCGCGCAGCAGCGCGACGCGCTCCGGCGGCCACGCGACATCGCAGGGCATGGTCCCATCGGCCACCCGCCCGTAGATCGCTTCGGCGTGGGCCTTGACGGAGTCATAGTTGCTGAGGTCGAAGGCTTGCAGCATCGAACTCACATCCTTGTCCCGAAACAGGGGACGAATATCCTGGCTGAACGTCGGCGTCGTCGGCATCGTGGTCTCTCCCTTCACGGGTGTCATCGACCGGCCGTCGCGCTCCCGTGGCGGGGCCGGCGGCGGCGGCCAGGTCTTGCCCTCGTCGCTGGGGCGGACGAGGATGCGCCCGTCGCGCTCCTGGACCGCGAAGGTGCGCAGCGGGGCCGCGGCGGGCCCGTTCAAGGGGCGGCCGTCGTCGAGGCGGAAGCACGACTGGTGCCAGGGGCACTCCACGGTGAGCCCCTCGAACGCGCCGTCGCCCAGGGGGCCGCCCACATGCGAGCACCACGCCTCGACCGCGTAGACCTGGCCCTCGTGCCGCAGCAGCAGCACCGGCACGCGCCCGTCCTCCACGACCCGTGGCGTCCCCTCCACGAGCGCGTCGGAGGCCAGGACGTCGACATATGCGTCGCGCGGCTTGGGGTAGAGCAGGAAGGTCACGCCGATACCGAGGTTGTAGACGAGTTCGCCGCCGAGCGCGCCGCCGAGCGAGACGGCGCCGAAGGCAAGCCCCCCCAGCGCCCGGCCCGCCGTGCGGTTCCCCCCCGCGCGTAGGGCCAGTGACGCGCCGTAGAGCGCGAGCGCCGTGCTGTTGACGAGCGCGTGGGCCATCCCGACGCGCCGCTGATGGTCGTAGGTATCGACCCAGTCGGCCAGGCCGGCCGCGACCGTCGGGACCGCACTGACGATGCCGAGCAGGATCGCGGCGTCGGCGGCCGCCTGGTAGGTGTCGTCAGAGGAGAAGCCGTCGAGCACGTCGAGGACCGCCGCCGTCGTCCAGGCCCCAATGGGGATGGCCACGAGGGCCGGGTGGGCGCGGTGGCGCAGTGGCACGCCGTTGAGCCAGTTCTTGGCCACCCGGCCCGCTTCCCCCGCGCGAAAGACGGCGTAGACGCCCTGCTGCAGCGGCGCGGCCACTTTATCGAGCCACGCGAACCGCGCGCCCGCGATCGACGAACTAAGGGTCGGCGCTTGCTGTGCCATAGATCCTCCTCTCCATCCGTCTGTCTAGCCTCGACCAGGATCCCGATCCATCATGGGGGGGGTTCCTGTGTCTGTGTCCGTGTCAGTCTGGCATGTTTCTTCTCCCTCTGTCAAGGCGCGTGTGGTCGCTCGGGTGCACCTCATTATTGTGGGATGTAGCCTGCGACTGCGGTCGCATGGCAAACGAGCGCCGACTGCGGTCGGGTGTCGCCCTCGGATGTGGCGCTCCGCTGCACGCGCCCTGGCACCGCAGTGCTCGTGGTCTGCCATGCGACCGCAGTCGCAGGCGTCGCCAACGCATTCCACTATTTTAAGGTGCACCCTGGTCGCTCACGCCGCGTGATCGGGAGCCGGTGTGATGAGCCCCTCGTGCAGGAGGCGCCACCCCAGGGCGTAGAAGTACAGATAGCCCCGTGTGTCCCCCATCTCCGCCAGGAGCGCCTGTTGCCCACCATCCCGCGCTGGGGTCTCCGCGCCCAGGAGGCGCCCCAGGTTCTTCACGGCGCCCACGTCGCCAGCCGGGAAGATCTCCATCCGGCGCAAGCCGCGCAACAGGATGAGCCCCGCGCTCCAGGGGCCGATGCCCGGGAGCGCCCGCAACATCTCCAGGGCCGCAGTGCTGGGCAGCGCCTCCAACCGCTCCTCGCTCAGCTCGCCCGCCAGGATGCGCGACGCCACGTCGCGCAGCGTGGCCGCCTTGGCCCGGCTCAGTCCCAACGCGCGCAACGCGTCGATGTCCACGGCGGCGATGTGTTCCGGCCGCGGGAACGCCGCGTACGCGCGGTCGCCCAGGCACAGGCGCTCGCCGAAGCGATCCACCAGCCGCCCCACGACCGCATCGCCGGCCGCGAGGCTGACCTGCTGGAAGGGGATGACGTTGGTGATGGTCTCGAACAGGGTGGGGAAACGGGGCGGTTTGAGCCCGCGCAGAGACGTGGTGACCGCGTGGAGGCGCGCGTCTTGCCGGGCCACGCGATAGAACGGCGTCGGATCGACGGCCGGTCCCAACAGACGCTGGAGCGCCGCGCCGAGTTGGTCCTGGGTCCGCGGCGAGATCGGTCCCCCGAAGACAAGGCCGCGCAGGTCCGGCGCGTCGATGGCGCCGTGGTTCTCGACCGCGACGAGCCGTAGCCCCTCAGCGGTCGGTAGCACGCGCAGATAGCGGCCACCCTCCCAACGGTTGACGCGATTCGTGGGCCGCCGCTGTAGCACACGGACCGTGGCCTCCAGGTGGACGGGCGGCACGGCCGGGATGGCAAACGAGGCGCTCACCTTCGCAGGGCCGGGTCCGCTCGCGGGTGTTCGCTCCATCACGCGACGGCCTCAGGCGGGTAGGTGACCTGGTCTCCCGTGACGCGGGCAAAGGCCTGCTCCAACTCCTCACGATTGAACCGCGGGTTGTGCCGCGAGCGAGGCATGGAGCGGATGTCCACGAGCGTGACGATACCGTAGTGGCGCAACACGGCGATAAACTCCTCTTGAGGGCGCGTCGAGTGACCAATCGTGTCGATGACGGGAGCGATGTTCACGATGTCCAGCCCTCGCGCCCCTATGAGCCTCTCAGCATGTCCGCTTGCCGCGACACAGCCAGGGCGTGGTCCAATTCCTGGTCAGCTACCCACATGAAACAGGAACTATGCCGTGCGACACGGGGCGCTGCTCTTATCCTGGCTCCTGGGGCGCCCGCGCGGGCCAGGCGATGGTGAGCAGGAACGCGCTCTCGTCGAGCGCTTCCACGTCATGGGCGACGTCCGGACCGAGCGCCAGGACGTGCCCCGCCGGCAGCTCGATCGTCTGATCGCGCACTCGCAGGCGCAAGTGCCCCGTCAGCGTCTGGATGGAGAGGCGTCCGGGCGCGCGATGCTCCTCCATCCGCCCACCCTGCCGCATCACGATCAGGACGATGCGGAGGTCCGGTTCCTTGACCAGGGTCTTGGCGTTGCGCGTGCCCTGCCGCCAGCTCTCCTCGCTACGCAAGCGCTCCACTTCCGCGGCAAGGTCGAAGGTGAGCAGTGCGCGGGCCACCTGATGCATCGGCCGCTCGGGATTGCCATGTGTCTGTCCGGCTGGATAATCGGTTGAATACGGGCCGCCCGTGTGATCGGTCTCCATGGTCTGTTGTCCTTTCCGTGACTCGGGGTTCTCGATAGAAAGATCGAAGAAATGGCGCTGTGTCACGGCCCGCGCGTCCACGCAAACCCTATGCCCGCGCGGGCGCCGCGCTCTGCCCGCTCCGCACCATCGCCTCCAGGCGCTCGACCACCTCCGTGAGCGTTTTGTCTTGCTCCTGCAGATGCGTTTGGAGTTGCAGGCACTCCGCCAGGATGGCTTCGGCGTCCTTGTACGTCTGGAGCGCCCGCCGGTCGGACGACCCGGCCAGGACCTGCTGACCGACCATGATGACGAACATCAATAGGAGCTGGACGATGTTGCCTAGGAAGAGCAGGAACGCGAAGGGGTAGGGGTCGAAGGTGATCACCTTGAACAACGACAGGACCATCCAGACGCCCATGAAGAGGGCAGCCGCGTAGAAGGCCCACATCGTGCCGGCGGCTTGGGTGATGGCCCGGCCTAGGCGGCCGTTGAAGCCAATCCGCGCGTCGGGAGGCGGGGTCGGCCGCGTCTCTTGGCGTTGCTCGATCCAGGGATGCGGGTGGTGCTCGATTGAGCCCCGGAATCCAGGGCAGCAGCAACAGCGCCAGCGTGAGCACGACGGTCGTGGCCATGACCAGCGCATCCGCGTTCGGCGAGCTGGCATAGGCCGGGACCTGATACCCCAGCGTATAGAGCCAGAGCCAGGCCTGACCGGGATAATTGCCGGTCTCGTTCATCATGCCCCACTGCGAGCCGATGAGATGGAAGCGCGCCGCCGCCGCGGGCAAGGCCGCGGATTGGAGGAAGAGAATGCTCCGCGTGTTGTCCGTGGAATAGATACGCGGGCTGTTGTCCACGGCCGGCTCGAGGAGCCCCGACCGGCCGAGGTTGAGCAGCCCGGCCAGCATGGGGGCGACCGGGCCATAGCCGCCCGCGGGGAGCTGCACGCTCGTCCCTTGGACGCGCGCCTTGGCCAGCGCGGCGCCGTAGGCGGCCTCCCAGCGCGCCTGCCGCGCCGGGGACGCGTGGGTGAAGGTTTGGACGGCGCTCGCCACGCGCGGGTCCAGGCGGCCGGCCATACTGAGCGGCCCCAGCGCCATATCCTGGGTTGTGTTGATGGGGATATGCACGCCCGCGAGGCGTTGCAACGAGACGGGACCCAGGGACTGCACGGAGCCGCTGCCGCTGTTGTAGGGCGGTCCATACGTGCTGATGCTGTCCGTGCCGTCTAACTCGCCCAGGGCCGTCTGTACGAAGGTGAGCGGAGCGGTCGCGGCCACATGCTGCGCCGTCAGGGGCGGCTCGTCGGGCGACGACAATGCCACGGACAGCCCCACCACAAGCACGCCAACGACTAGCAGGCCGATCAGCCCTTCTTTGACCAGATCGTAGGGCGCCAGAGGGATCCCGTGGTAATAGGCGCGTTGGCGCGGGCTCATGGGTGGACCTCCTCGCCGGGGGCCGGATACGGGCGCACCACGCCGCGCATGCGCACCAGGAGCAGGTGCAGGCCGACCAGCGCGCTGACGATGACGGGCAGGATCACGATGTGGAAGCCGTACATCTGCCCGAAGTTGAGCACGTTGAAGAAGGCGCCGACGCCGATGGCGTTCATGGCGTCCTTACCCTGCTCGGCGATCCACTGGGCGTCGAAGTTCTGCTGCGAGATATAGCCGGTGAAGGCCGTACCGATGCCGACCAGGAAGCAGAGCACGCCCACGACCCAGGTGGCCCCGCGTCCATCGCGCCAGGCGCCCTGAAAGAAGGTGGTCCACAGGTGCAGCACCAGGAAAAAGAAGAAGGCCTGCACCGACCAGAAATGCACGCTGTTGAGGAAGTGGCCGACGGGCGAAACGTGCCACCAGATGGGGCCGGCCATGGCGAGCACGATACCCGACATGATCAGGATGACCAGGGCGGCGATGGTGGCGATGCCGAAGAGGTAGACGTAGGAGTGGACGTAGGCGGGCAACTCGTCGGGCAGCAGATCGTCCAGCGGCAGGTCGTGCTGGAGGCGCTGGCGCAGGATAGCGGTCAGGTTCATCGCGGACCTCTCGTCGCGCGGCGGTGCGGGTAGGGCAGGACTAACGCCAGCCCAAAGACGACCAGCATCAGCACGATGACCACGAGGTTGGGGACCGAGAGTTGGATGAACCACCACTGCACGTAGGCGGGGATCTGGTCCATGGGGCACGCTCCTTCCTGCTTGTTGTTTAACTGATTGGGCTAACCGGCGGTGCGACCGTCCGGCGCCGGTCCTCCATGAGACGGCACATGGCGTCGTCACCGATGTCGTCGGACGGGGGGTACTGGATGCCGTGGTGTATTAGTTCGGCCGGCGTGATCAGGCAGACGACCCGCGCGACCTCTGGGCGCACCGCCTCGACGACAGAGGCGGGGGCCACCGGCAGCGCGACGATGATCTCGCGCGCGTCCATCGCCTGTAGCGCCGCGACCGCGGCGCCCAGCGTCAGGCCCGTCCCCGCGGAATCACTAACGACGATCACCCGACGCCCGGCGATCCGCTGCCGCTCCCGGCTACCACGATAGAGCGCCCCGCGCCGGCGCACCTCAGTTTCGCCCCACGCCACGGCGCCCTCCAGCCACGCGGGCGTCACCTCCAACTCCCGGAGCCGGTCGGCGTTGACCGTGACGTGGCCGGGCTCCGCCACGACGCCGAGGTGCGTGCGGGTGTGGCCGGGTTCCACGATCTTGTGGACCACGAGCACGTCGAGGGGCAGGCGCAGTACCTCCGCGATCTCGGCCGCGACCGTGAGGCCGCCGTCGGTCATGCCCTCGACCACGGTGTCGCTCCCGGCGTACTCCTGATAACCGCGCGGCGAGTTGTCGCCCCGCCTCGCGTCTCGTTTCGAATGTCATGAGATTTCTCCTCGCCGGGTGCGGGCGTGACGACGCCCGATCGCTAGTAGCCGGCATGGTCCCCGTCTGAGCGGTTCACCGCCGTAGCCTCCATCGTCCAGCCACCGCTCTTCGGCCTCCGCGACCGTCTCCTGTCTCCCGTCTCCCGTGGCGGCGCCAGGCGCGGTGGTGAAGCGTCTGATGCGTCGTCGTTGCAGTCATCGTGCGACTCCTTCCGTCCCACGCCAGGCAAACAAAAAACCGGCGCACACTTGTATCAGTCGTGGCCGGTTCGATTCGTCGCGCCCCGCAGCCGGGGGGGGGTAGCCAAAAAAGGTGGATGTTCAATTCTCCTTATTCTATAATCACTATACGGTATACTCTATATATTGTCAAATAAACTGATGGTCTGACCATAAAAGTAAATTGCCCTGGTTGGCGTGTGCCGGTCAGAGCCACGGGAGGAGCGTTTCGTGGATCAGTTGCAGCCGGTCAAGCCGGTCACGGTCTTTGACGCCGTCTTCGACCAACTCTCCGCCCTGCTCGCAGGCGATTCCTTCGCGCCGGGCGACCGCCTGCCTAGTGAACGCGAGTTAGCAGCGCAGCTCCAGGTCAGCCGCCCCTCCGTGCGCGAGGCGCTCAAAGCTCTCCGTATGCTGGGGCGGGTGGAGGTGCGCGGCCGCTCCACCTACGTCAAGGGCCGCGCGGGCGACGCGGCAGCGCCCCACCTGCCCCTGCCGCTCGCGGAGGTCGAACTGCTGGAGATTCACGAGTTTCGCGAAGCCATCGAGAGCCAGGTAGCGGCCCTCGCGGCCGAGCGCGCCACCGCCCACGACGCGGCGGAGTTGGAGCGCGTCTTCGCGACGATGCAGCAGGAGTTCGCGCACGACATCGAGGCCTTCTTTGCCGCCGAGCGGCAATTCCACCGCACCCTCGCGCAGGCCGCCGCGAATCGGCTGCTTCTGGCCGCGCACGCCCAGATCCACGAGCACGCCCTCCTGCAACCGCACCTGCTGCCGGCCGCGCTGCACGGGGCGGCGGTCACGGGGGCGCTGGAGCACACCCTGGAGGCCCACCGCAAGATCCTGGAGGCGGTGCGGCAGCGGGACGGCCCGCGAGCGCGCCGGCTGATGCGGGAGCACCTCGCGCACCTGCGCCAGTCCATCATCCAGGGCGCCGTCGAGCGGATACCCGCGGAGGAGCGGGCGGCGGTCGCCGCGCCTCGGACGTTTCTGTAAAGTAAAGGCAGCCCTTCAAACGCGCCGGGGAGGCGACCGTGTCCGGCCGCCGAACGGAGACCGCGATTAGAGATAATTCATCCCCATGCCCATGCCCATCCCGCCATACGGTGGGAAGCCGTAGTAGCCGTAGACGCCGCCCCAATAGTTCTCATCCCTATCGTCGACGAGGTCGGGGTCGTAGACCGGCGCGCCGCGTAGATGCTCCCGCCCCCGGTCGATGGACACGGCGTGGGGCATGACGCGGGTGACCGCCTCGACGGGGATCATGACGCGGGTGCGGCCGAGCCCGAGGAACCCGCCCGACTCGACGCGCAGGAAGCGCACCTTATTCTCGTCGTCCACCATGAGGCCATCGACGCTACCGATCTCCTCCCCCGCGTCATCCAGGACTTTGCGGCCCCGGACATCCTCATCGGTACTTGCCACCGTTTCACCGGTGTCGCTCAACTTACGTAGCATCGTCGTCGCCATAAACCGCCTCCTTGTGTCTATAACACTGTCACACTGTCCATTACCCCAATGGTCAGCATATCGTGTACTAAACGCATCATTGACCTGTCACGCCGTATCGCGCGACAATAGGGTGACGCCTCCGTGGCACACCATGCCCGCATCGAGACGCCGCCGCCTAGCGTCACACGAAGGAGAAGTTTCATGCCCGGAATGATGGATCGTATGTCCGGTATCTTCAAGGCTAAAATAAACAAGGCGATGGACGCCGCCGAAAACCCGGCCGAGATGCTTGACCTGAGCTACGAGCAGATGCTCGAGCAACTACAGAAGATTCGACGTAGTGTCGCCGATGTCGCCACAGCCAAAGCGCAACTCCAGCAGCAGTTGAATGGCCTGCAAAACCAGGAGCAACGCCTCGATGGACAGGCGCGCCAGGCGCTCGCGGCCAACCGCGAAGATCTCGCCCGCGCCGCGCTCACACGGAAGACCGCCCTCGTGCCGCAAGTGCAGGCGCTGGCGACGCAGGTGGAAAGCTTACAGCAGCAACAAGGTAAGCTAATCGACGGACAGGACCGCCTCGCCGCCAAGATCGAGGCCTTCCGCACCAACAAAGAGACGATGAAGGCGCAGTACACGGCCGCCCAGGCCAATGTGCGCATCAATGAATTCGCGACCGGCCTCTCCGAGGAGTTCGGCAGCGTTCAACTGCAGATGGAGCGCGCGCAGGGTAAGATCGAGCACATGCAGGCGCGCGCCACGGCGCTCGACGAGTTGGCCGGCGGCGACGCGGCGTTCCCCCAACTCGGCCCCGGCGGCGACGATATCGACGCCGAACTCGCGCGCATCGGCGGCTCCGGCGACGTGGAAGCCCAGCTGCAAGTCATGAAGGGCGCCCTCTCTTTACCTGCTCCCGCCAAAGGCTCCTTGTTGCCGGCTCCTGACAAGGGGGCCTTGTCGTTGCCGGCTCCCGATACCGGCATGCGTAGCGCCCCCGTGCAAGCGCCTTTCGCGGCCATCCCCGCGCGGGCGCCGAAGCCAGCGCCTACCCCTGTGCCGGCGCCGACGCCCGCGCCGCCCCCGTCCACATCCAGCTTGCTGCCCGAGATCGGCGCGCCGGGGGAGCGGTCTGAGCCGGGGGCGCATTAAATTCTTCCAACTGCTGGCGATTATCTTCCGATCTCACGCAACGTTGGCAGCGGGCCGCCGTTGTAGCACACGGACCGTAGCCTCCAGGTGGAAGGGCGGCACGGCCGGAATGGCAAACGATGCGCTCACCTCCACGGGGCCGGGTCCACTATCGGGTGTTCTCTCCATCATTCGACGGCCTCAGGCGGTAGGCTCCGCCGTGATCCTTCAAGCTTCCTCGCGCTGGCCGGCGGCGACAAGACGTTCCAGATCGTCGGCCGCCGCCGGACGGTATGCCCACACCGCCGCGCGTGTGGCGTCCAGATCCCCTGCGTTGGCTGCGCCCAACATACGCGCCAGGTCGTCGAGGTCACCGCTCGTGCCGGAGGTGAGCTTCATCAGGACAAGATAGGGCAGGGCGAGCACCGGCAGTCCGGTCGGGCTCATGTGCGACGCGCGGAGGGCTGGCCCGACCCAAGGCGCGTCGAGTGCGAGTACGTCCAGACGGCGCGGCGAGAACGCGGCGCTTGCGTCCCTATCGCCCACACCCATGATACCGCCGATACGGGCCAACTCCCGCCATGTTGGCGCGGCCCCCGGCAGGTCCGTCGCGAACATAGTGGGCAATTCCCAACGCGACCCGCCGGCCGAGTGGTCGCTTAGCCGGACAGCGCCTGCGCACTCCAACGCGCGTTCCACCGCAGCCGCGTCGCTGGCGTCGATCAGGATGTCCAGGTCCGGGCTAGCCCGCTCCTGCATATAGAGCCGCGTGGCCACCCCGCCCACGATCGCGAATGGCCGCGCGAGCACAGGACTTAGGTCGGGGACGGGCAACGACCAAGTGCGGCGGGCGCGCACGGCCGGCGCCGTTCCGCCACCGGGCTTCGCGCGTCGTTCCGCCATCTCCAGCAGAGCCGCGCGCCGCCCCTCTGCCGTCGTCAGATCCATCGCCTTCATCGCCATGCTCCCTCTTAATCCCCCGCCACGCGCAGCGCTCCGCTGTCCGCCGCGGCCACCATAATCGTCGTCCTCACGCCTCTACTCTTGCTCCCGCGCCTGTCGCTCCAAGACGCCGATCGCGCGCAGGCTCTCCAAATCTTCGGCAGCGTCGGGCAGGTAGCGGTCGACCACCGCCCGGACCGCCGCCAGGGCTGGTTCATCGGCGTGGGCCAGCATCGCGGCGACATCACTCAGGTCGCGCTCACGACTCGCCTCCATTTTGAGCACTACGAGGTACGGCAGGTCGATAACCGGCCAACCGCCTGACGTGCGGACGGGGTGCGCCACCGCGTCGCGCGCCCACGGCGCCGCAGACTCCAGCACATCAAGCGCGAGGCCGTTGGGCGATTCCCAACTGCTCCCGCCGATCGAGAGGTCCCCTCGCCGCGTCGCGCCCAGTTCCTCCAATTCATGACTCAGACGCGTAGCATCGGCGACCACCACCAAGATATCCAAATCCTGCGTTAGGCGCTGCGGCATATACAGGGTCGTCGCGACGCCGCCGACGATCGCGAAAGGCGTCCGCAGCGCGCCCAAATCGCTGAGGTCCGGTATAATCGATGGGATGGGCGCGGTCGCATCCATCTCCTGCGCCTACTCCTAACTTGGCGATCCTACTCAGTGACACCGCGCGGACAGGCGACACGGCAGGGAGTCCAGGTCCAAATCGTGTCTCTATCAGTTAATCGCTCAAACCCGCGATGGCCTCGCGCAACTCGCGCGCTTTGTCGACCGGCGACGAGTCGTTGGTCCACATGTACCAAATGGACTCGGACGAGGCGGCGTATTTGAGCTTGCCTGGCGCGCGCGCGATCGGCAGGATCTCGACGTGCAGGTGGAAGCGCTCGTCGGCGAACTGGTGCAGTCCCAGCAGGTAGGGCGCCGGAGCCATGGCGCCGTCGTACAGGCGGTTGTAGCCGCGGATCACGCGCAGCAGCGCCCGCGCCAGGTCGCGCAACTCGTCGTCGCGCAGCAGCGCCAGGTTGGCGACGTGGCGACGCGGGTACAGGTGCGTTTCGTAGGGATAGCGCACGTAGGGCGGCAGGAACGCTTGCCAGGTCGTGTTGGCGTCGACTTGATGCGGGCCATCGGATAACTCGTCCCGCACCCGACAGAACGGGCAGCCCCGCCCCGCTGCGTCGTCCAGCACGACGGTCTCCACCTCGCGCTCCAGGAACGGCGGGACGACGGAGACGCCGAAGGTCTGTCCGTGCGGGTGAAACTGCGTCTGCCCGATGGCCGTGCCGCTGTTCTCGAAGACCATGACCGCGGGGTAGCGCGACGCCACATCGCGGTACAGGTCACGCCATAGCCGCGTAATGATCTCCACCTCGTCGACCGACATCTCCCAAAACGTGCGGTCGTGGTCGCGGCTGTAGATGACGATGTACGCTTCGCCAACCGGGGGCGTCAGGGGCGGGAAGTCGTTGGGGCGCACCCAGGCTTGCGTGTCCGGCCCCACGCGGCCCTCCGTGATGTCGGCGCAGAACGGGCACGTCGTCACGCCTTCGCGCCGGTTCATGCGGTGCGGCGCGTTGACGAGGAACTGCCGCAGGATAGGGTTCCAGACCAGGGGCGTCGTCGATACCAGGGGTGTCGTCGGTTCGGTAGTCATACAGCTCCTATTTGTCCGCGGTCACGATCGCGGGCCCTGATCCACACACAACGCTAGGGAGATAAGGCGTAAACCCCACTTGCTTTAGCGGTGGGATAGGAGCATTTCATCCGCTTTAGCGGCTTTAGCCTCGCGGTCCCCACCTACCTGCTTCTCACGAATAAGCCGCCTGATTGTCGCTGACAACGATAACCCCCACATGGTCGCTATCGCCTCTAACTTCGTGCGCTCCTCGTCGTCCAGCCGCAGGGGCATCTGCTGCGTACGTGATCTACTTTGGGTATCTTTCATACCCGCAGTATAGTATACTAGAGATATGAATACAATTACGGTCAAGCGCGCGTTTCAGTATCGTCTGTCCCCAAACAAGGGGCAGACCGTCAAACTGACGTGGACGCTTGACAGATGTAGGGAACTCTACATCCTCACGAACAAAGCGGAAGAAGCTGGTTCTGTGGTGGTGGCGGTGAACCCGGCGGGCACGAGCCAACACTGTAGCAGCTGCGGAGCCAAAGTCCCCAAGGCGCTATCGGAGAGGCGGCACGAGTGCGCGGCGTGTGGCTTGTCCCTGCAACGGGACGTGAACGCCGCGCGCAATATCCTTCACCGGGCTGGATTGGCCCGTGCCGTGGTCTAGCCAGCGGCAGAAGCCCACCAGCTGTAGCGGTGGGAGTATCAATGTACCGCCTCGGACATCCTCTCAATCGTCGCCCCATCGACGGCGCGGCAGCGGTAGATGGTGGGGGTGCGCCCCGTCAGGCGCGGGTAGTCGGTCATGACGCCGCGCGTGAAAGCGTCCCAGCGCGCGTCGGGGACGAGGTTGACGGTGC
>JAABUV010002645.1_pt1 | contig 23895 bp, 23 predicted proteins | sample 5559971 | NCBI WGS metagenome assembly JAABUV01 (sample SAMN10711881, study PRJNA513362) | rock metagenome | isolation source: Antarctica rocks | place: Antarctica: Victoria Land, Knobhead nord | collected 2015-12-19
CCCTGTGGCAGCAACGAATTACAGCCATATCGGCTCACGCACGGCTCCCCGCGAAAATCACCGACGCCCTGCTCAACACGCTCGCGGAGGCCGCCTGACGAATCAACAACAGTGCGAAACTCCACGGTAACCGCTCGCCGGGGCGAGGTGACGCGGCCCATCGGCGACTCGGCGACCATTGCCCATCGATCTGTTCGACCGTGCTGCCGAGTCCTGAAGCCACTCTGGTAGCTGGGCTGGGTCCGAGGCGTACGCGTAGACCTCGCCGGCGCTGCCACCGGCCACTACCACCCCTTTGGCTTGGCCGCACAACAGGGGCGAAGCAACGTAGGGAGGTTGATCAGACCTTCGTGGCGAGGAGGTCACCGAGGTGCTGGTCGATCTGCGGCAGGTAGGTCGGCGCCACGGCGAACAGCCCGAGGTGGCCAAGGACGTCGTCGACGACGCGCAGCTCGCTGCGGGATACCAGTTCCTGCTCGGCCTTGCAGTCGCGGACCGGGAAGAACATATCCTCGCTGATCGGCATGACAAAGGTCGTCGCCGTGATCCGACCCAGCGCAGCCGCCAGATCTCCGCCGGTGTGCCGGGTGACGTCGCCGCGCTGCCACTTCCACGCCATGCACAACAGGTCGTTGGGGTCCATCGCAGTGAAGTACGGCTCGAGGAAGCCATCCAGGAAGGCTTCCTTCGTGTCGAACTCGAGCGCCCGCCACACCTCCTGCTTCCAGAACTCGGTGGAGAAGCCCATGATCGCCCAGATACCGGCATGCCGGGTGAGGCCAGCGGCGACGTCGGCGTTGGACCTGTACTCGCCGCCGCTCCAACCCGGGTCCGAGGTGATCGCCTCGTTGAGCGCCTTGGTGTACAGAAAGTCGTGCGGCGTGTTCTGCGCAGTACCGGCGATCGGGGCGGCACGGCGCACCTTGTCGGGGAAGCGCACCGCCCACTCGTAGGTCTGCTGCGCCCCCATCGACCCACCCACGACCAGCTCCAGCGTGTCGATGCCGAAGTGCTCACGCAGCAGCCGCTCCTGCGCGACGACGTCGTCTCCGATGCGCACGTTGGGGAAGTTCGACATCGCGATCTCTGCGTTCGGCCCTGCCGCATTGTGTGGCGAGGTCGACAGGCCGTTGCCGATCTGGTTGATCGCGACAATGAAGTAGCGCTCGGGGTTCAGGGCGTGATCCGCTCCGATGTATGCGTCGCGGAAGATCTGGTGCGTACCCGAGTACCAGGTGGTGACCAGGATGGCGTTGTCCTTCGCGTCGTTCAGTTCGCCGAAGGTGGCCACGGCGAGCTGGCAGTCCGGGATGGAACCGCCCTCCTCCAGATCCAGCGTTCCGATGCTGATCAGGTCGTACTCACCGTGCAACTCGTGGCTGTAGAACGGGTTCTCGATCACAATGCGCTCCGCCGGGTGTAGGTCGTGACTGACCAGCCGACCCTAATCGACGCGCGCCATCCCAGCAGCCCGAACACAATCACGGTGGACGTGTCGTACATCGCCCGCCCGGGTGAAGGCCTCATGCTCGAAGCGCGACTAGGTCAGCGGTTGGTGGGCCGCGCGGCACGCTCCTGCGGCGAGGCGTCCGATCAGCTCAGCAACCTGCTCCGGCGGCCACTGCGGCTGCACCAGGTGACTCAGCGTCAACCGCACCACCGCGTCGAGCAGCTGGTGCAACTCGGTCGCGGGCAACCCCAGGTGGGCCCAGTTGGCGTCGCCGAACGCCGTGAGCGTCCACACCGCCCGCGCCAGCACCGGCTCGGGCCGCGTGGTCAACAGCGGCAGCAGGCCGTCGTCGCGACCGTGGCCCGCGCCCACCACCGCTGCGATCAGCTGGTTGTCGGCACCGTGTTCCAGCGCCACCCGGACCGCGGCGGTGATCCCGGCCACCATGTCCGCTCCGTGCGCCAGCAACTGCTCGCCAACCAACTCCAGGAACCGGTCGGTCTCCCGCGCCACCAGTGCCTCGGCCAGCCCGTCCTTGGTGCCCAGCTCGTTGTAGACGGTCTGCCTGCTGACCCCGACCAAGGCGGCGACCCTGCCCATGGTCACGTGGGACCAGCCATCGGTGGTCACGATGGTGGACGCCACGTCCAAGAGGCGATCACGCGTGCTGGCCGCGACGCCACCCCCGCGCGCGAGCTGTGCCTGCATGGGATTAACCTAGTCCGGGTCAGTCCCGCAGGAGCAGCTCCTGCAACGCGCTGACCGCCCTCCGCCGGGGCCAACCCAGGCGTCGCTGCTCCCCCAGCGCCGCCTTCGCCGCGTTCAGGCCGGCCACGCCGTGCACCCCGCCGCCCGGGTGCGCTGCCGCGCTGCCGAGGTACAACCCCGCCACCGGGGTCTCCGCCCGACCCAGCCCGGGCACCGGGCGGAACACCAGCTGCTGGTACAGCTGCGCGGTACCCCCGTTGACCGCGCCGTGGCCGAGGTTGTCGTCGGTGCCCTCGAGGTCGCTGGGGCGCTGCACGCTGCGGGCCACCACGTGGTCGAGGACACCGGGGGCGTGCGCCTGCAGCACCTCGTCCACCCGGTCGGCGAGGACGTCAGCCGACGCGTCGTCGGTGATCCCCCGCGGCAGGTGGGTGTACGCCCATGCGCTCTCGGTGCCCTCGGGTGATCGGGTGGGATCGGCGGTGGTCATCTGCCCGAAGAGCATGAACGGCTTCTGCGGGAGCGTGCGGGTCTGCAGGTCGGCCATCCAGCGCACCAGGCCGTCGCTGTCGGCGCCGAGGTGCACCGTGCCCGCTCCCCTGACCCCGCGGGCCGTCCACGGGATCGGGGAGTCCAGCGCGTAATTCACCTTGACCACCGGTGTGTCCCACTGAAAATTCTCCAGGTCACGGTGCAGCCGCTGCGGCACGGCATCCGCGGGCAGCAGCCGGCGGTAGAGGCTCACCGCCGAGACGTCGGCCACGACCGCGCGCCGCACCGCCACCCGCTCCCCCGTGGCCGTCCGGACAGCGACGGCCCGGCCACCGCGCACCTCGATGCCCTCCACCGGGACTCCGGTGCGCACCTGGGCGCCGGCGGATTGGGCCCGCCGGCACATGGCCTGCGTGAGCTGGCCGGCGCCACCCACCGGGACCGGGTAGCCCACGTCCTGGGCGAGCATGGCCAGCAGGTACCCGAAGGCCCCGCTGACCGGGGCGTCGACGGGTGCGTCGCCGTGCATCGCGTTGCCCTCGATCAGCAGCCTCGCCGGCTCGCCGGCAAACAGCTCCTCGCCCATCCTGCGGGCGGGCAGCGCCAGGAAACGGGCGAGCCGCAGCGCACCAGCGGCGCCCAGCGCGCCGAGCAGGCCGAGGGGTCCGCGCACCGGGGGAAACGGCTGGAACAACGTCCGCAGCAGTGGCTGCTTGATCCGCTGCCACTCGGCGAACAGGTCCAGCCAGGCCTGTCCGTCCCGGCTACCGAGCGCTGTCGCCGTGTCACCGACCTCTCGGTGCAGCACCGCGCCGTCGGGATCGTGGGGACCGGCCGGGTGGGCGATCACTGTCGGTGCGTGCGACCAGCGCAGCCCGTGGCGATCCAGCTCCATCGCCGTCAGGGCGGGTGACACCACCGAGAGCGGATAGAACGCGCTGAACAGATCGCTGGTGTAACCGGGGAACAGCTCCGCCGAGGCCACCGCCCCACCCACGGTGTCGGCCGCCTCCAACACCAGCACCTCCCATCCGGCGTCGGCCAGGGCAGCGGCGGTCACCAGCCCGTTGTGGCCGGCACCGATGACCACGGCGTCGACGGTGGTGCTTTCGAACCGGCCGGCGCGGCGGGTGGGCTCCGCCTCCGGACCGTCCTGCGGTGCGTTGCTCACGCCAGACCCTCCCTCGCTCCCACGGACCGCACAGGCGGTTGCCCCTTGCTCAGCACGTCGACGAGGACGTCCTCGTCGGCCCAGCCGCCGAGGTGGGCCAGCCCGGGGGTGGACCGTATGGCGGCGTGCACCGCGTCCCCGCTCTGCGGGTAGTCGCTCACCGGGTGGCGCCAATGCACCGCCAGCAGCGTGCCGTGCGGGGTGAGCGCCCGCACCGCCGAGCCCAGCGCCACGGACAGGTCCGGCCCGTCCAGGTAGTAGCCCACCTCGCTGAGCACCACCAGGTCGAAGGTGCGCGCCGGCCACTGTTGCCCCAGACCCCACCGGGTGAGTTCCACGTTCGCCGGCACCCGAAGCGCGGCCTGGTCGAGCGCAGCCTGCGCCACGTCGGTGGCGAGCACGGTCGCGCACCGCTGCGCCAGCAGGCTGCTCAGCACGCCGACCGAGCACCCCGGTTCGAAGGCGGCGGTGTAGCGCGGCTGCGGAAGCGCGGCGAGGGTGAGGGCGTACTTGCGCTGCTCGTACCAGCGGTGGGTGAAGCCCCACGGGTCGTCGCCGCCGGCGTAAAACTCGTCGAAGTAGCTGGCTGGCAGGCTCACGTGAACACCACCTCATAGGGACGCACGAGGCGGGCCACCATATGCGGTGCCAGCACGGCGGCGTCGGCGGGGTGCGCCGACAATGGCCGTACCTGGGTGACGAACCGGTCGACGGCGGCCAGCTTCGCGCGGTGCACGCCCGCGGGCAGCTCCACGGTGGCGGCGCGGCCCCAGGGAACCCGGTGGTCGTCCGGGTGCGCCCAGTGCCACGTCCATACCGGGTGCTCCAGCAGGCGCACGCCGGCGGCGGTGCACGCGGCCGCGGTGGCGCGGCCGGTGGCGTCGTGGTCGGGGTGGCCGTCACCGCTCCAGGTGGTCAACGCCCAGGTCGCGCCCGGCGCCGCCGATGGCTCACGAAGTACTGGCTCGAGCGCGGCGGCGAGCGCCTGCTCGTGCTCGATCACCGCACCGTCGGGCAGGCGCAACCGCACCGGCTCCCCCACCACCCCCAGCTCCGCCAGCGCCGCAGCCGACTCCCGCGGCCGCAACCGAGTCAGCTGGGTGGCACTCAGCGTCGGCGAACCGGGGTGCGAAGCGCCACCGTCGGTCACCGCCACCACCTGTACGTCCACCCCGGATGCGACCGCCACCGCCATCAGCCCACCGACGCCGAGCACCTCGTCGTCGGGGTGTGGGGCCACCACCACCAGCCGCGCGCAGCCGTGCAGCGAGAACGGGGGGAAGGTTCGGCCCCACGCCCTCCAGCGCTCCTCCGGGGTGCCCGGGCCCGCGATCACCACGACGCATCCACCGTGACCGCGCCACCCAACTCCTGCAGATCACGCTCGGCGTGGCTCTGGCGCAGATACACCGTGAGGTCGGCGACCCGGGCCGCGTGCTCGGCGTCGCCGCACAGCGGACCGGCTCCGAGTGCTCGACCCACCCGATCGAGGGTGAGCGTGGCTGCCGACTCCACCACCGCGCGCACCGTCAGCGCCCGGACGCGGCCACCGCCGGCATCGTCGCGCGGGTCGGCGTCCACCTCGGCTGCGGCCGACTCCCACGCCCACCGCGCTCCGGTCAGCGCCGCAGCGACCGCACCGAGGTGCGCCACCTGATGCGGATCGGCTCCACCCCGGGCGACCCGCGCCCGCAGCGCATCGGCCACCCCGCACGCGGCGCCGTACCAGGTGGCCGCGACCCCGATCGCACCGTGGAAGAACCCCGGGCGGTCGAGGTAGCCGTCAACCGGGCCGACCGGCGCGGCGGTGACGTCGTCGAACGCCACCGAACCGGAATCGCTGCGCGCCATGCCCACCGCGGGCCAGGTGTTCGGCACCGGCCGCACCCCGGGCTGACGCAGATCCACGGCGAACAGCGGCCGCGACTGCTCCGTTCGCGCCGTGACCAGCGCGTGGGTGCTGCTGGAGGCCCCCGAGCACCACGGCTTCACCCCGGACAGGCGCCATTGTTCGCCGGCGCGCCCGGCCGTGAGTACCGGGGACGGTGGCTCGGCTGCCCATACCCCCCACAGCTCGCCGGGACCTGGGGCGGGGCACGCGAGTTCGGCGAGGATCGCCGTCGCGTCGCAGTGCGCCTCCGCGAGCCGACCGAGGACCACGTCACGCCGGCCAAGGGCGGCGAGACCGCGCCAGCGCACCGCGGTGGCACCGGAACCCGGCAGGGGCAGGGCCAGCTCACCGTGCTCCAGTGCCCGGTGCAGCGCGTCGACCGCGTTCACAGTGCCCCCGACAGCTCACGGAGGTGGGCGGCAAAGCCCGCTGGTGCGCGACCGTCGGTGCGGGCGGACGTGTGCACCACCACATCTGCCGTCCAATCGACCACCAGCCCCGCGGCGACGGCGCGCTCGACCAGGTCGACGTCCTCGTGCGCGGGCAACGGTGCGAAGCCGCCCAGCAGCTCGTATCCCGGTGCACCGATGCCCAGATTCGCGCCGTGCACATGCCGGTGCCCGTCCGCGTCGGTGTAGGCGGCGGTGTAGCGCGTGCGCAGCTCGGCCAGGTGCCGGTGCCAATCGCGCACCCGGACCGTGCCGAGCACGACGTCGGCTCCGGCGCGCGCACGCAGCAGCTGGTCGGACAGCCAGGTGGGGGTGACCACGGTGTCGGCGTCGGTGGTGGCGTACCAGGTGCGCGCGGTGGCGCGGAGCGCGGCGAACCCCGCAGCCCGGGCCGCGCCCACGTTGCGGTCGTCCACCACGACGCACTCAACGTCACCGCCGAGTGCGTCGGCGCTGGCGTCGGTGCACGCGTCGAGCACCACCACGAGGTGCACCGGCACAGCGACGCCGCCCGCGGCGACGCGCACGGCGGCCAGGCAGGACGGCAGCAACTCCTCCTCGTTGTGTGCGGGTATCACCACGACCACCCGGTCGATCGCGCGGGCACCCATCGGGGGGTGGGTCACCGCGCCCTGCCCTCGGCCAGCAGCACCAGCCGGCGCAGGCATTCGGTGTTGCGCGGAGCGATCGCGAGCCAGCGCAGCGGACGGGGTGCGAACCGGCCGGGACCGTGCGTCGCATCCTCGTCCATGGTGATGCGACAGCCGTGCACCGCGGGTTCGATCCGCACGGCCACCCGCGCTTCGCCGACCGGCCAACCCCGCGCCTGCAGCTCCAGTTCGCGGCCGGCCACGGCCCGCACCACCTCGGTGGTGTCGTCGACCACCAGCGGCCACGCCCCGACGGAGTGGTGGATTCGGGTGCCCACCGACGGCCAGCCGAGGTCGACGCCGCGGATGCGCGAGGCACCGACGACCCAGCCGGCGAACGACCAGCCGTCGGCCAGGACGTCCCAGACCTGGCTCGGGGTGGCGGTGGTCGATCTCTGCACCGAAAACACTCCGGGGCTCCTCCATCTCGACTCGGGGTTCACCAGTGACGCGGCTGCACCAACACCACCGCGCCCTCATGATGTCGAGCCCCGTGCGCGACGGCAGAACGAACAGCGGGCGCACCGCGGTGCCCGTGACGACCGCTCGTCCGGCGGGGGGCTCACCGCTGGCGTACAACTCCGGCGGTGACCACCGACGCGGCTGCACTGCGCCTGGCGACCGTCCCGGCCGAGCACCCCTACCTCGACTCCGCGCTGCCGGTGACGGTCCACCGGGTCGCGGTGCCCGCCCCGACCGGCGTGCCGTGGGCGCCCAGCGTGCTCTTTGAGCCCACCGCGCTGGTCGCCCTGGCCGACCGGATCGACGTGGTGCACCTGCACTTCGGCTTCGACCACCTCAGCGCCGACGAGCTGCGCCACTGGACGAATCTGCTGACCACGCTCGATGTGCCCCTGGTGTTCACGGCGCACGACCTGCGCAACCCGCACCACGGCAACCCGCGGGAGCACCGTCGGCACCTGGACGTGCTGGTACCCGCCGCCGCGGAGGTGCTCACCCTGACACCCGGTGCGGCGAAGGAGATCGCGTCGCGATGGGGTCGACCCGCCACCATCGTCGCCCACCCCGCCGTGCTCGAGCTCGTCCCCGGCCCGGCGCCCACTACCGCAGGGCTCGTCGGCTTGCACCTGAAGTCGTTGCGCCGCAACGTCGTCGAGCCTGGGCGGGTGGTCGCGGCCGCGCTGCGCGGGGCCCGGGCCGCGCATGGTGTGCTGCAGGTGGACGTGCACCCCGAGGTGCTGGCGCGCCCGGAGCTGGCCGCGGTGCACGCGCTCGCGGCGGTCGGGGACCTTCGGCTGCGGGTGCACGAGCGCTTCACCGACGACGAACTGGCGGCCTACCTGCAGTCGCTGCACGTCTCGGTGCTGGCCAACCGCTTCGGCAGCCACTCCGGGTGGTTGGAGGCCTGCCGGGACGCCGGGACGGCCGTGGTCGCGCCCAGCTGCGGGTACTACGCCGAGCAGTGGGCGGAGGTGGTCGGCTACCGCAACGACGAACAGCACGGGCTGGACGAGCAGTCGCTGACCGCGGCCGTGTGCACCGCGCTCAGCACGCCCGCGCCCGCACCGGCGGACCCCGGTTACCGCGCCGGCCAACGCGCCCACGTGCGGCGCACCCACGACGAGGTGTACCGCCGCGCGCTGGCGGCCCGGAGGGCAACGGCGTGACGGTCCGCATCGGGCACCTGGTGGTCGGCGAACAACGACACGGCGTGGTCCGCTTCGCCGAGGGCGTCCTGTCCGGGCTGCCTGCGGGAGGGACGGTGGTGCGGGCGTGCACGGTCGCCGACCTGACGGCCGAGCCGGAATGGGCGGCGCCGCTTGCGGGTGCCGCACTGGTCCACCTGCACTACACCGACCGATTGTTCGGCGCCCACTGTGTCGAGTCGGCCCGCACGTTCACCGACATCGCGGACCACCTGCGCCACCGCATCGGCACGCCCAGCTCGGTGACGTTGCACGACCTGCCGCAACCCGGCGACGGCGCCGCCCGGTACCGGCGGCGAGCCGCCTGCTACCGCAGCGTTGTCGAGGCCGCGTCGGGCGTGGTGGTGTGCAGCGAGCACGAGGCAGCGTTGCTGAACGGCCTGGGTGCCGCGCCGCGACCCCGTGCGGTGATCCCACTGCCCATCGACCACCCACCCGGCCCGGCGCCGCAGCGCCGCGGCGACGGGCAGGTCACGGTGCTGGGCTTCCTGCACCCGGGCAAGGGCCACGCCGGCGCACTGCAGGCGATGCATGGCCTGCCGCCCGCGGTGGGCATGGTGGCGCTGGGACGGTGCGCCGACGGTCACGGCCACCTCGAGCCGGAGCTCGCCGCCGCGGCCCGCGCGAGTGGCCGAACCTTGCAGATCACCGGGTTCGTCGACGGCGCCGAGCTACCGGGCCGGCTGCACCGCGCCGGTGTGCCCCTCGCACCGAACGAGGTCGTCTCCGCGTCGGCGTCTATCAGCACCTGGCTGACGGCCGGTCGACGTCCGCTCGTCCCCGCGGGGAGCTACACGCGCGAAGTGGAGCACCGGTGCCCGGGAGCGTTGTGGACCTACCGGCCCGGTGAGCTGCCGCACGCGCTGGCCCGGGCCCTCGCCGAGCCCGGGCTCACCTGGCTTGACCCCGCGGTGAGGCTGGGCCCGAGCACCCCTGCGGTGTCGGTTGCGTACGCGCGCGCCCTCGCCCGATTCGCGGGCGGATGAGAACGGCCCGGCAGTTGCCGGACGGCCGTTGGGTGGTCCCCGACAACCGGTGGGACCTGCTCGACGGTCGATCACCCCGCCCAGCGCCGCACGTCAGCGTGATCGTGCCGTACTTTCAGGCGCAGACCAGGCTCGACCTGGTGCTCACCGCGCTCGCGCTGCAGACCCACCCCGCGAGCCGGCTGGAGGTGGTGGTCGCCGACGACGGCTCCGCCACTGCGCCGCGGATCCCCCCGGCGGCGGCCGGACTCGACGTGCGGGTGGTGCGCCAGCCCGACCGCGGGTTCCGGGCCGGCGCCGCCCGCAACCTGGGCGCGCGACACAGCTCGGGCGAGGTGCTGTGCTTCCTCGACGGGGACACCGTGCCGGAACCGGATTACGTCGAGCGAATGGCCCGGTTACCGGCCCTGTTGCCCGACGCGCTGGTCACCGGCCGGCGGCGGCACGCCGACCTCCGGGGGTGGACCCCTGCCCGGCTCACGACCTGGCTTCTGGGCACCGGGCAGGCGCCGGCTGAGTTGGGCGAGCCGCAGTGGCTCGTCGACCTCGGCGCCGGCGGCCTGCTGGACGCCGACGACGGTTCCTACCGCGCGGTGATCAGCGCGGTGATGGCCTGCTCGGCCGAGCTGTTCACCGAGGTGGGTGGGTTCGACGAGTCGTTCACCGGCTACGGCGGCGAGGACTGGGAGCTGGCCCACCGCATGCTCACCGCGGGGGCGGTGCTGGCCCATGAGCGCACCGCGACCGGGTGGCACGACGGACCGGACTGGGCCGGCCGCACGCGGAACACCGCCGACGCCCGCGCGCAGAAGCAGGCCGAGTCCCTGGCCCTCGCGCAGCGGGTGCCCGAACCGGGTGCCCGCACCGGGCACGGCTGGTTCCCGCTGCCGGATGTGGCCGTGCAGCTGCGCGGCCGCGGTGCCGTGTCCGCCACCGTCTGCTCGCTGCTCGACTCCAGGGGCGTCGACCTCGGCGTGTGGGTCGACGGGGTGGACCTCGACGAGCTGGACCACGGACTGGCCGGTGACCCGCGCGTCCACCCGGGCGCGCCAGCTGTGCCCGTGCTGGCGAGCTGCCGCACGGTGGTGACGGTACCGGCCCCCTGCCTGCTCGGGCCGCACACGCTGAGCCGGGTCGTCGACCAGGTTCGCCCGGGCGGGGCTGGCGAACTCCGGCTGCACGTCGCGGGAGGCAGGCAGTTGCGGGTGTCCGCGAGCCGGGCGCTGCACCGGGCGGGGCGGTGGGCGGGGCGGTTCGGGGTGACCGATGACGAACTGGTGGCCGAGCTGTTCGGCGTCCGCGATTTGGGTCCCGCCGAAGCAGCGGCGTTGGGTGTGCACTGAGGACGGTTCGGCTCGTCGGGCGGGGCCGGTGGTGGCTCGTTAGCCTGCAGGTACTCGTCCGGCACAGCACGGCGGGCCTCACCCATCACGTCGGTGTTCGCCGACCCGACCCTGGAGCGCGCCCTGCTCGTCCACGAGGCCTTCACCCGGCCACACGTCCACACCCCGCACGCCCGTGCCGCGGCCGCCGGGCGTGGGCCTGCTCGACTGCGGATCGCCGTGATCGCCCCGTCGCGCTACCCGATCAGCCAACCCTTCGCCGGCGGACTCGAGGCACATACCTGGACGCTGGCCCACCACCTGACGGCGCGCGGTCATCGGGTGACCACCTTCGCGGCACCCGGCTCCGACCCGGCGCTCGGGCTGCGCGAGCTCGACCTGGACCTCAGCGGGTTCACCGGGTCCTCCCGGCGCGACGTGAGCATGACCCCTGAGCTCGTCATGGCTGAGCACCACGCCTACCTCGGGGTGCTGCTGCGGCTGGTGCACAGCCACGGCGGGGAGTTCGACGTGGTGCACAACAACTCGCTGCACCACCTTCCGGTCGCCATGGCTCCGGCGTTGTCCTGCCCGCTGGTCACCACGCTGCACACCCCGCCGTTCCCGCTGCTCGAGTCGGCGCTGCGCTCCGGCGCGGTCATCGCACCGCAGCGCGCGCCCACGTGCTGCGCGGTGAGCGCGCACACCGCCGCGGCGTGGCGCCCGGTGCTGGGGACGGTGCCCGTGGTGCGCAACGGGGTGGACACGAGTACCTGGGTGGCGGGACCCGGCGGTGGAGGTGCGGTGTGGACCGGGCGCATCGTGCCGGAGAAGGGACTCGACCATGCGATCGCGGCGGCGCGGGGTGCCGGCGTCCCGCTGCGCATCGCCGGTCCCGTCCTCGACGCCGGCTACTACGACGGCGTGGTGCGACCACTACTCGGCATGGACGTCGAGCACGTCGGCCACCTCACCCACCCCGAGCTGGTGGAGCTCGTCGGCAGCGCCGACGTCGCCATCGCCTCACCACGCTGGGACGAGCCGTATGGGCTGGTCGTGGCCGAGGCGTTGGCCTGCGGTACACCCGTTGCCGCCTACGCGCGCGGCGGGGTTCCCGAGGTGCTCACACCGCTGTGCGGGCGACTGGCCGAGTCCGGTGACGTGGCCGCGCTCGGCGCGGCGGTGGCCGCCGCAGCGCGGCTGAGCCGGTCCGCCGCCCGCGCCCGCGCCGTGTCGTACTGCTCAGTGGGACGCATGATCGACGACTACGAGGGGCTCTACACGGGTGCGCTCGCGAGGTCGGCGGCGTGATCGGCTGGTACGTGCACCACCACGGCAGCGGGCACGCCCACCGGGCCGGCGCGGTGGCTCAGGCCCTGCACCACCTCGCCCCTGAGGTGGTGGTCACCGGGCTGTCGTCGGCGCCCACCCCCGGAGGTTGGCCCGGGCGCTGGCTGCAACTGCCACGCGACGAGGACGGCAGCGGCGCCCCGGAGGGTGACCCGACCGCGGGCGGGGTGCTGCACTGGGCGCCCGCCGGTCACCCCGGGCTGCGGGAGCGGATGACCGCGATCGCTGCGTGGGTGCAGCGGAACACGCCGAAGCTGGTGGTGGTCGACGCGTCGGTGGAAGTGACGCTGCTGCTCCGGCTGCTCGGGGTGGCGGTGGTGGTGGTCGCCGCACCCGGTGAGCGACTGGACCGCCCGCATCGTGCGGCCTACGACGCCGCGCTGCACCTGCTGGCGCCGTGGCCAGGGTGGGTGCAGCCGGCGGGCTGGCCGCCGGAGTGGTTGGTGAAGACCACCGCGCTGGGCGCGCTGTCGCGCTATGACGGGCGGCCACCGAGCCCGGTGATGCCCGGCACGGTCGCCGTGTTGTGGGGTGTGGGCGGGCTGGCCGTGAACGCTGCCCGGCTGAGCGCAGCGGTAGCGGCCACTCCCCGGTGGCGGTGGACCGTCCTGGCTGACGTGCAGATGGCCGCCGAGCTGGGGGTCCAGGGAGCCCGGTGGGTGCCCGACCCGTGGCCGCAGCTCACCTCCGCGGAGGTGGTGGTGACCCACGCCGGGCAGAACGCGCTGGCCGAGGTGGCCGCAGCCCGGCGGCCCGCGATCGTGCTGCCGCAGCGGCGCCCTCACGCGGAGCAGCAGACCACCGGGGCTGCGCTCGCCACCGCCGGGCTCGCCGCGGTGGAGCCGACGTGGCCGGGCGACGACCGGTGGCCGGTCCTGCTGGACGACGTGGCCGGTCGCGACGGCGGGAAGTGGCGAGCGTGGAGCGCCGGTGACGGCGCCGCCGTCGCCGCGCGGACCCTGCTCAGCCTCGTCGGGAAGGCGGCCGTATGCGCACCAGCGTGATCACCATCGTCGCCGGTCGGGGTGAGCACCTGCGCATGCAGCGGCGCGGGCTCGCGCGCGCGCGCCTGCACCGTCACGTGGTGGTGGTGATGGGCCCGGACGCCGCCGTCGCCGACGCGTTGGCGGCCACGCCGCTGTCGACCATCACCACGCAGGTCGACGTGCCCGGGGCGGGGCTCCCGCTGGCGGCGGCACGCAACGCGGGTGCGGAGCTGGCGCTGGCCGACGGAGCGGAGCTGCTGGTGTTCCTCGACGTCGACTGCATCCCGGTGCGGGAGCTCGTGGCGCGCTACGTCCGGGCAGCGCGCCTGGTGGGCGAGCCTGCCGTGCTGGCAGGCTCGGTGGCCTACCTGCCGCCGCCGTCTCCGCCGGGGTACCAGCTGAGTACCCTCGCCGAACTCGCCAAGGCGCATCCGGTTCGGCCGGTACCCCCCGACGGTGCCGTGGTCGCCGAGCCGCTGATGGAACTGTTCTGGTCGGTGTCCTTCGCGATGACCGCGTCGAGCTGGCTCGCGGTGGGCGGCTTCCACACCGGCTACGCCGGGTACGGGGCCGAGGACACCGACTTCGCGATGCTCGCCGCCGCGGCCGGAGCCGGGCTGTACTGGGTGGGGGGCGCCACCGCTTACCACCAGCACCACGGGCCGTCGGGTCCCACCACCGCCAATGCGCCCTCCATCGTGCGCAACGCCAAGCTGTTCCACCGCAGGCACGGGTGGTGGCCGATGAGGGGGTGGCTGCGGCAGCTGGCGGCGGACGGGGCCGTGGAGTTCGATCAGCAGACCGGGGTGCTGGAGCTGGTCGCAAGTCACTCCGCCTGCCTGCGCAGTGACTGAGCGCGAGCGGCTCGCGGCGCCCACCGACCCCGAGTTCGACGCGGTGCCCGTTGGCCTGTCCCCCATGCTGGCCGTGCGCGGTGATGCGCCCACCGCTGGCGAGTGGTCGTTCGAGGTGAAATGGGACGGGCACCGGGCCCTGGCCAGGGTGGTGGGCGGTCGGGTCACGCTCGGTAGCCGCGGTGGCCACGACGTCACCGTGTCGGTGCCCGGCATCAGTGCCCTTGGCGAGTCGCTGGCCGGCCACGACTGCCTGCTCGACGGCGAGCTGGTGGTGCTCGGGGTCGACGGGCGTCCCGACTTCAGCCTGCTCCAGCAGCGGATGGGCGCGCCGCGCAGCCCCGGGCCGCGGGTCACCTACCTGATCTTCGACGTGCTCCACCTCGACGGCCGGTCCTGCCTGCACCTGCCGCATACCGCGCGGCGCGCGCGGCTGGAGTCCCTGGACCTCGCCGGCGAGGTGTGGGCAGTGCCCGGTCAGCTCACCGGTTCGGCCTCCGAGGTGCTGGCCGCGGTGGCCGCGCAGGGGCTGGAAGGGGTCATGGCCAAGCACGGGGGCAGCCCGTACACCCCGGGGCGGCGCAGCGACAGCTGGGTGAAGCTGGTGAACCTGCACACCGTCGATGTGGTGATCGGCGGGTGGCAGCCCGGCTCGGGACGGCGTGCGGGCACGGTCGGGTCGCTGTTGCTCGGCGTGCCGGACGGGGAGGGAGCCGGCCTGCGGTACGTCGGGCATGTCGGCACCGGGTTCACCGACCGGGCGCTGCGTGAACTCGCCGAGCGGCTGCACTCGCTGCGGCGCACCCGCTCCCCCTTCAGCGCACCGGTGCCCGCCCCCCGCGCCCGCACCGCCCGCTGGGTCACGCCAGAGCTCGTCGGTGAGGTGCAGTTCGCCTCGTGGACCACCGACGGCCTGCTGCGGCAACCGCGGTGGCGGGGGTTGCGCGGTGGCTGAGGTGGTGCACGTCGCCGGCCGCGAGCTGCGGTTGAGCAACCTCGGCAAGGAGCCCTACCCCGGGTTCACCAAGGCCGAGGTCATCGCCCACTACGCCGAGCTGGCTCCGGTGCTGCTGCCGCACGTGCAGGCGCGTCCGGTGACCTTGCGGCGCTGGCCCAACGGGGTGCACGGCGCGTCGTTCGTGCAGAAGCACTCCGCGCGCGATACCCCCAACTGGCTGCGCACCGAGCTGGTGGCCGGGCGCACCAGCGAGCCGGTCCGGCACGCCGTCCTCGACGAGACGGCCGCGCTGGTGTGGGCGGCGAACCTCGCCGCGCTGGAGCTGCACGTGCCGCAGTGGCGCTTCGCCGACGACGGCACGCCCCAGCCGCCGGACCTGCTGGTTCTCGACCTGGACCCGGGTCCGCCAGCCAACCTCATGGAGTGTTGCACGCTGGCCCTGCGGCTGCGTGAGCTGCTGGCCGCGGACGGCCTGGCGGCCTGGCCGAAGACCAGTGGCTCGGTGGGGCTGCACCTGCTGGTGCCCGTGGCGCCCAGCCCGCCGGGGGCTACCTCGGCCTACGCGAAACGCATGGCGCAGCGGCTGTCCGCGGAGCGGCCAGCGCAGGTGGTGTGGCAGATGACCAAGGCGTTGCGGCCGGGCCGGGTGCTCGTGGACTGGAGTCAGAACAACCCGGCCAAGACGACGGTGGCGGCGTACTCGTTGCGCGGCAAGGACTCCCCCACCGTGTCGACCCCCCTGACGTGGGAGGAGGTGCAGGGGTGCACCCGTGCCCAGGAGCTGGTGTTCACCTCCGCTGACGTCCGCGCCAGGGTCGCCGCGCACGGCGACCTGCTGGACGGCATCGCGGAGCACGCCGCGGAGCTTCCCGGCTGAGGAGTCAGCGCGTCAGTGCCCCAGCCGCTCGGCGTCGAGGAGGTTCTGCAGCCGCACCTGCCCCTTGGCCAGCAGCCGGTCGTCGACGTCGGTGATGCGCACCTCCCACAACTGCTGCAGCCGTCCTCGGTGCACCGGGGTGGCCACCGCAGCGAGTACTCCCGCGCGGACGGCACGCAGGAAGTCCGTGCTGTTGCTGACCCCCACCACCTGACCCCGCTCCCCCAGCCACACCGCCGCACCGGTACTCGCGAGGGTCTCCACCACGGCACAGTGCACCCCGCCGTGCAGGATCCCGTACGGCTGCAGCAGTTCGGGGCGAACCGTGCACTCCGCGCGGACTGCGTCACCGGACACGGCCGTGTACTCCAGGCCCAGCAACTCGACGAAGCCCTTCCGCAGGTGCTGGTTGAGTTCGGCGCAGAGATCGACGCTCACGCTGGTACGGGTTCGGCGGAGACGCTGTGCACCACCGACACGCCCGGAGGGTGGGTGATGGTCTGCAGCACCACGCAATAACGCTCGGTGAGCTTGATGAGGGTGGCCACCGTGTCGGGGTCGGCGTCGGTCTGCAGCGCGAAGCTCATCCGTACCTCGCGGAAGCCCACCGGCGCGGTCTTGTCCACGCCGAGGGTGCCGCGAAAGTCCAGGTCGCCCTCCGCGCGCACCACCCCCGAACCCACCTCGACGCCCATCGAGGTGGCCACGGCGCGCAGCGTGACACCGGCGCACGCCACGAGGGCCTGCAGCAGCATGTCCCCGGAACAAGCGAACGTCCCGTCGCCACCACCTGCCTCGTGCAGCCCCGCCTCGACGAGCGCCTGCCCGGTCTGCACCGAACACGTCACGCCCGCGCCGTGCAACGTGCCCGAGGCGTGCATCGTGACGACCGCCGAGCCGGAGTCCTCCCGGTACCGCTGCTTCAACGGATCCTGCGCGGCCTTGAGGCTGGTGCGGTCCATGCTGGGTGTCTCCTCCGGGCTGGGTGGGGATGTCCGGCCCAGCGTAGGGCGAGGCGCCGATCCGCTCCGTGAACCGGGGGTCGGGTGGCGGTGACCGGGCTACGACCGCACTACGACCGCACTACGACCGGGCGCTGACCATCTTGCGGAGCAGCGTCACGCCCTGGCCCAGCGACACCTCGGGCAGGTAGGCGCGCCCGATGGCGTTGCCGATGGTGGGCAGCGTGGCGACGTCCGGGTACGTCAGGTACAGCGGCACGTGCTGGGGCTGGAACTTCGATTTGAACGCCAACAACGAACGGAACCCGTACACCGGCTCCAGGCTGCGGCCCAGCAGCTCCAGCAGCCGCTGCACGGTGCCGTCCGGCGCGGCGTCGGGGTCGCCACGGCGATCGAGCCTGGCCAGCGGGGCACCGGACAGGCTGAGGAACTGCGCGCCCTCCTCCTGCAGCAGCAGCGCCGCCGACGCGATGAGGAACTCCATGCTGGGCCGGAACCCCTCGCTGCGCCGACGCATGAAGTCCAGCGTCCACCCCACCACCTCGCCCCCGCGGTACACCGGCAGCCACGACGTCACCCCGTGCACCGTGCGGTCGGCGTCGACGGCCACCAGGCAGCGCACCGCCGGGTCGTCCACCTCGGCGAGCCCGCCCAGGGTGAACCCCATCTCGGGCATCCCCTTGTCGGCGACCCATTCCTCGGAGATGGCCGTGATCTGGTCGGTGATGGCCAGCGGCGCGGAGGGAAAGCTCACCCACTCGGCGGTGATCCCGTCCTTCTGGGCCCGATTCAGCGCGGTCCGCACGTCCTGGAACTTCTTGCCCGTGAAGGCCAGCTCCCCGAGCGGCAGCACCGTCTCCTCGGCCACCTGGAGCTCACCCCAGCCCAGCGCCGCGGTCTCGGCGCGCACCGCCGTGGTGACCGAGTAGAAGCACGGGGTCCACCCGTTCGCCGTGCAGTACTCGGCAAAGCCGCGGACGGCCTGCGGCATCCGGTCGGGCGGGCACACCGGATCGCTGGTGGTGATCGCCACCCCCAGCACCACCCGGTAGGCCACGAACCCGGTGCCGTCGGGGGTGAACCAGCGGCGGTGTCCTGGCCAGGTGGTCATCCACGACAGGTGACTGCCGCCGTGCTCGGTGAGCAGCACCAACGCGCGGCTCGCGGCATCGTCGTGTTGGGCGACCGGGCGCAGGAACGACTGTAGGGCCAGCACGCTGAGCGCCAGCCAGAACAGCACCCCGAGCCACTCGTAGAGCAGCGTCGCCGGCACGCTCACCGGGAGAAACGTCGAGGCCACGTCGCCGAGGAATCCCGGTGGCACGAAGCGCTGCGGCAGGTCGAGCAGCAGGGCGAGCACTCCGGGCCTGCGGTCGAATCCGGAGCTCAGCGCCAGCCCACCCAGCACGTAGAGCAGGCCCAGCCCCACGACCAGCCCCGCAGTCTCCAGGGCCAGCGTGCGGTAGGTGCGCCGCGGCGCGGCCACGTCGAACAGGCTGCGGGTCGCCAGCAGGACCACCAGCACGAGCAGGGGCACCAGCAGCGGGATGGCCAGCGCCAGTACGAAGTGCACCTGCCGCAACGCCACGGTGACGGCGACCTCGGACGACGGGAACACCGTCGCCTGCACCAGCAGGGAGATCGCGAGCCCGACCAGCATCAGGTGCATGGCCACCGCCGCCGCCCACGCCGCCCGGCGCCCGCGGCGCAGCCCGTCGGAGAGCACCACCAACAGCAACGAGGGCAGCACCGACAGGATCGACGGCCCCAAACCGGACTGCCGCAGCTGCGCCTGGAGTGCACGGCAGGTCTCGGCCGCGGTCGCGGGGTCCGCGCAGATGTCCTGCACGGTCGCGGCGTCCGGCGGCGAGGAGGTGAACAGGTACTGCAGCACGGCGAGGGGGCCCACGGCCGTCGGTGAGAACGCGGCCAGCACCGGACCGAGGGCGCTGGCGGCCAGCACGATCGCCACCAGCACGCGCCCCTCCCGCCGGGTCCCGGTCAGCCGGACACCGCGTCGCGGACGCCCCATCAGCAGTGGCCCGAGAAGCAGGCCGACGACCGCGCACGCGAAGCGCACGACGTCCTGCAGCAACCCCCCGTACAACATGATGGTGCCGAGCACGACGAGCAGCCCGACCCGCAGGCGTCTACGCCACAGGGTGTCCATTCCCGCGCTGGCCACCAGGGCCACCCCGACGGCAAACGAGGTGGGGCCGACGGCGGGATTGCGGCGCAGCTCGCGCGCCCACCCGGCGTCGGCAACTCCGACGATGCGGACCACAGCCAGCGTGAGTAGCACGCCCGCGACCTGGGTGACGATCGCGGCGACGACGAATCGCCGGGAACCGAGCCGGCGCTCGGCCGGTACGCAGAGCAGCAGTACCACGACGGTGCCGACGAGGTAGCCGGCCAGGCCGGGTGCGAACGCGGCTGCGGTCAGCGGTGTCCACAGGTGCCCGCGTTCCAGGCTGCGCACCCCCGCCGCATACATCCGCAGCAGCTCGCGCGATGGTCCGTTCGCCAGGCTCGAGGTCGCCGCGCCGAGCACCCACAGCAGCACCAGGAAAACCGAGGTCACCGGGGCACCCCGCAGGCCGGCGCGGAGCGGCGAACTCACCCGCTCCAGCGGCGGGCGATGGGCCTGGGGCGGCGCGGCCGTCGCCGTACTCACGTCGTCATCGCCGCGACGGCAGTCGGCAACTCGGAGATCACCCGACCCGTTCCTCGGCCGAAGCCGCTCGTGGCCTCGGCGAAGTTGGGGCCAGCCTGTGCAGTAGCTGGGCGGATCCGGTGAACTCGCCGAGTACCCACCCCCGCGATGCTACGACACGCAGTGCGGGTCTGACGTCGAAAGGCGCAGCTGTGTCACGACGCCGACGCGAGCGGTGACCTCGTGCCCGACGCGGTGCTGGCCGCGATCGCCTTCGAGCACGGCTGCGCCATTGCCACCCTCGACCGCGACTTCGCGCGCTTCACCGTGGTACCCCGCACCGGCCGAGCCCAGGCTGAGCAAGTGGCGCCGGAGCGGATCTCAGCGCGGCCGACGTGAGTCGATCACCCCGGTGTCGAACCCGGCCAGGTGCAGGCCACCGTGAAAGCGCGCGTGTTCGATCTTCAGGCACCGGTCCATGACCACCTCCATCCCCGAGGTTGCGGCGTCGCGGGCCACCTCCTCGTGCCACAGGCCCAGTTGCAGCCACAGGGTCCGCGCCCCCACGGCGTGCGCGTCCGCGAGCACGCCGGGCAGATCGTCATGCCGGCGGAACACGTCGACCACGTCCGGCCGCTCCGGCAGCGCGGCGAGCGTCGGGTACACCGCGCGCCCCAGGATCTCCGCCACCGACGGGTTGACGAAGTAGACCGTGTAGGCGGTGCTGGAGAGCAGGTAGGTGGCCACGAAATAACTGGCCCGCGCGGGCTTGTCCGAGGCGCCGACCAGCGCGACCACCTTGGTCCGGGCCAGGATGCGTTGGCGCTCGGCGGGCCCAGGGCCATGCCAGGTGCGGGTGCCCATCAGGCCTCCTTCACAGCCAGGGTCAGCGCCTGGTCGAGGTCCCACAGGATGTCCTCGACGTCCTCCAGGCCCACGCTGATGCGCACCAGGTCAGCCGGGACGCCCGCCGCCGCGAGTTGCTCGGTACTGAGCTGCTGGTGGGTGGTGGAGCCGGGATGGATCACCAGGGTGCGCACGTCACCGATGTTGGCCAGGTGGCTGCACAGCTGCACCGCCTCGATGAAACGCTGCCCGGCCGCTCGGCCACCGCGCACCCCGAAGCTGAACACCGCGCCGGGCCCGGCAGGCAGGTAGCGCGCCGCCCGCTCGTGGTGCGGGTGGCCGGGCAAACCGGCCCAGTTGACGTAGGTGATCCGCTCGTCGGCGTCGAGCCACTCGGCCACCGCGCGGGTGTTGACCAGGTGCGCGTCCATCCGCTGCGGCAACGTCTCGATGCCCTGGATCAGCTGCCATGCCGCGGTCGCGCTCAGGCTCGCCCCGATGTCGCGCAGCTGCTCGCTGCGCAGCTTGGTGAGAAAGCCGTACTCACCGAAGTTGTCCCACCAGGTGATGCCGCCGTAGGAGGCCACCGGCTCGGTCATCGTCGGGAAGCGGCCGTTGCCCCAGTCGAAGCGGCCCGACTCGACGACCACCCCGCCCAGCGTGGTGCCGTGGCCGCCGAGGAACTTGGTGGCCGAGTGCACCACGATGTCCGCTCCGTGCTCGATCGGCCGGCACAGCCACGGCGTGGCCAGCGTCGCGTCGATCACCAGGGGGATGCCCGCGGCGTGCGCGACGTCGGCCAGTCCGGCCAGGTCGGCCACCTCACCGGAGGGGTTGCTCACCACCTCGGCGTAGACGAGTTTGGTGCGGTCGGTGACCGCGGCGGCGTAGTCGGCCGGGTCGGTGCCGGCCACGAACGTGGTGTGCACCCCGAAGCGGCGCATCGTCACGTCGAGCTGCGTGAGCGTGCCGCCGTAGAGGCCGGCCGCGGCGACGATGTGATCGCCCTGACCGCACAGCGCCGCGAAGACGAGGAACTCCGCCGCCAGCCCGCTCGCCGCGGCCACGGCGCCGATACCGCCGTCGAGGCTGGCCATCCGCTCCTCGAAGGCCGACACGGTGGGGTTGGCGATACGGCTGTAGATCATCCCGTACTTCTGCAACGCGAAAAGGTTGGCGGCGTCGTCGGTGTCCTGGAACACGAAGGCCGTGCTCGCGTAGACGGGCACCGTGCGGGCACCGGTGGTGGGGTCGGGCCGGGATCCGGCGTGCAGCGCGCGGGTTCGCAGGCCCCAGGTGCGGTCGGTCATGCCACCATCCTCACCCACCGACGGGCCGCTCGTCGCGCGCAGACCGCGCGCTCCGCCCCCGCACGCTATATTACCGGCGGGTAAGTTCTGGGCGGTGCAGGGGATCATCCCTCGATCGCCAGGAGGAGTCATGAGCACGGACGCAGACATCACGATCGCGGTGCAGCGGGTGCTGGACGGCCGCTGGGCCCACGTCCGGCACGAGGCGCGGCGGGTGCTCGCCGGCAGCCAGTGGGCGCCGGTGTACGGCGAGGACGTCGAGACGGCCCGCGCCCGGATCACCGGTCTGGCGCGCGAGCTCGCGGCCGCCGGGCAGACCGGGCTGGGTTTCGACACCCGCCACGGCGGGGGTGGCGACCTCGGTGGGTCGGTGGCGGCCATCGAGATGCTGGCCTTCGCCGACCTCTCGCTCATGGTGAAGGCCGGCGTCCAGTGGGGCCTGTTCGGCGGGGCGGTGCAGGCGCTGGGCACCGAGCGTCATCACGCCGCGCTGGTCGGTGACATCATCTCGCTGGCGCTGCCCGGGTGCTTCGCCATGACCGAGACCGGCCACGGCTCCGACGTGCAGCAGTTGCGCACCACGTGCACCTACGACCCGCAGACGCAGACCTTCGATCTGCACACCCCGCACGACGGGGCACGCAAGGACTACATCGGTAACGCCGCCCGGGACGGGCGCGTCGCCGTGGTGTTCGCCCAGCTGCTCACCCAGGGACGACCGCGCGGGGTGCACGCGTGGTTGGTGCCGATCCGCAACGCCGATGCCACGCCCTGCGCCGGCGTGCGGATCAGCGACGACGGACCCAAGGCCGGGCTCAACGGTGTGGACAACGGACGGTTGTCCTTTCACCACGTGCGGGTGCCCCGCGACGCCCTGCTCGACCGCTACGGGCAGGTGGCCGCCGACGGCAGCTACACCTCGCCTATCGAGAACGAGACGAGGCGGTTCTTCACCATGCTGGGCACCCTGGTGCGCGGCCGGATCAGCGTGGGCGGTTCCGCGGGCAGCGCCACCAAGGTCGCACTGGAGATCGCGGTCCGCTACGGCGAGACGCGTCGGCAGTTCAGCGCCCCCGGGGCCGAACGCGAGGTGGTGATCCTGGACTACCTCGCCCACCAGCGCAAGCTGCTGCCCGCACTGGCGACGACGTACGCGCTGCACTTCGCCCAGGAGGAGCTGACCTCGACCATGCACGACGTGCTCAGCTCACCCACGTCGGTGGCCGCGGAGGGCCAGCGTGAGCTCGAGTCGCGTGCTGCCGGGCTCAAGGCCGCGAACACCTGGCATGCCACCCACACCATCCAGCTGTGCCGGGAGGCGTGCGGCGGAGCGGGCTATCTGGCGGAGAACAGGTTACCCCAGCTCAAGGCGGACACCGACGTGTTCACCACGTTCGAGGGCGACAACACGGTGCTGATGCAGCTGGTGGCCAAAGGGCTGCTCACCGGGTACCGCGACGATTTCGGCGACCTCTCCGGCTGGGGCAAGGCGCAGTTCGCCGCCGAGCAGGTGCGCGAGGTGGTGCTCGAGCGCACCGCTGCCCGCACCCTGATCCAGCGGCTGGTGGACGCGGTCCCCGGACGGGGGGACGACACCCCGTTGCTCGATCGCGGGTGGCAGCTCGCGATGGTGGAGGACCGCGAGCGGCACATGCTGGACGGCCTGGTGAGGCGGCTGCGCCGAGCAACGGGCCCGGATGCGTTCGAAGTATTCAACGCCGCGCAGGATCACGTGCTGCGGGTGGCGCACGCCCACGTCGACCGGGTGGTACTCGAGGCGTTCGTCGCCGGAATCGAGCGGTGCACCGACCCCGGCGCCCGCGCGCTGCTGGAGCAGCTGTGCGACCTCTACGCGCTGAGCACGATCGAGGCGGACAAGGCCTGGTTCCTCGAGCACGGAAGGCTCACGCCCGCACGGTCCAAGGCCGTCACCGCCACGGTGAACGAGCTGTGCGGGCAGCTGCGCCCACGCGCCCGCACCCTCATCGACGCGTTCGCGATCCCGCAGCAGTGGCTGAACTGCGCGATCCTCGACACCGAAGCCGCGCGGCAGGAGGCGACGTTCGCCGAGGACCTGCGGGTGACCCACGAGGCGGCGCCCGGCGCGGACGCTCCCGGTACCGGGCGGACCGCGCTCGACCTTGACGTTGCCCCCGCACAGTGACCCGGCAGGCGGCGCTAGGTTCGTGCAACGCCTCGGAGCCCAGGCTTACCGTGCCGGCGAAGCTGTCGTGCTCGCCGCTGGCTCCGTAGGCCACTCCCGGCCCGAGTAGGGCACCCGGTGTCGCGTCCACCAGGGCCTGCGCGGCCGCG
>JAABUV010002646.1_pt1 | contig 23889 bp, 43 predicted proteins | sample 5559971 | NCBI WGS metagenome assembly JAABUV01 (sample SAMN10711881, study PRJNA513362) | rock metagenome | isolation source: Antarctica rocks | place: Antarctica: Victoria Land, Knobhead nord | collected 2015-12-19
TCGGCAAAGTCGATGATGGGCGCCGGCAGGTGCTCGCCCTCCACGATGATGTGGAAGCGGTCGCGGATGCCCTGCGCGTCGTCCTCGCTGAGCCGGCGCACCTTCAGCGGCGCCTTCCAGCCCGTGGCAAGGCTGCGCGTGTACTCCACGCCCTGCGCGCTCGCCGCAGGGTCAGGGTCAGGGCAGGGTTCCCTGCTGAGCCGCAGGAACTTCAGCGGCGCCTTCCAGCCGGTCGCCAGGCTGCGCGTGCACTCCATGCCCTGCGCGCTCCGTCCAGGTTAGGGTAGGGACGATCAGGTCAGGGTCCCCTGTGCATCCAACGCGCACAGAGGCGTGGCTTCTCCTGTGCGCCACCCCGCTCAGGCGGAGCGCCGAGCGCGGCGGCGCTCGCCGGCACAGCAGAGACGCATCTCACACCAACGCAGGCTCACAGCACGGACGGCGCCAGCCTTGCGCGCCCTGGCGCCCGTGCTCCTCTCAACCCGGCTGCATGCTCGCCCCGTCTGTGAACCGCTTGCTGTGACACGCCTACCACCGTGTTGCGCACTGGCAGAGCCTGACAGGCCCGCCCGGCAAACGCCTAAGACGGCACAGCCACAACCCATAGGCAGGCCTGCACAAGCAAGCACTTCATGAGGCTGGACTGCGCGCGGCTGGGGTCGGCCGCGCCTTGGCCAGCTCCTTGACGGACTTGAGCGCCGTGCGCTGCGTGATGGCGCGCAGCATGTCCTGCTCCTCCTTCAGGATCTTCTCGGAGTCCGTCTCGGCCGGCTTCTCCTTGCGCGCCTTGGCCGCCGCCGTCAGCAGGCTCTCCTTGGCCTGCGTCTGCGCGGGCGCGGGCTCGGCCGCCTCCGCCGGCGCCGCCGCGTCGCCGGGGTCCTCGCCGCCGCTGCCGCCGCCGTCCGCGTCGTCGCCGCCGTCGGCGAGCTTCTTCATCTGCGCGCCAGGTGCGAGCCGCGGACACACACCTCAGCGGCTGCCAAGGAGGCGAGGTTCTTATGCGTTTGTGCAGGAAGGCGAGAAGCAAGAGATGCATACCTTGCCAAGGCGCGCCAGCCGGTGTGCCTCCTCCAGCTGCCGCCGCTTCTTCACCGGCACGTACTCTTCATAGCTAGAGAGTGCACACAGGTGCGTGAGTGCCGGAATCACTGGGACGTGCGGGTTAGAGCACGGCACGTCACGCGCGCACTCGTCCTCCTCCTCCATGCTCGCAGGCTCCTCCTGCACGAGCGCCTGTCGAGCGCGCTTGTAGCCACTCGGCCGCACGCCGCCCTCCATCTGCCAGCTCTCTGTCTGCACGTAAAAAGTATGCCTGGTCCGGGGTACGATTGACACAGCTGCACACCAGACGTGACCTATAGCCTTGGCGCCCTGTTTGCAGTGCTGCAGGAGCACACAGAGCCGACACTGGTAGACAGTGCTCCAGGAGCTGCTCCTACAACCCTTGCTGATATGTGAGAGGGCTTTGTGTGAGTGCAGCACAAGTTTTGAGAAATAACAGGCAAAAGGCTTGATGGTGTTTTACGGCGCGCGGGTAGCTGAGGTTACGTAGCATCTGTGTGCTGATGGAGTCTGTGCCAAAGGCTAGTGGATAGGCATATCGCGGCACAGCATTGTCCAGCATGCAGGGCGCTGGCCTGAGTGGGTGTGCGAGTCGGATATACTCTGGCAATGGCCGCAGGCGGTGCATTAGCTGCGCTTTTCCCGGGGCGGCCAATGCACCACTGTGTTCTACCTCAGGACGCGCGGCAGCAGCATGCCACACTGCTGTGAGGAGCCTACAGCATAGCTTGCAGAGGTAGGTGCACCAAAGGCCCGGTATATCCTTTGGAAGCTCGTTTCCGCAACACCACTGGTGCCAGCACAAGGCCGGTATGTCAAAGCAGTGCCGGTCAAGGCTTACTGGCCGTGTACTCATTACCGTGAGGTACTAACCCGCACCTCCTTATGCTTGCTCTGCCGCAGGAGAGCCGGGCCTGTGCTGGCGCTGTACGCGGCGGCAATAGTGACGCCGACGCCGCACCAGGCCTGGGCCGAGCTGTGCTCCAACTACGTTTTCCGCGTCGGCTTCTGGGGCTGGTTCTGCGCACAGTTTGCAAAGGCGCGCCGCTCGCTGGCCGCCGCAGTGCGCCAGTTCTGAGCGTTCCCGCCGCGCCCCGACACAGACGGGGTATCCACTGCGCGCAGATATTCACGCGGCGCTACAAGACTGGGGTCTGGGACCTGACTGCCTTTGTGGACTCGGGCGGCATGCCGTCATCCCACTCGTCGCTGTGCACAGTGCGCCGCAGCTTAGCAGCGTTTACATGTACTCGGCTGGGAAGCTCCCAGCTCCTGTGTGATAGGTCGACAGACTTGCACTGGGCTGACTTTGTCAGGCTGCAACTCTGTAGTGACGCAACATGTTTGGCGACAGGCTGTGACCACCGCGGTTGCATTCCAGTTTGGCCTTGGCAGCGCGCTGTTTGCGGTCGCGCTGTGCTTCAGCCTGGTGGTTATGTACGACGCGGCCGGCGTACGGCGGCATGCGGGTGCCACCCCTACTGAGAATCTCGCCCCACGCGAGTAGCACACTGTAGGCGGCTGGGTGGCAAATGGAACAAATCAGTGGTGCTTGAACGCTTTGCTTTTGGTGTGCTGTGGCCACTTTCTATACATGCTTTATAGCAAATTTCACAAGTAGCAGCCTCTTTGCCACATCTGAAGGGGCATGCATTGACAAAAGAGACTGCAAAGTCCTGCATTGCTGTAAGGCCAGCTGAAGCGCCGACGCCGGCCTTTGCGCCATGCCTGAACAAGCATGCACTTGTACCAAGGAGGTTGCAGGCGCGTGGCAGCCCGTGAGGCCTGGCGGCCGCGCGCAGGCAAGCAGGCGGAGGTGCTGAACGTGGTGCTGGAGGACGTGCTGCACGCGCACCCCATCAGCGAGCAGCGCATGAAGGAGGTGCTGGGCCATACGCCGCTGCAGGCGCGTGCGGCCTGCCGCCGACGCCCGGGGTGCCCCAAAAGGGGCGGGGCCTACATTAAAGAGAGGCCCGAGCTGATAATGTGCACGAACAGGGGGGCCGTAAGGATGACTGCACTGCATGTTCTCGCTGCATGCAAGCATGACAAAAAATCTTGCTGTTAAGGCGCTGCGCATACCAGCAACTGCGTTTATGTGGGGCGCGCAAAGTGACATGTCTACATCTGCAGAGGGTGTACAGCAAGCCACCGCCGAGCTCAAACAGCAGACAGGTTTGTCTGCGGCTGGCGCGCAGGTCGTCACCGGAGCGATCTTGGGCGTGCTCGTCGGGTGCCTCGTGCCAATCCCGGCCAACATGATCATGGGCTAGAAGGGACTTGCTGGCACTGAGAGGAGCAGGCGGCACAGCGTGCTGCAGCGTGACTATGGGGTGTTCCACATATCGGTGCATTGTGAAACGGAAGCAATGAGGCGACTGGCGCTCCGCATGTGTCCTGATAAGCTGCTTCATCAGACACTGATCAAAATGCATCACGAGTGTGTGCCAGCACGTTTCGCTCAGCGTAGTTGGAGGTGGCCGTCGAAATTCGCTGCACCTAGGTCTCAAGCAGAGTGGCACTAACAGCAGCCAGTCCGACAGGCATGCAAGCGCTCGCATTTCACTTCGCTGACCAACACGCTTATGAAGCTGTGTGCTGCCAGCTACGCTCTGTGTGACGGGCATTCAGAACCAATGCCCGGCATACAGAGTGTAGCTGGCAGCGCACCATTTCATGAGCGCGTTGGACAGCGAACTGAACTGCTGAGCGCTTGCATGCGAAGACCCATGAAGGCCCAGATGAGTGCCATGAGCGCTTGAGGCCCTCCGCATCCCCACATTTCAGGGTCTTGTGGAGCACATACTTGAGAGGAAGGAAGCAAAAACCTTGTTGCTCAGTACAGCGACAGTCAAGTTTGTGTGGATACGGTGTTAAGTTGCCTTCTGTGCTGTTATCCAAGCTGCAACTATCTGCCACTACGTGCTCAGAGCGCATTAACAGCTCCCAGCTCTGGCACTGCTCGCCGCGCTGCGCGAGCGCACAGCACACGGCCTCGCTGCAGCGTGCATGGCGCATCTGCCGCCAATGCTCTTCGCGGGGCCTGCTCAGCGGCGCTGCATCACCTGCACCGCGCACAGCAGGAGTCTGCTGGCGGCCTCAAGCTTGTCTGCAACGCCCAGCGGTCTTGAGCAGCACGCGCCGCTGCACCGAGCGGCGAGGCAGCCCCCGCGGCCAGCCTGCGACCTGTGGCACAGCGCCTGCCGCTGCCTGGCGCGGCACAGGTGCGCTGCGGCGGCGACCGACACGGCCGGCGCAGCCGCGCCGCCCCTGCAGAAGGCCGCAGCGGAGCGCAAGTGCGCCCCGCCCGGCCCAGGGAGCTCGCGCCACGCGTCCTGCCCCTCACTGCCAGCTCGCCAGGCGTCGTGACAGCCCCTGCGGCCGCCCTGGCAGCTGCGCTGGCAGCGACACGCGCGCCACGCACCTGCGAGCTGAGGCGGGGCGCTGTGCTTGCCTCGCTCCCGTGCGGCGGACGAGGCGGACAGGACGTGAGTCGTGAGCCCAGCAGTGCGCCGACGTTGGGGCACTATTCAGTAGCAGCCAACCATGAAAATACACGGGCGCGGGCGCGGCCAGGAAGCGCGTGCTGTCGGGCGTGCAGCCGACGGGGACGCTGCATCTGGGCAACTACCTGGGCGCCATCCGTAACTGGGTCAACCTGCAGGACCTCTACGGCGCGGCGCCCGCGCCCCGCCCCCTGCCGACCGGTCAAGTTCCACGCTTTTGAGCTCGAGTGTCACGCTCGACCCCCTGCCTGCCAGCCCCGCTGGCTGAGGCACCGCGTCGATCCGCCGGGAAAAGTTGCGCGCGCTGCGCGCAGACACGTACTTCTGCGTCGTGGACCTGCACGCGGTCACGCTGCCGCATGACCCGGCCGAGCTGCGCGCGGCGACGCGCGCGAGCGCGGCGCTGTACCTGGCGGCCGGCATCGACCCCGACCGCGCGGCCATCTTCGTGCAGTCGCACGTGCCCGCGCATGCCGAGCTGGCCTGGCTGCTGCAGTGCTACACGCCGATCGGGTGCGCGGCCGCGCCGCCGCGCCGACTCACGAGCCTGTTCCGCACCCCGCGCAGTGCTGCCGCTGCGCGGGTTATGGTCACCCCCTTCTTGCTGGCATACCAGATTGGGGGGGGGGTTTGGCAAGTTGAGGTGGCCGTTGTCATGATCTCTGCCAAGTCTACTAATGGTGACTGCTTGTGCGATCAGTTTGTTTTTCACCCTGTGTTCAAGTCGATGCTCAGGCTGACGCCTCGTGGATGCATGCGCAGCTGGCTGCGGCGCATGATCCAGTTCAAGGAGAAGTCGCAGAAGCAGGTGCGCTGGCGCTCGCGGCGCGTCTGGCGCGCCCTGCTGGCCCTGCCGTGCTGCGGTGGCAGTCTGCGCATGTGCCTCCCAGGCTCAATGCATGCACATATAGCACGCATCTGTGAGCGTTCATGCTGTGCCCGGCGCGCTCTCAACGTCCCCGTGCGCTGCCAGGCGCCTGAGCCACGCCTAAGAGCATGTGGTGGCGCTGACACCAGGGCGCGCCTGGCTGTCAGCGTCGGTGGTCGGAGCGAGCGAAATGCAAGCTGCCGGCGCATGCATGCACCGCCTTGTCCCGCCGGCCATCGGGGTGTTCGCGCGTTCGATGATGTTGCACGAGATGCGGCCGCAGCCCCCCGAACTCCTGCACTCATACCCTGTACTACCCGCGCGGCGCCGCAGGGGTCGGAGGAGGTGGGCGCGGGGCTGCTGACCTACCCGGTGCTCATGGCCGCGGACATCCTGCTGTACCAGGCCGACCTGGTGCCCGTGGGCGCGCGCCCCGCCGCCCGCCCGGGGACCGCCCTACCGGGCTGCATGGCGCACCGCTGGCGCCTGTGAAACATGCGGGAGGGGCCTCCCCTGCGAGCGCCCCGTGCTTGGTGGTGCTGAGGATCTTCAGGTCTGTACTGATGTGAAGATCTTAGGGTAGGGTAGGGTGTTGTCAAACAGCGCCTCCTGCGCTGTACCGCTTTGTCCCTGTCAGCGCCGGGCAGGGGCGGCGCCGCGAGGCGTGCCCCGCGGCGCAGGCGAGGACCAGAAGCAGCACATCGAGCTGGCGCGCGACGTGGCGGAGCGCATCAACGTGCGCTTCGGCGGCAACAAGTGGAAGAGGCTGGGCGGGCGCGGCGGCCGGATCTTCCGCATCCCCGAGCCCTTCACGCCGCCCGCCGGGGCGCGCGTCATGTCGCTCACGGCGCGTGCGGGGGGCGGGCCGCGGCCGGTCCAGCTGTTGTGCCTGGTTCGCGCTGCCGTGACTGGGCCAGCGTGTGGGGTTTTGCTGCAAGCACGCCATCATGGAGCTCTCCTGCTGATGACGCGGCTGCGTGTGTCCTGCAGGGTCTCGCAACGCGTGCTGCTATCGGTGCCTTCCTAGCTTGCATGCAAAGCTAGATGCAGGCACGGTAGGTTTTGATGAGTGAGTTGTGCCGCAGCCAGGAGGGTCAGCCCGCAAGTGGGGATAAAGTACGCCCTTTGCAGCAGCCCAACGCCTGGCGGCACGGCGCCGTGCGCAGGACGGCTCCAGCAAGATGAGCAAGTCCGCCGAGGCGGACGGCAGCCGCTTGAACCTGCTGGACAGCCCCGACACAATCGTTAACAAGATCAAGCGGGCAAAGACGGACGCATACGTCGGCCTGGAGTTTGACAACCCGGAGCGGCCCGAGGCGCGCAACCTGCTAACCATCTACTCGCTCGTCACCGGCGTGAGCATGGCGCGCACCCCCGCTGCGCTCCCCGCGCCAGCATACCCCTGTTCCTTACGTCTTGTTTTCCGGGTCTTGGCTGTGTGCGCCCCTGGTCCTGCTACGGCTGGCGGTGCCGAGTCAGCATGTGTGGCACATGCGGCCGTGCTTTGGTTGCAGGAGCACTGTGCATGTGCCCAGTTTCGATTTGTGGCGTCCGTAGCATGCAGTGCTGGTGGGAGCCAGGGAGTGTCAAGGAGGCCGTCTGTGCAGGAATCTGCGCTGGTGGGAGTCAGGGACTGTCAGGGAGGCTGTTGTTTATGGCGTAGTGCTGTCAATCAGGCAGGATATGGAGTATTATGCCTGGCTTCCTTGGGGTTGTGCAGGAGTCGGCGCTGGTGGAGGTCGGCGGCATGAGCTGGGGCGAGTTCAAGCCCGCGCTCGCGGATGCGGTCATCGCGCACCTGGCGCCGCTGCAGCAGCGCTACGCGGACGTCATGGCCGACCCCGGCTTCCTGGAGCAGGTCCGGGGCCGCCGCCGTGTCAGGGGGGCGCCTTGCTGCAAACGCGCATGCAAGCGTGTCATTATTACGTTCGCCCATGCCCTGAGCTGCCCGTGCCGCGCAACCCTGCATCTTGCTGCCGGCGCGGCATGCTCGTGCCAACGCCAGGCTGGATGTTAGCACCACGGTGTAAATGTCTGTTTTGCAGAAAAGGACAGATGCCATGAATGGGGTTTGCGTCAAACCCAGCTCTGTACTGGTCTGGGCGGTGACAGCTCGAGGAAGGCAGCCAAGTAGGCATGCATGTTCGCAGTGTTGGGCGCTGTCGTCAGCGGTATCACATCAAAGGGAGCATTGTCACTGACAGGAGACTTGTGGGCGTGCAGGTTCTGGCAGAAGGGGCGGAGCAGGCAAGCGTGGCCGCAGACAGGACACTGAACAACTGCCGCGAGGCCATGGGCTTTGTTCCAAGGAGGAGATAGGCTCACTGATCACATGTGTCATCCGTTAAAACAATGGCACATCTACTGCCATGACGTGCGGCACGTCCTGCTCCAGTCTGTTGCACAGACGCATGACGAAACACAGACGCAACCAGTTGCACAAGTCCTTATCAATCTCCCAAAGAGATTGTGCCACAATTCAGTTGCTAGTGGCCCACTGCCTGCAAGCCAGGGGCGACGCCGCGGAGGCTCTCCAGCAGCTCGAAGGGCGCCACCTGAGTCCCCGCACATGCGCAGCATGAGCGCAGGTATGCCATGTCCACCAGACTCTCCACCGCGTCCTCTTGGTCATGCGGGGTCAGCATGTTGCGTATGCCCATATGGCGGACATGGCTTCGCAGAGCAAAAGCCCGTGCGCCCGAACCGCGGCGGCCGCCTGCAGGCACGGGCTTGCCGAGCGGAAGGGCAGCGCGCGCCTGGCTGAAGCCGTCCTGCGCATACTCGTATGGCCAACATGACTGTGCACAAAACAAGCCAGTGCGCGCGACCGGCAGACCGCGGCGGCGGCCTGCAGGCGCGGGCTTGCAGAGCCAGTGCGCGCGACCAGCAGACCCGCGGCGGCGACCTGCAGGCGCGGGCTTGCAGAGCGGCGGTCGGCCCTGACTATCTAATCAGGCCCTGACCAGGCCCTGACCAGGCGCGCGCCTGGTTAAAGCCGTCCTGCCAGGTGATCTGCACGGCGTAGTTGCCCAGCGGCTGCACGCCCGCCGGCCGCACGTCCTCCGGCACGTCCGCGTCGCGCAGCGTGCGCTCGCCGGTCCACTCGTTGATGCTGGCCGCGCTGCGCGCGCGCCGGCGGGGCGCTGGTCAGAGCCGCCACAGCGGCCGAGTCCCGCGGTCCGCTCGCTCATGCTGGCCGCGCAGTGCGCATGATGACACGGCCCTCGGGCTGGCAGAGGCAGCATCACCGCGACTGGGCGGGCTGCACGCAATGTTTGAGGGCTGCGGTCTGGCACAAACTGAACGTGTGTGTATGACAGCCACGCTGCACACCAGCGCGGCATCAACACCGCGTGTCATCGCCTTGAGCCTCGAGAGGCAGCAACAGCTTTCAGCCCCTCGAGAGGCACTGCCACACGGCGCGCCTGGTGTCGGCGCGGCGCACGGCGGCCGGGTGCAAGTAGAACTCGCCTCCGCCGCCCGGCAGGTTGACGGCAAACGCGGCGCGCTCCTCGTCAAACCTGTCCAGCGCCGGCGCTCAGAGCCGCGTCGCATGCGTGAGGCCGATCGCATGCTTGGGCGTCTCCATCGCGCCTAACTCCTCGATGCACACGGATGATGCACACAGCAGGGGTGGGCAGAGAGTGAGAAGGGGCACCGGCACGGCTGCCTCGATCAGCCATCGACAGGCGGGGGGTGCAGCGCACCGCACGGCGTTGCGCGGCTGCAGCCGCAGCTTGGCGATCTCCCGCACGACCGCCGCGCCCAGCTCCATGAACGCCTGCGCTGTCGGGCCCGTGGGCTCCGCCACCACCAGCGGCCGCCCTCCTGCGCGCCGCCCAGCAGCTCAGCCCAATGTCAGCGAAAACTGAAAAGGCAAATAGTCGTGCAAATATCCTGCGCTGATCATGCACAGGGAGGATGGCGCGGCGGCGCTGGTGATCAATAAATCGGTCGTCAGCAAGGGTGGTACTAACAGGGACCAATATACTCTTGGAGCCATACCCGAGCGACGTGCAGGCCCCCGTGCAGACCCCCACGCCCCATGCGAACCGCATGAGCCATCCAGCACGGCCGCAGTTGCAGCACGCGCTGCGGGCATCAGCGCGCGCGCACCGTCGCCGGCCGCCGACAGCTCGGGCACGATGGGGAACTGCACGAGGTTGGGCAGGCCGAAGTCGCGCACGATGCGCGCGCCGGAGCCCGCGCCGAAGGGGCGGTAGCGCACGCCGTCGGCGCCGTCGAAGTAGGACATGTTCTCGGCGACCGCGGCGCAGGGCACGGCCATGCGTGCGAACATGCGGATGCCCTTGGCCACGTCCACAAAGGCCAGCTTTTGCGGCGTAGTCACGACGACGGCCGCGGAGAATTGGACGGTCTGCGCGCGCGGCGGCCTGGGTTCTAGAGCTACGGACAGAGCGCTGCCTCATGCCCAGGATTGGACGTACAGACGCCTTTGTCTGTAGCTTGGCACCGCCGCCTGCGGTAGTCCTGCAAGGCAGGGGCTCCATGTCGGCGTGCTTTGCGCTCTGCGGAACACATGCCACCGCATTACGCAAACACGATTGGGGCTGCTCGAGGGGCTGCTCAACCTTCTGTGCAGGACGCAGAAGCAGGCCACAGCGGGGCGGCGAGCGCGGCACCTGGCAGAGCGTGAGCTGGATGTCGCCAGTGCCGGGCGGGAAGTCCACGACCAGGTAGTCCAGCGCGCCCCACCGCGCCGTCGTCAGCAGCTGCTGGATCACGCCTGCGCGCCCCAGCGCATGCGCGCCTGAAGCGCCTCGGCCTCGCATGCCACGCCGCATGCAGCGCCGGGCGCCCTCGCGCCGCCCCTCGCAGCGCGCGCGCGGCGTCGGCCGCGGTACGCCTGTGCCGGCCGCGGCGCGGCGCAGCACGGCGTCGGCCGCGGGGCGCGCCCCTGCAGCCTCTGCGGCTGACACGAGCATGCGCCTGACGGCTGACTGGCCCCTCAGCATGTATTAGGACTCGCATGCTTGCGAGCACGCAAGTGCCGGCCACTTGTCGCTCAGCAGCGACGTTCCCGAGTTCAGTGCGGCCGACAGAATGCGGGGCGCACGCCCACTCTCTGTTGGAAGAGTTACCGCAAGGGCCCTGCGCGGCGGCGCATCCAAGGCATGGGCCCGCGCATGATCGCGCTGCCCTGGCCGCGTGCGCCACCCCCAATCGGCAGGGCGAGCAGAAGGGCCGCGCGGCGAGCGCACCCGAGACCATGGGCCCGCGCATGATCGCGCTGCCCTGGCCGGCAAAACCGAAGGAGACCAGCTTGACGCCCTCGTACTCGGTCGGCTCGAGCGCGCGCGTGACCGGATCCATGCGCAGCACGCGCACGGCCGGGCTGACCATCGTCGGCAGGCTGGGCCCGTAGACGTCCGCGTCGAAGATGCCGACGCGCGCGCCCATCTGCGCCAGCGTGTACGCCAGGTTGACGGCGACCGTCGACTTGCCCACGCCTGCGCGCGCGCGCCGCGTTCGCGCCGGGGCACGCGCCGGGAGCGGGGTTGCGCACGACGCCGCCAAGCACGGGGTTGTGCCGCGGATGCGGACTCTGCTTGCGCCCACGCGTGAGTTGTTTACACAGAAAATTTGTACGCAGCCAGCGCAGCAACATGCCTTGTGACTGTGTGTACACATCCTGTCAAGAGCACATCAAGTGCACAAGCACAACTGGCATGCCTGCAATGCGGTATTCTCTTAACCTGGCAATCCAGCCAAGCTGACACCCCCACAGGCGGCAGCTGCTGCACGGCACGCTCGCGGCTCGGCGCCCACACCGCCCTTGCAGCTGGACACGGCGATGACATGCTGCACCTCCGCCAGCCCCCCCGCGCGCCCGTCAGCGGGCCCGAGCGGCCTGGCCGGCTGCGCCGTCATTGCCAGGTCCACCTGCGCATCAGCGGGGGCTGGCCACCCGCCCCTGCAGCCCCTGCTGTCGCCACTGTTTCATCATGCTGCTATGGAACAAAAGCACACTCCAGCAAAGCATGCCTGTCCAAGTGTCCTTGCAGGAGAGTGAAGAGCAAGGTGTCACACACGCAACTTGAGGCAGCTTCGAGCTCTCCCGCTGCAGCCGGTGTGTAGGCTGCAGGCCGCTGTAACAGAGCAAGAGCTAGCTGTTCACACGGGTGCCATTTTCAGGCTGTAGGGCGAATCAGGACGCACCTCTGAAACCCAGGGGAGCGCGCTGACGTAGTCGCGCGCCTTGCGCTCAAACTCGTCTTTGATGGGGCACGCCGGCGTGGTGAGCTCCAGCTTAAACGCTACCCTGAACAATGGCGCCGCCCCTTTACGAAAATGACCTGGTTGTCTGGGCTGCACAGCAGCTTGGCACTTAAAGTGTAAGCAGCGCTCACTTACTACTTGTGTAAGCAGCGCTTATCTGCCACACACCTGCCGCAGAACAGCAGCAAGCACCACTTGGGGTCGCCACTGTACCTGCCAGAGGCGGCATCTGTCTGCAGCTCCTTCACAAAGCCGCAGGACACAATGTCCATCCCAAAGTCCGGGTCGATGATGCGCGCCAGCTCGCGCAGCACCTGGCCCTCCCTGGAGAGCAGCGTGTCCTGCACGCGGAGCGGTGCTTCAGCGATGAGTTCGTATGCACAGGCACGCCCGCAGCAGCCAGCATTGAGCGCTGTAGCGCCTAGCGACGCGCTGGCGGCGCTGGCCACGCGAAAGCCTACTGTGTGTCACTGACCCGCACATCCGTGGCAGCAGCGCGCCCAGGCCTGTTCACCAGCGGGGCTGCTTCTGACGTGGTGGCCACCGCGGCCAGGCGGCTGCTGGCCGACCACCGCGGCAGCGCGGCGCCCTCGCTGCGCTCGCCGCAGAGCGGCCCCGTGCCGCTGTGCCTGGCGTGCGCTACTCCGGCTCCGCGTTGCCTGTGCGAGGCGTCCGTGCAGCTGCAGGAGACAGACGAGCCGGGAGCCTGCGAGGTGGGAAGCGACTTCATGCTCGCAAAATAATGACAAGCAGGGAACGCTGGGGTGAAGGAGCATATGTGGGAGCACACTTTGTGACTGGAGGAGAAGCACGCAGCTGTGTGCGCCGCAGCGCGCTTGAGCACAAGTGGCGCATGCATTGCAGCTAAGTAATAACACAGTAACACCCAGGAAAAGTCACTTTTGTTGTTGTGCCGCAGTACAGCAGTATTGTGCACTATGCAAAACTTGCTGCCACTGGCTATCCTCTCGCTGCTCCTAATCCGGACTCCTCTTCTTCAGCTCCCCGCCTGCAAGTGTGGAATCAAAATTGCTGGGGAGCACAAGGGCGGAAAGCTTTGTGGCTTGGAAAGGGGGCAGCTTCAGTCGAGTGTGTTGCACCTGTACATGCCCGAGGCCAGCGCCAGGAAAAGGGGGCCGAACTACAGCCAGCTTTGGCCACTAGCGTTGGGTGCGCCCCAACTGCACTGATGGTGTGCAGCAAACAGCTCTTTATGTATGGCACATAGTTTGTGCAGAAAGAGGCCCTAACTGACAGCGCTGCGCTGGGTCGGTTTGCAGCGCCGGCGTTCCCGCTGATCGTTATTGCTTTCAAGTGCGCCTAGATCTTCCCTGCGTGGCTGCTACGCTGCTAATCCAGGGATTCTGCTTGCTACCAAGTATAGACTGCTCTGTTGCAAGGTGCTCGGCGCCGCTCCCAAGGACTAGTGGCATGCAAGCGACCTGTATTTTTACTTGCACTGTATCACTGATGAGCGCCTGAACCTTGAGAGCAGAACAACAGCGCTGCAAATTAAATACACAGAGCTGACAAGTGCTGCTCATCTGCCTATGCGCCTGGCAGCGTTGCATAAGCAGTTTCGAAGCCAAACAGGCGGATAGTAACTAAGCAACGCAGGCGTCAGAGTGCAAACGTGGTGACGCGGCAGGGACAGGCCGGTGGTGCGCACGCGGTTGCTCTTCGGCGCGGCGCTCGGTGTGTTGGTCGGCGCTCACCATATGGCCTTTAGCGTCAGTGTAAACTCCAAGTGACGGCAGAGCCTGCCACCTGGTGGATGGAGGGCGTGTGAGCACAGCCAGTGCGCCGAGCTGCTGCGCGCCGCGCGCGGGGCGCTGCGTGAGCCGCACGAGGTCCTGGGCAGCGCATGGTCCAGGAGCCGCACAGCTCTGTCGACCAGATTTTGCACGAGGCTAGGTAGGCCCCGCCTCTCTACCCGTGCCCTTCTGCTCAGCGCGCTCGAGGGCTTCCTGCAGTGGTGACTCTGCTTGGCGCCGGTGTCACTCAGCACGGCCGGGTGAGCGGCTGCGAGCCGGCCACGAGTGCGTGTGTGCCGCAGGTCGCACAACCACAGCGGCACAGGCGCCACAGTTCTGCATCGCTCGCCTGTCGCCTCACACGAACACCGCCACCCTCCGTGCGCCCCGCTCCTGCTTTGATTAGCAGCAGCACACCAGCCTCCTGGTCCAGTGGCGCCGCACTGCCACGCAGCTCTGCTCGCGCCAAGGCAGTCTGTGCCTCCTTGCCGTTCGTACCTGCCAGCACACGCTGCTTATATTGCATGACAAGTGCGGCCTCTCCTCGCAGACGAGAGCACCGCCTTCTCGCAAGTGCGCAGTCATGCTGCATCTGATGAGCAGAGCGCGTCGGGCAGGGGCGCGCTGACGGACTCCGGGCAGCGGCAGCAGGGCCCCGCCATGGGCAAGGACACCAGCGACCGCGGGCTGATCGCCAGCAGCCTGAGCCCGTTCATGCGCCAGGTGGGCCCCGGTCGCGCACCCTGGCCAGGGCTGGGCGCGGACATGGTGGTCGAGAGGCCGCGTGCAGGGCTTACATGCCGAGCCAGCTGCGCCGCTTGCGCACTGAATGCCGCCTGCGCAGCCTGCTGCCGGCCAGTCATCAGCATCTAGTGCTTGGTAGGGTGGATCACGCTCAAAGCTGCGCACTCCTGAAGCTGCCAGACAGGCAGCGCGCGCCTGCTCTGTGCTGCGCCTGCAGGCTGCCCAGGACGAGGGTAGCCCGGCAGAGCTCAGTGGCCACGCAGTGTGCAACGCTCGCCAATGCAGCCGACCCGTGCGGCACCGCCTGTCGGCCGGGGCGGCCGCGGCGCGCACCGCGCAGCCAGGCGCGCGCCACGCGGTGCGGCAGCAGGCGGCGTGCGCTCGGCGCCCATCGGGGAGCGGGGCGCGCAGGCGGCGGCGGTGGCGGCGTGCGTGGGCTGGATGGCCGTGTCCTCGGGGCTCATCATGCTGAACAAGCACCTGATGTCCACCGACGGCTTCCACTTCCCCATGGCGCTCTCCTGCCTGGGCATGAGCTTCTCGTCGGTCGCGTCCTGGCTGTGCTGCCGGGCGAGCCCCCCGCCCGGCCCCTGCCTGGCCCCGCCCTGCCTGCCCGGCCGCGCCCGGCCACGCGCGGGGGCGTGCCCCGTGCAGCCGCCGCGGCGGCGCGCTTGTGCGCCTGCAGGGCAACTTTGCGCCTGTGGCTCCGCGCCGCGCTGGCCGTCTGAAGTGGACGCCGCCTGGAGCGGGTGATGAAGCCAGCCCTGCACGGCCGCGTCAAGGCACCGCACGTGCTGGCTGCCTGGGTGACGCCACCAGGTGTCGGACTCGCGTACCCTAACCCTATGGCGGGCGCTGACCCGCCCGCCCCGGCGCGCGCGCAGGTGCTGCGCGTGGTGGAGGTGAAGCGGACGCTGACGTGGACGTTCTACGTGCAGCGCATCCTGCCGGTCGGCTTCTTCATGGCGCTCACGCTGCACTTTGGCAACCTGGTGTACCTCTACCTCACTGTGTCGTTCATTCAGATGCTCAAGGCGCGCCCCTGCCCTCCCCCCCGCCTCTGGCGCCTGTGCTCGCTGGGCGCCTCCTGACCGTTTTGTTCATACAGATGCTAAAGGCGCGCCCCCGCCTCTGGCGCATGTGCTCGCCAGGCGCCTGTGTGGTACTGGGTCAGCAAGTGACGTGTGCTCGGGTGAAAAGCAAGCAGGGAGCTGCTGCGATACACCGCTGCACAGGAGCCTGGGGGCGCAAGGTGCCTCATACAGCACAGACCCGAACAGCTGCAGTCCTGCAATCACAGCTGCACAGGGCTGGTGGTTCTTGCTCAGCTTCACGTATGCAATCAACCCTTAAAGGTAATTGGGGTGGCCGCGCGCGGGCCGCAGGCGTTCACGCCCATCGTCACGATGGTGGCGCTGTTCGTGGCGCAGCTGGAGACGCCCACGCGGCGCCTGATCAGCGCGGTCGTGCTGATCGCGGGCGGCACGGCCATGGCCTCGTACGGCGAGGTCAACATGAACCTGCTGGGCCTCATCTTCATGTTCTCCTCGGAGGCCTTTGAGGCCATCCGGCTGGTCATGACGCAGATGCTGCTGGTTGGGCACAAGTTCCACCCCAGTGCGCGCCCCGGTGCACGCGCCGCGCACAATCATGGCAGATTGAGCTTTTATGGCCAGGGCCAGGAGCGAATGCTCGTGCGGTAAGGCGCTTGGGCGTGGCAGCACAAAAGTGGCTGCACACTCAGCGTATCACATGTTAGCTCTCCTGGGTGCTGATGTGCTGATGGCGTGCTCATGGTTGGCTGGCTGTGTGCGCCACATGCCATATCTTGATGGCCGGCTGCCAGCGCCGGCGCTCTGGCGCGCTCCGCAGGGCCTGGCGAGCGCAAAGCTCATGCGCCCCACAGTATACGCAGGGCTGTATTCGGGCGCATGCCAGGGGGCGCAGCAGGGGATGGGGGTGGTCAGTGGAATGCTGCAATGCGCTGCGCGTCAGAGTGACCGGGCCCAGGCTGGGCGTGAGCGCCGCGGCCGACGCCGGGGCGCGGCGCGCGCAGTCGAGGGCCTCATGTACATGGCGCCCGCGTGCATGCTCTGGCTGCTGCTGGGCGTCGCGCTGGTGGAGTGGCCCCGGATCGCGGCCGAGAATGCGCTGGGCCTCATGGCCGCCAAGCCCGGGCTGTACCTGGCCGCCGCGGCCATGGGCTTCGGCGTCAACAGCCTCGCCTACATCGTCATCCAGCTCGCCAGCTCGCTCACGCTCAAGGCGCGCGCGGGATCGCGCGCCGCGCCGCGCCGCGCGCCCCCCCTGCGCCGGGCGCAGCTGTCTTGCTTGTGCTTTTTATACGCTTGTTGGTCCATGCAGAGCAGATCCTGCCGTCAGTTAAGTGGATCGCAGGCCTGCATGCCAGCAGCAGGCACCTGGCAGCGGCCAAACATGCGCCTTCTCCGGCAAGGGGCACTGATGAGAGCCCGCAGCAGCTCAGGCGACGCGCGGCTGTGGCTGTGGCAGCTCATGCGGCTGTGGCAGCTCAGGCGACATGCGGCTGCGGCTGCGGCAGCTCATGCGGCCGTGGCAGCCTAGGTGACATGCAGCTGTGGCAGCTCAGGTGACATGCGGCTGTGCGCTGAGCGGCGCGCGCGGGCGGCAGGTGCTGGGCACGGTGAAGAACGCGCTGGTGGTGTGGATGGGCATCCTCTTCCTCGCCGACGTGGTCACCCCCCTCCAGGCGCGCCCCGAGCCATTGAAAGCCACATGCTGATGCCCGACATGCACCTGCTTTTGTGACGCTTATCTTCCTGTCAGGCTCGTGTTCCTGGGTGTGCGCATACCGGGCCTCTCTGGTCTTGCTTGGCGCACGAAGCCGTGCAGCGAGACTCAACCATGCCCTGCTTACAAGCAAACCCCAGCAGCGTACGGTGCCGAGCAAGGAGGGCGGCCGTGTCCTGCACCGCAGTGCAGCTGATGCGGCGGGCAGCTGAGCAGCGCTGTTCCTGTCGCAGGGCTTTGGCTACGCGCTGAGCCTGCTGGGCTTCTTCTGGTACAACTACATCAAGATGCAGCCCGCGCCCGCGCCCGTCTACGCCGCCGTGCCCGTGCGGGATACGGACGGCGCCGTCAAGCCCTGATGCGGCTTGCCAGCGGCTCATGTGGAGGCGGTCTAACTGACAACGGCCGCCCCTGCGAGGGAGTGCCGGACACTGACAGTGCAGGCAGGGGCCAGCTGCACGGGGCGCTTGGTGAGGCTGGCAAACCAGAGTGATCTGGCTCGGGGCGCCGGGCTTGGTGCCTAACCGCTGGTGACAGAGCGAGGCTGGGGGTGCATGCGTGGACTGCCACAGCGCCGCAGGGGTTGCCATGGGGAAATCAGCCGGCACCTTGGTGAAGGGAGGTGTGCCGTCCTCAGCAGAGGGTCTGCCCACGCAGGCGCACCGGTTGAACTTTGTCGGCATGCAGCAGCAGCTGGGAGGGCTGCTATGGCTGTGCACCGCCTCCGGCACGTCACGCAAGTCTGCAGGCTGTAGTCCTGCAGGGCCTCAACCGTATGTTACACATATGTGCAGCGCATATAATGCGGGGTTGGTAAGGGTGGCAGCTGTTATATTCAACATTGCCATGTGCAGGGCGGCCGCACAGCGCGCCGACAGCATGGCGATGAGGACGCAGGTCGACATGTATTCACTTTCGGTGTGGCATCAGAGTTGCTGCCTGCTGTAGTCCCTATCGAATGGCTACCCTGACTGTTTGTGGCCGTTGGCAGACCATGTGTTAAGCGAGCACGCCTGCCCTAGAGCCTTGCAGGCGCTTGTCATGTAATCGATGTGCAATGCTTGAAATCCACACAAGTGCCAAACTTGAAGCCGCTTGTTACACAATCCCATGCCTCAGCAATGGCATGTGCGCCTCGGCAACGGCATGTGCATGCCCAGGGCCGCATCACTGCTGCTCAGGCGCTGCGAGCGCCAGCATGGTGAAGTTTAGCGAGTCGGACGCAGCGATGAATTTGCGTGCCACCTCTGCCGCGTCGCGCAACAGCGCCTCGCGCGACGATGGGCCGTGGTCCACAGGGCCCGCCTTGCTCCCGTCCAGCTCCCACAGCCTGCCGCACACACGGGCACACCGCTTGTGCCTGCTGCCTTGAGCGCTATTAAAAGCAGCGGCAGGCCGGCTCATCCGCTTCACAGGTCCACATGCCAGATGATCATTGGCGCCTGCTAGTAAGTATTGCGGAGGGCACAGTCACTCGCGCACGGGCCAGGGTTGGTGCTTGTGGCTTGGGCGGATGTGCTCTCACAGTGAGGCACGCAGGCCGCTTGCGCATGCCGCATCGCGGCCGCGGCCGCGCTGCGGGGATTGTCCGCACCTGCCCTCGTGCTCGACCAGCGCGACAAAGTGCAGGAGGACCGGCTCGTCCGCGGGTGGCGCCGCCGTGGCGCCCTCCTGCGCCGCCTCCTGCCGAGGCCGCCGCCCCGGCGTCAGGCAGTGTTGTGGAGCATCCCTGGCGCGCTTGCTGCCTGCTGCGCTTTGCGGCAGCCGGCGGAGCGGCGCGCTCCTATTTTGCTGCCCACCGACGCAAGGGAGATGCGGGACGCAGCGGCGGGGCGCCTCACGCAATAAGGCCGAGCGGCAGGCCCTCAGTTTGGCAGCCGCACTCCTGAACATCGCACCTGACGCTTCGTTCTTTGAGGTCATGGGATAATCAGGCGGCGCTGACACCACGTGACCCGACATCAGAAGCCAATACGTTGCCGGCACTCGGCCAGCACAGGCACTGAGTGCGCCTCGGCTTGCACACAGCTGGTGCGGCAGGCGGGACGCACGCGGTGCGCCTCGTCGATGTCCGGCGCCTCGGGCGGGGGGCGCTCCAGGTATGCGCCGCGCGCCTCCGGCGACATGCGCTCCGTGGCGGCAAAGAAGCGCTGCAGGAAGGAGCCCTCCTCTGCGCGGGCCGCACGGCGTGCATGCAGAGGCCAGCCGCGCTGACCCACTCGCCGGCAGGAACTGCCATACGGGGCTCACAAACAGTAGCACAAGGCGGTGAAGAAGTGCCGCAGTCAAAGACATTTTCATACCACAAAAGCCTTCTTGTGCGGCATGTATCTGTGGTGACTTGCATGCTAACTGTCACAGGTTCACAAGTACGGAACACAGTCCACATGACTCTCCAAAACGAGAGGCAGGCCTGTACCAAAGAGCGACCTGTTGCGGTTGTTGCCGAACGCGTGCAGCATCCCTATGGTGCCGCAGGCGTTGCCAATGGTCTGCTTCATATAGTACAGCGAGGCTGGCCACTGCTTCGTGGCGGCGCCCAGCTGCTCAGCCTCTGCGCGCGCACACCGGCGTTCTGCGAACAGGCGCTGGGCAGCGCGCCGAGGTGGCCGCCGCAGAGCCTGGCTAGCTGGTCTGGGGCACACAGGCGTCACGCTTGGCTGCAAGTGTCGACCGCGTGACTGGAATAAAAGACTTCTGGCCGCCTTGGCGGTGAAGGTGTGCGTGCAGTGCCCTTCATGCATTTCCATAGCAAGCACCCGCAATGAGTGTGTGCAAAGGAAACCAAAACAAGCACGCTATATGGGGGCACGGTGCACACCAGCACGCTTTGCCGCCCTTGACTCATCAGTCGTAGGGAAGAGCAGGATTACCGCGATGACGGGGCTGGGCACCATTGCCAAAAGCTCCTGCGTGCACAGGCACTCAACACCTGTTACACACTACTAGGCTGCGTGCGGAGTCCAACACACCAGCACGCGAGTACAGCACATGTGATTGCGAAGTGGCCGCCGCACCATGTGACGCCAGGGCCGCAGGACGCACCTCATCCAGTCCCAGCACGTCGCAGAAAGCATATGTGCTGACATCAAAGCCCAGCGTGCGCGCAAACTGGTTGAGCACCTCCGGGTTGCTCTCCAGGGGCACCCACTTCTTGCCCATGCTAGGTGACGTGAAACAAGCAGGACAGGTCTCAGCTGCGCGCTCTGATCAAGCCTTGCAAACAAGGCGCCTCGGAAGCGCCCTCCATGTTTGCAGCGGTTTCACCAGCCTACCCTGCTAGGGTCCTCCTCACACCAGCAAAGAAGGCGCGTCCCGCGAGATATGAGCACCAAGGAATACGCGCTGTGGCCATGTTTGTGGGGGTCAGGAAGCGCGAGCTGAGCGCCACGCGTGCGCATGGCCTGGCATTCCAGCACGCGGTTGCCGGCAGCGACTCTGCCTTCTCCTCACTGCGCCTGCTGGCTGAGCTGAAAGAGCACCGTGGCTGCGTCAACCATATCAGCTTCAGCAGCTCCGGTGCTTCTCTTCTTTTGCAAAGCTGGTGTAATCAAAGTAGACGCAACCTGGTCAAGCTGCGCACGATGCTATAATAAGCAGTAAAGATGTGTTATTGTGTTATGCAGGACAGCGCATAGCACTGCAGGCCTGAGGTGTACTCAGCAGACCATGCAGACGCTGAGTGTGCAGACGCACCTTGCAGGGGCCACGCTCCTGAGCGGCTCAGATGACACACGGGTGTGCGTGTGGGATGTGGAGTCGCGGGAGTGCCGCGCGGTCGTGGACACAGGCCACAGCGCCAACATCTTCTGTGTGCGCTACCTGCCAAACACTGGTGCGGACAATCTTTCAGATTTACAGAAACGCGAGCAGGTTGTGGTTTGTGCAGTATCACGGCTTGCTCAACCCGCCTATCACCGCTACCGACACTGACTGCCCGCACAGGCGACGGCGTCATAGCATCGTGTGCGGGCGACAGCCAAGTGAGGGTGCACGACCTGCAGACAGGCACAACAACAGTCTTCAGGTGAGCACATCGTTCTTGCACGGGCAAGCAAGTAGTGCGCAAGTGCTTTCTGTGCAAGCTCTTAGGCAGCGTAGCTGTAGTTTAAGCGGTCTACTTTGTAGATTGGTGGGTTGTGGCGACGAGTTGTCTGACTCACAGCCGCAGGCAACGCTTGCTCCTTGAAGAGCGAAGAGCGAGCTCGTGTAAGCAGTTTGCACAAAGATACATAGAATCAAGCTTGGGATGGCCTGTGTTGGCTTGAATTTGTACACAACCTGACAAAAAGGAGACCTTGTCTCCGGCAGGCACCACCATGACCGAGTCAAGAAGCTGGTGGTGGAGCCATCAAATCCTTACGTCATTGTGTCGTGCGGCGAGGATGGTGTTGGTGCGCCTCCTCTCATTGTTCAGTAGGCCAATTGTTGGGCAACATTTTGGTTTGCTCACCAGCCATGCATGCTGACCAGCGCTGTGCCACACAAGCTGGCTGCCCTGCCACAACGTCGTCATCTCGTAATGCATTGTTGGGCGCGCAGTGCGCCAGATCGATCGCCGCCAGCCAGGCGGCGCTCCCCAGGCCCTTGCGGCCCTCAAGCACCACTTGACCGGCAACTATGTGGAGGCGCACTCCATTGCAGCGCCCGAGCACCGGCCTTGGCTGCTCGCCGTGGGCGGCGCAGACCCGCTGCTGCGCGTGTATGACCGCCGCGTCGGCTACTCGACCGGGCCCATCAAGGTGCGCCTCGCCGTCACAGGGCCCCCGCATGCAGGCCAAGACACATGAACAGCGTCATGTTTGTGAGCTGATGAATGTACTTGAGGCTGCTGGCTATGTATGCCGCAGGTTGACATGACAGCACCTCAGAATGCAATAATATGCAAAGCTGCGTCTGCTATCACGCAACATGAGTAAGTTCGGCAAGCGGCAATGAGATAATGTCTGATGGTGGGCAGCTTGCCTTTAGCTGGCTAGCGCAGCACCTGCCCGTGAATGCATGGTGTGCTGCCGTAGTGCACGTGCTCACGCGGCGTTGCGGTCTGCCAGAGGCTGGCGCAGTTTGAGCCCAACACGCGGCCGTCTATGCGCCTGGACAACAACATCTCCGGCGTTGCATTCTCGCGCGATGGGTCCACCGTCTGCGCCAACTACATGCGCGCCCCATGACCTGGGTGACTAGGTGGTTGCTCGTCACATGCAGGGAGGATGGAGAGAGGCACGCTGCTGCGTGTGCAGCAGGTTGGTCAGCAATTGACAATGCTGGCAATGCTCACAATTGCTTGGTCATACTTGCAGGGATGGTCATAGGGGTATTGCTGTGCTGATCAATGATGTAGATGTAGGGAGCATGTGAGTTCACAACAAGAAGCCCTACTGTTGTGGTCTCATGCTTGCGAGCAGCGCGTCAGCAACCGTGAGTGAACGGCGCGGCATGCCTTGACACACGCCCTCGGCTGTGTCGACGCGCAGGAACGACTGCATATACACATTCTCGATGGACGGCGTGGAGGGCGCCGGGCCGCTGCCGAGCGACGAGCGGGGCCGCGCCGGGCGCGCGCGGCCCGACCAGTCGTACCTGGACGCGAGTGCGCACCCGTGCACCTCCCAATTTTCCCGTTGTCTCGTTTATGGTGTGAGGGCACAACATGGTTAGATGTTATCACGGGCAGGTCCTTTACAGTCTGCTTGGCGGTGCTGGCTCGCTTCCCAGTAGGTGAACGTGCAGCTTGTGTTTCTCGCGTGCTTGCGCCGTGCGCTCGACAGTGCTGCGCATGCGCCCGGTGAAACAGCGTCTGCACTATAATTTACCCTGCCGGGTGTGGGTAGGTACTCCTTCGCACTGCTAGCAGCTGCGCCGGTGCAAATCATGGCTGCAAGCACCCATGTCTGGCAGCAAGCACCCACCTGTGTGCCCGACTCCATGCTGCGCTGTGCTGCGCAGGCGTGGAGGACCTGGAGGCGCTGGCGGCGCAGCCGCAGCGCACGACGCTCAGCCTCTCGCAGCTGGTGGTCCTGCTGGAGGCCGACCAGATCGCGCTGTCGCGCCGGCAGCGGCGGACCATCGCCGAGACGCTGGCCACCACGGCCGGGCGGCTGCGGGCGGGCGGCGACCTGGCGGTGCGCGCAGGGGATTGACAGGGCGCAGCGCCATGCGCATGCAAGCACCTACGTGCAAGCGGTTTCAGGGCAGGCAGGGCCATCATGGGGCAGGCCCTACCCAACTGACATGCAAATGCAGACGCTGTGCGCATGCCGATGTTGCAGCAGGCAGCGGATTGCCGCTCTGCTGTGGCATGGTCGTGTCCATGTCTGCGGCTTGCGAGGCATGCTGCCGCACCAAGGCTATATACGAGATACAGTGCTGCCTGTAAGTACAAGTGCGTATGCAGCTGTAAGTCAACCAGCCCTGTGAAGCCCTGTGGCTTGGCGCGCTTGCGCGGCAGGAGGCAATGCGCTACGCGCGGCTGGCCACGCGGCTGGCGCCCACGCTCGGGCGTGCGCACTACCAGGTCGCGTGCGCGCACGAGGCTGCCGGCGAGCTGGCGCCCGCGCTCACCGCTGCACAGCGCGCATCCGAGTGCGTCCACGTGCATGCTCCACGAGCGCGTGCGCTGACATGGGGATGTTGCTGAGCTTGAAGCCTGAGACGTTTGGTGCTGGGTCTGTGCCCGTGCCGCGCCCCTGCGGACATGCCAAGATTGCTCCTCCTGCTCAGCGGTTCACAACCCATGCAAAGCCTGGACCGCTCACCGCCCGCCCGCTGCTGCGGGCGCTGACATTGGCCACGAAATTGCATGCACCACACTGGGCATTTCTGGGCAGAGGGCCAGGTGGACTCTCACAGAGCGACGCTGGAACAGATTCTGCTGGAGCGAGGAGCTGCAGGCGCTGCAAGCGCGGCTGCGCGCGGCCGTGCGCGCGCCCGACCCTCCCCCCCCGCC
>JAABUV010002648.1_pt1 | contig 23871 bp, 19 predicted proteins | sample 5559971 | NCBI WGS metagenome assembly JAABUV01 (sample SAMN10711881, study PRJNA513362) | rock metagenome | isolation source: Antarctica rocks | place: Antarctica: Victoria Land, Knobhead nord | collected 2015-12-19
CATTCAGCTCCTCATCCGTCAAAGGCCTTGCAGGATATTTCGGCTGCGACGTTGTAAGTAGTCCATCAGCAACTGGGTCCTTCACAGCCTTCAGCTCTTCTTCTATCTCCCGCCGGAGGTTCTGTCGGACTTCCTCTTCCTTTTCACGCTCCCTCCGGCTAAGACGCTTTAATTTCCTGGGCGAGAGCATCCGTGAAGGCGATTGATCTGAGTCCGATTCCGAACTCGAGAAGCTTCCTGGATGTTTTCTCCTTTGAGGAGACCATGGCTCTGCGGTCTGTATGCCTTTACTGTAGGACAATACTTCGACTTTAGGAGCTGGCTCAATTTCATAATTCACTGCCACGGGCACTGTTTCCAGGGTCTGCGTTGCTATTGACACGGTCTGGGCTTGGGCAGGCTTTGGAGGCGTGCTGGAACCACCTTGAGCCAGCTCTGTAGCACTTTGTGCAGCACTCAGTGTGGAGCTTGGCCGGCTTGTACGAGCAGCGGGAGAGGAAGTTCGAGGACTTCTACTCTCTCCCAGCACTTCATTGACCAGGCTCTCGACATGCTTTCGATCTTTCGAGCCCCGGGGGCTGGGCGCTGCTACCTAAGAAGCTGAAGTTAGTGTTAGAGATCCTAAGAGATCACTAGGGGCATATTACTTCTGATGGATTTTCCGTAGCTGGGGCTTGTTGTGTAGTAGCCTTCAGCCTCTGCTCGCGTTCCTCTCGCTGCCGCTTGAGTTCTACAAGTTTTGCCCTTTTGGCCAGGATCTCATCTTTGCGTTGCATCATTTTGTCTTGGTGGAGAAAGGAGCTATCCTATGGCCCTGGGTGGTGGTCCTGAAAGATGCGCCGTGGGCTCTAATTCTCATGGCATTGGCCTTCAAAATTTCGCGTAGCTGAGCCAGACTGGAGCGTAGATTACGACAATTTGCTCAAAGCTAGTAGCTTGAACTTGGGACTGTGACTTTGTTCTAGTATCAAACCCCTTCTGTGCAGGTAAACGGAGATAATGGAAGTTTTATGCATGAAACATTTATGCACAAAATGTGGCCCAAGCTCCTCCGCACAAAATCCAGCATCCCGCCGACCGCAAAGTGTAACACTAAGGGCACCGGAGCTCCTCTGAATAAGCCTACCACCGTACGAACCTCCCCATCTATTTCCTAAACCTCTACGATCCTTTCGCGTTGCAATTGGCTCCCCACCATCCCCATTCCTTTGCGCCCACCTCTCCCACCTCACCAACAATGGCCAGCTCCGGCGTCAATGTAACATCCTCCTTCCCTGTCCCCCTCTCCTCCCCTCCCCTACATATCACCACCTAAAATAAAGCTAATCTCCGTGCCCGCCGAAAGGTCCTCCGTTACACTGCCCTCATCACCGGCGTCGCCTACGGCCTATACCGGCAATCAGCAATATCCGCAAAGTCGAAAATCGCGCAAATCGATCGGGAGTACAAGAGCAAGGAGGACTTGATTGCGAAGGCTAAGGCGGAGTACGTGAAGAAGACGATGCCGAGAGAGAGTAAGACTGAAGGGGAGGGAGGTAAGTTGAGAGGTTTTTCATTGGGCATGTTGGTGGCTGGGGGTTGGTGATGAAGATGGGTGGGATGTATGTGAGGAGGGTTGGTATTTGGGAGAGGCGGTGGAGGATGGGTAGAGGGCTATGGGAGCCTTTTGAGGGTGTATCTAGGGGTTTGGTATTATGGCTAATATTCCGGAAACTCTAGTGATAACGGATCCCATGGATTCGAAATTCGACCTAGAAGCGTACTTGACGATGAAAATGGCGGATCAGACAGAATAGCATACCGAAAATAAAGAATCGGTCAGTACAGCAAGGGCATCTACGCTGAAGAAGAGAGTCGTAGTCTCGAGATCTTTGGCGAACATGGCTATGCCGTTGAGCATGAGGTCGGCAGCATAGATGAGGTGTATCCTATACGTGTACATGTGTGTATAGTACTGGTGGTTTGCCGTTTCACGTTCTATTCAAAGATAGATCTCACACTTCACTGCCGTCTATTGCATTTTCATCCATATCAGTGTTCAAGTCCAAGGGCAATCCAATTCCTTCTTTCTATACGACTTCGAACCAAGAACGCTTGGATTCCCGAAGCTGGGCTATATTCATAAGAATCCCGAGAATTGATCTAGATGTTGATCTTGATAGATGGAAAGCGCTAGCGGATAGTGAGAAGCTAAGGAACGGCAAGATACATAAAATGAAAGAGGCACAGATACAACGCCAATTACCAATTTAGCCGCGAGAGGTTTCAGTGCTGATTCATTCGAATACGCAAATGTTAAACTTCTCCTCTACCTGTACTTTCAATCCATGTTCTTCTTCTACTTCAATTCTCTCCCAAATCCCAAAACGACCTCACTGCTCGCCGCTCAGGTCAAGCACCCAAAGGCATTCACTCCCATAGCGATGGCCATATACTCAGGTCTCGGAATTGTGAGAAAGCTCACACTTTCTTCGACGGTCATTGTGATCAGACTGGCTTGGAGAGAGGAAATGGAAGAAGGCGATTCAGAACGAATAGGATTGGGGGAACGTAGACGTCTGGGATGCTGAGGAAGGAAAGAGTGGAGGCAGGGAAGAAGCTGAAAAAGAGAAGTATAAATCGCGAGAACTTATAACCTTTTGCTGGAATACTGCTATCTAGATTGGAAATCCTATTCCTGTGTGAAATAGCAGAAGCCAATGTCAGATGTACCAGCGATTCGAATACCAACAAGAACAGGCGGAAAAAGCGTCAGCTATGATCTCCGGTGCATCACCAAGGGAACAAGCCTGGCTTTTGCAACTCCTAGGTAACGATAGAAGCCCAGACTGGATTGTGAAGACAAAGGAACAGGATATTCCTAATTGGCCGGTACCAGTTCAGAGCGAGCTCTAAGCTTGAAGATTGAGGAATGTCCATATCTTTGCAACAGCCTTACCCTAGCCACGTGGCACTGAACTGAAGGGAGTAATACGTTCCAAATGTCCAACACTACAATGCCGGCTTGGGATATTGAATTTTGGGTCGATCGATAAAATTCCGCGGACGACGTACAAGCGGTCTTTGTGGTCTTCGATTTGCTAATAATCAGAGGTAATTAACGAGTCATTCGAAGCTGAATCGTTTGCCTTTTCAGCGGAACGGTAAACGTGGTCTTGGGACGGTTATAAACCCGCAAGATGTATTTGACATTTTTGCATACTGTACTGCAATGGAAGTGATGATAGTATGACAACCAAGCCGGAGCACGAGCCGTTCGTTACAGGTCAGAATTGTAATACCTCGTTCTTGGTCAACGTTACTAATTTCTGGTGGAGGCAATGACTGAACACATGCTAGCAGTTCCTTCAACAACTGTAGATCAAGAGAGAGCTCGATAATCTCTCTTGGGGCGTTTTGAAAGTCGACACAAAAATTTTGGTAGAGTGATAATGGATTGGATCGCTTGCTCGACGAGGCCCATAAGACCGGCTACTGCCGTAATGATGCTAAGCGGATCTTCTATTCTGAAGTTCAACACCAAGACAACGCTCAAGTGAGTGACTTGATACTGCGCAAGGCGTTGAAATCGTGAGAAGTCGTTGAATAATATTGCTGAGCATACGAAGACGGTAGCTGGCAGCACGGTGCAGGTTGCCATTAGCCACCGCCTTCAGCCAATCGTGTGCATGCGAGTATCGAAATTCTTGATGCCACGATCATGGCATTGCTAATTTCGAGACCACAATCATGGCATTGTTCATGTTCAAAATTCAATCGAGTCTGACCATTCTGCTGGGCTTTCTCAATTGATGACAGGATATGCATTTGAATTCCTAGCGTTGGGGGCTAATAGTCGCTACAACACCTTGAGCAATATCCGAATGCCTGACTGCGAGTGGATTCGCTATCTTTGTTATCGTGGTGTCGCTGAGGTAAGGCCTTCGACGCAATGCAACATGCATGCTCATGCAGTTTAGCTGCATATCGACAACTATAAACTTCTCTATCGGTAGAGTCCATCGCAAAGTTATCTGAGATACATACAATCCTCCTATCCAGATAGTAGAACCACCCAAACGCAAAGACTAAGATACGCCGTGAATCGATAAGTTGGGAAAACCATAAAGCCATGGAAAACGCGGAACAGATTCCTGGAACAGTCCACCTGGTCGACCTCGAAGGAACAATACTCGCAAAACATAGCTCGAGTGGCCAGCGCGATATCGTTCTGGTCCCAGCTCCTTCAGATGACCCCGATGACCCTCTGAACTGGTCACCAAAACGAAAATTGCTTTCGACAACATGCATGTGCGTCTACACGTTGATGATTGGGATTGCCTCCGTGGCCATCTATTCTGTTCTAGAACCAATCGCCAAAGATACAGGCCTTACTTTGAACGACCTGAACGCCGGCACTGGATACATGTTTCTGCTATTCGGATGGGGCTGCCTGGTCTGGCAGCCGCTTGCTTTGCAATATGGAAAGCGCCCTGTATACCTGTTGTCGATACTAGCAACAATGGCGATAATGATTTGGGTGCCGTACACAACGTCCAATGGTCAGTGGATTGCGAGTAAGGTCCTGCAAGGGTTCTTTGGAGCCCCAATCGAATCTTTGTGCGAGATATCTGTGACGGATATATACTTCACGCACGAAAGAGGCACTTATATGGCTTTGTACGCTCTGTTCCTAGCCGGAAGTAATTTCCTCGCGCCAATTTTAGCGGGCTTTATCAACGATGGCCAAGGTTGGAAATGGGTCCTCTATTGGTGCTCCATATTCTGTGCGATCGGCTTTGTTTTTCTCTTTTTCTGCATGGAAGAAACGAACTACCATCGCGGATCAAGGCCCATGGATACGGCGGATGTTGAGAGTGGTGTAAAGATGTCACCTGAAAGCTCTGTAGACCCGGCAGGAGAGAAGAAAGCGGCGATGGATCTGTCAGTGGGTAGTGTTGAAAATGGCTACTCTAAGAAGTATCAGCAGAAAACCTATTGGCATAAGCTGAAGCTATTTGAATCCACTGCGTGGCAGCGCCCAAATCGACTAGGAGGCATGATGCTACGACCACTCATATTTCTGACCTTCCCTGTGATCTGCTACGCCGGTTTCTCATACGGTTCCAACCTCGTGTGGTTCAATGTTTTGAACGCTACGGCTTCCCTGATACTCTCTGGCTCACCCTATCGCTTTTCATCTTCAATGGTCGGCCTAGCGTACTTGTCGCCGCTCATTGGGGTGATTTTCGGCTTCATCTACACAGGTCGCCTTGGGGACTGGCTAGTCATCAAGATGGCGCGGCGCAATCGGGGCATTATGGAATCAGAGCACCGGCTTTGGCTCTTCAGCGTCTCTCTTCTGTGCATTCCAGGGGCGCTGTTACTCTGGGGTGTTGGTGCCGCCAAGGGCATCCATTGGTTTGGCCTTGTCTTTGCCATGGGAGTCATCGCCTTCACCAATACTCTCGGCATCCAGATTTCGGTGAGCTATTGCATAGACTCATACCGCGAGTTGAGTGGAGAAGCTATGGTGACTGTGATTATCGTTCGGAACACCATGAGTTTTGCTATAGGATATGGGTCAGTACACATGTCTTTTAATATCTCTGACAGCCTGTGAGCTTATTTTTTTTGGTAGCATTACCCCTTGGGTCACGAACATGGGGCTGCAGAACGCTTTCATCCTCGCGGCCTTTGCGGGGTTGGCTCAGGTCTTGACTTTCTTGATTTTTGTCAAGCACGGACGTACGTTGAAGCGTAGGAGTGTTGGCCGGTACAAACGATATGTCAAAGAAATGGCTCAGGCGGGTTTGGTGCACTAGATGTTTTCCAAAAGGGACCTTGCAGAGGTGGGACTTTTCTTCCCACCATCAGTGAGATATTGGGGAAAATATTACATCCGCAACTAGTAGAACATCATACACCCCTTCTTAAAGTAATATCTTAACAAGACCACACGGCCATCGAAAACCTGTTATCACTTTACACAAAACAACCCACCACACCTCCACCCCCTTCTCAATTTCCGTATACCAAAAAAATATCCCTCACTCCCTAGCCCCCCTCTAACACACATTCCATCCATCAAACACCTCACCACCACACCACCCCACCACCCCACCCTCACCACCTCACACCCCCACCCACCCTCCAACCACCTCGCCAAGTCGCTCAAGACACCAACCCCTATTCATCGCTGCTATCCATTCGCATCACCCAGCACAAGCCCTGATATCATCATCTTGGGTTATTAAGCGGTCACGCACGTACGTACGTAGGTCTTGTGTACATACAGTACATACAGTACATAGTAAGGGCATACATATTTGGTGGCTGCACCCGGGCAATTCTTGGGGGGGGGTTTTTGGGAGTAAAAATGCATACGAAATGTGGTTTTGGGTTGGGTTTTATTGGGCTGCTGATGAGAAGGAGGAGAAGAAGAAGAAGAAGAGGAAGGAGAAGGAGGAGAAGGAGGAGAAGAAGGAGAAGAAGGAGGGTACAATTAACAAGTACCGCGGTCCTTCAATGGCAAAGATCTGTTCCTGTCTGTGTTTTTTCAACCAACGACTGTTTAAGAAAAACGCACGCCTTGGAATGGTAAGTAGCCTAATACCATACCTTTTGTCGAAACAACAGATATCATTTCCTAAGAGAGTGAAAAACGCAATTTTGTTGTTTTTGATATGGGATGGTTATGCTTGCGTGTGATTGGGACGATAATCGATGTGGTGGTTATGATGGAGGAAAATCGGGATATTTGTTGACTGTACATACACTCAAGCGAATCTACATACGAGGGTACGGAGTAAGGGCTGTTAGATTCCCCCATTTTCCTTTTTTTTAAACTCACGAGAACAAATTGCGGTATGAAACAACTCCTCCATCATTAACTCCACCGTGTAACCAAGATATCTCCCACCACAGACCCTCTCTCCCAACACAATGATGATCCCCAAAATTCCGGCATATCACCGTAAATCCTCGCTCGCCCTTCCGCCGCGTACTGTACATAGTATACCCAAAAAATCCTCCACCACCGCTTCTTCCAACCCCCCCTCTCTTCCCAATTTCCGCGGCCCCCGTTCTGGGCATACCGTGGTCACGAGACTCTGGATTGCATATTCACAAATCTCCGAGAAGACTGGAAAGCGCCCGTTTTTCTCTGGGACTTGCATTAAGCGATGTGGTAAATGCGTGTTTTCAGGGGTTTGCCAAAAGGGGGAAAAAAATTGATTTTTGCTGAAATCTTTGGGGGGTATGCAAGGGCCAGTGATGAGGGGTTCTCCCGACGTTGCTGCTTGTGGGCGATGCGATGGAGCTGCGGGATGTTTATCGTGGACAGGTGGATATAGACCGGAACGTTGTATTACGGGGGAGCTTTGGCAGGACGGAGGGCGGGTCTGATATTCAAGGATTGGCAGCAGCGTGCGGCGGCGAGGAAGTTGATTGCGGGTCCTGTAGATGGTTGTTTCCTTCCGATCGAGCGGACGTATATCATAACTGCTTTCGTTGTGCACTCGGATTGAAAAGATGGAGATTGTAAAGTTCCCCTCTGAGGCCTTGATGGCGGATTGGTAGGAAGACAAAGTATAGTTTCACGAACGTCAAGAGAATGGAGCCGGTGATCGATAGCACGATGCGTGCCTGGACAGATAAGCTCAACGAGACGACCGGAAAATTGATTTCGCACCTTGGGTGGTGTAAGTTCACGCTTCCAATTTTGTCCTAAGCAAGATAATTATCAGTTTTAACACCAATGGGATCAGATTCCTAGACTACGACATTATCTCCGAGGTTGGATTCGGCGCTCCCTCTGGCTTTGTCGAGACAGGCACGGATGTCGGCGGTCTAATCAAAGGCTTCCATGATGGACTCCCGGCCTTCGGTATGATGGCGCGATTGCATCCGTTCACATCCTGAATCAAGGAGACTTGGATCGGAGAGAGGTATCTTGTGGCAAAGCCGGAGGATGACTCCGGTACTGGGACGTTGATGGGGTTCCGAGACAAGCTCCTCAATCAGCGAACGCAGGACATTTGGGCAGGAAAAGCCGGTGGAAGGATGGACTCGCTGCAGGCGTGAGTGCTGGCTGTGGCTTGGTTGATATTCCAGCCTGGGGACCAGCGGATTGCTAATGAATTTCCAGTCTCCTGGAAGCGCGCACGGAAGACGGTAAAGCATCGAGCTTCTTCTTTTTCTCCTTGCGGCCGCTGACACGTCCGGAACAACCTTCCAAGCCATGGTAAATTTCATCATGGCCGACTCCACTGTCCATGGGAAGCTTATGACCGAGATCGATAATGCCGACCGCGCCGGCCATCTCTCGTTCACGCCGTAGTATGATGAAGTTCGCGAACACTGCCCTTGTTACATTGCTTGCGTCAAGGAGACAATGCATCTATGTCCGGCCGCACCAACCACCTTTCCACGGTTGGTAGCCAAACTTAAAACAATGCTTATCAGGAGATTCGTCCCTGAAGGTACGGACGTAACATGTAATTCGTGGGTGGTGCAGAGAGATGGATACATATATGGCGAAGACGCATGTGCTTCCAGACCGGAGCGATGGCCGGATATCGATAAGGCAAAGATTTATGATAAGTATAACTTGGCGTTTGAATATGGAACGAGAACATGTCTGGGGAGGGATATCGCAATGATGGAGTTGTACAAGGGCCCGTTACAGGTGATGTCTGCCTTTGCCGATACACGTTATGAGCTGACCAGCCTTTAGTTCTTTCGGACGTTTGAGCCGCAACTGGTAGATAAGAGGAGTCCTGGAACATTTCCGGTTATGGGAGGCATTGGGATTTGGACAGACATGTGGATAAGAGTCGAGAGGCGGACAACGATCGTGTAGAAGTAATACCAACCTACCTTGGGCACATGTACGTAAAGCATCAAGAATGTTCAGCTTGACTCACAGAAACTGTTGTTTATTGGGATCAAATGATCCCGAGCTTATTCCCAACAACACATGTTATCAAGATGGGCATTCTCAATGCTGAGTAGCATTTCGTCTGACGGAACGGAGTCATTTACTCACCATCTGCAATGAAGACAGCACATACGGTAGTCCGTTAGAATTTCCTCAACCAGGGCAACAGATACCGAGGACTCGGTCGAGGCGGTACAATATACGGAGCAAATTTTCCTCAGCAGCGCCACCGTAAGGCTCAACCGACTGGTTTTCATCCGCTTGCGATGTCGATCATTGACCCCTTGCGCAACAGATACGATGGATTATTAAGATGCTTCAAAGTCTTCAACAAAGCATCATTTTGTTCCGCAATATGCAGCAATCTCCTGTCAACCTCGTTCACCTCCAGAATTCAACGAAAGAGCCGTCTTCCTCCATCTCCGACAAGATCACAAGAGGAAGCTGCGATGTTGTCAATGACTGATCGGGTTGGCTCAGTTGTGTAGTATTAGAGATAATATAGGTAATCCTATCTAGACCGGTCAACATACGTGGAACAAAAGGGTCAAAGATCCCTGCTGTTGAGCACGTTGTAGAAATAGGAACATTGGAACGGAAACGAAGAGCAGTTCACCCATCCTTAAGACTGGGAGTAGCGGAAGGGGTTGGTGTTGGATAGTAGCTGTGTGTGAGAGCCAACGATTCCATCGTAGACGAAATACTCCGATGGGAGAAACATCGCTATGACTGTTGTCAGCGAGATTCAGGCGCATGTCCTTAAGCTTGATGAATCCGTTCGAGGGGGATCGCTCATCGGTGTAACATACCAAGAGCATAATAGGCGTAATTATCGATATTCGACATGGCCCAGTTAATTGACAAATCAGTGATCTTATCCCAGCCGTAAACTTCAGAATCACCCGAGAAGACTATCGCGTATACACGTCAGTCGTTTGATGCACATGAAACGGGAAAAGTGATATAGAGAGAAGTCAACTGACAGCGATCCATTTGAGTGACGTGCATCAGTTCGTGAAGCAAGACAGCCGACAGACAAGTCGTGTAAAAGATCTCATCCATCTGTTTCCCGGGATACAAACCTGCTTTTCCGGCCTGTGCAGCTATACCCGCCACCCCGAATTGGCTGCCCGTTGAGTGTGGGGCGACGCCCCGAACCAGGCTATCGTCACAGAGCAGAACAATTTTGACAGTATCGCCGCCGCCGGCTATGCCGTCAGACTCCAACATCATCCCGAGTGTGTTTCTTGTACATAGCCTTGCACTCTCGTTATCATTGTGATGCAAGCCGTAGACGGTGTAAGCGGATGTCATGTCCCTCCATGAATTATGCGCCTTGACCAGATCGGGGCTGAAGTGATGATCGCCACAGTGAACGATAAGGCTATCGAGGTTCATCGGTGATCTCTCGGTGACTGACCATGGCACGTGGTTCGCAGCATATGTGAATCTCTCTATTGTTGTTCCGATACAAAATCAGCGAAATCCAGAAGCAAGTCGCTGCGACATCTGTAACGCAAAGCGTTCAACTGACCTGCAATATTGATCAGGTCTTGTGTACTAGCACCTGGAAAGAGGGCATCCCGTGAATTATCGGCTACTCTTGTGAGATTATAATCAAGCATCCAAGCCGCATGGGTCATCATCTCATTGGCTTCGGCCATGGCGGCATTTATCATACTGGTTTTGTCCACGTTGTCTGTCAGGTAAGGTTTGCATGATTTGTCAACAACGTAGGCTTCGGCGTGAATGAAGAATCGGCAAAGGAAAAACAGTGCAGAAAAGACAGTGGTGGCAGTGATGAGAGCCATGACTCCGGTGACGGCCGCGGTTTATCGTGCCTAAAGGAGTGAAAAGGTACTAGAAAAGATGGCAGCAACATGGAAGTAGCGGATGTCAGACTTGGAAAGCTACTAATACACTCTTCATTTCATTTCGACAATAAATACAAACGGTGGATTAGTGGTGGATGATGATCAATGTGAAAGGAGCGCGTAAGGAGAACACTTCTCGAAACGGCAAACCGATGTACCTGAAGCTATTGAGGTATCTAGAGCTGCTTTCCACGGCACTACATATCAGCACCATGGCTTGTAGTCGGCATGGCTGTCGAGACTCGAGACTCGAGACGGGTGAAAGACACGGCACATGGTTGAATTAGGAAGGACAGACAAGCAATCTCGACCTCCCCACTCCATACACGGATCCCTTCGCTCACAAGCGTTAAATCTCAATGTTCATCAGGCGAACGGAACCAACCTCATTACCGCACGTATAGATTGTGAAGGGTGGAATACTCTTCCAAGCAGCATCTTTCAAATCTGAATTACGAAGCGAGGCTGAAACGGAGAGACAGGTGGCAAGTGAGGGTGTATGTACTGTATACGGCTTACGTGGTACAGTAGGTACAGTAAGTACTCTTGGAGTCTGCCTTGAGGCTGAACTGATTGACCAATCACAAGCCAATTCTCCCTTCGAAAGCTTGTCTAGCTTAAGCATCTAAGGTAAGGTACTGTATGTTTACTGTGGTACACAGTCCGTTACCTTAGCCCTAGGGAACTATCCGCCTTAGCGTGAGTCGTACTCCGTAAGTACCTTAGTACAATAAGGTACTCTTCGCTTACTGCCGGTCGGCTATTTTCCAGTTCCGCCCCAATATCTCTCTCTACATCTTCAACTCCTTTTTAAAAACTCCATCTTTGACGCGACAGAAGACCTCAGAGTGTGAGTGGTCATTTCATCAACAAACGATCATGATCAACAATGGTTAGAAGCCCCATGCAAGCAAGTAACAATTTTGTCATACGAGCTTCTCTCGACTTATTGGATGTTGGCGGCAGACCTCGATCACGTCGAGAGTCGTGTCTCGATGTACAGATTTCGGATGTAATAATCACGCCATCGACCCAAACTGGTAAAGCTCATTTGACGGCCCGTGTCGGAAATACAACATAGAGTACCTTAGCGAAAATATATGGTTTCCTTTAACTGTATCTATCCAGTAATGGTTCAGATTACCGTCTAAAGGCGGTATTATAGTGTATATACTGACTTACAGTAGCTCATTATATATGTGACAAAATGATAACCGAGTATTAAAAAGAATGATACTCTTACAGTCTAGTTGAATATTCGTTTAAAGATAATACACTGATATCAAATAGAACCGTGTTGCTACGGTAGAACCTGAAGCTCTGTGTAGTTTCATGATAACTGCTACAATATTGCCAAGCCTTATCTTCGGATAGACTGTATTCCAGACAACATCAACGCTTCTGTGTTTTCAAGCTCAGAATCGATCGATTCAGCCAATTTCTACACGGGGGCACATCGCATGGGCTGCATGTACACCATGCGCAAGATCACCATGGGTAGGTTGATGCGGGGGTGCAGAGTAAAGGTGGGTGAATACGGAGAGGCATTGCAGGAGGATGATGCAGGTATTGTTCATGATACCTGATACTGTATTTTACATATGCTTATTTTCATAACTGTTCCTTTACAAGGTCGCTTAGAAATTCTAAGCGTATATTTTATAATAACGTGTCATTAAGAGGACCGCCTAAAGGCGATGTAACTCGAAATTACAGTAACAATATTTTACGGTAGTACTACGGTGCTGCTACGGTAGAGCCATTCCTCATAATTCCGCTAAGGTATAATACCTTAGGTATGCTTGGGGCTCGAGCTCGGCACCGCCGCAACACACAAACCCCAACTATGAATGTCAAACTCTTGGGAATCGCATGATTTCTCACAGAGACCTATTCACTTACTCGCCATCACAAAAGTTGGTGGTAATTGAACGATGCCTGTCCATTGCGATCGCCTAGCACAATAGCAGCTTGCTCTTGGTCGTATCTTTCCCCCTCTGTTGTTGTTGATTTTGGTATTCGATATGGCGAAACCTTGGTCTTCTAGTCGTCTGTTAGGTGGTGGTACCCTGCTTCTCAAGCCGCCCCTTACACTTGTACTTGTTGGTCTGATAGAATACTGTCTGGTTAATGCAACAGAGTAGAAGTCATCGCAACGAAACACGAACATCTATAAGCTCACTCCAGATATCCAACGCTTTAAGAAGACAAGCAGACTTGCTTGCTATCATGCTGATGCAACCCATCACCCCAATTAACCAATTCAAATCTCAAAAGCCGGATAAGTGCAGTATTAGTCATGATCTCCCTCTGCCGAGAACATTGCCGAGTCACCTGATGCCAGCCCTGCTGCTTACAGTTCGCTTGCTAAGCACAACATTTCCCAGTGTAACCGAACTCGAAAGCCCGAATCAATGATTGCAGATGGTTTGAGGGACATGACAAAGTCGCTGTCATCCTTGACTGACCCTTTCCTGAAGGCCGAGGCAATTGGTGATATTCTACCTTAGAAAAACCCAAACCTCCCCAATTCGGTCTCCTGATAGAAGCTTCGAGACATACATCATCGAAGCAGATTCCTCTATAAAGGATCACCGAGTTCATGAAGCTGTTTCTCTCGTCTCTCATTTTCAGCATTGTAGCTTTTCTCCTCTACAATCACTCCTTCCTCTCCTCTCCGGTCACCTATCTCATTCAGCATACATCACTGACAGCTTTCCTCTCATTACCCTATAATAAAAGCAGCCTTTCAACCGCCGACTCAATCCTCGAACTCCCATTCACGTCGCCCTCCTTCTTCGCTCCATCGAAGTCTGCAAACATGTCCATCCCTCGCGCGATTCGCCAGGCGTTCCTGGCAGTCGAACAAGCCGAAGGTGCCGGAGCCCGCGTCCGCCGCTCAATTGGCACAGCCAAACTCCGCAACTTCTCCCCGTTCCTCATGCTCGATCACTTTAACATCTCTCCTGGCGCTGGCTTCCCTGATCACCCCCACCGTGGCCAGGAAACGATCACCTATCTTCTCACAGGCGCTGTTGACCACGAGGACTTTGCAGGCAATGCAGGCACGATTGAGGCGGGAGATTTACAATTCATGACAGCAGGACGGGGGATAATGCACGCCGAGATGCCACGGCAGAACAAGGACGGGAGCGCCAATGTTGGCATGCAGCTGTGGGTTGATCTGCCCGAGAAGTTAAAGTCGTGCGAGCCCCGATACCGCGATTTAAGAGCCAAGGAGATACCAACAATCAACGTCGACGACGGCAAGGTTACCATCAAGATAATCTCGGGGCAATCGCATGGTACGGACAGCGTGCAGGAGTTGGCTTATACGCCCGTATGGATCTTCGATATGATTCTGAAGCCCGGCGGGAGAGTCACACAGCCCCTGCCCACTGGATGGAACGCTTTTGCATACACGCTCAGTGGATCAACGATATTCGGCGTAGGAAAGGATCGGACAGCTGTTGGTCAATATCACAACGTAGTCTTTGAGCAGACAGGCGATTCGGTTTCGGCCGAAGTGCCGGAGAGTGCCAAGGAAGACGGGAGATTCTGTAAGTCCTATATCACTATACCAATCCCAAGTCGCTCCGAGGCATTTTACTAATATCTCTCTACAGTCCTCGTCGCGGGCCAGCCCCTAGACCAGAAAGTCGTCCAATACGGCCCCTTTGTCCAGACCACCCAAGAAGGTGTCTACCAGGCTATGCTCGACTACCAATCCCACTCGAACGGTTTCGAACGAGCAAAGGGCTGGCAGTCGGAGATTGGAAAGAATATGATGCACTGATTTGCTCTGCATGAGAAGAGCGATGGAGGGAGCCTTTATGAGCATTTCAGCGCGATTGGGCGTATCGAAGAAATAGTTTAGAATCGGATGGTCCTGGAAGAGATTATGAGAGTATGGGTTGTACGTATGTGAAGACTAGCTGAATGTGCTTGTATAAGACTTATGAAGCCAAAGACTTTAAGAACACAATCCTGCCACCCGACATGTTCTAGTATGTCGGTAAGCCTGCAGCGACCGCACAATTCCGCTTCTCCAAAGTAAATGTCTATGTGCACGGAGTCTCTCGAAAGCCCCGCCAGACGCCGCTACAGACAAGCGGGATTCATGCTTTCGAATCGAAGAGCCCAACGTGGTATGAAACAGTGTACCGAATTATCTGTTTCGATGCCTCCACTAACCCTACTATCATTCCTTCCTTACCTACCTACTCCTCTCAACCCCCCCCACACACACAGAGAGAGAGAGACAAATATATGCTGCTTGCCTAACCCGGCCCGGTGTTCTAGCATCAGCCTCTCAAAACACAATTTCTATGGTGACTACAGTATTTCCGGATACGGGACGTTCGAAACTAGGTAGGTATGGAATCGAAGATACAGTAGCAGCTGGTAAAACGAATTGATGGGACTGTAGGGTTTTTTTTGGATGAGGGATGGATGAGGGATGGATGGATGGATGGATGAATACTCTGTTCGCGGGCTAATCTAATTATCCATATATCTCTTTTCCCACCAAATGCGAATGAATTCCGTGAAATCACCTCGATGTATGTACTGTACTGTATATAAACTCCTCGGGGGGGGGTTTCTTAAACAGCGTGATAGCATCTCACCTACTGTAGATATATACAAAATAAGCAAGAAAGAAAAAAACCACCAATCAGACGCGTTCTCTACTCGTACGCTCCTCTCGCAGCCCATCGAACTCGTTCTTTCTTTGCACCCATAGCCAGCGCCAGCGCCGGCGCCAAAGCTTGCACCTCCCTCCTCCGATTGATCTCTTACCGCAACACCAACAAGCGCGTAGCGACGATCGACCTGCTCGGCGGCTTCTTCCTCGGAAAGCTGCCATCGCAGCCAAGATTTCATTTCATTTCTAACAAGCCTTCGTTTCCCGCAACTGGGTTTTTGTTCGAGCCCGCGGGTGCGGGTTTCTTTACTGTACCCCTGATTAGTTTGCGCAATCTTGGTTTTCTCTTCTTCTTCTTTCTTTTTCGCTGTTGGTGGTGGTGGTGGTGGTGGTGGTTTTTTTTCGAGGATGAGGAGGAAATCCATGTTCTTTCTCGCAAACAGCTCGTTCGCTCTTGGTGGCATAGCGCCATTCATTCGAAGCGGCCCTGACCTGGACTTTTCAAAACCCACAGTCCGCGTCCACAGTCCGTTTCTCTTGATTGCACTCTCCTCCCTCTCGTCATCCTTTGCATCCCCATCGCCAAGCCGAACCACCGGATCCCTGAAACATCCAAAGCTGTACTCCGTCGTCGTCGTCACGTCTTCCATCCCCTTTGCATAATTCGTCACCCGCTGCAAGGGACAATTGCCTTTCCAGCGGGACTCGCTCACGGAGGTGTAGGCGAGGGTGCCCGAAGTCCGAAGGGGACGAAATACGGGTCTCAAGGGCGCGGGGAGGGAGCGGGGGACGGAAACAGCCGATCGCTGGGGTTTGGATTTGGAGCGTATGGCTCGGTACGAAGGGGGTGGAGTTGGTGGTGGTAGAAGCTGGTTGTGGAGGTGAGGCCGGGGGGATGGTAGGACAAAGAAGCTTCATGACCTAGAAAGGGCGCGTAGTCAACGGTTGTTGCGCTCATCCTGGTAAGGGGGAAGAAGAAGCGAACGGGGGAATCCAAGGCAAAAGTTGGAGCGATTGAGGGTTTTTTTCCTCCTTTTTCTTTGGAAACTTTGCGATTGAACAAGATCTGGAAATCTGATTGCTGGGAAAGAGAATCATCGCAATACATACATAGATCAGGCATATTGTTGAATCAGTTCAGAACACGGTGTCCCTCGTGTGACTGACTCAAGAAAATGTACTTTTGATGGCGAAGTCGGCAAGGTTTGTGCCACCATACCGCCATGGCGTAAGCAGTAGGTAGTCAAAGCGGTCTACCGCCGAAGTTACAATAACTACTGAATCTGAAAGCGGATGATGGGTGCGGTGATGAATTCTTATTCTTCGAAAGCAGGATGTTCATCATTGGTAGGTAGTGTTTTGGAGGTGAGTGAGTACCAGTGGGAGGGGGTTTGAGAAGAAAGTGATCGGAGGGATGTGTGGAATTTTGAGTGGGGTTGTTTTTGGCTGTATATTAAAGGTTGTTGATGGGTATGTTATCGAGGCGCGTTGGGGTTGGTGAGACGATACGACGGGTCTGTTTAGTTAATAGGTAGGTAAGGTGGTAAGGTAAGGTAGGTATCTTCGATGCGGATTTTAGTTCTGTAGCCCTACCCTAAGCTGGCCCCACACCTTTTTGGGTAATGTAGTTTCTAAGCACGACACTCAGAAATCTGAGACAATTTGTTGCTAGATAATAGTTCAAGCAAGTTGAAAGTATAGCAACGACTTCCTGCATAGATTCATGGCTGAAGTGTATATAGAGACTTCTGTCCAGTAAGTCGTGAACTAACATTTTAATCCCTTAGAGTAAGTATCGTAGCACGATAGCTCACGTTCATCACCAGGTTAAACCACCCATCCGGTTTCCATCACGCCAATCTTTTGGTCGTTCGAATCGACTTCCAGATATAGAACTGGGCAACATACACACATACCCACCTTTCCATTGTTCAAGTCTCAGGCTTGTAAAACATTCGTCCGTGCTTTTTTTTCTTCTTCAAGCCTGACCAGAAACATTTCGATCTCATCTATTTACTCAGTATAATATTCAGTGGCTCAAAGCGAAAAGTCTTGAAGTTCTTGAGTAGCTTCTAAGGCTTCTCTTTGCCAAGAAAATTGCCCGAAGGTGCTAGATACGTCGGCGCAAACACACTAAAATGTACAACCTATAGATCCAAATGAGACCAAGCCCGGTAGTACAATCATGCAGGGAGTATTGAAACTCTGAGGCTGACTAGGTATCTATACGGTATCTAGCGAATCAGCAGGCTGCTTTTGCACAGGATTGCCGCGTATGCACGACGGAGATGTCAGCCTCACCTTCGGGCCTATCATCATAGCCTCACGCTCAATGGCCTCGCACAAGCAGGAGCCCACCCTAAGTTCGTTATATGTACTCTGGTCTCTGGATCTTTTAGCCAACGATAGCGCAGAACACATGTCACTGCGTGGGACTTCGGAATCTCTTTCTGCAGGATCTGGCCCGCGGGCGGAGCCCCGAATCCTATTTGGAAGAGAAGGGTCTTAAACCATGCTCAGCTATTAATACTAAGATCCAGCAGCCTTCCTTCCATAGGCTGCATTTGTTGATCTTCACAACGTCAAAAACCCTCTCACATCTTTCTTCAATTTCCAATCTCTGTATTGCTTAACTCTGACGACGCTTTGATATGACCTGTTTTCTTACCGAATCACGTTAGGCGATAAGATCATAAAATGGATCCAATTGTGGTATGGTGGGCAATCTTGATCGCTTTTACTCCGATTGAGATAGTCGCGCAACTGACTTCTCGTGTGTATGTACCATATCTCTCTTGCTAGACTGACTGGTATCCAGCAATCTACCCCCTCAATCGAACTTCTTCGTCCGTTATTACAGCGCCTCCGCTAATGACCGGAACGGCAAACGGAAACTGGAACTGCTCACCATGTGCAATCAATGCAGATGCGGCTCCATTTGGAGGCCTTCAACAGGTACTTTGGTACAACGAAAGCATCAGTCTGACCCTCGACACCGTTTCGATATATGTGACAACATACAACGAATCGAATGCCACGGCGATTACAAGATACTCTACTATATATGGCGACGTTAGTACCTTGAATGTCGATAACATACCAGCTGCGCAATCAATTTACAGCAAGAACATAAAGTTTGCAATAGAGCAGTATGAAGGCGGAGGAAGCGTATTCCTGGCTAGGGGAAGAGACGGTAGCATTGGTTCGATGACATCTTACGGATGGCCAACGCCTTATGTCCTGATTTCGGCTATTGCGTACACAACCACAGTGCCCTATAGCGGGTGCCCCTCAGGGCTACAACCAGTGTCGAGGAGTGTGCTGGCTGGCTACGATTGTGGCTGTATCTTGGATGCTGGCCCTGCCGCGCTCTTCAATGGGGCCCCTGTGGAGGGAATACCAGGTCTCAGCGCGACCGAAATCCGTCTACCATCGAACTTCTACCTTCCCATATCATCAGCGGACTTTAATTTCCCTCTCCTTGAAAGTGGTATGCTTGATGAATTTGCGTTTCTTAACATGACCGACCTGTTATCTTGGCTGGTGAAGCAACCGTGGGCTACAACTCTGTTGCCGCCAAACTTGCGACATTGCGTTCTGACAATCGGACCTCAAGGGCCTCCCGGTGTCAAAATTCCAGTTTCTGCTCTTACAAAGACAGTTGTGACCACCACGCAAGGCGTCAATTCGTTGGCTCCTAGCTCAGCGGAACATAGTACCACGAATGCCCTGCCAGGTCCAACGCCCACTCCAATCCCAACTTCGACTCCTACACTAAGTCTAAGCACGTCTCCGAGTACAACCTTCTCTCCAAAAGGAAGCTCAGATGTGCCGAGCGATATGTCCTCTAGCAGAGATAGTAGTACTGTCATCATCAGCGGCGATAGTACTGTCCTCACAAATGGTCGTGAACCCACTATCTCAGTGACCACTTCAGTAAGTTCTCAGAGCACCGCCCTCGCGGCACAAATCAGTGATGCTCCAGTCTCGGCAAGCACTCGAATATCCATCGTTGCGATCAACAGTGAGATGTACCCCCATCCCTCATCGACTTCAGCCCTGGCTGTACTAGCTACACAGGCAGTAGTAGCAAGCCAAACTCTTCTTCTCCCATCGTCTGCAGTCTCTCAGCTTGTCGTTGCAGGCACCACACTGGCCGCCACTGGCCCTGCTGCTACTATAGGAGGCCAGGTGGTATCTCTTCAGTCAGGCGAACTCGTCGTGGGCACCTCAACCCATTCGTTCGCTGGTCCTGGGGGCTCAATTCCTGTCGCAACTGTTGGTGGTTATGTGGTTCACTCGTCGCCAGATTATGGTGCCGTTGTTGTTGCTGGCACTACAATGAACCCAGGCGCTTCTGCCGTGACCATCGCCGGAACCGCAGTCTCATTGGGTGCCTCCGACCTCGTGATCGGATCCAGTACAATCGCGCTTGCTTCCTCTCCCTTGAACGTTATTTATGCCACATCACCTCAACCGATTACTCCCTACCCAACTGAAGTCATGACATTGGGCCATACCATCACACAAGGTGCTCCCGCCATCACCATCTCAGGTACCGCTATCTCCCTGGGCTCTACAGGCCTTATGATAGGGTCTAAAACTGTTTCCCTTCCTTCATCTCCCCTGAACGTTGTTCATACCACATCACCTCAACCAATTATCCCCTACCCATCTGAGATCGTGACATTGGGCCACACCATCACACAGGGCGCTCCCGCCATCACGATCTCAGGTACCGCGATCTCCCTGGGCTATACAGGCCTTTTGATAGGGTCTAAAACAATCTCTATTTCATTCTCTGCCTCACGCGCCGTCTTTACCATCGCAGGCCAAGTCATCACTCCTTTTGCCAACGGTGTCGTAATCGCGGGGCAAACAATATCGCAAGGCGCTCCTGCCATTACGATGTCGGGAACTGTCATATCCCTTGGCCCCTCAGGCCTTGTGCTAGGCAGCTCCACCATTCCTCTACCCACCCAAGGCCCCTCGTCCACCTTTGTCCTCGGCGGCCAGACCTTCACCGCCAATGGGGCTGCAATAGCTATCGGCGGCACAACGCTGACGGAAGGTGCTCCAGCGGCTACAATCTCCGGCACCCCTATATCTTCAGGCCCCTCAGGAGTAATAATTGGCAGCAGCACCTACGCCCTCCCCACATCCCTCCCATCAAGCGTTCTCATCATCAACGGTGAAACCTTCACTATCAACCCCACCGGCGTACGAGTATCCGGTTCCACGCTCGCAATGAATGGGTCCGCAATCACTATCGACGGCACGAGAATGTCGCTCGGGACGGCCGGGTTAGTCGTTGGGACTAGTACAATCCCTTATGATGATGCAGGGTCCTTGCACACGACACAGGGGATTGGAGACGCTATCATGGCCGGATTTGGCACGTCGACAGGAGCAACGTCCTCGGCGGCAACGGGAGCGACAACGGGAGCGACAACGGGCGCAATCGCGAATGGAACTGTACCCGGCGAGACTGTATATCCGCCTATTTTCACGGGAGAATCTATGAAAATGAGTCTAAATTCGTTGTTTGTGGCTATTGCGATGCCGGTGATGGCTTTCATGGTCTCTTTAGGAGGATGAGGATGAGGGTGGGGGGAGTATTATGATTGAACGATGTGTATTTATACACGAGGAATGATGGTGCCTTAGAGATGGAGGAAGGCTTGGTGAAAAAAGAAAAAGATATATAAATCAATAAAATTATAATTAACTTGCCCCTTGGACCAGGTCACACCCACCACACCCCGAGCCCACCCCAACCCATGCTACCAGCTAAACCCGACAACCCCCTGCACCATCCTCCCCCCATTCACCTACCGCCCCCTTCATCCTCACCCCCCACCTACACAAACCCATCCCCTCCCCACTCAACCAACCCTTTTCGCATAAGGCATATAAAACCTGCAAGGGGCGGGTACACCAAGAAGGTGCCGTTCCCGGGTTCAGGGTCAGCTGATCAAGAGTTTTTGCACAGTTGATGTCGACAAGTGTTCCATGTGCCGGCAGGTTAGCGTAGCTAAGTCACGTCCGTGACCTTTAAAAAAAAGGGCTTGGGCCGTGTCGGAAAATCGAATCGATGTTATGTATGTCTGTCTGTCTCACAGTTGTAGGAACATAGAGGTCTTTGGACTCGGTAGGAGGTGGCTCGATTGAGAAGCTCGGCTCTGGGAACGGTTGGTCGGCCGTGTTGGGTAGTCAGTCAGTTACTCATGTTAGGAGATTGGGGGAGTCGTTGTTAGGGATGTGGTAATTTTGGAAGCTTGCGAGGAGCGGAGTGTGGTATGTATATGTTTTATTAAACCGGTTGTGAAGATACTGGTTGTGAAACATGTCATGCGCATGATTGAGTTGCTGTTGGCTTGCCTGATGACCGGGGGGGAACAAAATTACTTATTTTTTGGAGTTATGAATCAGGTGTTGTTGTATTTGAGGGTCGCAGTGGAACGACAGAACAAGAAATACGGTGTACTTGCTAATGAAAACTAGCCTAATAAAATATTCTAAAAGCGCAGTCGTATGTAAATCAAAGATATGAACCTCAGATGATATATTGCTGAAGACTTGAGAGCCACAGCCCTTCCGCATACCAGGATAGACAACACAAGAGGTCAGCGCATACTAGAAGTATCAGATTCTCTCCAGCCTAGATATAGAACCGTCAATCTTTCTCTCTTTCGAGGGTGGCCGGGCTTGGCTGGATTTTCTTCCTCATGTGGGAAACCTATGCTGACATCCATATATATACGTTCTGGGTCAGTTAGGACAATTTCGCTTCAAGGTCTAAGACTGTAATTCTACTGTAAGTCTTGGACAGGTTAGTTTGTCAGAAGAAGATCCGGACGCTAGTCCGCTTAGTTATTTTCCGCCCTATGACATCGACGTCGACATCTGGCGCTAATTTTAGGTCCATCAGATTTACAATGTCAAGACGAATCCCAAGTAATAGCGGGCGCTTCTTCGCAGCCTTTCAGAAATATATCTCTTCCGCCTCCCAAAAGCCATTCCAGAACCCAATAGCTTCTCTACGCCCTCAACGCCAACCTGCTTCCAGTGCGCAACGATGGCAGACGACCTCTGCCAACCCCCGCAAAGAATCCCTTAGACCACAGACATTCTATGAGATATTCTCTCAAACAATACCTGAAGGTCCTCCCCCTCGAGGGCCGTTTGATATAGACCCTCGCCAGCTAAGGAAGGAATTTCTGCAATTGCAAGCACAAGCTCACCCTGATCGGCACCAAGGCGCAGACAAGGCCCGCGCGGAAGGAGCTTCGGCTCGGATAAACGAGGCATACAAGACCCTACAGAACCCATTGTTGAGGGCTCAATATCTACTCTCATTACGGGGTATTGATGTGGCAGAGGATGAGACCGCAAAGGTGGAGGATCCGGAATTGCTGATGGAAGTTCTAGAAATGAGAGAGAATATTGAGGCGGCCGAGGAGGCAACGGATTTAGAACCATTGAAGGAAGAGAACGAGAAAAAGATAGCGCACAGCGTGATGATACTGGATCAGGCCTTCAAGAGCGACGATATCGATGCAGCAAAGGAGGAGGCTGTCAGATTGAGATATTGGATAAATATCAAAGAATCTCTAGATGCGTGGGAGAAGGGGAAGCCGGTTGTTCTCATGCACTAAGAAAGGGCTCGGAGAAACACTCTGTCTGTCAGCATTGCTGAATTGAAGCCTAAACTCTCCATGTTTGGAATAGAAGAATATCTTTTTTATACACTTCTTCACCTAATTTCCTCATTCACAATAGCACATTTAGAATACGCCTTGAATTCGTGCTACATGTCGTCGAACCACACGTCAATTGGCTCAGGCCAATTGATCGCAATCCGCTTGAGGCATACCAGTCTCTGTAAGCCATATCAAGTGCATAATGTGGTTTGTAAGTCATCGAGACTACTGTTGCCTGTAGCATTTTGTAATCGATACCGTGAGTATCTATCCCGTAACTGCTTCACTATACAGCTGAACTATAAGACGTGTTTTCCCTAGGCTGAAATAAGAGTAATCCCCAAGTAGCTTTTCCAGTGCATAAATATCAAAAAAGCGAAGCACTTAAGCTTTCAGGGTTAGGGTTACTGGTCGTTCAGCCTTACAGGGCGTGGATTGAGAGTCCTCGGTTCATCTAGTAGCGAACACCTCTCATCAAGCCAACCTGGAAGGCTGGAACAGCTTGCTTTGTATCCTGTGGTTTCTGCTAAAGCTCAGACATGAGACGCCGTACAATACTTCTGGCGACCGCTAGCCTAGCATACAGCAGCCCCAACGTATTTAGTGTCCATGATGACCTCCTCGCTTTTCCTCAGGTAGGCTAGTCAAAGCTCCCACGGATCTTGCTAATGGTCCCTACAGTATGAAGTTATATTCTCCGATACATTCATATCCGACACAGACGCCGAA
>JAABUV010002649.1_pt1 | contig 23868 bp, 24 predicted proteins | sample 5559971 | NCBI WGS metagenome assembly JAABUV01 (sample SAMN10711881, study PRJNA513362) | rock metagenome | isolation source: Antarctica rocks | place: Antarctica: Victoria Land, Knobhead nord | collected 2015-12-19
CAGGGCCAACGCCAGCGGTTCGATGGTCTTGCGCTCCAGGTCGAGCAGGTGCCCTTGCAGGTAGCGCAACGCCCCGCGGCGCTGCTCCGTGCGGGCGAACAGGGGCGCGAACAGCGCGTGATACGCGGTCAGTTCGCCGGCCAGCGCCGCCACATCGCGTGGCGCCAGATTGATCTCCGGGGGCCGCCCTGACGGCGGCGGGATCCGTTGCATGGTCGTCGCCGATCATATCCACCTCGTTTCCTCCCGCCGGCTGCGACAGCAGGATCGTGGCCACCTAACGTTGTAGTACTAGCGAGGCTCCGCCTCAGACCGACGAGACATGGGTCGGTTGGTAGAGAGGACGCCTCTGGTTGCGGGCACAAACGGAGTACGGTATACCGTCTCCAGATAGGACCGTCAAGCGGTTGGAGGCCCCAAGGGCAAGCCACAACCAGAGGACATCATGAGCGTATCACAATCGGTCGCCGGGATGCTACGGGAGCGCGTGACGCTCGACGTAGAAAGCATCGATCGCCTGTATCTCAACGTGTACGTGCCCAAACTGCAACGCGTGGGGGGCGTCGTTGGCTTCTTCCGCGAACTGCACGGGGCGACGTTCGCCTCCTCAACGCTGATGGAACCAATCAGCGCGGCCTTCATCAAAGCCCTGGAACGCTTTGCCCAGACGGAGGGCGTGCCGCTTCTGACCTTCGCGCATGGGCAACGCAAGGATGAGGTCGCGCAGGAGTACCTGGCGACGTTCCAGGGACACGAGGGCGTGCTCTTCATCGGCAAAGCCCAGGAGAAGGCCACGGTCTGGCGCACCGAGCGGCGCTACAACGCCCAGACGGGGCAACCCTATGCCTGGTTGGTCAAGTCTACCGCTCTGGTGAATCAGTACGACATCTACGCCGTAGACGCGGAGTTCGGCCCCTTCTTCCTCAAGTTCTGCTCGTACGTCCCCTACAACGCCAAGCTCTGCCTGAATGGGCATGAATACCTCAAGCGCCAACTGACGAAAGAGGGCATCACCTTCGAGGCGTTGGACAATGGCCTCCTCTCCTGCGCCGACCCCACGCGGATGCAAGCGCTCTGCGACGGCCTGGATGCTCCACGCATCGACGGCCTGCGACGCAAGTGGCTGGCCCGCGTCCCCCATCCGTTCACGCCGGAGGAGCGCGCGGCTGGCTTCCGCTACGACATCTCCATCCTGCAAGCCGAGTTCGCCCTCACCCAGGTGCTTGACCGGCCCGTCACGGGGCGCGTCCTCTTCGAGGAGATCATCCGCGAGAACCTGGACGTGGGCCGCCCGGATCAGGTGCAACTCATCTTCGGGCGCCGCGTGACCAAGCAGACCACCGCGCGCCACCGTTTCCGCACGCGGGTGATCACCCAAGGAGTGATCCCGTCGCTCTACGCGGACGACAAGCATAGTCGGATCAAGCAGTACCATAAGGAGGGCCGCGCCCTGCGCACCGAAACCACCATCAACGACACGCGCGACTTCGCCATCGGCAAACGGCTGCCTAACCTACCCGCGCTGCGGGTGGTCGGCTTTCAGGCCAACCGACGTCTGCGCGACGTCCAACAACTCAGCCACGATTGCCTCCTCGGCGAGGATGCCTTCCGCCAGGTGACCTGCCCCCAAGTGGTCGGCGACCAACGCGTCGCCGCGCTACCCTTCGCCGACCCGCGCGTGCAGGCGCTCCTGAGCGTCCTGGTCCTGTACTGTCTGCTGCCTAACGGGTTCGCCAATCGCGATCTGCGCGCGCACCTCGCGCCGCTCCTGGGCCTCGACCCCAGCCAGCTCACCCCCGGTCGGATGACGTACGACCTGCGCCGTTTGCGTCTGCATGGATTGATTGAGCGTATCCCGCACACTCAACGCTACCGGGTCACGCGGGAGGGGTTGCGTACGGCCCTATTCTTCACCCGCGTCTATGGGCGCATCTTGCGGCCGGGGATGGCACGCATCACACCTGCCGCTGCCGCCCAGGATCCCGAACTACGCCCCTCTTTCGATCACGTCGAAGATGCCATCGACCGCTGGATCGACCAGGCCAAACTCGCCGCGTAAACGTGACTCAATCGCACCACGTTTGCCTGTATTAGGAGTCTAGTGGCAATCATGGTCATGCTGTCGCCTATGCGGCTCGGAGGCTAGGGATACAGGCTGTTATCGTTATGTCGCACGGGACGTCGCAGGTAAAGGTGGAGAACACTGCGGCGCTGGGAGCTAAGATCGTGCTTGTGGGAGAGGGAAGCGAGGAACGAGCGGCCCGGACACGGGAGTTGGTCGCGCTGCACGGGTACATCCCTGTACCACCCGCCGACGATAGGATGATAATTGCCGGACAAGGTACGATCGGTCTCGAAATCCTTGAGGACCTCCCCGATGTGGACATGGTAGTGGCGCCCGTGGGCGGTGGCGGCTTGATCAGTGGGATTGCAATCGCCCTCAAGCTCAGCCGGCCCGAGATACGGGTAATCGGCGTCGAGCCAGAATTCGCGGCCGACGCGCAGGCGAGCCTTCGTAGCGGAACGGTGGTCCGCCTCAGTCCAGTACAGACGGCACGCACAGCGGCCGATGGCGTCCGCGCGCAACAAGTCGGGGCTATCCCATTCCAACACATCCAAGTTTTTGTCGACGACATCGTCACCGTCAGTGAAGAGGAGATTTGGGAGGCGCTGCGCCTATTGGCGCTTCGATCGCGGTTGATTGTTGAGCCAAGCGGAGCTGTGGCGTATGCTGCCTACCTGTTTCATCGGCTTGAGCTCCCGACTGTACACCGGACGGTAATCATCCTGAGCGGCGGCAATGTTGAAGCACACGTTCTTGCGCACGCGCTCACCACACCGGGGCCGATGTGAGATGTAAACGGGCGGCTCAGGCCCATGTGCGTGTGGCAGCCGACTCATTCGAGGTGCTTGATGGCATCTCACGGGTGGCACAGCGGTGTGGAGCGCGCACCTCGGTGCGTTTGGACGTTGACAATGGATATATGGGTATAGACGTAGCGGCTTTCAGTCTCTCGAAGAGGCGCGTACGCTAGCCCGGCGCACGGGCAAGCGTCTAGGTGTAAGCCCTGTGGACGTAATGGACTACGATACTTGGCTGTGCGAGAGTGCGTCATTTGACAGTGATGGTAACTATCCAGCGGGTCGTTCAACGTATGGCACACCTGGCGGATCAGGTAGGTCTGGCGTAGACTACGAGCAGAGAGGGCCGTGCCGCCTGGCAGGGGCTGAGGTGGAGGGACACCACAATGCGGTTGACGCGCGACGAGATCAGCGCTGTGTACGCCGGGGGCGTGGAGGCGGTGATCGACGTGATCGAACACCTGCAGGCGGTTGTCGCGGCGCAGCAGGAGCAGATCACGGTCCTGAGCGCGCGGGTCAAGGAGCTGGAAGACCAGGCGACGACGACGAGTCGCACCAGCAGCAAACCGCCGTCGAGCGACGGGTACCAGCGGCCGCCCCGCAGTCTGCGCCAGCGCAGCGGCAAGACGGTGGGCGGACAGCCCGGACATCCAGGGAGCGCCTTGTCCCTGGTGGCGGAGCCGGACCGGGTCATCGTGCACCGCCCCGCGACGTGGGCGGAGTGCCAGGCCGCGCTGGACGGGGTGGCCACGAGCGGGTATGCGCGCCGCCAAGTGGTGGACCTGCCGCCGTTCGTTGCGGCTGGAGGTGCGTGAGCAGCGCGCCGAGGAGAAGATGTGTCCCCGCTGTCGGCACACCAGCACAGGAGCGTTTCCCGCCGACGTCACCACAACGGTGCCGTACGGGGTGGGGATCAAGGCGTTGGCGGTGTATCTGCTGACCTCTCACTTGCTGCCGTACGACCGCACGCGCGCGCTGCGGGGGGACCCGTTCGGGCACGCGCCCGCGAAAGGGACCCTGCAAACGGCGGTCGAGACCTGTGCCGCGGGCCTCGTAGGGGTGGAAGATCAGATCAAGGACGCCCTGATCGGCGCGGACGTGCGGCGCAATGACGAGACAGGGGTGCGTGTCCACGGCACGCTGCAGTGGGTGCATGTGACGAGTACGGCGCGGTTGACGCATTATGCGGTGCATCCCAAGCGGGGCAGCGTGGCGATGACGGTGATCGGCATCCTGCCCGCCTTCCACGGCATCAGCGTGCATGACGGACTGCAGGCCTACCGGCAGTTCGACGGCGCCCACGCGCTGTGCAACGCGCATCACCTGCGCGAACTGACCGCGATCGAGGAGCACGACCAGCAGCCCTGGGCTACCCACTTGAAGGCGTTGTTGGGGGAGATCAAGGACCAGGTGGCGACCGCGCGGGCCCCGGGCGAGACGCGCATCGACGACGCGAGGCGCGCCGCCTTCGTGGCGCGCTACCAGGCCATCGTGGCCGCGGGCTATGTCGCCAACCCGCCGCCGGAGCCGGACACCGCGCCAAAGAAGCGTGGGCGGCCCAAGCAACGCAAGGCCCGTAACCTGCTTGATCGGTTGAGCGCCAACGAGCGGGAGGTGCTCGCCTACATGACCGACGGGCGCGTGCCCTTCGACACCAACCAAGCCGAACGCGACCGGCGCATGATCAAAGTCCAGCAGAAGGTCTCCGGCTGTTTCCGCAGTCCGACCGGCGCCGTTGTCTGCTGTCGCCTGCGCGGCGACCTCTCCACGCTCAAGAAACAGGGCCAGGCGGTGTTGCCTGCGCTCCAGAGTGTCTTCGCCGGACAGCCGCTCCTCCCTGACCTCACCGCTGGATAGTTACCGCGGATCTCCGGCAACGTTTCCGCGTCTCCGCCGGAAGCGTTGCCGGTCGTCACGTCGGTGATGAAGGTCGGCACCCCCGCCGCAGCCTCGGCCGTTTCGGTCACATGCACCTTTTCCCCGTGCCACTTTTTCCCGCGCTTCTCGCCCGCGCGCACCCCTGGGTCATGCGGGGTCACGATCCGCTCGGTGCAGGCAACGGGCTCCGCACGCCCCACCACCACGCCCGCCGTCCGCGCGTAGCGTTGCACCCAGACCTCCCGCAGGACCGTGATCGCCGCCAGGTCGTGCAGCACGGCGGGCGCGGTCGCCAGCTGGTCCAGCAGCCAGTAGCCGTCCCGCCCCACCTGCAGAAACAGGGCCGCCTGCTCCTCCGTCGTCAAGCGGTAGTCCGGGCGCAGGTCCACGTACTGCTCCTGGAAACTGGCGGGCACGGCCTGCTCCAGCCACGCCATGTCCGCCGCCGCCAGCGCCCGCACGGCCAGGCGCAGCGTTTCCGTCACCGTTTCGAGCGCGCTCAACTGTCGCACCGCCCCAAGCACGGCGATGGAGTCGGTGCGTTGCTTGCCCCGCTTCTTGAGGAAGCCCAGCGCCCGCACCTTGCCCAGGATGGTCTCGAAGATCAAGGTGTCCTGGTGCTGGTCCAGCACGCGCTGCCGGAAGTAGCACAGGCAGGAGTGGTCGAAGCCCGTGTCCCCCAGCGGCAGGTGCAAGGCGTACGTCCAGTCCAAACGCACCACGACCTGCTCCGCCGCCTCGCGGTCGGGGATGTCCTCCAGGAATTGGAACAGCGTGACCATCGCCAGCAGCGCGGGCGAGCGCGCGTGGCGACCCCGCGTGTCATACAGCGCGGCGAACTGCGCGTCGTCCAACAGGTCAGCCAGGTGGTCGCCGATGACCCGATAGCGATTCGTCGGTGCCAGCACCTGCGCTCCCACCGCCGCGATATCGGCCGGCATCTCAGACAGATCACGGCACTGCAGGGTCACCGGCGCTCTCCTCTCCACGGGTTCCGGGCGGCCACTACGGCCCGCTCTGTCCTCCAGCGTACCCTATCAGTCAGAAAATCAACAGAAACGTCTCGCCCGCGCTCCCAGGACTTTTCACAGACCCTATATCCTGGCGCCAACGCCTTGCCGCCGACGGTCTGGTTTTGACCTAGTAGCGCCTGTGCCCGCTGGATGTTGGACAGGTAGAAGGCGGCCAGCGCTCTGTCATCACCCAACACCGTCGCGGAACTGTCACGCGTGTCGCGGAACAGCAGCGCGTCGGCGATATGCGCCGTCCCCTCGAACCAGACGGCGCTGAGGTCGGGCTTCGGTGTGTAGCCGTTCGGCGCGACGGTCGGATCCGCCTGCATGCTCCCGTTGCTGAAGGTGACGCCGCTAAAATTGACATTGCCGGTCAGCGTCGCGTTACGCGCCTCCGGTGCATCGGTGACGGCCAGGCGCGCGCTCGCCCAGTCAACCGAGGCGGCATAGGCGGGATCTTCCAGCGCGAGGTAGCTCCACGTCTGCACGTCTTCGGGGATAGGGTACTTATTGATAGAGCCGTCGGGGTTCGTCCCTGTCCAGAAGTGTCCCACGGTAGGCTCCCACATAGCGTGCACGAAGTCGAGCGCATGCCCCGCCAGGACCGACCAGGGCTGAGGTTGGGTCAGACCCGCGTAGGTCTGATCGCCGGTCAGTTGTGCTAGTTCGACGAAGAAGGCGTACGTGTCGATGTTGTGCTCGGTTGACTTACCGTTTGCCGACGGGCTATTGTCCGCGTTGACCCCGAACTTATAGCCGCCGTAGCCGCCCGCATCGTACGCGTTGTTGACGATCCACGCGCCGAGCTTGAGCGCGCCGTCGAGGTAACTTTGACCTCCCGTGTAGGCATAGAGGCGGGCGAGGGCAAGCCCCGCCCAGGCGACGTTGCCGACCGCCGTGCCATTCAGATAGGCCGGCGCGCCATCCAGTTGAACCGGACCGCCACTGGTGACGAACGACGGCGCGACGAAGTAGGAATCGCGCAGGCGGCCATCGGTGTACGAAGGATTCGGGTCATGGGTCTGCGCGTACAGCAAACTGTCGCCCAGGATCCGCGCGCGCCACATCCTCACGCGTGCGCCGGCCGAGATAGGCGATGAGCGGAACTATCTCTTAACCAAAATACTGTTTCAGCGCCGCGTAGCCGAGGCCGATAGCCGTGGCGTCCTCCAGTAGCGCCCATACGACATCGGGCACGCCCGTGGCGTCGGCGGCCTTGCGATAGGAGGCGCCAGCGTAGGAACTGGCGGCCGCGGCGGCGGCGCCCAGGACGCCGCATACGATCGGGTTGAGCCGCGCGTCGGCGCCGACCGCCGCGCTGGCCAAGCCGCCGACGACGAGACGGGCGCCGAGCGGACCCGGCTGGGTGCGGTTGGGGACCATCGGCAGCTTGTCGCCGACGAGTTCGCCAATGGCGGCGAGTCCGGTCACGACGAGCGTCCCGCGCGAGCGCAATAAGCCGAGCGGCGCCGGCTGCATCGCGGCGAAGCCCGCGGGCGAGCCCTGACGCTGCGACGCGGCCGAGAGCAGCGCGAAGGGCGTCATCGAGCGCAGGCCCGCGACGAAGCCCAGCGTCGCGGCGCGCGCGTAGCCGGAGTTATCCGTCGTCGTCTTGTTTGTCATGGTTCCTCCCAATTAGTCGATGGTCGATGGTCGATGGTCGATGGTTATTCATGATCGAGGCAGTGCTGGATGTGCATGTCCTGGGCCACGGCGCCGCTTTACCCCGTGGCCCGTCGCCCGTGGCCCGTCGCCCGTGGCCCGTCGCCCGTCGCCCATCGACTTCCAGTGTCATGTCTTTTGCTATCGAGAGCATTAACAAGTAATCTTACATAAGGTACGAACATGTAATAGTGGAGGGCGGTCGCGGGGATGACGGATCGACAGGGGGCGGTGGCGAACGGAGCATCGCCCAATGGTAGGCCGCACAATGGCGCTACGCTGAACGGCGTGCGGGGCGCGGCGCCGGCGCCGGCGAGTGGCGCGCCCGCCGCGGGACCAAGCGCGGCGCGCGGCGACGCCGGGGACGGCAACCGCCCCGGCGGGCTCGCGGCGCTGCGCCGCGCCCTGGCCTACCTGCGCGGACACGCTCGCGACGCCAGCGGGGCCTTTGTCGCCCTGCTGGTCGTCACGGCGGCCAACCTGGCTACGCCGCAACTGGTGCAACTTGCCATAGACGGCGGCATCAAGCGTAAGAGCGCGTCCGTGATCCTGTACGCCGTCGTCGGGCTCGTCGTGATCGCCGTGGTGCGGGGCATCTTCACCTTCCTGCAAGGCTACCTGGCCGAGCGCGCCTCGCAGGGCGTCGCCTACGACCTGCGCGACGCCCTGTTCACGCGCCTGGAACGCCTCTCCTTCAGCTACTACGACCGCGTGCAAACAGGGCAATTGCTGACGCGCCTCACCAACGACGTGGAGCAGGTGCGCACGTTCGCCGGGACCGGCGTGATACAGCTTACGTCGTCGGTCGTGATGCTCGTCGGCAGCATCGTACTCCTGCTCAGGATCAGCCCGTCCCTGACGCTCGTGTCGATGCTCATCATCCCGGCTATCTTCGTGCTGCTGCTGCGCTTCGTGCGCCGCATCGGCCCGCTCTTCGGCCAGGTGCAGCAGACGCTCGGACGCCTCAACACGATCCTGCAAGAAGACCTGCAGGGCAACCGCGTCATCCGCGCCTTCGTGCGCGAGGACTACGAAACGGCGCGCTATCGCGACATCAACGACAGCCTGTTGAACAAGAACATCGAGGCGACGCGCCTACTCTCCAACAACTTCCCGTTCGTCTTCCTGCTCGCCAACATCGGCACGCTGATCATCATCTGGTTCGGCGGCCTGCAGGTGATCGGCCGCCAGATCGACATCGGGCAACTCATCGCGTTCAACACCTACCTGAGCTTCCTGTTGCTGCCGATCCTGACCATCGGCTTCCTGGCCGCGCAGATCTCGCGCGCCGGCGCCTCGTCGCTACGTATCTTCGATATCCTCGACGCTCCGCTGGAGGTGACCGACAAGCCGGGCGCCGTCGTCCTGCCGCCGCTCACTGGCCGCGTGGAGTTCCGCGACGTCTGTTTCCGCTACCCCTCGACGGAGCGCGACATCCTGCACGACATCAGCTTCGGCGCCGAGCCTGGCCAGACAATCGCCATCCTGGGCACGACCGGGTCGGGCAAGAGCACGCTGGTCAACCTGATCCCGCGCTTCTACGACGTCACCGGCGGCGCGGTGCTGGTCGACGGTCATGACGTGCGCGACGTGACGCTGTCCAGCCTACGCTCCCAGATCGGCGTCGTGCTGCAGGAGGCGCTGCTTTTCAGCGGCCCCGTGCGCGACAACATTGCCTACGGCCGGCCCGACGCGACGCAGGACGAGGTCGAAGCCGCCGCGCGCGCCGCGCAGGCCGACGACTTTATTCGCGCGCTGCCGCAGGGCTACGACACGGTCGTGGGCGAGCGCGGGGTGGGCCTCTCCGGCGGGCAGCGCCAGCGCATCGCCATCGCCCGCGCGCTATTGGTCAGCCCCAAGCTGCTGATCCTCGACGACAGCACCTCGGCCGTCGACGCCGAGACCGAGTTGCTGATCCAGCAAGCGCTCGACGCGCTGATGCGCGACCGCAGCCACACCGCTTTCGTGATCGCGCAGCGCATCAGCACCGTGCGCGACGCCGACCTCATCCTGGTGCTCGACGGCGGCCGCATCGCCGCGCGTGGCACGCACGACGAACTGACGCGCGAGAGCCCCCTGTACAACGAGATCCTGGGGTCGCAACTCCAGCCCGACGAAGTCGTGAGTCGTGAGTCGACAGTCGGGAGTTACTCGTGAGGAGCATGACAGTGAACATTTTCGTTGCGGACTATGACAGCACTCGCCACGTCCGGCTCACGACTCACGACTCACGACTCACGACTGCTCTGGGGGCGCTATGAACCGCGGCTTCGCGTCCACGGCGGGGCTGCCGGAGGAGCGGGCGCGCGATCGCGGCCGCACGGCGCGGCGGCTGATCGGCGAACTCGCCCCCTACCGGCCGCAGCTCGTGGTCATCCTCCTGCTCATCGTGCTGGGCGCGGCCGCGCAGGCGCTCGGACCCTGGCTGATCAGCCGCGCCATCGACGCTGACATCAACCCGTCCCGCGGCGGGCACACCAATCCGAGCGGCCTGGCCGTGACCATGCTCGTGCTGCTGGTCGTCTACGTCGTCGGGTCGCTGACGACACGCGCGCAGATCTTCCGCATCGGTTCGCTCGGCCAACGCGTGCTGGCGGGGCTGCGCGCGCGCCTGTTCGACCAGTTTCAGCACTTGCCGCTCGGCTACTTCGACACCCATCCCGTCGGCGACCTGATGAGCCGTGTGCTCAACGACGTCGACACGATCAATCAGCTACTCTCGCAGGGCCTGACGCAGCTGTTGGGCTCGCTATTCAGCCTCATCGGCATCGTCATCTTCATGCTGTTCCTAAATTGGCGGCTGGCGCTCGTCTCCTATACTATTATTCCGGTGATGCTGGTGACGACAATCTTTTTCTCGCGGCGGGCGCGCAAAGCCTACCGGCGCACGCGCGAGACGGTCGGCGATGTGACGGCCGACTTGCAGGAGGAGATCGTCGGTATCCGTGAGGCGCAGGCCTTCAACCGCACCGAGGCCAACATCACGCGGTTTCGTGAGCGCAACAGGGCCAACCGTGACGCCAATGTCTCCGCCGTCGGCGTTACCTCGGCCTTCTCGCCCGCCATCGACGTGCTCTCCACGCTGGCTACGGCCATCGTGATCGGCTACGGCGGCTACCTCTACTTCCACGGGCGCCTCTCGGTCGGCCTGCTCGCGGGCTTCCTTATCTACGTGCAGCAGTTCTTCCGCCCCATCCAGCTCGTCGCGCAGGTCTACATGCAGATACAGGCGTCCCTCGCCGGTGGCGAGCGCATCTACAGCATCCTCGACGCCCAGCGCGAACCGGCCGACCCGCCCGGTACGCCGGACATCGGGACGGTCAGGGGTGACGTCGCCTTCGACGGGGTGTCATTTGCCTACACGGCCGCGCGCGACGTGTTGCACGACGTGTCGTTCCACGTCGCGGCGGGGCAGACCGTCGCGCTGGTGGGCCAGACCGGCGCGGGTAAGACGACCATCGCCAACCTGATCCCGCGCTTCTACGACGTCACCGCCGGCGCGGTGCTGGTCGATGGCCACGACGTGCGCGACGTGACGCGCCACAGCCTGCGCGGCGCCATCGCCATGGTGCTGCAAGAGCCCTTCCTGTTCAGTGGCACGGTGGCCGACAACATTGGCTACGGACGCGCCGACGCGACGCGCGCGGAGGTCGAGGCGGCGGCGCGCGCCGTCGACGCCGACGGCTTCATCCAGGAACTGCCGGACGGCTACGACACCGACCTCGGCGAGGGCGGTGGCTCGCTCAGCCAGGGGCAGCGCCAACTGCTCTCCTTCGCCCGCGCCGTACTGGCCGACCCGCGCATCCTGATCCTCGACGAGGCTACCAGCAACATCGACACGCGCACCGAGGCCATTATCCAGAAGGCGCTGGCGACGTTGCTGCACGGCCGCACCAGCGTCGTGATCGCCCACCGCCTCAGCACGATCCGCGACGCCGACCTGATCCTGGTGGTGCGGGACGGCCGCATCGCCGAGCGCGGCACGCACGACGAACTGCTGGCCCTCAACCGCGTCTACGCCGACCTCTACCGCCGCCAGTTCCGCGAGGCCCCCAGCGCCGCGACCGTGGCCTAGTGTCTTCGCGCACTGAGACAGATCCATTAGTGGTATGACGCCTTAAATTCTCACTGAATCACCCCAAGGATACGGGTTTCCGGCGTGAACGTGATCGGGAGATGGCGGACGCCGGCGACAACCGTCCCCGTGAGCGGGACGAGCGGCGTCGCGCGGTCCCGCGCGATGTCGCGCAGCCGCGCCAGCATGGCCGTCAGCGCGATCCGCGCCTCGAGGCGGGCCAGCGGCGCCCCCAGGCAGAAATGGACGCCCTGCCCGAAGGCTATGTGGCGGTTGGGGCTACGCGCGATGTCGAAGCGGTCCGGGTCCGCGAACTGCTCCGGGTCGTGGTTGGCCGACGCGATCCAGGCGACGACGTACTGCCCGGCCCCGATGGTGTGCGCGCCGAGCCGCGCCTCGGCCGCGGTGGTCCTGAACATGCAGCGCACGGGCGAACTATAGCGCAATACCTCTTCGATAGCGTTCGGCAGCAGTTCGGGGCGCGCGTACAGCTGTCGCAGCGCCTCCGGGTTGTCGTCGAAGCATCGGATAGCGTTGGCGATCAGGTTGGTCGTCGTCTCGTTCCCCGCGACGAGTAGGAGGACGCAAAAGCCGAGCAGTTCCAACTCGGTGAGGTGCTGGCCATCGACCTGTGCGGCGAGCAGCGCGCTGATGAGGTCGGCCCGGGGGTCCCGGCGGCGCTCGGCGACCAGCCGAAGGAAGTACGCGCTCATCTCTGCTTGCGGATCGCGGCCTGCCATAGCGGCGGAGCTCGCCCCCGACACGATCGCGTCCGACCACTCTTTGAAGCGCGCGCGGTCGCCGGTGGGAATGCCGAGCAACTCCGCGATCACGATCACGGGCAGCGGGTAAGCCAAATCATCCACCACATCCATGCGGCCGGACGCGGCCACACGGTCTAGCAGGTCGTTCGTGATGGCGGCGATACGCGGCTCCAGGTCGGCCACGGCCTTGGGGGTAAAAGCCTGCGAGACGAGCGCGCGCAACTGCCGATGACGGGGCGGGTCGATACTGATGAGGCTGGCCTCCAGCGGGCTCGCCGGGTCGCCAATAGCGCCGGTCCGCGCGATCGAGGCCGACGAGAAGGTCGCGTAGTCCGACAGCACGCGCTTCACGTCGTCGTAGCGAAACACCTGCCAGGCCCCTCCTTGGGGGTCCTGACTCACAGGGGCGCTGTCGCGCATGTGGCGATACCACTCCAGCGGGTGTAGGCGCTGGTCTTGGGCCGGGGGTTCCGAAAGCATGTCACTCGTCCTCTCCAAAGCTGCCGTGGGCGCGTCGCCGTCCTATATCAGTGTGCCACACAACCGGGACCGGAACCACTAACACGTATGGATCGCCGCCCGGCAGTGAGTTCCAGGGGCTCGCCTACGGTAGCCGACGGCGCGGTAGAATAGACGTGATGATACAGCCAATTCGAGCCATCCTATTTGACTTCAACGGTGTCGTGGCGAGCCGCGATGTGGCCGGAGCCGTGGCCGCGGCCGACTCGGTGCTGCACTTTTTCGCCGTGCCGCCGGAGACCGTGTTGACCGGTCTGCTCCCCGCCCACCCGCTCGCCCCGTCCGTCGACCTTGGCCGGGCCACGCACGCGGACCTGTGGGAGGCGTTGCGCCGGGAGGTGTGGCGCGGGCCACGCCATGTCTGGGAGGAGTGGTGGCGCACGTTCGATGTGTCGTATCGTATGCCGGACGGCATGGCCGATCTGCTGCGCCAACTCCGTGGGGACTATCGCCTCGGCCTGCTCACGGACAATGACGGCGGCTTCCGCGCGTGGCTGGAGGGGCGGCCCGACATCGCCGCGCACTTCGATGTCGTCGTGGTCTCGGCCGAGGAGGGCATCAAGAAGCCATCCCCTCACATCTTCGAGCGCGCTGTCGAACGGCTAGGGTCCACCTATGGGACAACCGTTTTCCTCGACGACTACGCGCCGAACGTCGTGGCCGCGCGGACGCTGGGACTGCGCGCGATCCGCGTGCACTCCTTCACCCAGATGCGGGCGGACCTGCACGCGCTGCTTAGCCAGACGGTCGATGGCGCCGGTGAAGAGGGGTAGAGAGTTGATGCGCATCAAGAGCCTGCTGGTACGCCTCGTCCTCGCCGTAGATCAGGGGACGTGGCTGGAGGAGCGCCGGGTCCTTGGCTGCGCCTATCCCCGGCGCGAGGCGGCATTAGCGGGGTTGGCGCGGCAGGGCGTGTCCCTGCTGATCAATCTCCATGAGCGTCCGCACGATCCCGCCCGCCTCGCGCGGCATAGCCTGACCGAGTTGCGCCTGCCCGTCGCCGATTTCACGCCCCCGTCGCCCGTGCAGTTGGACCGTGGTGTCGCGGCCATCGTCGCGGCCATCGCCGCCGGCGAGCGGGTCGCCGTCCATTGTGGCGCGGGGAAGGGGCGCACCGGGACGCTCCTCGCGTGCTACCTCGTCTCCCAAGGGCTCGACGCCGGCGCGGCCATCGCTCATGTGCGGGCGATCCGTCCAGGGTCGGTAGAGACGCGCGCGCAAGCCGCGGCCGTGGAGGCATACCAGGATTGGCATGGGCATCCTGGGGGGAGCGCGCGTTACTCCATAACCTTGCACCCCTGGACGGCCCTCGTGGTGGTCCCGAGAGCCGCGTCAGCGATCGTGGTCGCCGCGCTCACTGCTCGGCTGGCGCGGCGTGTCGAGCCCTCGTCATGACGGGTCCAAGCGCGCGTTGGTCAGCCGCGCGACGATCCCTTCCACCATTTCCCGCGCCCGCCAGCGGTCGCGCGCCGTGCCATGCGTTGCCAACCAGCCCGCCTCCCCCGTCACGGCGCGCAGCGCGTCGTAGCGCCGCCTGCATCGTTCCAGCAGCGGTCCCGCGTCGGTTTCCACCGCCCGGAAGCGCCCCAGATCGTCGGCGCCGCGCACCTCCGCCGGCCGGACGCCGAAGACCGCGCCGATCCAGTCCGGCGCGTGGCCCAGCCCCTCAAGCGCGACATCGGCGTAGATCTTGAGCGCCGCCAACTCCGCGATCGCCGGGCCGTCGAAGCCGGTCTGTAGAACCTGCCCCAGGTGGTCCAGGTCGTAGAGGTCGCGCGCGGCCCGGCGCCGCCAGAAGGCGGCAATCTTCTCGGCCGCCATCTCGCGCGGGTCGAGCACCGGCAGCGGCGCTCGCGCGAACTCGGGTGCGAGGCCCCGATCAAGCAACGCGAACGGCTGCGGCGCCGACTCTCGCGGCGGCAGCCATGGCCCCGCCGGGCGCACGCGCACCGCCGCCGGCTCGACAACGGGGCCGAGCGGCGTTTCCAGGCGCAGCAGCGCCGCTGTCCCGCGCCGCCGCTCCAGGTCGATGCGTATGCCGGCGAACTCCGCGCCGTCGAGCAGGTCGAACGCGAGGTCCGCATCGGCCGGGTCGTCGGCGCGCAGCGCGAAATCGAGATCAACGGAGAAGCGGCCGCCGGCCCCGAAGACGTACTTGCGCAGCGCCGTCCCACCCTTAAAAACGAGCGTGTCCTCGAACAGCCCCTCCCGCCGCATGTATTCGAGCACGTAGTCCTGCGCCACGTCGAGCAGGGCCACGTCGCGCGCCGCCCCCGCCGCGTGGGCGTAGCGGCGGAAGGCCACCTCGGTCATCATGCCGCCACACGCCCCGTGTCATAGACGCGCCAGCGCGGTGCGAAGGGGTCCCCGGCGCGCGCCGCGCCCTGTGCCCGCCCGCCCCGACCGGGCCGCGGACCGGTGTAGTACGGCCCCGACCCCACGTCGCCCAGCGCGGCGATGGCCGCGGCGTGGGTCTCCGCCCCGCAGGCCTCGGCGATGTAGCCAGCCCGCGCGCGCGTCGCCGGTCCGCGCCCCGCCAGCGCTGCCGCGATGGCCGCCGGCGACGCATCGTCGAGCAGCCGGCTCAACCAGCCCTGCGCGGCGTCAAGCGAGAGGCGCGGGGCGAGCTGGGCGACCTCGGCCAGCAGCTCGGGGGCCGTGGGGACGGGTAGGCCGTCGATGCAGTCGCTCGCCGGCGCCGGCGCCGTGCGCAGCACCCGATACGTCCCCGCTAGCGCGGGGGGAACGCGCACGTCCGGCGTCGTCACGACGATGTGCCGGGCCGGCGACCGCTGGGCGTAGCCGCGTAGCCACGCGGCTGATGTCGCCCCAACATGGCCGAGATCTGGGCGCCGCGCTAGCGCGGCGCCCAGCGCCAGCCAGGGGTCGCCTGACGGATAGGGACCGGCGGCCGCCGGCAGGAACTCGTAGGTCCCGCGCACCCCCGTCGGGCGCAGCCAGCCGCGACGCGTCAGCGCGGCGAGCGCCTGCCGCGCCAGCGGGCGCGAGAGGTCGGGCCGCGCCCGCAGCACATCCTCGACGGTGACGAGTCGGCGCGCATCGAACTCGAAATCCCGCACCACGGGGGCGAGCCAGCCCGGAATGGCCCGCGCCTCCTCCTCGTCCGTCAGCACCATCGGCATCTCCATCGCGTCCGTCAGCACCATCAGTATCTTCATTGTCAATCATACATTCAATGCATGTTAAATATATACTAAAGTGCTTTATTCAACAACGGTTGAGACCGTCATGCGGTTCTGTGTCGCCTTAGTGATCCATTCAGTATGATCGGGACGGGAAATGGGTCCCAGCCCCTTCATACCTCGCTGCGATTGACATGATCGCTCGTCGCAGCCTATGCTTCTCGTAGCCACCAGCGCCCAATGCTGGCAACATTACCTTACTCGAGCCAACGAGGGGACATTGGTTGATGGGCGTTTCCGATCTACAGCTTCTCCAGCTACAGGTCGACGCGCTGTACACGCACGACCCGAGCGGTCGCATCCTCGACGTGAACGAGCCGGGTGGCGATCGCGCGCCGCGTTTCTTTCTTGGTCGCACCAGAGAGGGCGCCATCTGGCGCTGCCGCGACGACGTGGCTGAGGAGACCGTGCAAGAGCTGGAGAGGCTGGCGTCCGAGGAGCCAATACGTGACAACCTGCGGGCGGAACCGCGCAACCTGGATGCGTTCCTGGCGGCGCTGCGAGTGGACCAAGAAATTGTGTCGGGTTGGAGTGGGCCGGCCTACCGCTTCCCGGATGAGCTTCCCCTTCAGGCCACTGTCACGCGCCTCACTCGCTCAAACGTCCACCTCTTGCGGCTGATGTCCTGGGATCTGGATGAAACCGTACGGGAGTTCGAGAAATACGAGCCGTTCATGGCGGTGATCGAGGATGGCGCCGCCGTGTCTCTCTGCCACGGCGCCCGCCTCACCGATCAAGCCGCCGAAGCAGGCGTAGAGACGTTGGAAGCGTATCGGGGGCGTGGCTACGCTACCGCTGTCGTGGCGGGATGGGCCTACGCTATCCGTGCTACTGGCCGCATCCCACTTTACAGCACCTCGTGGGACAACCTCGCCTCGCAGGCGGTGGCGCACAGGCTCGGGCTGGTCCAATACGGGACGGATCTAAGCCTAGGGTAACAATGTCCACTGCTTCGCCAATTGACAGACAGGAGTAGACTTCCAGCGACTCCCGGCTGGCATGACCAGGGTATGGCTGGATCAGCGCGTCGTCCATACCCTGCTACTTGAGCCACGTCAGCAGGAAGTGGCGGAGCTGGTGGGGCGACACGTTGTGCTAGAGACTGCGCTTGATTGTCAACCCCCTGGTCAATGCGTCAATGAGCGCCAGCTGTGACCGCGAGCACGCGGACATCGGTATCGACCAAGGCCACGATGTGTCCGCTGCGCGGGTCGACGGCCAGCGCGCTCAAGTCTGTCCCGAGACGGATGGTGCGCAGGAGTGCGCCGCTATAGGCGGCATCGGGCGCATGCCGCTCCACCGCGGCGAACACAAGCCCCATGCCTGGTTGTCGGCGAGGCCGACGACCATACCGGCGGCGCGTGTCGTGCGCAGCAGGCGGCCGGTGTGCGTGCCGAACATGGCCACGCTGTTGTCGCTACCGGCGAACACATGCCCCGCAGGCGCGTCCAGGGCCAGATTACCCCAGGTGAACGGCGCCGTAGTGGCGCGCAGGCGCGTTCTACGGCGGGCGTCGAACATGGCGACGAGATACCGTCCATCGGGCAGTAACGCGGTCGTGAAAACATGCTGGGTGGAGGCGTCGACGACCGGCGTGCCCGTCGCCGCGCCCTCGTCGGGTGGGCCAGGGGTGGCAAACGACGCCTCGACGGCGCCCGTGGCCCCGTCCAACACGCCGATCCTGGTATCGCCCGAGAGATAGACCCAGCGCCCACTCGGGTCGACCGTCATGGCGCCGATCCCATCGGCCGACCCCGGAGCTGGCGTGATCGTGCGCAAGACCTGCCCCGTCCGGGCGTCGAGCATGCTCACCGTCGCGCCTCGGACGTTGGCGACGAAGACGCGGCGCGTCGCTTCATCGACGGTGACGACGGAGGGCAGCCCGCCCACCCCGACCTCGTTGAGTTGCGCGCCGGTCCGTTCGTCCAGCATCGCTGCGAAGCCGTCCATGTGCTCGGTCCCGCGCGAGCCCCCGTCGCTGGCGACGAAGACGTGCCCATCGGCGCCGTCCACCCCGACCGCGAGATGCTGCCCGTCGCCACCGGGGACGCGCCAGAGCCGTGCGCCCGTGGCGCTGTCGAGCAGGTCCACATAGTTGTTGCCGAGCACGGCGACACGGCCGGTGCGGCCGTCCAGGGCGATAGCCTCGCCGCCTTCCCGACTGGCGATGGTACGCAGCGTGACCGACGGGGCGGGACAAGGCGCGGGTCGCAGAGGGCGCACGGCCTGTGTCGTCCCCACGCGCGCGATCGCGCGCGATGTAGCATGGGCTGTGGGCGCAAGCGCGACGGCGAGGACGGCAAGACCACCGGCTGTCGCGCGAAAGAAACGATGATGCACTGCGGCCTCCATGAGAACCATCCTTTTCAGCACGTCCTTGGCGTCGGCAACCCGACAACGACCTGGCGGGGTTAATGGATGGCATAGACCGGCGCCGCCGGGCATACCGCGCCCATGCTCAGAACGTCGCGACGGTCGCGCTACTCTACTAGACTATGCGCACGACGTGCGCCGGCTGGCGGCGTGCCAGCCACATGAGGGCCAGGACCATGACGGCGGAGGCGACTAATCCGCCAGGCACGACCCCATTCCCCCAGGTGGCCGGTATGACGAGGCCGACGTGGGCGATCCGCGCCAGAACCCAGGCCAGCTCGCTCCACGCGAACATGAGGAGCAGCGGGCCGCCCATCAGCGTGAGCGCCAGGTCGGCACACCAGAATTGCAGCTCACCGAGGGCACGCCAACGCGCCGGTCGCCCGTCGCGCGCCACCCACCGGAGGCCGACAAGCGCCTGGCCGACAGTTTAACCGCGCCAGGCGAGGGCAAGAACGACGGCAAGCCAGAGCGCCGTGGGCGCGCTCCCGACGATGGTGCCACTCCACCCGTCGTTTATGTGGACCGCGTTGACGAGCGCGGTGGTGCCGAACCACAGGGCGAGGAAGGATAGCGGGCCGGTAACCACATCGAGGGTAAGGGCGATGCGGCGGCGAGGCACGTCGTTGGGAAAGGGCGCTCCAAGATTGTGGGGGACAGGGACACCGGATAACCTGCTCTGCATCTACGTTTCCTTCTCGATCTCAATAGGCTCACAATAGCACTCCTAATCGTCACACAGATGCGGTATCGAGTCTGTAGCCAAATGGTCATGGCACACGTATTTACCCCTCAATCCCAGTGTGATTAAAATATGGCGTGTAGGGGCGTCACTGTGTAAGCGGACAGGATCGCCGCCTATACGCCCGCGAAGACGCGTGGTTGTGGCAAGGGACGGCCGTCCTCATGCGCGAAGCGGATGTAGGTTTCGAGCGCATCGCGGCCTCGTATCGCCGCTTCTTCATACGTTGACCCATCCGCCACCGGCATGGCATACGTGTCCGCCCATTCTGGCAAAATCACCACGTACGCCTCATCCTCGGGGCTCCACTCGATGGCAATCGAATACTGAAGCGTTTCATTCATGGGTGTGGTCTCCTGTCCACCTCGGCAAGCGCGTCGAGCGCCTGTCGGAGATGTCGCTCATCGTAGGGCCGAGGCGGCGCCAGGTCGGAAACGCTAGGGAGTGGCCCACGCCGGGCTTTTGCCACTGGTACGGATGGGGCGGCCTATCAAATCGCGCAGGCCTCCTCTCAGTCTAACGAGTCCCGCAGCCACAGCGCCCTCGTCGTCCACTACCCGCCCTTTCATCAGATCGGCCAGCGGCAGGACGAACAGGCCGACCGGGTAGCCGATGACACGTCGCTGCCGTGGCAGCCACAAGGCGAGACCACGGATGCTCCACCGATCATCGTAGTCGAGGAGAGTATAGCCGACGAGCTGGGTGAGCCATTTCCGCCACCCTGACGATGTGACGTCCGAGACCGTCTTCAGGTCAAACAGGACGTCGCCGATGATGAAGTCGGCGTCCGCCCCGCCCACGTCGATGCTCCCCCCGAATGTGGGGTTGCCGCTGAATGGCATCCCCTTAAACGGCGTCGCGTCCTCAACGAAATCGTGTCCAAGCGCCACCAAGTCGGCCACCACATCGCCGCCGGCGAGTGCAAGGATGCCGTTCTCGCCCTGTGCCGGATCAAATCTGGTGAGCAGGGAGCCCGGCAGGAGACCCGCTCGGACAATTCCATCGAAAAGGGCGAGCCCGTAACAGTAACGGGCGAGTTCCTCCTCTTCGATCAGTGAGGGGACGCGCCCTACTGGCTGCACGCGGTACCCCTTCTTGCTTGACCTCATAATACAATATATCAATAGGCTGGTGTGTACCCCTAAAAAGAAAAAGGAGGCGACCCATGCCCTCGACCAACCCCGATGATTTCGTAGACGAAGAGCTGGACGAGCTGGAGAGGAGGCTAGAGCAGGAGCTACAGGCGCTAGAGGGCCAGGACGACGGCGGGGCAAGTGAGATGATCCGCGCGCGCGACCTGGCCGAGGAAGTACGCGGTACACACGAGGACCACGGCCTGCAACTGCGCTATGTGCAAGATTGGCTCGATGAGTGGGTGCAGCCGCCCGCATACGGCGGGCGGCTGGATATCGTGATGGGCGACTACCGCGCCAAGCTGCCCGAGGAGACTCGTGTGCAGATCGAGCAGGCGATGGCGCGCATGGCTGTGGCCGTCGAGGACCTGACCGCGGCGGTGTGGGCGCTCCGCGACTACAACGATGCGGTGACGGAGGTATGGAGGCAACGTTTGCCGGCTGATTGGGGTGGATGGCCGCGGAGGCGCACCGACAGCGCGACGCACTAAGAGCGCGTGAGAGGAGAAGGTCGGGAATGGCTGGCGATTGAGGCTGGTCGTCCACATCCTCACCGCTGCCTGGCTCAACGAGTAGCAGGTCGTCGTCGTCGCCCGCGCTCACGTCATCGAAGGGGTCATGCTCGGACTCCTTATTCTTCGGTTCGGTTGGCTCCTCGTCGTCGAGCGCATCATCGAGCGCGGGGGCTTTGAGCGGGCCGTCCGCTCGCTCCGGGCCGAGCGGCGATATCCAACTCTCGCTCCTAGCCGGCGCACGATCCCGTACCTCGATGTCGTCGTAATAGTGGCACTGTATCAGGCGCGGTGGAGTGTGGAGCGCATCACTGGGTTGCTTGGAGCAGGTCGTCCTCCGTCTGGGCCGCGATGGCGCGTCTGAAAAGCGCTCTGAGGTCGTCTTCGGTGGAGGCGGCGCCGATCATCGCCTCCACCTCGGGCGATACGCGCCCGAACTTATCTTGCATAAGCTCTCTAATATCCTCGCGTCGTGTCCGCAGGGTCACCTCTAGGTCGATACGGCTACGCCACGTCAGCTCTGTCGCTTCCGAGGAAGGGCCAAGCCTACTAACCCGCTTGGACACCGCCGACCCCCTCTATGTGCTCCACGTACCGGCCGCGCCCGACGTACGCGTGGTCGTGAGGCTTGGCGATGACTCGACTATTGAGGTGACTGATGTCGTGCGCGCCGCGACGCTGCGTAATATCTTCGCCCCTACCTCCTGAGCCTACACCGGGCTTCCAGGCGCGGCGGCCTCGACCGATGTGGCGGTATAATATCGGTATCGATCCCTTCTCGCCGCTGCCAAACAGGGAGGACATCATGGCACTCCGCCAGGAACAACTGCATGGGGATCAGCACGAGCGTACTCTTGTTGATCCTCCCTTACGAGTGGCTATCGCCTATGACCAATTAACGCCCGATGAACAGGGGCATGTTCGCGTGGCGCTCCAGGCGATCGGTCGCAAGGGGCCGAGCGCCCTTGTAGACATCCGACGTCTCGCCGGGTCAGATCCTCTCTACGCCTTCAATGCCACGCCGAAAGTCACAGTCATCGTGCGCATAGAACCGGGGGCGCCCGTCGAGGTGGTGGACATCGTCCGCCCCGAGACATTGCGCAACTTCGCCCATGCCGCCCGGTGAGCCGACGGCGCCGACGGGCGCGCTCGCCCCGTGGGGCATCGACCCCATGGCCTGTCAGGCGAACCTAGTAGTCCGTCAAGGTTTCTTTGAACAGTTGACAGCCCTTGATTGGGCGCACCGCTACTGTCAAAACTTTGGCTGACGGACTACTAGACGCCTTCGAGCGTCTGCTCTCGACGAAGCTTGAGTTGTCGGAGCGCGGGGACATCCTACCTTTCTTCAAAGCGCACCCCCATCTGGCCGCCTTGCTCGGTTCGTACAACCTCGCCGCCACGACCTTCGACCGGCTCGCCGTCGAGGTCCGGCTCTCTAACTTGCTCGTCGCCGATGCCGTGGCGGGCGACTGGGACAGGAGAGCGTACTGCTTCGTCGAGTTCGAGGACGGCAAGTCGGATAGCATCTTCGCCGATGGCGGCCGGTCTCTGACCAAATGGGCGCCGCGCTTCAAGGACGGCGTGGCCCAAATCGTCGATTGGCTATGGCTGCTCGACGACATGGAACAGTCAATCCCGTTCGAGGCACAGTTCGGTCAACGGCCGATTAGTCTCACCGCTCTCCTCGTGCTCGGCCGCGACAATGGGGTGTCCGCGCTGGACCGACGCCGGCTGGAATGGCATCGCAACCATGTGGTCATCAACTCGCACCATATCTACTGCTGCACGTACGACGATCTGCTGCATGACTTGCGCGGACGTCTAAGGGCGTTCCGAGCGTGGGCCACAGCTCCATAGTGGTCGATCAGTCGCTGTAGCGCAACGCCTCGGCGGGGACGATGCGCGTGGCCTGCCAGGCGGGCACGAGCGTGGTCAGCAGCGACGCGGCGTAGGCGATCAGCACGACGACCGCGAGTTGCGCCCACGGCGCCGCGTAGGTCATGCCCGTCTTGTACTGCTCGAAGAAGTTGGAGGCGAACAGGTTGCGGCACAGCGCCAGCCCCAACCCCACTCCTACCGCGCCGCCCAGCAGCGCCACGAACGACGCTTCCAGCAGCAGCGAGAGCCCGACGGTGCGCCGGCGGTAGCCCAGCGCGCGCAACATGCCAATCTGCTGCCGCCGCTCCACTACCGAGCGCGCCGCGACGAGCCCCAGCGCGACCACGCCCATACATAGGGTCAACCCCACGAAGCCCTCCAGCAGCCCGCTCACCAGCATGCGCGGCCCCTGCGTCAGCAGGATGTCGTCGCTCGTCACCACCGCCTCCAGCCCATAGTCGAGGAAGGCCGACTCCAGCCGCCGCCGCTCCGTCACGGGGTCGCGCCCCGGCGCGGTGCGGAAGTAGTAGGTGGAGGGCGTGGGGAGCGGCGCGCCGGCCGCGCGCAACGCCGCGTCGTTGACGAAGAGGCCATAGGTCTGGTAGGCGCGGCTGTCGATCACGCCGATCACCGTGACCTTGAAGGCGCGGCCGCCTGCGACCGCGGCGACCCACAGCGGCGTGGGCGCCATCGTGGTGTCCTCTTGGTGCACGCCGTCCATCACGAACCGCGGGAGGTTGGCGGGCACGCCGGGCAGGGGTTGCGCGGCGTAGCCATTGCGCGAGAGCACGGCCTGGCTGTCGATCACCGCTAGATCGGGATGCGCGGCTACGGCGCGCCACACGTCGGCGTCGCTGCGGTAGCCGCGCGCGCGCGTGCCCAGCGCGATGCGCGTCCCTTGCAAGAAGTCGCGGTTGACCACGCTGGCCGCGTAGACGCTCCAACTCGGGCGCGGCGCGGAGAGTTGCACCACGCCGATCTCGTCGTAGGCCTGCGTGCCGGCCGCCGCGAACTCGCTTGGCCGCACATAGGGCGAGGCGGTCATGGCCTGCTGGATATGGGGCACGGGACTGTAGATGGTGTGCGCCTGGATGTTGAAGCCGTTGCTCATGGCGTTGGGGTTGCTGTAGCTGCTCTGTGAGGCGTTGGCGAGGACCGACATCACGGTGAGCGTGAATACGACGAGGGCGAACATGGCTAGCGTCATGCCGGTGCGGAACTTGTGGTGCAGCGGGTAGGCGATGGCGATGCGCA
>JAABUV010002651.1_pt1 | contig 23858 bp, 38 predicted proteins | sample 5559971 | NCBI WGS metagenome assembly JAABUV01 (sample SAMN10711881, study PRJNA513362) | rock metagenome | isolation source: Antarctica rocks | place: Antarctica: Victoria Land, Knobhead nord | collected 2015-12-19
TGCTGGACCAGGGCAGCGACCTGGAGCTGGGCACGCGGGAGATCGTCGAGAGCGTGACGCTGCCTGCCGGCCGCGCCGGCGATGTGTTCTGGTCGCACCGGGTGCGCTGCGCGCGCACCGAGTCCTTTCCTTAAATCGCTGGCCCGTGGCGCAGCCTGTGCCGTGCGCATCTACATGGGCCTTTCGAGTATGCCGCTGCAGCAGGCAGCTGCGGCAACCGCCTGCCTGCAGCAGGACCAGTGTGCATAAGGCTCCCGGAAAGAGCGCACCGTAAAACGCATGTGCTTGTTGTGGATGCTGAGCCTGGTGTGCTCATGCAGATCTCGCACCGCTACGTAAACTCAGTTGCGCTCATAAACGCGGCGTTTTCCTTCAACCTGGAGTCCAATGGCAAGACGTTCAAGGAGGCGCGCGTGGTGTTCGGGCTGCCCGGTGCGCTGCCCGCTGCCCCGCGCAGCGTGCAGAGACGCGCACAGCGCCGTGTGTCGACCTGCGTGGCTGATGACACAATCACTTTGTCTAATGGTAGCTGTGCAAATTGCTACGCCTGAAAGTGGTGCTTCGAGGTCGAAGTGTGTGCTGTACTGCTGAGGGGGCTACCTGGCGCTTTGCGACGCTGCTGCATGCCATGCTCTTGCCGCCGCCAGTGCTGGCGGCGTAGTAGTGGTGAGCCACGTGCCTGGAGTAGCAACTCGGGCGCATCGTCATCCGAGGGCGCGCGCACGCAGGCGCGGACGGCTGGCAGATCAGGACCTGCGCCGGCGTGGAGGCCGCACTGGCGGGCGCCGCGCTCGCGCCGCACACGCTCGTGGCGGCGCTGGAGGCGCTGCCGGCCGACACGCGCCCGGCGCCGGAGGCGGCCGAGTTCATCGACGCCGTTGCGCAGGGCATCCTGCTGGAGGCGCTCGCGCCGCTGGTGCAACAGGCGCGCGCGCGGCCGGGCCTGCCTGCCGCGCGCGTGCAGGCGCCTGACCGGGGCTTTGGCTCCGGGACGGGCTGGAGTTATTGGCGGGTGGTATCGAGTGAGTTTAGGCTGATATGAGGTATGGCTGTTATAACTCATACCTTTTTCTTTGCAGAAATGGCCTGCTGTCAATAACTTGCCGCCCCATGTGAAGCTTGTCAGGTTTGACGGGCACACGTCATTATTACATACATGGCGTGAGGTAACTAGCGAGCTGCGCCTCAGGTTTTAAGAGTGTTGTACCCGCAGGGCACGAGCGAGGCAGACGGCCCGGCGCTGGCGGCGCTGCTGGCTGCGCGGCGCATGGCCGCGCCGGAGATCGTGCGCTGCCACCAGGACTTCTCGCCGCCGGACACGGCCACCGCGCCGGTCGGCGAGCCCATCGAGAAGGACCGCGCCAAGCTGCAGGCGCGCGGTGGCCTATCGGCCGCCAGGGTTCTGCAAACCCCTGATGGTGCTGCACCGTGCAGCCTGGCTCGGTGCCGACCTCAGCGTGTGCTTCGGCGCAGACGCCCCCCGCAGAGCGGACCTGCCCTGTTGTTCCGAGGGTCAGGCGCACCCAGCGCACCGCCCCAGCGCCCAGCGCTGCAGCCACGCGGCCGCTCCGCAGGCGGACCGGTCCCCCGCTGCGCCCGCCTCGCGCAGGCCCTGCTGCTGACGCTATACCCTTCACCCTACCCTCTGCCGCGCAGGCGAGCGGCGAGGCGCTGTACACGTCGGACATCGTGATGCCGCCTGACGGCCTGTTCGGCGTGTTTGTGGAGTCCACGGAGGCGCTGGCGGAGCTGAAGGGCGTGGACGCCGGCCCGGCGCTGGCGCTGCCGGGCGTCGCCGCCTACATCGACATCCGCGACGTGCCCAAGGGCGGCGCTAATCTGCTGGATGCGTGCGGCACGGACATCATCTTCGCGGACGGCCGCGTCGAGTACGTTGGGCAGCGCATCGGGATCGTTCTGGCGGAGTCGCAGGTGGGCGCGCGGAGGCTGCCGTGACCTTAATCACCCGCGGCGGCTGTGATAAGAGGTGGCTGGCCATGGAGGCCGTAGCAGTTCTTGTCCGTGTTCTGCCGCCTGCCGTGCCACGTCAAGCTGCTGCCTGTCCTGTTCTGGCAGCAGCGGGCCAGGTCCCACGGCGCTGCAAATGCTCAGCAACAGCAAGGGACGGCGCAGACGGCGCCGCGTGGGTGGCCTGTCGCGCCCCGTGCCCGAAGAGGCCGTGGCTGACGATCATGTGCCGGCGCAGCTCCTGGCGGAGGCCGGCGCCAAGCTGGTGCGCGTGCACTATGCCAAGCCGGCCGCCCTGGGCGAGCCGCTGCTGACGATCCAGCAGGCCATCCATGCCGAGTCGATGTACGACCTGTCAGGTGCAGGCCCATGCACCTGAGACGCTTTTTTGGAGCCCCCCATGCTCAAAGGAGTGTGCACATATGTGCGGATGCCAAGTACATGCACTTTCTGCTGCAGTGATGTCACACTGGCAAATAGACTGCGTCGCTGTGCTAGTGAGTGTGCTATCGGGCGGTTGTCACAGGGCACCAAGAAGCAAATGTCTGTTTGCTGCTCCAGCGTGTTTATCACAAACGCAACTGGCTGGCGCTGCGCAGAAATCGATGAAGGGAACTGCGTGCGGCGCTGCGGCGACGCGAAGGAGGCCCTGCCCGGCAGCAAGCACACTATCATGGTGCCCGACCCGCCCAGCATCCTGTATGTGCCTGGACAAGTTCAGGGAGGACATGTTGTCACACTATGCAGCTAGTTGCTCTGCCCGAGCCGGCCCTGACTGGCCAATGAAGGCTGCGCCGTGACTGCGAGCCGCTCGACTCGGTGCGTCAACCAGAGCGCCCCGATGGCCAAGCCCGTGCGCTGCAGCCGACCAGGCTAACCTAACCCTACACCCGCAGGGCGCGCGCTTCTCCACGCCGTCGCAGCAGCACATGTACATGGAGCCGCAGGCCGCGCTGGCGGTGCCGGACGAGGGCGGCGCCATCCTGGTGCACTCCTCCACGCAGTGCATTGACATGGTGCAGACCGCGGTCGCCGCGGCACTCGGCCTGCCGTACAACAAGGTCATCGCGCGTGCGCCCCCGGCCGCCCTGCAGGCCAAACAGTCACTCATGTTCTGCCTCAGCGCTGTGCCCAGGACCCCGTGGAGTGCCTTCAGAGGTTTGTGACGGCCGTGCAAGAACAGAGCTCGTCGCCTGCACGCATGCAGTGCTTGTATGGTGCAGTCAATGCATCCCGCGGGTTTCTTTGCCTGCCGCACATGCGAACAGCAATGGCCTGCAGGCGTGCGGCGCCCGGGCGAGTTACCCCTTGACCCAGAAGGACAAATGAGAGTGTAAGCGCGCACGTGTGCCTGCAGGCGTGCGGCGCCTGGGCGGCGGCTTCGGCGGCAAGTCCTCGCGGTCCATCCCCATCGCCGCCGCGGGCGCGGTGGCCGCGCACCGCCTGCGCCGGCCGGTGCGGGCCGGGGCGCCGCGGGACGCGCTGCATCCCTGTCGCGGCTGCCAGGCTCTGGCACGCTCTGTGGACTGGGCCGGCAGCGGCGCTGCGCGAGCAGGCTGCGTTGACTTGGGCTCAGGGCAAGCAGCTGGAGCCCCACCCAGGTTGCCTCAGGCGCCCGCCCCTGCCTGGTCAGCTCGGCACCGGGGCAGCAGCAGTGCGTCGTTGTCAGCGGAGCGTTTACGTGTGCCGCCTGGCTCCCTGGTGCTGCCGCCGGCACAGCGCGGCGAGCGGCGGCGAGCGGGGGCGTGCCTGCGCAGGTGCGCATCGTGCTCAACCGCAACGCGGACTTGCGCATGATCGGCGGCCGCAACGAGATGGACGCCGAGTTCGACGTGGGCTTCGACGACGAGGGCAGGTGAGGGCTTCCCACCGGCGTGCGGTCGACTGCTGGCCTGTGTCGGGCGTGCCTGCCGGCAAGCAGTGCCGGCATGCAGAGCCGTTAATATAGTGCGCAGGCACCGACCGTAGCAGCGCAGGACCCTGTACTGCTCTTGTCGAGTGCCAAGCACTTGCAGCGGCGCACGGCTTGCCCACATGCCGGACAGGCTTGCTTTGCGGCCATTGCCTGCCTGCATGTATCGCCGTGCCGCGTGTCCCATGCGCGCGCCGGCTGCCCGCTGATGGGATCTGGTGAGCGGGGAGGCCGGCGCTTGCGGCGGGGGCGCCAGCCGGGCGCGGGTGGTGGGGGTGACCCTGACCTCTACCCTAGGGTGACCGGCCGCGGCGCGCGCGCGCGGCGCAGGTTCCAGGCGCTGGCCGTGCGCGCGTGGCTGCTGGGCGGCGCGCAGGTGGAGATCAGCGACGCCGAGTCGCAGATCTTCGTGACCAGCCTCGACCAGGCGCGCGCGCCGCTCGGCGGGGGCCGCCTGAGGCCGCGCGCCGGCGGGCGCTGTGGAATTGCGCTGTGCACGCTCAGCGCGCGCAGCATGCGCAGCATGGGCGGCAGGGCGTCTGCATCAGCCACCATACGTATCAGTGTCTGATTTGCCTCGCACCACTCGATGCGAGGGGCTTGCCTGTGATTCCGCCCACGGCCTCGCCGGCAAGTCTGCGAAGGCCCGGCGCAAGCCGCAGCTGTGCCGTGCCTTGGCAGTAGCTGCAATGGCCACCCACAGGGCATGCAGCCGCGCCGGAAGGGCACCAGCAAGGGCTGCGAGTGCGCCGGCCGTGACCTCACGCCGTGCACGCCGCGCTTGCGCGTAGAACTAGGTTTTGCTACGTAACTCGTAAGTATGCCACCCCATGCTAACCCTATGTACAATACCCTGCGCCAACCCTGAATACGCCATCCCGCGTGCGCGCAGAACTACGCGATCCCGCACCTGGAGGTGGAGACGCGCCTGGTGCGCACCAACCTGCCGCCGCGCACGATCATGCGCGGGCCGGGCACCATGCAGGCCGTGCTGCTGGTGGAGCACATCGTGGACCGCATCGCCGCGCACCTGGACGCCGACCCGGTGCTCGTGCGCGAGCGCAACCTGCTCACCAAGCCCCGCGCCGAGGGTGCGCGCCCGCGCGGCTGCCCCCTTTGTACCCCTCCGGCCCCTCCGCACACCTCCGTGCGCACCCGCGCGGCACGCCGCGCGCGCGTCGCGCGCGCCGCGGCCGGGATGTGCGTGGAGGAGCTGTGGCTCGTGGCAGCGTGTCCGGGCGTTCAGGCGCCAGCCTGCGCAGCTGGTGTTGCGGGGCTGCTGCGCAGGCGTTTGCTCGTGCGCGTGGGTGCATCGGGCGCGCTCTCGACAGGCTCACTGCAGCGCTGCATGTGGCGCAGCGCCCCGCGCTCTGCACGTGTCACGCTCCCATGCCCGTGCGCGGCAGTCGTGCGCCGGCCGTGCGCCGGCACCCCCGCCTTCCCGCTCGCGACCAACGAGAACACGATGCACCACGCGTACCACGAGCACCCCAAGCCCGCCCACGAGGCGGCCAACGGCGGCGCCCACGGCGCCGCCAATGGCACAGCCAACGGTGCGGCCAACGGCGCGGCCAACGGCGTCGCCGGCGAGTTCCCGACGCCGAGCGGCGCCAAGCACGACGTGTCGGAGGAGGTGGTGCCGACCGCGCTGCAGTCCGAGATCCCGCTGGACCAGTTCACCGTGCCGCGGCTCTGGTACGAGCTCAAGGTGCGCGGCCCTCCCGACCGTGCGCTCTCACGCCCCGTGCACAGAAGACTCTGTGCTGACTTGGCGCAGCGTGCTCTGATGTGCGCCATGTCATGTGAGCACGGAGTGCGCCCGCGCGCAAGCCGCGCCGAGCGCCCCGGCTGGCGGTCGGCAGCCGCGCGGTGTCTGTGGCCCGCGCGCGACGACGCGGCGCGCGCGCGCGCCGCCAGGACGCCTGCCAGTACGAGGCGCGCCTGGCGGAGGTGGAGGCGTTCAACCGCGACAACCTGTGGCGCAAGCGCGGCATCTCCATGACCACGTGCCGCTTTGTCATGACCGTCGGCGCCAAGCCCGCCACCGTACATGTGTACCATGGTACGCCGCTGCCGCGGCCGTCGGCCTGCCGGGCGGGCGTGCAGGGGGCTGCGGGTCGCCGCAGACCGAGCAGGGCACAGCATCTCGCGCTGCCACTGAGCCGTCATGCGTAAGGCTCGGTGCCTGCACAGCAGCGCTGTCTTGCAGCCGTGCGCCTGGCGATCAGCTAGGTTGCATGCAGACTTCTTCTTGTGGTGTGTCGGGACGTGTTTCATCAGGGCCAATGTGGCCACGGCCTGCGCTTGGAGATTAGGCCAGCCAGGTTCTGACCATGTTCTGATGGCATGCACAGCAATGGGCGCCTGGCCTGTCCGCCGTCCCATCATGTATGCGAAATTTGTTTTGTGTGTGCCCTTGCGTGACACGCAAGCCCCTGGCGTGCACACGGTTCGCCCCCGGTGTTGAGCAGGGTGTACACGGTCAGGCAGCGCCTGCCGACCTCTGTGCGTGCGTGAGTGCCATGCGTGGCTATTGCGGCAGCTGTTGCGTGTCGCGCGCAGACGGCACGGTGCTGGTGCTGTGCCCCGGGCACGAGATGGGCCAGGGCCTATTCACCAAGGTGCGCCAGACCGCGGCGATGGCGCTCAGCAACGTGCTGCCTGCCTCACAGCGGCCCTTCCCGATCGACCTGATCAACATCGCCGACAACGCCTCCGACCTGCTGCCCAATGCCGGCGCGCGCCCTGCCCCATGGCCCCCTGGTCAGCTGGTACACCCTGGTAACTGTCAGGGCGTGGTCTGGTAGAAAGCGGTTGCGTCTGAGAGCATGGACCCTTGCTCGCCGGCGTTGCCCGAGGGTATGGGCGCTGCATGCGCGGTGCATGTGCGGGCAGTGAGAGCGCAGACTCCGCCGCCCTGGTGTGAGCGCGAGCGCACGGCTCATCGCGGGCCGGGCGCTGCGCCTCACAGGGCTGGGCCTGGGAAGCATGACAAGCACAACTGCGTCACATGCCCGGTTGCGCTCTTGCGCAGGGCCGACCTAGGGCAGCGCTGCGAGGCGGCTTGCTCGGCTTGCGAGCAGCTGGCGAAGGGCGCTGCCTCAAGCGCCGGGCGCGCGCTGTGCGCAGGGCCGAGCTGGGGCAGCACGACGAGCGAGGCGAGCTGCGAGGCGGTGCGCCTGGCGTGCAACCAGCTGGCGCGCACGCTCGCGCCGCACTTCAACGAGGCCGGCGCGGGCGCCACCTGGCAGGAGGTCATCAAGACGGTGCACCCGGAGGTTGGCTTCAGCGCGTCCAAGGCGCGCGCCCGGCGCCGCGCCGCCGCCCGTGAGCGCGGGCACCTGTCCGCGACCCTGCGTTGCGGCCCGGCGGCCCGAGGCGCGCTGCGAGCAGGAGGGCACCCCGCTCGCCGCTCGGCCCCAACACGCGATGTGTGCGTGAGCCGCGGATGCCACCCGCACCGGCGCCGCCGCCTTGCACCGCCCGCACGCGGCAGTCGCGCTCTGCACAGAGCAATTGTGGGCATGCAAGGCTTCATTGAGGTCACAGAATAGTGTTAGGGCATTTAAGGCATATGGCCACGCGCGCCCGGCAGGTGCTGCTCACGTCGACGGCGTATTACGACGGCACGCAGCGCCACGCGAGCGGCCAGAAGAACCTCGAATACAACGGCTATGGCTCCGCCGCCAGCGAGGTTGAGGTGCGTCTCCGCGAGGTGGCACGCCTGCTGAAGTGCGGCCAGCCAGAGCCCTGAGAGCGAGTGCACAGGTGACATGGTCTGTTTTCTCAGATTCCTTGGGTATTCCAGATCTACACCCCAAAATTCTCAGGCTATTTAGTCTTCTCCGTTATATCAATTCCAACTCTCAGATTTCTCTGTTTTCTCGGACATTTACGTGGGCTGTTTCACGTTTGTGCGACACCAAGGAGCGCTTGTGTTGTGCTGCTTGCAGTGTGTCTCACCGACTCGGACCTGAGCATGCAGGTTAAAAGGTATACGCAACCACGCAGGTGGACGTCCTCACTGGGGAGGTACGCGTGCGGCGCGGGGACGTCATGATCGACGCCGGGCACTCCCTGAATCCCGCTGTGGACATCGGCCAGGTGCCGCAATGGGTCCCGCCAGTCCACAAGCAGTGCTGAGAGTCTGTTTCAAGATTGGTCGCGGGAGCGGTCTTGCTCTGTTCATGTTCAAAAGCAATGGCATTGGCCGACGTTGGTTGAATGCCGTCCATTCCGCCTGCTCTTGTCTCGCGTCTGTGCATGCATGTCCGTGGTGCAAAGCGACGGCGTGCATGCCGCGCTCAACAAAGAGAGCGCAGCAGGATAAGAGCGTTATTGACACTGACAACGAGGTCGCGGGGCTGGCGCGCAGGCGGAGGGTGGCTACGTGCAGGGCCTGGGTATGATGCTGAGCGAGGACGTCAAGATCGACTCGGCCACCGGCCGCCTGCTGTCCGACTCGACCTGGACCTACAAGATCCCTGGCGCGGGTGCGTACAAGCTCACACTCCAGCTCCAAGCCTTGGTGTTGAAGGACTTTCTGGGTCGCTTTGCTTTAACATGCGTGCTGCGCTGGCGGTGTGGAGGCATGGTGCGGTAACCTGTAATCAGTGCTACCCTTATTGAAGCTTAACGCTTCCAGGACGACGCGCATGCTTGACCCTCCAATACTGATGTGACTACGTGCTGCGTTGACGCGACTGCTGCGGCACGGCGCAGACACGATCCCGCGCGTGATGAACGTGCACCTGCTCAAGAAGTCGCCGCACGCGCGCGGCATCCTGTCGTCCAAGGCGGTCGGCGAGCCGCCGCTGCTGCTGTCCGCGTCTGCATTCTCTGCCATTCAGGTGCCCGGCTTGCTGCAAGTTGAGGTGTCTGCATGTGAGAGTTGATTAGGCAAAGTTCTCCAGCTGTCATGGCGGCTGCTTTGTGCCCTGCTACGGTGATGCTTACGCCGGTACCACTCACATATCCATTCTGATCGTCCCAAAGGGTGTGTAGATGTATGCACTGCCTGGGTGTATTCCTGCGCTTGAAAGAGACCTACCGCACTCCAACCAGCGATAGCACAAGCAGGGCCACTTGTCAGTGTGAGGAAGCCACGCGTGGTCAGAGCGCCTCATGCACAGGAGGCTGCGGTTGTTGATGCGCGCATGACTCGGGGCGGGCTGTTGTGCAGGTGGCAGTCAATGCAGCGCGCGCAGACCTGGCCGCGCGCGGCGCGCGCGCACTGACCTCCACGCTGCCTGGCGGGGACGCCGTCGTGCGCCTGCGTGCGCCTGCGACTCCCGCCCGCGTCAAGGCGGCCATTGGCAGCTTCAACATCTCGGAGCTGCTTCGGGCTGCCACATGAGCAGGCCTGCTGCTGCCAGCCTGCCCTGCACCGCAAGCACACCTGGCAGGATTGCCCTTCGCTAAGCTGCCCTGCAGTACACTGCCCTGACAGGCAGTGAGTTGTAACTGGAATCACCCAGCGCCCGTGTGCGCTGTCATTTGCAGCATATCTTTGCGCTGGTGCGAGCTGCGTCAAGCGTGCTGTTGCTGCTGATTCGGGCCTGGTGTGGCCGGTGCCACTGCAGGTGTGTCTGGTGCGCTTGAAATGCTCAGGCTTTGACCGCACATTGAGTTGCTGAGGCTGTAGTTTGTATGTACACCTCTTGGAGCGGACACCTCCAAACCTTTCTTGATTCCGCCCTTGATGCTGCGCTTCCCGGTGCATGTCCTGTGCCAGTACCGAGTTCTTGGTGTACCGAGTCCTTTGCTGCATGTGAAGTTGTCTTCAAGCCACTGTAAGCTCTAGGTGCATGGCGTCAGGCCACATACATGTGACCTGCTTGCCGAGACAAGCTTGGTGTGTGGATTGGCCATGCAGCTGCTAGCTTGCCATTGGTTGTATGAAGAAATGTACACTGAGGGGCTGTTCAGGCGAGACCTGTCTGCAATTCAACTTTGCAGCAGTGCAGCAATTATGCAGCGTCTTTAATAGTCCCCATGGGTTTATGCTGAACACGTCAGTATCCGCATGATCGCACCTACTAAAAATGCCATGCACGGCAAGCTCACACGCTAAGAATTTTTGCCATTCGCCTGAAGCTTTGGAAGCATGCGGTGGCTGCTCAACAAGCAAATTGGTGTTTAAACATCCAGCTGGACTGCACACCAACCTCATCGCTGATGCTTGGTGTCTGTAGAATACTTTCATGCAAGGCAATGACTTGATCACTTTTCTACCTAGCCCTCATGCTACGCGCGCATGTCTTGCTGTTTGGAGTGGGGGTTTCCTGGCCCCGGGTAGAAGACATCGGTTTACACAACTCTGGCTGTGCCACACGTTCACACAATGCGCTGCTAGCCTTCTGCCACAATGCACCGCAAGACGCCCAGACAAAGCCAGCGCTAGATATATATGAGACACATGCTGCCAACAACGCATGCTGCAACGGCGCAGCTTGCTGCCTGTCTCCAGGTGCCGACGGTGCTTCAAGCGCACAATGGACCTGCAGTCAGCGGGCTGCAGGTACTTGGGCAGGCAGACTCAGGCGAGACCCGCGGGTCATGCCACACCATGCATGCTGTCAGAGCTACAGGCGCGGCAGCGGCCTGCGCATCAGTGGGATCCTTCTGCGAGCAGCTGGTGCGCCGCTTTTGAGCTCGTGAGGTGTCACTGGCCCCGAGCAGGCATGCGCTGTGATGCCAAGCGCATGCTGCAGGACGACGGCTGCCACGGAGAGCCTAGTGGCGTGCACCCCTCGGCGCTCAGATGCGGATGTTGTAGTCGCCCGAGCGGCAGACCTTGCGCACCCACTTGTCCACCTTGTAGCTGCTCTTCTCCCAGACCTTCAGGTACTGCACGCGCAGCCCGGACGCGCTGAACATGGGCACCTGCGCGCGCGCATCCGCCGTCACGCGCTGCCCGCCGCGTGGATGTCGTGAATTAACGAACTGCGCATGCCCCTCCAGAGGTTGAAAGCAAAGCATTTGTAGGTGCACACAAGTGCACGCTTGGACTCAGCCTCAGCACGGGCGCACGTGGCACAGCACCGCGGGGCGCGTCCTTGTCTTTGCGCTCGAGCCATGCGCGAGTCTGTGGCCGCGACTCTGACGCAAGCAGGGAAGACAGGTGTCCGCAGGCGCCACCCCACCCCGCCCCGCCCCAGCGCATTCGCTGCGAGCAGCCGCGCGCCTGGAAGGCCATGGCGATGGGCGGCCGGGCCCAGGCGCGGCGCTCGCGCGTGGTCGCCAGCAGCTCCACGGTGGCGGTCAGCGCGTGCTCGCTCGCGCCCTGGTACCGCTTGACCTTCCACACCAGCGCGTGCTTCTTGGGGTCGTACTTGGCCTTGCCTGCGCGCCCGGCGCACCAGCTAGGCTTAAGAAACCTTTTGGAATGTTGATGGAGGTGTGAGTCTTCATGGAGATTTTTCAGAGGTTTTCAGAGCTTTCGTGGATATCAGCGACAAAAACCCAGGCCGGCGCACGTCGCATGCGGGCATGCAGCGGAGCAGTCGAGCGCGTCGCAGTGCAGCACTGCTGAGATTCTGCAACGCGCTGCATGTGCGCTCTGCCGCTTGCGCGGGCGCACACACATGCGCACAGCAGGGACTACAAGAAGGGGGCGAGGCTTCTCTCCCTGACAACCCATTCCGCCCTGCGAAGGGTGGGGCCGGGCGCGCGCCGAGGCTGGTGTGGACCTCGGCGCGCGCTGTGTTGTCCGGAATCGGCACGGTGACCAGCAGGGCAGGATTAGGGTAGGGATCACAGGAAGGGGGCGAGGCAGGCCGGGCGCGCGCCGAGGCTGGTGTGGATGTCGGCGCGCGCCGTGTTGTCCGGCGCCGGCACGGTGACCAGCAGGGCAGTATTAGGGCAGAGATCAGAGGAGAGGGTGCGCGCCGAGGCTGGTGTGGACCTCGGCGCGCGCTGTGTTGTCCGGCACCGGCACGGTGACCAGCAGGTTGACCGCAAACAGCTTCGCGCTGAAGTTGGCCTTGAGCTTGACGTTGACCTCCAGGCGCGTGCGCCCGAGCTCGTGCACGATGGGCAGCACGCTGAACGGCCGGCTGATGCCCTCCTACCGCGCGCGCGCCGCGCGTCAGCGCCGCGCCGGGCCTCTTAGCCCTGCAGCCGGGCATGCGGTCTGTGCGCGCCGCGCAGAAAGTACTGGCCTGTGTGCACGCCACGCAGCATCACGAAGCAGGTGCTTCCGGAATTGAATTGCATCTGCAAACACACTGGAATCCCGCCGTCCTCAACCCAACCTGCCCTGGCCGCTGTCACAGGATGGCAGCTGCTAGGGTCTACGCAGCGCCTGCCAGGTGCAGGTATGGGCTCTTTCCGTTAGCGCCAGGAGCCTAAGACCACTACCCCTCCAATTATCAGCCTGTCGGCCGCACTGGCGGCCGCGCGGCGCCGCGCCTGGCAGCGGTACTTCATCAGCTCGAACTCGCCATCCGGCGGCACGAAGCTGACCACCTTCTCGGTGTTGAAGCGGCCCAGGTTGACGCACTGGTGGAACGTGACATCCTGCGCGCGCGCGCTCGCCGGCCTCAAACCCTATCCCTATTCATCGCTCAGCATGACTGCGCACGCCAGCCGGAACCTGCAGCGGAGGGGCGCCCCCAGAAAGGAAAAAGGAAAAAGGCGCCGTGCTGCACCCACCAACACTGCTGTGGCTGCCCCCCTCCGCTGGCGAGCCGCTGCTCGGGCAGGCGCGGGTGCGGAGCAAAACAACTTGTCGCACGGCGCTGCCGCAAGGGCTGCCATGGACTGGGGCCTGGCGGCTGCCGCGGGCCGGCGCGCCTCCAGCTTGTCGTTCAGGCCCAGCTTGACGTCCGGCATGCCCGACAGGAAGACCTTCATCACGATCTTGCCGTGCACGTCGCACCGCAGCACCGCGCCCTTGCTGGACATGAGCATGTTCACCTGCCGCGCCCGGCCGCCGGGTCGCCGCGCATGCATATGCTGCCGTCTGCGCCTCATCCAGCGCCAGAGCACTGACGCCAGTGTGCCCTCGAGCAAGGCTACAGCGGTGACCGGCATCGTGCACGCACAACTAAGTTGCAGGCGCATCAGAGGCCCCGAACTCAGCGGCATACCAGACGCCCCGGCTTACACGCACTCAAACCTACACATGCTGCACTCTGGCCTGCAAATGCTGGGGCGCGCCTGCTCCACGATGTCCAGGAACACCTCATTCTTCTTGTACCTGATGTTGTCCTTGCGCCAGCCCACCGCCCCCGTCACCTGCCGGCATAGATTCAGGCGCCTCGGCGCCGAGCAGCCTGCCACTTATTGCGGCTACGCGTCAGAGCATCTCGGCAGAGCAGGTTAGCTACTTCGCGCTCGGTGTGGATGGAAAGGGGTGATCGGCAGCAGTGTCTGCTACAGAGTGTACGGGTGGTGAGGCCCTAGCTTGAGGGTCCCAGCAGGGCAACGAACAGCGAGAGCCACCACGCGGGGGTATGGTACATGACACCCCGGTGTTCATTGTGCCGGCAGCCACATCACCTTGCCAAGGCGGCCACTTCCACTCGCCCTCTGCATTTATCATGAGCTGCAGGGTCGTGCTGGCCAGACTCCCAGCTCCCCGCATGGCCGAGAGTGCGGGGCGGCGCGCCTGCAGCGTGGCATTCTGCGCCTCCGCTTCCCTCCGCGCCTTGGCCGCCTCGGTGACAAAGCCCTTCTGGAAGATGTACTGCTTCAGGATGGACGGGTCCACGATCTGCGCGGCGCACAGCTCAGGCAGCATGACCTTGAGGCTTCGCCAGGAAAAATGTCCTGAATTTTATAGTAGATTGCCAAGGCTGGCCAACGCTGGTGTGGCGATCACTGGTGTTTAAGGTCCCCACGGCGGATGCCAGGGGCGAGGACCACTGTGTGCCAAGCAACTCGGGCTACGCCGAGCTCAAGCACGCCACCCGTGTTCGGGCGTCAGCGGCCTCACAAGCATGGCTGCGCACTGTGCATGCAGGCTTGAGTGTACGCCCAGGCTGCTTGCGCACGTCTGCGCACGCCCAGCGCGATTGGGGCCTGGGGCGGAGGCGGGCCTGCGGGTAGCCGAAATCGAGCGTTTCGTCCAGCAGCTCATAGATCAGCACAAAGTTGTTCTTTATGCTCTGCTCGCTGAACTCGCCGCCAAAGTACGACTTCAGCAGCGTCACCATCTGCCGCGCGCCGCTGCCCGTTTACCATCCTGTAGATATAGCTGTACCAACTTTAAACACAATACAGCTGCTCAGCGCGCGGGCAGGCTGCACTGAGCGCGTGCCGAGCGCGCTTGCCGAGATCAGCAGCACACTCTGCAAACACATGAGCACGGCGCGTCAAAGTGCTCGCTCCTGCAGCACGTAAACATACAGGTCTGCCTGGACTCACAACTGACATTTGCTTGCCGCGCAGATTGCTAGGCAGTGCAGATCTGCTACGTGCTGACGGGAGGAGGGCCGGGGCGCACGTCGGTCATGAACTGGAAGGCCAGCATTGCGTTCGCGTTGCTCTTTGTGACGGCCAGGATGTATACGTCGCTCGCACGCATGTACAGGAAGGAGCAGGAGCCCAGGACCCGCACGGGCGTCAGACTGGACACGCTGTCGCCGTCCCGCGCGTTGATGATGTGCGACCGGAACGCTGTTGCCAGGTTGCGCCTGCGGCAGCGCACCCCAGCAGCCCCGGCGGTCAGTGTTACAAGCCCGCTTGTAGCTAGGTGGGACTAGCCTTGCCCCAGCAAACAGTGCAGACCTCAGTGCGTCGCACACGCCAGCACTCTGCGCTCACTGTTTAGGACTTCCTGACACCCAACAGGTGACTCAGGCATAGACTTATGCCTATCGGTGCTGCTTCGTCGCACTGTCAGCACCGCTTGGCTACACCGGACTTGCCACTGCTATATAGGATAGGTGCAGAGGTCATGTGGCGCTGATCAAGGCACAGGACTCTCCTCAGGCAGTCAAGAGCTCGTGCAGCGTGGAACCATGCCTGGCTCGCGCAGCTCCAAACAAACAGCACGTGCGCTGGCTGCACTACAACTGGCCTAGCGTAAGCGAGCACAGAGGGGCCAAGGCGCTCCAGCGCGCAGATCAGGTGAAACAAGCGTAGCACAGCTTTGCGCAGGTCGTTCTCGACAGATCCGCAGCTGGCAGGGGCAGGGCGCACTCCACATCATCTCGGTATGTGCGCTGTATCAGGATGTCCCCCTTGAGGTTGAGGAAGTACAGCGCAGAGCACGCCGACGCCATAGTGGCCCCCCGCGGCCCCTCTGCTGCGGCCGCTCAGACGCCCGAGGGCGCCCCTAGTCGGACACCACCGCCTGCACCGCGCAGCGCGCCACCCAGTGCTCGAGCGCCTGTCTGCGCGCTCCCTCTGGCCAGGCGCACAATCCAGACAACGCAGCGCGTGAGCCTGGTGGCGCCTTCCAATTGCAGGGCCTTGCACTGCAAGTAAGGTGCAGGCTGTTGAATCAATAGCAAGTACCTGCTGCGTTCATAGCACTGCAGCAGGTCAAGGGTAGAGGGAAGGCTGTCGGCACGCCCTCGAGCTCCCCCTTGGAGGCTGTGCAAGGGACCTGGCAGATCCGCTCACCGGATTGGCCGGGGCTGGCCGGCAGCCTCAGCCCGTGGGTACGGCGCGCGCGTGCGTCCCCATGGCACACGATGAGGAAGCCGCGCGGCTGCTGGAGCTGCGCTTTGCGCAGCAGCGCAAGCACGCGGTGCTCATCCGCTTCACGCCGCAGCTGCTGGAGGCCTGCCGCAACGCGGCCGCCAAGGGCCTGCCGATGTCCATGGTGTTCGGGGATGCCGCGTCGAAGAACGTGCGCCGCGTCTTGTTGCGCACCGACTGGCCTGCTCTGCACCACTGGCTGCCGTACCAGACAGGCTGAAGCCCCGCCGCGGCGTGCAATGACCGGCCGCACACTGAAGAGCGCGTGCGAGCGGGGCAGGTGATCACGGTGGGGCAGCAGGAGTTTGGCTTCACAGCCAACAAGGAGGGCACGTGCGACGTGGTGCGCCTGCCGCCGGCGGGCTCCGACCTGCCCGCCGTGGAGGTCGGGCGCCTGCACCAGCGGCTTTACGTACAGGCGCGGACCACCCGGGCAGTCACGCCTCGCCAAGGAAGAATGCTCTGTGTGTTGGTTCCAAGCTGGCGGCGCCGGCGTGGCTGCTGCAAATGCAGGCGCAAATCCCTGGGCGCGCACAGGTTGCTCCGGACAGGGGCTGTGCGGTGTGTCGATGCCGCAGGGCGTCGTTTGAATCAAGGTTTCCTGCTTTAAGTGTCATCACACTGGCTCCACAGACACTGTGCGTCCCAGGACAACAAGGCGCGCCTCTCACCTGTCCCAGCGCCCTGCTGCGGCAGAGAAAGCTGGACGAGGTGGAGCGACTGCGCGCACGCGAGCGCGGCCAGGAGGCCGAGCGGCAACTGAAGCAGCGCAAGCTGCTGCGCCTGGAGGCCGCGCCAAAGGCCAGCCGCCCCGGTGCGCCTGGCCTGCCACCCGTGTGTCAGCCCGTGCGCGCGCTGCAGTGGCCAGACAACGCACAGCTGTCCTGGCATCCTGTGCTCTCCATGCACCGCTTTTGTAAGGTCACAGCTGTGGTGCACGTGTGAGTCGGGAAGTGCACTTGCGCCGCGGCGCCCCGCGCGTGCGCGCCGAGCAGCCTCTGACGCTGTGCGTGTGCTGTGAGCCGCAGTGAAAGCGGCTGCGGCGCCGCTGCGGGGGCGCACACCGCCGGCGGCGGCCGCGCGGCCCGCCGGCCTGGCCCCACCGCGGCGACCCGCGTCCACGCCGCCGCCGGGGCGGCCGCGCGCACCCTCGCCCGCCGCCCGACTCAAGGCGCTGACGGCGGGGCCGGGCGGCGCGGCGGGGTCCCCAAAGCCCGGTGCGGCACCGGCGAGCAGGGCGGCAGGGCCCGCGCCGGGGGCCAAGCGCGCGCCCACGCCGCCCGCTGCCGGCAGGGGCGGCGCGGGGGCCGCGGCGGGGGCCGCGGCACGGGGCGGCACGCCACCGGTGGCGCCGCCGCGCGGGGGCACGCCGTCGCGCGCCGGCACGCCGCCCGTCGCGCCGGCCGCGGTCGCGACGAAGAATACGCGCCCGCGCAAGGATGCGGCGGCAAGCTTCCTGTCGGGGCGCGCGGGCGGCGGCGGCGGGCGCGGGCGCGGCAGCGGGCGCGGCGGCGCCGTCGGCGCGCGCGCAGCGGTGGAGGTGCCGGCGGCGGCGGTGCTCGGCGCGGCGGACAGCCTGAAGCGCTGCCTGCTCGGGCTGCTGGGCGAGCGGCCATACAAGCGGCAGGCGGTCGAGCAGGCGCGCCGCGGGGGCCGCCCGCCCCGCCCCCGCCTCACAGCAGGCACCCTGTGCCGCCTGGCTGCCGCGACTAGCTCCGCTGCGTGAGGCCGCTGCGGCGGTTGAGGCTGCAGGCAGGTGGGCAGGCGCGCTTGCGGCGCTGGAGTGATGTGCCGTGTCGCCCTCGATCCCCCGCCAATGCGCGTGGCTGTGCACGCGGCTAGCACAAGGCGGCTAATTTGGGGGGAAACATCCTGATGCGCTGGCAACCTGTGTCAGCGCAGCAGTTTACAGCCCCATGCGTGATGAGCGGCCAGGAACTGACACGGCGCGCTCGCCGCTCTGCGGGGTCCCTGGCGCGCGGCGTCCGCGCACACAGCTCGCCGGGGCACGCCCACCCCGCTGCCGCATGAGGCGGCTCAGCCACAGCGCGCTGCGGCGCGCCACAAGAGGGTCACTGCGGGGCCCCGGGCGCGCAGGTGCTCATGGACGTGCGTGCGCGCGTGCCCGCGTTCAAGCCGCCCGGCAAGGACGAGCTCACGCGCGCGCTGCGCGAGGTGGCCGACTTCCGCGCGCCGGGGCAATACGTGCTGCACGACTGGCTGGCGCCGCAGGCGGCCGAGCTGGCCGCGGCCGCCGTCGTGCCACCTGCACCCGCGGCGGGTCCCGCCGCAGACGCGGCCGCGGCACGGCGCGCGGGCCCCGCGGCGGCGGGCGCCAGCGGGACCGCGCGCGCCGCTGTCGGCAAGGATGGGCCCGCCCGGCAGGGCGGCGGCGCGGCAAGGGCCGCGGGCGAGGTCGGTCCGCGCGGCTCTCCGGCGTCCGGCGGGGAGGCGGGGTCGCCTGGAGCGGGCGCGGCGCGCCGCGCGGGCGGCGCCGCCAGGCGGCCAAAGCCCTCGGATGGTCATGAAAGGGCGCCGGGCGGCGACGGGGTCGGCCGCGGCGCGATCGCGGGCGAGCCGGCCCCGACCGCGGACGCCGCGGCGGCGGTGCGGGCCGGCGACCCGGCCGCTGCCGCGGTGCAGGAGAAAAAGGAGAAGAAGCGCAAGCGGCTGGTGCACGCCGGCGAGGACGGCGTGCCCCCGCCGGCGCCCTTGCCGCGGCGGAGCCCCGACGAGCAGGCGGGCCGACCCGCCGCGGAGGGAGAGCACAGGGGGCCTGCAGCGGGCGCTCCTGCCAGCGAGGCGGCAGCGCGGCCTGGCACGAGCGCGGGCCACGGGGTGGTTGCGAGTGGCGCAGCGGGCCACCGTGCGCCGCCGCTCGCGGCTGGGGCCGCCGGTTCCGGCGGCGCAGCGGCGGAGGCGCCCGGCCACCCGGCGCCTGCCCCGGGGGCCGCCCCCGGGGGCGCCCCGGAGCCGCCCGGCCTGCGCAGCAGCCTGAGCGCGAGCAGCGGCGACTACGACACGACCTGGTTCGCGCCGCACGAGGGCCGGCCGCCGGCGGCCTACGCGCCGGCGGCCAGCGAATCGCAATGCGACGCGTATGTGCGCGAGTACGGCGCCAAGCACGCCGTGTACTTCCGGCTGCACCAGGAGATTGAGGCGACGCGCCGGTGCGGCGGCCCTCTGCGCGCTGGAGTTTAGTTGTCTTGTGATGGCGGCATGGTGTCCCAAGCAGTGCCGTGCCTGCGTCCAGGCCTAGGATCCCGTGCCATGCGGGGGCCTCAAGTCCTGCATAACTTCTAGTGAAGTCCGGCCCCGCACGAGCTGTGAGCAGTGGCGCTGCACCGTCTTGTTTCAGTGGCGTCCCATGCCGCATGAGGCAGCTGTCGCCTCACGCTGCATCAGCAAGGGCCGCCGTGCCGGTCCGCGGCAACGAAGTGAAGCGCCGCGGTGCCGCACAGGGCGGTCGACGCGCTGCACGCGTCGGCGGCGGCCGAGCCGGCGCAGGCGACCAAGTGGACGGCGCAGGCAGGGCGCCTGGTCCGCCGCCGCGCGGGGCTGAGCCAGCGCTGGGACGCCGCGTTCGCCACGCTGCACGCCGAGCTGGGCGCGCTGCGCGGCGCGATCGCGGCCTGGGCGGCCGGCCGGCCGCACGGCGCGCCGCCCGCCGCCCCCACCGCCGCGGTGCCGATGTCGTGCGCGTGACATGCATGTTACATGCAGCAATTCAGGCCTTTGAATGCGTAGAGCTACGGCTGATGGCAACCCTTGTGCTGTCTCTTAAGGCGCATACACCGTAGCCTGGCGCACGGCGCATGACTAGGGTGTACAGCCCTCCAATGCCTGTGGTGTTGCCTAGATTAGCTGCTTGGCAGACACGTTGCGTGCTCAGCAGTCTCCAGTTTGCTCACCAGCTCCCCGACTCGTGGTAGGCAGGCTGTACCATGGCTGTGCTCATGCTGTATGCGGTTGGCAGCACTACTGCCTCTTTGGCTGCATGGACGCGCGAAGTGTTCCTAGGTTAGTTGCTGCCAGGCAGGACACAGAAACAGTTAACAGCCGTTGCCGATCTGTGTAAGGGTACGTAGCGGTGTGGCGGGTTGACAGTTGGCTGCTGAGGAGAGGTTTCGGGTGCCCAATGGGTTTGCTGTTTCTCTGGGCTTGCAGGTGGGGCTGCTGAGTGAAGACACGTGAAACAAACAAAGGGGAAACTCTAGGAGAGACTCCGCTTGGAGATGGTGTGTTGTCCAGTGTGGCTGTGATTTCTGCAGGCTAGGTCAGAAAGCAAATTGTAGATGTTGCAGGGTTAGCCTGTCGTCTGACAACGCGTGAGGAGCACAGTCTTCGCAGCTTTCCATTTTGAGAATGTGTACAGGCTTGGCATGTCAACACCAAAGAGCCTAAACGTTCACGTGTCATTACATAAGCTAAGACACTGTCTTGACACAAATGTACTGCAGCCGGGCCATGAGCTTCGTGAACGCCGGATGTTGGTAAGCGCATGCGCCGCATGCAGTTTGCAGTGCGTGTTTGGCAGCAAAGCGTGCTGGCCACAGAAGTTACCAGCTGCGATGCTTGGGTGCCGTGTGCCGCTACTTCATGGCGTCCTTGTTGCACACATGCAGGCATGCACCAGGACATGATCAACTACCTCTGAGCGTCCAACGCGATGCCTGGGCATGCATCACGCTGCGCTCTGACTACAAGGACAACATTCATGCCCCAAGCAGGAACAGAGGCAGGAAAAGGGTTTGTTGCACAAGCCATTGCACCATGTTGCAAGCAGTTGATGCTGCATGGCATAGGTAGTGCTGCTCATGAATGCGCCCCTGTGACGCAGTAGAGCAGGCGGAACATCAAGGAGCCAGTCCGAGTGCGCGCGCCCTTGGCGACTCAGCATCCCTTATGCTCCCTCAGCCCCACTTGCCCTCCACCACCGCAACAGCACGCCTGGCAACGAGGTGAAGACAGGGCGCTGCTCAATGCAGGACCACGACCGGCACCTCGCACTTTGCCACCAGGTACTTTGTGACGGAGCCCATGAAGAACTCGGCTATCGCGCTCTGCGAGGACAGGCAGGCAGTCAGCGCCCCAGCTGACATGCCTGCATCCCTTGGGCGCGTCACGGCTGTGTCAGCGGCCCTGTGGTTCTACACACCTCCATGGTGCTCTTGAAGCTGCTGTTGGGGGTGCGCATGCAGGCAGCGCCAGGGCGGGGGAAGGCATGACAGCCACCGCACCTTCTCGTGTCTGCTCAGCACGACCGCGCACGCTGACAGCATCTTTGCGCGCTTGCTGATGACCTGCAGGTCACATCAACTCGCTCAAGAGAGCGTTAGTGCAGCCACAAGGACACTGGATGCAAGAATGTCTCTTGCACAACATGGCACACAATGGTGGAATGCACAAGGAGGGCGCGCACCTCCCCGACAGCGTCGGTGTCCGTGCCAAAGTGGCAGATCTCAATTTTGCTCTCCACGCCCCCGGTGATCTTGGGCACCAGGTTCTTGTGGATGAAGCTCTGCGCTTCTTTTACCTGCCCACACAGCGACCGCGTATCTACGGGTGCCAGGCACCGGCACAGATGGCCTCATCATGTCATATCATGATCACACAATGCTGAGGGCGCTCTGGCAAGCTTCATGTGTTGGCCATAGACTGTGACGCTCTATAGCCGGCCTGCTTGGCTATCATGGGAGCAGAGCGGGTCCTGGCAGTGTGAAATTTGCAGGCGGGCCCGGATTCCATCATCTGCCCATATCAGGCAGCAGTAATAATATCCTCTGCTGTCTGACTCTGCAACTGCTTGCACACTGATGAAGTCAGCCTCTGCGCATAAGGCGTGAGCAGGGGGCAACTGGCGCCTGTCGCCGCACACAGACTGGCTTCTCACTCAGGTCAAACAGCAAGGGGCGGCTCTAGGAGCAACACGCCTTGTCGCCAGGCGGCCAGCTCCAGGGCCAACAATGTCAGTTTTAAGATTGAAAGAGGGACGCACATTAGCAGCATCCTGCGCCGGGTCAGTGTGAGTCACAGCCACGGGCACATCGGCCAGCGCAGCTAGCCCAGGGTCTCCAGGCGTGCCGTCAGACGCGCTCGCCACAGTGGGGACAACATGGAACAGGTGGATCACGTCCCCTGCAGCGCGCTGTTTTGGCTGACATGGCTGCCCGCCACTCCCACACAATGCAGCGCTCAAAACCAACGTCATCTATATGTCGTGACTTTGGTTGCTGAGCCACCCAGCAACAAGCTCTGATCGCTGGCGTCAAAAGTTCAAACACTGTTTGCAGCAGTTCGTGCTGCGCTGGTGTCTTGCACCTCCGCAAGCGACCAGAGTGTTTACCTTTGCGCGCGAGGTTCTCCGCGGTCCACTCCACTGCATGGGCCGACCCCTGGCCAAGTTGCAACGACTGATTGTGTGCGCAACAAGCACAGGATTGCTGTAGTCTGACGATCCTAAAGCGAATTGACTTGCTGCAGCTAGCTTGAGAGAGTGGCACGCCTCAGAGTCGTCAACTGGGACAAGGAAGTCGCGCCCCATTGTGCACAACGCTTGCGCAGCAGCTACCCTTTATTTGACAGTGGTGTGCTGTCTGTGAAGAGGCTGCACTGTTTGTATTGTAAACTCGAAGCTCTCCGTTCATTCGTTGAGAAAACCAGGTGCTGCATGCCAGGGCCAAGGTAGGGTTGCTACAGTGCAACCCAAGACCAGGGGAACAACACACGGCCCTCCCTTTTTATTGTACCCTTCCAATCACAGACTCTCGTGAAGCCTCATCCCGCCCACCAGGCCGCCTGCTTACATGCGCCAGGAGCTGCGTGCAGGAAGAAAATGTATAAGGTGGCACCCTCCTCCATCATTATTAAAGCAGCTGGCACTGGCTGCATCACGGGGCCTTGCAGTGCGTAGCTGCTCGCTGTGTGTGTGGGCAGCAGCGGAGACCTCACCTGGTATGCCATTTGGTTGTGGTTGTTCTCATGTACCAGCCTGCTGCTAGTCCTGCGTCTCAGAGCAACAGGTATGCACATGGCATGCGTGCGGCTTGTGACGTATGCTTGCGGTTCACACGAGGGCTTCGCTGCCAGGTTCGCACTGCCACTTGTGTGTCCCATCTGTCAAGGTGTTTGGAGGCTGGCAAGGGGGTCGCTGCGGGTCATGCGTGCGCAAGCTATGGTCTCCGATTGCATGCAGGAACATGGGCTTGTAATCGTTGCAGTGCCCATGATCTGGCCTGTCCTTGCAAGCGCACATGCGCATGCAGCGATAAGGCATGGGGTGAGCACAGGTTCATGCACATATACAATTGCACGCCCTGCACTGATGGGCACTTACAAACTACCTATGCCTGAAGCCTTGTGCGCCAAAGCTGCAATCCTACCATGCAGAATCGCCTGTGGGCAGGGCCACTTGGAGGCACGTAAGAACCATCACCCGTCGTGATGCACCGCACACATTCTACCTAGCACCGACACAGCTGACGCAGAGCAACACACAGAAGAGGTGGCGTGATGGCAAGTTCGACTAACCCACAATGTACTCATAATCGACATGACACCCTGACAGCAGGTCACCGTTTCAGCACGCTAACTGCAAGGTCATGCGGGTGTTCACGCTTTTCCCAACAATTTTACAAGGACGCAACAAGCGCGCGCTGCTTGACACCAGGCCCAGTAACCAGTGCGTGTGTCGATGGCGCAACGGCGGCATGGTGACTCATACAGACCCTCTTGTCAACTGCCCCTCTTGTCACCTGCACAAGCTCTGGCCCTGGCAATAGAACCTCGTGTGCAGAGAGGCCCGTCTGCAAGCCCTCCGCACTGCCAAACACTGCACGTGCAGAGGTCTGCAGGCCGAAACGTGCGATAATGGTCATATACTGGGCATGGCTGGGGATGGGGAGCATGTCTGCCTGCGCAGCTGCGCATATTGTGAGCGCCATGCCCCACACACCCAGCCATGAGGCAGCCCTGCGCCTCAAGGCTGCTGCACGCGCAGCACGCCCGTCCTCTAGCGCAGCAACTGCACGGGATCTCATGTTGTTTAACGAATGATATATATGTATGCATAATGCAGCTATAGTAGCAAGGGTTGCTTGGGGCAGGCACACCATCCAGCAACCCATGGCTGCCACACCCAGCAGTGCATGCAGAGCACAGCGATGGGGTAATATTGTACCCCATGCACATGCAAAAGATATACCAGTGTGACCATGCGTCGGAGCGTGACGTAATACAGGCACAAGCAAAAACACCAGGCGGCTATGCTCAGGCCCCACTGCCTGGAGGAAAGGAAAGGCCAACCATAGGTCGCAAGCACAGAACC
>JAABUV010002652.1_pt1 | contig 23854 bp, 24 predicted proteins | sample 5559971 | NCBI WGS metagenome assembly JAABUV01 (sample SAMN10711881, study PRJNA513362) | rock metagenome | isolation source: Antarctica rocks | place: Antarctica: Victoria Land, Knobhead nord | collected 2015-12-19
ATACCGGCAATTCGGGTCAACGCCTACCGCGACACGCCCAATTCGCTGGCTACGCTCCGCGCCGTCCCAATCACTATCCGTGCAGGTCACCACATTAATCGACCCAAAACTGGCTCGTAACTTCGGTTTAACGTCGATGACGCTGACCGTGTGCGCCTCGTTGTCGATGCGGTAGATCACGCGGTAGGTGCCCCGGCGGGCACTGTGTCGATCCTCCAGCGGGGGATGAAGGCGCTTGCCCACACGGTTGGGGTTGTCCAGCAAAGGGCCAATGATGAACTCGTAGGCGGCCGCCGCAACGGCCTCCGGGAGTCGCTCGGCAAGCTGACACCGGGTTGTGGGAGCGATGACGAGCGAGTAGCGACTCCAACTCACGCCCCTGGCTTGACACGTCGGGCTTTCATCGCTGTTGCGAGGTCGGACTCGGATTCACCACCACCGCCCGCCAGCTCCTGGTCCGAGGCGCTCATGCGCCGCATCGTGTCGGGATCGGACAGGATAGCCAGCGTCTCCTCGAGCGACTCCAGGTCCTCGGGGGCCACCAGCACGGCCGACGGCGTGCCGTGCACCGTCACCGTTACACGCTCATGCTGGGCGCTGACTCGGCTGACGACCTCGGACAGTCGCGCTTTCACCTCGGCAAGGGACATCGACGTAGCCATTGGTCATAAGTATGACCACCCGGCCGGGTCTCGTCAACGGGCAAACCCCTGGTGACGTCGGCTTGCTGGGTCTGTGTCGTGCCCACCCGTCCGGACCCAGCGCGGACGAAACCGCAGGCCAGCTAGCGGATGTGCACCCCCGGAGATCGCCCGGGCGATGACGAGCTGCTGGATCTGCTCGGTGCCCTCGAAGATGTCGTAGATCTTGGCGTCCCGGTGCATGCGTTCCACCGGGTACTCCCGGCTGTAGCCCGCCCCGCCGAGGATCTGCATCGCGCGCTCGGTGGCGTGCACCGCCACCCGGCCCGCTTTGAGCTTGCTCATCGAACCCTCGCCGGTGGCGAACGGCACCTGATTGCGGCCCATCCACGCCGCCCGCCACACCAGTAGCCGCGCGGCGTCGATCTCGGTCAGCATGTCGGCGAGCATGAACGCGATGGACTGGTTCTCGATGATCGGCCGCCCGAATACCACCCGGCCTTTCGCGTACTCCAGCGCGTACTCGTAGGCCGCGCGGGCGATGCCGATGGCCTGGCTGGCGACGACGGGCCGGGTCAGCTCGAACGTCGCCATCGCCGCCTGGCCGCCGCCCCCAAGGCCCTCACGGGCACGGGCAAGCCTGGCGTCGAGCTTCTCCTTGCCGCCCAGCAGGTTCACACCGGGAACGCGGACGTGGTCGAAGAAGATGTCGGCGGTGTTCGACGCCCGCAGACCGTGCTTCTTGAGTTTCTTGGCCGCGCCCAACCCTTTCGTGCCGGCCGGGATGACGAACGCCGCCTGCCCGCGCGAGCCGAGGTCGGAGTCCACCACGGCCTGCACCACGTACAGGCTGGCGATGCCGCCGTTGGTGGCCCAGGCCTTCTGCCCGTTGACCACCCACTCGTCGCTGACCTCGTCGTACACCGCGCGGGTGCGCATCGCCGCGACGTCCGAACCGGCCTCGGGCTCCGACGAGCAGAACGCGGCCGCTGTGACCTCGGTCGCGTCGCCGTAGCACTGGGGAATCCACTCGACCATCTGCTCCGGGGTTCCGGCGGAGAAGATTCCGGCGACCGCCAGCGACGTGCCGAAGATGGCCATGCCGATTCCGCCGTCCCCCCAGAACATCTCCTCGTTGACGATGGGCAGGCTCAGCCCCGTCTCGTCGGCCTGCAGGTTGGCCATGGTCTCGAAGCCGTAGAGGCCGATCTTGGTGGCCTCCTGCAGGATCGGCCAGGGGGTCTCCTCCCGTTCGTCCCATTCGTGGGCGGCCGGGCGGATGACGTCGGCCGCGAAGCCGTGCGCCCACTCACGGAGTGCGACGTGCTCCGCGGACAGCTCGAGGGAGAACATGCGGTGCGTCCCTTCCAGCGATGGTGGACGGGTTGATCAGGATCGGGCTGATCATGACCGGCTGATCAGGATCGGGGGATGTCGAAAAGGTTGCTCAGCCCCGCAGCGAAACCGACGTCGCCGCCGAGCCTGAGCTTGCGGGTCATGAACATCATCGTCGCGTTGGCGTTGCCCGAGGTCAGCTTGAGGAACTCGGGAAAGCTCAGCGTGAGCGTGGCCCGCGGTTCGCGCTCGGTGCCCTCGCCGGGCAGTGCGCGCGTCCCCTGGTTGGCCACGGTGCAGCCCGCGCGGGAGAGTTCCGTCGCGAAGGTCGACCGCCTGGCGCCGGTGATCTCCCAGCGCACCAGCGAGGTGCGGCTCGCGCTGAGCCTGTCGCCACGGAACGCCTCGCCCATCCGGGCGAAGATGATCTCCAGCACCCGATCGCGCAGCGGGCTCGCGTCGAGCGCCGTGAGCTGCTCAGCCGAGGTGCGCTTGACCAGGGTCGCGAACGTCGCCGGGTCGGCACCGCGCAGCGCCCCGCCCTCGCTCGTCGCGGTGCTCATTGCCGCGAGGTAGTCGACCACCGACAGGTTCCGGGGGTCGAGCTCGGTCAGATCGGCCACGATTCCTCCGGAAGTCGGCTGTGTCCGGTGTACTTACTGACGAGTAAGTTACGCGGCGGTAGGGTGCGGGGCAAGCGGCGGGCCGGTGAGGTGGAGGTGGGCTGTGGCGCGTGGCACCCGACGGCTGCCCCGGGCCGTCCGCGCGCAGCAGATGCTCGACGCTGCGGTGGAAGTGTTCTCCCGCAACGGCTTCCACGATTCATCGATGGACGAGATCGCCGAGGCCGCGGCCATATCCAAGCCGATGCTGTACCTGTACCACGGCTCGAAGGACGAGCTGTTCCAGGCGTGCATAATGCGCGAGACCCAGCGCTTCGTCCAAGCGGTGACCGAAGGAGCCGATCCGGACCTGTCGCCGCGTGAACAGCTCGCGCGCGGGCTGCTCGCGTTCTTCACCTTCGTCGCCGAGCACCGCGACAGCTGGCTGGTGCTCTACCGGCAGGCGCGCGGGCAGCAGCCGTTCGCCGCGCAGGTGGTGACCGGGCGGGTGCAGGTGGCGCAGGTGGTGTCCGCTCTCCTGCAGCGTTCCAACCCGCACGAGCTGCCGGCCGATCACTTCGACGCCGTGGCCTTCGCCCTGGTGGGTGCCGGTGAGGCGCTGGCCGACCGGATGCTCGACCAACCCGAGGTCGACCCGCAGGCCACCGCGGCGCTGCTGGTCGAGCTCGCCTGGCACGGGCTCGCCGGAGCTCGGGACAGGGCTGCGCGGCGGCGGTAGCAGTGTGCTACGCCCACCCGCCGACCGGCCTGGCCGGCCCGGCGCTGTGCGCCTCACCGGGTCCACCGGCATCGGTGCTGCGCGTCGAGTTCCCCACTCAACTCGTGGTGCCCGGAGCGGGGCTGACGTTGCCCGACAGGTGCGGGGTGCCCCGGCGGGCGTCGCGGAGCTCCAGGGCCCACCCGCCGCCGACGTGCTCGGCCGTGAAGGCCACCGTGCCCGGCAGCAGCACCGGACGGCGGAAGCTCACCTGCTGCACGTACGCCGCCGGCAGTCGTCCCTGCAGCGCGGCCAGGCAGCGTGCCGCCGTCCACATGCCGTGCGCGATCGCCCGCGGGAAGCCGAACGCCCGGGCCGTCAGCGGGTGCAGGTGGATCGGGTTGCGGTCACCGGACACCGCCGCGTAGCGCCGCCCGAGGCCGCCGTCGAGGTGCCACAGCGCGCCGGGCTCGACCGTCCCCCGCTCCGTACCTGACCGGGCGCCCCCGGTGCCCGCGCCCCCGGTGCTCGAGCCCCCGGTGCTCGAGCCGCCGCTGCGGTGCAGGTACGTCGACGTCGACGCCCAGACCCGCTCACCGGCCACGTCCATCTCGGTCACCAGCTCGACCTGGTGGCCGCGCTCGTGCGGGCGCAGGTTTGCCGCGCGCACGGTCACGGTCAGCGGTTCGTCGGCGCGGACGTCGCGCGTCACCTCGATGCGGTTGGCCACGTGCACCAGCCCCAGCAGGGGGAAAGGGAAAGTGCGTGAGCTCATCAGCCGCAGCTGCAGCGGGAAGCTCAGCACGTGTGGGTAGGTGCCGGGCAGTGCGTCGGTCACTCCGAAGCCGCACACCCGGGAGTACTCGGCCAGGTGCCCGCGGTCGACGATCACACCGGGCAGTACCAGCTGACGATCGGGCAGCGTCTGGGGGCGGCGGGAGAGCGGCAGCGCGCCGAGCCCCGCGCGCAGGTAGGGCCGGGCCAGGCCGGGGATGCGGGACAGGTGCTCGGTGCTCATCACGCCCCCAACAGGCTCTGGCCGCACACGCGCACCACCTGGCCGGTGATCGCGGACGACCCCGGGCTCGCCAACCAGGCCACCGTCTCGGCCACGTCGACGGGCAGCCCACCCTGGTTCAGTGAGTTCAGCCGCCGCCCGGCCTCCCGGGTCACCAGCGGGATGGCGGCGGTCATCGCGGTCTCGATGAAGCCCGGCGCCACGGCGTTGATGGTGATGCCGCGTTCACCCATCGTCGGTGCCAGCGCCTGCACCAGCCCAATCACCCCGGCCTTGCTCGTGGCGTAGTTCGTCTGCCCGGCGTTGCCGGCTATGCCCGCCAGGGACGACACCCCCACCACGCGCCCACCGTCGGTGAGCGCGCCGCGCTCGAGCAACTCAGCGGTGATCCGTTGCGGAGCAAGCAGGTTCACCGCCATCACCGAGGTCCAGCGGTCGGCGTCCATGTTCGCGAGCTTCTTGTCCCTGGTGATGCCGGCGTTGTGCACGATGACGTCGGCCCCGCCGTACCGGGTGAGCAGGTGCTCGGCCAGGGTCACTCCGGCGTCCGGCGTGGTGACGTCGAGCGCCAGCGACGTGCCACCGACGGCGTTGGCCGTAGCGCTGAGCGCTTCACCCGCAGCGGGCACGTCGGCGCACACCACGTGCGCGCCGTCGCGGGCCAGCACCTCGGCGATGGCGGCCCCGATGCCGCGCGCGGCCCCGGTGACCACCGCGGTCTGCCCGGCCAGCGGGTGCTCCCAGTCGAGCACTGCGGCGGTGGACCCTGGGCTGCTCGTCGGTTCCACCCGCACCACCTGGCCGGAGACGTACGCCGAGCGCCCGGACAGCAGGAACCGCAGGGTCGACTCCAGCTCCTCGGGGCCCGCGCCGGGTGCGGCGTAGACCAGCTGGGAGGTGCTCCCGCCCCGGGTCTCCTTGCCCACCGATCGGGTGAAGCCCTCAAGTGCGCGTTGCGCCACCGCCGCGCCGACCGACGCCGTCTGCTCGGGGATCGTGCCCACCACCACGACCCGGCCGCTGGACGCCAGCCGGCGGATGACCGGGTGGAAGAAGCTGTGCAACTGCTCCAAGCCTTCGACGTCGGTGATGCCGGTGGCGTCGAAAACCAGCGCACCGAAGCGGTCGTCGTCCGCGCCGGCCAACCCGTGCGCCGAGAGTAGGTCGCGCAGGCCCGCGACGAGCCGACCGGTGCCGCCGACGAGGACCGATCCGTTCAACGCGGCCGCACCCGGGGTGCGGCGCCGGAGTGGTTGCGGGCGCGGCAGTCCGAGGCGGGACGCGACGGCGGCACCGGGGCCGGACGCGACGAGCCGGGAGTAGCGGTCGGTGGTCTGGGCCATGGCTGGTCACCTCGGTGTGTGGGGGTAGGTCGACAATGAACTTACTCACGGGTAAGAATACTCATCAGTAACCCCGCGCGTCGAGAACCTGTGCGTCGAAAACCCGTGCGTCGAGCTGTCCGTCGAGCCCGGCCGGACCAATTCTGGAGGTCGTCATGGCACCCGCGTCGCCCACCGCCCGCCCCGTCGCCGTGCTGGGTGGCAATCGAATCCCGTTCGCGCGGTCCAACAGCGCCTACGCGCACGTGAGCAACCAAGACATGTTCACCGCGGCCCTCGACGGGCTGGTCAGCCGGTTCGGGCTGCAGGGTGAGCGCCTCGGTGAGGTGGTGGGCGGCGCGGTTCTCAAGCACAGCCGTGACTTCAACTTGACCCGTGAGTGCGTGCTGGGCAGCGCGCTCGCGGCCAGCACCCCGGCCTACGACGTCCAACAGGCGTGCGGCACCGGATTGCAGACGGCCATTGCCGTGGGCAACAAGATCGCTCTCGGGCAGCTGGAGGTCGGCGTGGCCGGTGGGGTGGACACCACCAGCGACGCGCCGATCGCGGTGAACGAGGATCTGCGCCGCGTCCTGCTCGAGCTCAACCGGGTGCGCAGCACCGCGGGTCGGGTAAAGCTGCTGGGCTCGCTGCGGCCGGGGCAGGTGGTGCCGGAGCTGCCCCGCAACGGTGAACCCCGCACGGGGCGGTCGATGGGGGAGCACGCGGCACGCACCGCGCTGGACTGGGCCATCAGCCGTGAAGCGCAGGACGAGCTGGCCGTAGCGAGCCACCACAACTTGGGTGCGGCCTACGACCGCGGCTTCTTCGACGACCTCCTCAACCCGTTCCAGGGTCTGACCCGCGACGAGAACCTCCGGCCGAGCACGACCGTGGAGAAGTTGTCCGCGCTGAAGCCAGTGTTCGGTACGGGCCCTGGGTTCACGAGCGGCGCGGCGACGATGACCGCGGGCAACTCGACGCCGCTATCCGACGGCGCGTCCACGGTGTTGCTGGCGTCCGAGGCGTGGGCCCAGGCGCATTCGTTGCCCGTGCAGGCGTATCTCACCCACTCCGAGACCGCCGCGGTGGACTTCGTGCATGGCGGTGACGGCCTACTCACCGCACCAGTGTTCGCCGTGCCTCGGATGCTAGCCCGCGCCGGGCTGACCCTCGACGACTTCGACGTCGTCGAGATCCACGAAGCGTTCGCGTCGCAGGTGCTCGCCACGTTGGCGGCGTGGGAGGACGAGACGTTCTGCCGTGAGCGGCTCGGGCTGGACGGGCCCCTCGGCCGCATCGACCGCGCCAAGCTGAACGTGAACGGCTCGTCGCTGGCCGCCGGGCATCCGTTTGCTGCGACCGGCGGGCGGATCGTCGCGAGCCTGGCCAAGATCCTGGTGGAGCGGGGCTTGAGGCGTGGCCTGATCAGCATCTGCGCCGCTGGTGGCCAGGGCGTGACGGCGATTCTCGAACGCTGAGGGATGCCGGTGCGGGACAACGGGCACCGGTGGGCTGGCTGACCGTGGCTGTGGTTGTATCCGCATCTCTGCCGCTGACGCTAGACGGACGCAGACACAGCGGTGGTCGCGTCGCTTTTCTCTGCACGCATGGGTGCATCGCCGCAGCCGGATCACCGCAGCCGCGCACCCCGCTCCCCGCACCCCGCACCCCGCACCCCGCACCGACCGCGAGCATCGGGGTGTCTGCGCGCCTATCGCGCCTACGCTAGAGAGCCAGATACCGTCTGATCGTGGACCCGGTGCGCAATCCCTTCGCCCCCGGCGCCGGCCAGCGCCCACCCGAGCTGGCCGGTCGGGACCGCGAACTCGACGCCTTTGACGTACTGCTCGAACGGGTGTCACGCGGGCGCCCCGAGCGCAGCCTCGTGCTCACCGGGCTGCGGGGCGTCGGCAAGACGGTGCTGCTCGGCGAGCTGCGCTCGCGGGCGCTGCAGCGCGGCTGGGCCACCGGCAAGGTCGAGGCCCGCGCCGGCGCCGACCTGCGACGTCCGCTGAGCGCCGCCCTGCACCGGGCGGTCCGTGACCTGGCCGTGCGGCACCGCGCCCCCGAGCGGGTGGACGACGCGCTGGGGGTGCTCAAGGCGTTCGCGCTCAAGGCCAACCCCGAAGGCACCGGCATGCGTGAGCGCTGGCAGCCCGGCATCGACGTACCGGCCACGCGCGGGCGGGCCGACTCCGGCGACATCGAGATCGACCTCGTCGAGCTGTTCACCTGCGTCGCGGAGCTGGCAGCCGACGTGGGCACCGGGTTGGTACTGCTCCTCGACGAGATGCAGGACCTGGGCCCGGCCGACGTCTCCGCCCTGTGTGCCTCGTGCCACGAACTCAGCCAGTCGGGTTCACCGCTGGTGGTGGTGGGTGCAGGCCTGCCGCACGTGCCGAGCGTGCTGGCCGCCAGCAAGTCCTACTCCGAGCGGCTGTTCCGCTACCTGCGCATCGATCGGCTGGATCCGGCGGCGGCCGACCGGGCGGTGCGGACGCCCATCCGCCGCGAAGGGGCCGACATCGACGACGACGCGCTGGCTGCGTTGCACTCGGTCTCCGGTGGCTACCCCTACTTCGTGCAGGCCTACGGCAAGGCGGCGTGGGACGCCGCACCGGGGGAGCGCATCACCGCCGCCGACGTGGCCATCGCCGCGCCCGAGGCGGAGGCGGAGTTGGCGGTCGGCTTCTTCGGCTCACGGCTGGAGCGGGCCACCCCGGCGGAGCGCGAGTACCTCTACGCCATGGCCGAGCTGGGTGACGCCGCGACCGGAGAGGCTCCCGACGCCGTGGCGACCGCGCGTATCGCCGAGCACCTGGCGCGCAAGGCGTCGTCGTTGAGCCCCGCGCGGGACAGCCTGCTCAAGAAGGGCTTGGTGTACGCGACCGAACGCGGGTACGTCGCCTTCACCGTGCCCCACTTCGGCCGCTTCCTCGTCAACACCCATCAGGCGCCGGACGATCGTCGGTGAGTGCGGCACATCACCGGTAGATCAACGGCAATAAGTGGTACGAGCGTGCACAATGGAGGGCGTCAGCTGCCAGCACCGACAGATCAGCTACCAGCAGCGACAGATCAGCTACCAGTACCGACAGAGGAGTTCTGAGCACCATGAAGGTCACGTCCCGCATCAAGGCCCGCCGCACCGCCTCCCGCGCCCGTCGCGACTTCCAGCGCGCGGTCAACGGGGCGCCGACTCCGGCGATGCGTGACGAGTTGCTCGCCATGGCGCAGATGCAGGGTCAGGCGCACCTGCGCTGACCCGCCGCGGCGCCCCGCTACCGGAGGCGGTGATCATGGGTGGTAACACCTCACCGTGGCCGGTCGATACACCAGGTGATCCCCGCCGCTGCCCGACCCCCGACCTGGCAGCGGCGGGGGTCTTCCAGGTCCGTAACACCCGGGGTGATGAACCGCACCTGACCCAGCACATATCGTGGGCCGCATTGTGCGCAGCTCAAGTGCCTGCGTTGACGGGGGACGTGGAGGTTCTGCAGACGTGGACGAGCGCCAGCGGCTGGACGAGGTACCCACCGATCGGCCGCCGGAGGAGCCGTTCCTGCTGGCGGCGTTGGATGAGGCCCCGCCGCCGCCGCCCCGCCGCCGGATGCCTCGCCTCCTGCTCGTGGGCCTCGGGCTGCTCGTGCTGCTGGGAGCGGCGGTCTACGGCGGTGACCTGCTGGTCTCCCGCGGCCAGGTGCCCCGCGGCACCGTGGTCACCGGGGTACCCGGGGCGGCCGCGGTGCCGGTGGGCGGCATGAAGTTGGCTGCGGCCGAGGCGGCGCTGCGGACGGGGTTCGCGGCGCGTACCGGAGCGCCCGTGCGGGTGAGTGCGGGTGACGTGCGCACCCAACTCGACCCGGTGTCCGCCGGGCTCGGCATCGACTGGCCGGCGACGCTGGCGCAGGCGGGTGCTCAGCCACTGAACCCGTGGACCCGGATCACGTCCTTCTCCGCCCGCCACGAGATCCCGGTGATCACCGCCACCGACTCCGCGCGCCTCGCGGCCGCAGTGGAGGGGCTGCGGGCGCAGACAGACCGGCCCGCGGTCGAGGGTGCGCTGACCTTCGACGGCGCCACCCCCGTGCCGGTGCAGCCGGTGGCGGGCCAGGGGCTGGACCCCAGGACTGCGGTGGACGCCCTGGCCAGTGGTTGGCTGAGCGGCACCGTAGTGGCGCTGTCGGTGCAGCCGAAGCCGGTGACGGTGACGGCGGGTGGCCTGGCCACGGCCGTGTCCACCGTGGCCGTACCGGCCGTGTCCGGACCCTTCACGGTGACCGGGAAGAACGGCACCAGCGCGGTGCTGAGGCCGAAGGACATCGCCGCTGAGTTGACCTTCGCCCCGGACGGCGCGGGCGGGCTCACCCCCACCTTCGACGCCGCCGCTGCCACGGCTGCGCTGACCCCCCAGCTGGCCGGTACCGAGACCAAGGCCGTGGACGCCGCCGTGCGCCTGTCCGGGGGCAGGCCGCAGGTGGTGCCCGCCGTCACCGGAGCGACCGTGGACTGGCCGGCAACGCTGAAGAACCCGCTGGCCATGGTGACCAGCGGCACGCGGTCGGTTCCCGCGGTGTACAAACCGAAGCCCGCGAATTTCACCACCGAGCAGGCGACGGCGCTGGGCATCACCGACGTCATCGGTGAGTTCACCACCGGGGGTTTCGCCGACGCCTCGGGCGTGAACATCCGCCGGGTCGCCGAGCAGGTGCAGGGTGCGGTGGTCAAACCGGGAGATACGTTCTCGCTCAACGGCTACACCGGCCCGCGCGGCACCGCTCAGGGCTACGTCGACGCGGGCATCATCCTGAATGGACGACCCTCCACCGCGGTGGGTGGCGGGATCAGCCAGTTCGCCACCACGTTGTACAACGCGTCGTACTTCGCCGGCATGGCCGACGTGTCCCACCAGGAGCACAGTTACTACATCTCCCGTTATCCGCCTGCCCGTGAGGCCACGGTGTTCGAAGGGGTCATCGACCTGGAGTTCAAGGTGCCCACGTCCACCGGAATCCTTATCGAGACCATCGGCGCCCAGTCGGACATCACGGTGCGCATCTGGGGGACCAAGACGGTCAACGTGCAGTCCGTCACCGGTGGCCGGGATCGCTACACCGAGCCCAACACGCTCAGGCTGCCGGCCGGCCCGAACTGTGTTCCCGCCACCGGCGGCCAGGGGTTCACCACCAGCGACACCCGGGTGATCACCGACGCCAAGACCGGCCAGGAGATCTCCCGCAAGACCCGGACTGTGCGTTACGACTCGCACCCGACCGTGGTGTGCGAAGGGCCGTCGGCTGCAACGCCCCCCTCGGCTGCGCCTATCCCCCCGCCGACCTCCGCCGCCCCTGCCCCGCCGCCGTCAACTCCCCCGGCCGCAGCCCCGCCCGGCTGAGCGCGGACCTAGAACGCGGCTTCGTCGAGCTCCATGATCGCGGTGTCGGTGGCCTCGGTGACGGCGCGGCGGGCGGTGAGTTCGGGCAGCACGGTCTTGGCAAAGAACGACGCCACCGCCACCTTGCCCGCGTAGAACGGCGTGTCTTTCGCGCTGGGGGTCGCGGCGCTGGGGGTCGTCGCGCTGACCTCGCCGCTGAGGGTGGCCAGGGCCACGGTCGCCTGGCGCAGCAACAGCCACCCGATGAGCAGGTCGCCCACGCTGAGCAGGGTGCGGACGCTGGCCAGGCCCACCTTGTACAGGCTGGCGGTGTCCTCCCGCGCCGCCATGAGGTCCGCGGTCATCGCGGCGAGCATCGCCTGCACGTCGGTCAGCGCCGTGGCCAACAGCTCACGCTCGACCTTGAGCCGGCCGTTGCCACCTTCGGCGTCGAGAAATGCCTGGATCTCGCCGTTCACGTAGGCCAGCGCCTGACCCTTGTCGCGAATGATCTTGCGGAAGAAGAAGTCCTGCGCCTGGATCGCCGTGGTGCCCTCGTACAGGGTGTCGATCTTGGCGTCGCGGATGTACTGCTCGATGGGGTAGTCCTGCAGGTAACCCGAGCCGCCCAAGGTCTGCAGGCTCTGCGCGAGCTGCTCGTAGGCCCGCTCCGAGCCCACCCCCTTGACGATCGGCAGCAGCAGGTCGTTGACCCGCTCGGCCAGGTTCACGTCGGCGCCCGTGGCCTCGCCGGCGGCAATCTCGTCCTGGATGGTCGCGGTGTATAGGTACACCACGCGCAGGCCCTCGGCGTAGGCCTTCTGCATCATCAGGCTGCGGCGCACGTCCGGGTGGTGGGTGATGGTGACCCGCGGGGCGGCCTTGTCGGTCATCTGGGTGAGATCCGCACCCTGCACGCGCTGCTTGGCGTAGTCCAGCGCGGTGAGGTAGCCAGTGGACAGGGTGCCGATTGCCTTGGTGCCCACCATCATCCGGGCATGTTCGATCACCTTGAACATCTGTGCGATGCCGTCGTGCACGTCGCCGACCAGCCAGCCCTTGGCGGGGACGTCGGTCGCGCCGAAGGTGAGCTCACAGGTGGCAGACACCTTCAGGCCCATCTTGTGTTCGACGCCGGTGACGTAGACGCCGTTGCGTTCCCCCAGCTCACCGGTCTCGGGGTCGAAGTGGAACTTGGGCACGAAGAACAGGCTCAGGCCCTTGGTGCCGGGCTGCGCACCCTCGGGCCGGGCCAGCACCAGGTGGAAGATGTTCTCGGCCAGGTCGGAGTCGCCGGAGGTGATGAAGCGCTTGACGCCGTCGATGTGCCACGAGCCGTCGTCCTGGCGCACGGCCTTGGTGCGGCCGGCGCCCACGTCGGAGCCGGCGTCGGGCTCGGTGAGCACCATGGTGGCTCCCCAGCCGCGCTCCACGCAGGTCTGCGCCCAGCCCTTCTGCTCGTCGGTGCCGCAGTCGTACAGCACCTGCGCGAAGCTCGGGCCGGCCATGTACATGAAGGCGGCGGGGTTGGAGCCGAGCAGCATCTCGTTGCGCCCAGACCAGGGCGCGGGGGGCGGCCACCCCGCCGATGCCCGCACGCAGTCCCATCCGGTACCACTCGCCGTCCCACAGCGCCCGGAAGCTCCGCTTGAACGATTCGGGCAGCGTCACCGCGTGTGTGGTGGGGTCGAACACGGCGGGGTTGCGGTCGGCCTCGGCGAACGACTCGGCCAGCGGACCCTCGGCGAGGCGCTTCACCTCGGCGAGCATGCTGCGCGCGGTGATTTCGTCGAAGTCGGTGAACTCGCCGGTGCCCAGCCGTTGGCCGAGCCCGAGCACCTCGAAGAGGGTGAACTCGATGTCGCGGAGGTTGCTCTTGTAGTGGCCCATCGTCTCGCTCATCTCGGGTCGTGGCGTGCGCAGCTAAGGTTCGCTACCAGCCGGTAACTTAGATGATATTACCGGCTGGTAGGTCCGGCAAGTACCGGTGCTCAGCTGGCTCGGTGCTCAGCTGGCTCGGTGCTCAACTGGCTCGGTGCTCAACTGGCTCGGCGCGCCACCACCACGCAGTCGATGGCCTGCCGGAGTGCACCCTCGACTTCGCGGCGGGGCTGCTCGGCGACCAGGACCGTCATGTCCCAGGCTAGCTCGGCCACCACGTCGTCCGGGGTGAACAGCAGCGCCGGGTCCTGCGGACCACCCGTGCCGTCCGTGAGGTTGGTGGAGTCGTGGGCCGCGAGGATCAGCGTGCCGCCAGGGGCGAGGGCGGCGCCCACAGCGGTCAACACGGCGCGGCGTTGCGTGGGTGGCAGGTGCAGGTAAACGTGCAGCACCAGGTCGTAGGGGCCGCCGAGTTCGTCCGTGGCCGCGTCCGCCTGGCGCCACGTGAGCCGGGAGACGACGGCCCTGGGAGAGCGGGGGGCCACCTCGGCGGCCTTGGCCAAAGCGACACCGGAGTAGTCGCTGCCGGTGACCTCCCAGCCCCGGGTGGCCAGCCACAGCGCGTTGCGGCCCTCCCCGCAGGCGAGGTCAAGGGCGCGACCAGGCCGGTCTGCCGGCAGCGCCAGCGCAGCGGCGTACTCGACCACGTAGCGGTTGGGCGGGGCACCCCACACCAGGTCGCTCGCGGCGTAGCGGGTATCCCAGTCTGCGGCGTCCATGGCGACGACCGTACTGCGGCGACGTGTCCCCTACCCCGGTGTGAGAGGCCGTCAGTACGCTCAGCGGCGGTCACGCCACGGTGACCGTCCGCGCGCGGGCCAGCAGCCAGTCCGTCCGGGCTCGCCGTAGCCCACCTCGCTCAACGTTTCCGGGGCGCATGACTCCGGTATCCGGGAGAACTCGTGCTCAGCACCCTGCCGCTACCCGCGGTCCGCACCGTGGCGACCGTGCTGCCCGCCGACGCCGCCGGGCCCGCGCCGGGCCCTCCCCCGCTGCTCATCGTCGGCCACGGCACGCGCTGCGTCCGCGGGGAGGAGCAGTTCCGCTCGTTCGTGCAGCGCGTCACCGCGCGCCTGGCCCCGCGGGGCGTGGACGTCGCGGGCGGGCTGATCGAGTTGGCGCCGCCCCCGGTCACCGCCGCCGCCGCACACCTCGTCGCCCGGGGACATCGCCACGTCATCGCCGTCCCGCTCATGCTCGTCGCCGCCGGGCATGCCAAGGGTGACATCCCCGCCGCACTGGCCCGCGAGGTGGCGCGTTACCCGGGCCTGGGCTACCGCTACGGCGCCGTGCTCGGGCCCGACCCCCTGGTGCTCCGGGCGCTCACCGAGCGATTGGACGAGGTGCTCGCCCGCAACGAGCGCGACGCCACGCACGTGGTCCTCGTCGGCCGCGGCTCCACCGACCCGGACGCGAACTCCGAGGTCGCCCGAGCCGCCCGGTTGTTCCTGGAGGCCGCCGCCGGCGACGCGGGCCCGCTCGCCGGGGTGGAGCCCAGCTTCGTCAGCCTGGCGGAGCCCGGGGTGCCCGCCGCGTTGGAGCGCTGCCATCGGCTCGGCGCCACCCGCGTCGTCGTGCTGCCGCTGTTCATGTTCGCAGGCGTGCTCCCGAACCGGATCGTGGAACAGGCCCGCCGCTGGGCCGCCGGGCATCCCGCGGTGCAGGTGCGCACCGCGGGGGTGATCGGCGACTGCGACCTGTTGGCCGACGTCGTGGTGCGGCGCTATACCGCGGCGGCGGCCGGTGAGGTGCGGGCGCACTGTGACACCTGTGTGTACCGCGTCGCCATGCCCGGCTTCGAGCACCGGGTGGGCCAGCCGCAGACCCCGCATGACCACCCCGACGACCCGGTGAGCGGGCCTGGACGTGGGCACGGGCACGGGCATGGGCACCGGCGAGACGTTTGACGCTGACCCGCCCAGGACTCGGCGGCCACTACCCTCACCACGTGCGCACCCATCGCTACGAGCTGACCCTGGCCTGGCGGGGCAACCGCGGCACCGGCACCTCCGCATCCCGCGCCTACGACCGCACCCACGAGGTGAGCGCGCCGGGCAAACCGCCCATTCCCGGCTCGTCCGACCCGGCCTTCCGCGGCGAGCCCGACCGGTGGAACCCCGAGGAGCTGCTCGTGGCCGCGCTGGCCCAGTGCCACCTGCTGTGGTTCCTCGACCTGTCCACCCGGGCCGGCGTGGTGGTCACCGACTACTCCGACGCACCGTTGGGCACCATGACCGAGGACGACGCCGGTGCCGGGCAGTTCACGGAGGTGCGGTTGCGGCCGCAGGTCTGCGTGGCGCAGGAGGCGATGGTCGACCGCGCCCAGGCCCTGCACGCCGACGTCGGGCGGTACTGCTTTATCGCCCGCTCGGTGGCCTTCCCCGTGCGACTCGAGCCGACCACCCGCGCGTCGCCGGCATGAGTGGTCCTCGGTTCACCGGCTTCGGCCCTGGACTCGTCGAGTTCTACGCCGGACTCGAGGCCGACAACAGCCGCGAGTACTGGTTGGCGCACAAGGACACTTACGACAGCGACGTGCGCACTCCGCTGGAGCTGCTCGCGGGGGAGCTGACGGCGGAGTTCGGCGAGCCGAAGGTGTTCCGGCCCCATCGCGACCTGCGTTTCAGCAGGGACAAGCGGCCCTACAAGGCGCAGGCCAGCCTGGTGGTGGACGACGGGGTGGGTGCCGCAGCCGCGCTGTACGCCCAGGTGTCGGCCACGGGGTTGCGGGTGGCCGGCGGGTGGTGGCAGCCCAGTCGGGAGCAGCTCGCGGCCTTCCGGCAGACGGTGGACGACGGGGAGCCCGGTGACGGTCTCGACCGGTTGCTCGCTGACCTGGGTTCCGCTGGGGTGGAGCTCACGCACGGCTCCGTGCTGAAGACGGCGCCGCGCGGCTGGCCGAAGGACCATCCGCGCATCGAGCTGCTGCGGCTCACCGGGCTGACCGTCGGCGCCGCACACCCGCCGGGGCGGTGGCTGCACACCCGTGAGTGCCTGGACCGGCTGGTCGCGCACTGGCGGACCGTGCAGCGGTGGAACGCGTGGCTCGCTGCGCTGCCCGGGCCCGCGGAACAGATCGGACCCGGGCGGCGCTGACTTGGGTGACCGAGCCCCGCTGAAGGAGTGTGCACGATGCAGGTCGAGATTTTTTCGGACGTGGTGTGCCCATGGTGCTACATCGGCAAGCGCCGGTTCGAGCAGGCGCTCGAGCGGTTCCCCCACGCCGGCGAGGTGCAGGGACGTGGCGCAGCTTCGAACTCGACTCGGCCGCACCGCGTGGAACGGGGGGTCCGACTCTTCCGGCGTTGGCCCGCAAGTACGGCATGACCCAGGCCCACGCCGCCGAGATGCAGGCGCACATGACGGAGGTGGCCGCCGAGGTCGGTCTGGAGTTCCACCTCGACCTCACCCGCAAGGGCAACACCGTCGACGCCCACCGACTGCTGCACCTGGCCGCCGAACACGGGGTGCAGGGTCAGGTCAAGGAACGCCTCCTCAAGGCCTACTTCACCGAGGGTCGACCGGTGTTCACCCACGCCGACCTGGCGCGGCTCGGTGCCGAGGCCGGGCTGGACGCCGACGTGGCCGCCCGCGCGCTGGCCGACGGCTCCTACGCGACCGAGGTTGCGGCCGATCTGGACCTCGCCCGCAGCTTCGGCATCAGCGGAGTGCCGTTCTTTGTCGTCGACCGCGCCTACGGGGTGTCCGGGGCCCAACCCGCGCAGGCGCTGCTGCAGGTACTGGAGCAGGCCTGGGCTGCCAGCCACCCGCTCACCATGGTCAGCACCGGATCTGGCGGCACCTGCGACGACGGTTCCTGCGTGGTCTGACCCGGGGCCGGGCGCTCAGCGCGCCGGGACGGGGGTCGGTTCGACGTCCGGTTCCCGGCCCGGCACCGTCGCGTCGTCGCGCTCGCGGGGCGCCAGCGGCGACGGCTGCACCCGTAGTACCCGCGCGAGCCAGTCGGGCAACCACCAGTTCCAGCGTCCGAACAGGCTGACCAGCGCGGGCACCAGCAGCGCCCGCACGATCGTCGCGTCGATGAGGATGCCCACCCCCAGCGCGGTACCGAGGACCTTGATGTCGGTCCCGGGGGCGGAGGCCAGGGCCGCGAAGGCGAAGAACAGGATCAGCGCGGCCGAGGTGACCAGGCGTCCCGTCCGGCCCAGCCCGCTGACCACGGCCGCCGTGGTCGACCCGGTGGCGTCGTACTCCTCACGCATGCGGGCCAGGATGAACACCTCGTAGTCCATGGACAGCCCGAACAGGAACGCGAAGATGATCACGGGTAGCCAGAAGGTGATGGCCCCGGTGGGCGCCACGCCGAACAGCGTCTGCGCGCCGTGGCCCTGTTGCCAGAAGAACACCACCGAGCCGAACACCGCGGCCAGCGACACCAGGTTCAGCAGCACCGCCTTCAGGGGCAGCAGCACCGAGCGGAACGTGCGCACCAACAGGACGAAGGTGATGGCGGCGATGATGAGCAGCACATAGGGGAAGTTGTCGTACACGGCGCTGGAGTAGTCCTGCACGGCTGCGCCTGCTCCGGCCACCCCGACCTGTCCGCCGGTCGCGTCCTGCACTGCGGCGCGCACCGCGTCGACAACGGCGGTGCCGTCGCTGTCCACGGTCTCGGTGCGCGGCAACACGTCCACCAGCGCGGTGTCACCGCGGACGCCCCCGATAGCTGCGGTGTACACGCCGTCCACCCCACGTGCGGCGGCCACGGCGGCGTCGGCTGACCCGGCGGGCACCACCACCTCGATGGGGGTGAGCACCCCGGACCCCACGCCGTTCTGCCGCAGCGCGGTGACGGTGTCGTACGCGGGCCCGTTGCTGGCCAGGGAGTCGACCCCGGACTGGCCGATGCGCAGGGCGAGTACGGGCGCGATGAGCAACCCCAATGCGATCAAGGCGGCCCCGGAGGCCAGCCACCGCCGCCGCACGATCGCCCTCGCCCACGCCGACCAACCGCGGGACGCGGTGGCCTCGTGACGGATCCGCGGCCAGTCGACCCGCGGCCCGATGCCGGCGAGCAGCACGGGCAGCAGGGTCAGCACCACGGCCACGCTGACCAGCGGGATGAGCATGCCGCCCAGGCCCATGCTGCGCAGGAACGGCACCGGTACCACCAGCAGGGCCAGCAGGCTGATCGCCACCGTCACCCCGGACGCGACGACGGCGTGCCCGGCGGTGCGCATCGCGATCACGACGGCCGTGTGGTTGTCGTGGCCGTGCGCCCGCTCCTCACGCCAGCGCGACACCAGCAGCAGCGAATAGTCGATGGCCACTCCGAGGCCCACGAGGGAGATGAGGAACTGCACGACGAAGCTGACGTCGGTGAGCGTCGTGAGGGCCAGCACCAGCAGGAAGGTGGTGAGGATGGAGACCACCGCGATCAGCAGGGGTACCAGCGCCAGGAACGAGGCGAAGACGAAGGTGAGGACGGCGAGCGCGCCCACCGCGCCGAACAGTGTCTCCGCCAGCACGCTGGGTCCCGCGCTGTCCCCGCCGGCGGAGAGCAGGTGGTAGGACGTCAGGCCCACCTGCAGCCCGGTGGCCGCGGCGGCCTGCTCGAGTACCGGGGCCACCACCGCCTCGGTGCCGGGGCCGAAACCGGTGGGCGCCGGGCCCTGCACCAGGGCGAACGTGCTGCGCCCGTCGGCGGAGACGAACGCCGCGTCGCCGGTGCTGGCCAGGTCGACCACCCGCAGCTGGGGCAGCCGCGCACGGACGGTGTCGAACACCGCGGCGACGTCGGCGGCCCGTGCCTGCACCGTCTGCCCCGGCGCGACGGTGAGCACCGGGACGAGGGTGTCGTCAGAGCTGGTGCCATAGGTGGCGAGGAGCTGCCGCTCGGTCTGGTAACCGGGCTGCCCGGGCAGGGAGAAGTCGAACGTGAGTCGGTCGCTCAGCCGGGAGGCGGCCGCGCCCCCCGCCACCAGCAGAATCAGCCACGCCAGGACCACCGCTCGGCGGTGGCGCAGCACAAGCTCGGTGAAGCGTTCCACGACGACTCCCAGGGGTTTCTCCGGCGGCGGGCGGTGTCGCTGCTCAGCGTCCTGCCAGCCGGGCTCGGGCGCCATCGGTGAGCACCCCGGTCCTGCGGCGTCGCGTGGTGGGGGTGAACCCCGGAGGAGCGCGTCGCCGAGCGGTGGCTGCTCGGCGGGTGTCCGTGGCGTCGGCGTGGCGGGTCTGACGTTGGTACCAAGTTGCAAAATGTACAGTTTGCCACCGACCAATCAGTTTGCCACCCGGCCAAATAGGGGGTTCCCGTAGCAGCGGAACGAATGTGGTCCCCTTCGGCCTGGCGGGCTTGCTCAGGCGGCCGGTGACCGGAGCGGACGGTGTCCCTGGCGCCGCAGTTCGGTTTCGACGTCGAAGGAGTACGTGCCGTAGAAGTTGATGTGGTCGTGCTGCGCCGGCGTCAGGTGCGCCGTCGCCTCGTCTGTCACCGGGTAGCCGTCAGAACGCAACGCATCGAGCGCGTAGCCGAGATACGTCGTCGTCCAGAGGACGGCGGCGTTGGTGACCAGGGTCAGGCACATGGCCTGCGGTCTCCCTGACATAGGTGGCCCGTGGGAGCGCCCGAAGGCATCCCGAAAGGGCAACGAACCTATGCGCTTCACCTGAGCCGTTCCCGAATGGCAGGCCACCCTGGACGCCCTCCAAGGACTGGACATCGTCGGCGCAGACGGACCGGTCGGGTTCTGGGGCGTGTCACACGGCAGCGCGATCGGCGTGCCGTTCGCGGCCGTCGACGCGAGGATCACAGCCGCCGTCTTCGGCCTCGCGAGCCACGAAACCCTCGCCGAGGCAGCGGCCCAGGTCACCGTCCCGGTCGAATTTCTGTTGCAGTGGGATGACGAGCTGGTCGCGCGGGATTCGGGCCTCGCGCTGTTCGGCGCCTTCGCGTCCGGCGAGAAGACGCTGCACGCCAACCCCGGCCGCCACACGGCCGTACCCGCGTTAGAGTTGGACAGCTCCGCGCGTTTCTTCCTCCGCCACCTCGTCGCAGGAGGGCATCCGCGATAGACGGGTGGGCACCGCTCCCTCTGGGGGCCGCAGTACCTGGGCGGCGGGTTCACCGAGCCGATGGAGCTACGGGCGCCGACGAGCGTCCAGGCGCGCTCGTCGACTGGCGAACTATGATTGGGTCATGTCGGAACTCATGACCGCCGATCGGCGCGCCACGATCGATGAGGTAGCGGCCAAGCGCGTCGAGCTTCGCGAGCTTTCATCCCAGCATCGTTTCGGCTCGGTCCGCGTCGCCGCTGACGGCATGATCATCGTTCACACCGACGATCCGGGGTATCGAGACCTTGCGCGTTTTGCAGGCGAAGCCTCCCGCCTCGTTGGCGCCTACGTCCAGGTGATCACTGACGACGTCGCGGCGGGGTCGGTCCCAGCAGACCCTCTGTGAACCAAGCGGTGGCGGGGGCGGCCTCAGGGCCCCGGGAACGGCCCTGATGCTGGCGTGGCGAACCGAACCCGACTGCCCGGGGTGGGGCCCAGACGGTTCGGGGCCCACCGCTGGGCTGGGGCGCTGTCAGCGCCCGCCGCCGCCGGGTGGACCGCCCGCGACCTCACCCAGCTGCTCACCGACCTCACCGGCGTCGGTCACCACATTCTGCGCGAACCCCACCGCCCCATCGGCTACCTGCTGGCGCTGCTCACCCGCATCGACCTCGCCGAGCGGCCCACCGCCCTCATCGACGCGGCCGCCGCCGCCGACCGCGCACAACGCGCCGAGCGGGCCGCAGCACAACACGCGGCCCGCACCGAGGCTGACCGTGCCCGCCGCACCGCCATAGAGGCCCTCACCGGACCGGGGCGAGCCGCCGCCCACCACGTCACCGCCACCACGGTTGCCCTCGCCGCGCAACACCGACGCGAACAACAACGGGTTCAACGCCTCGCCCCGGCCGAGCAGCAAGTCAATCGCCGCAGGCGGGACTAGTGGTGCTCGGGTGTGGCCAAGATGCGGGCGGCCGCGGGTGGAACAGGCTTGCCCCGTCGAAGCGCGCTGCGCTGCAGCTGCTCGGCCACTCGACGCTCGAAGCGAGCGCGGGCCTCATCGGGCATCGCCCTGATCTGCTCACGCAACTCCTCGTTCGGCCTTCACACACGACGGGTCCTCGATGCCCAGCTGCTCGGCCAAGTAGTCCACGACCGCGGTCGGGACATCGGTCGGGTCGGGCAGGAACGTGCCCAAGAACAGCAACGTCGTGAGCTGCACTGCGAAGCCCAAGCGGGTGTGTGGCAGCCGTTTCGGCTCGATCAACCCGCGGGCCTTGTCATCGAGCAGGAAGAACCTGTCCAACTCCGCCGTCGACGGCGGCCCCGCGTAGCGGCCGTACGTCGCGGCCTGCGCGTCAGTGAGGAACTCAACCGGCATCCGGGGACCCCCAGCCACAACGAGCACCGACCTGTAGTGCCCGGACCGATCCCCGACCAGCGGCGACGCTACCGCGAGATCATCACCGCGCCGCTACCGATGGATCCGGTTCCGTTGTTCCCCACGGGCCCGGGCGAGTGGGGTCTAGTGATCGGACCTTAGTCGCCTCCGCAGGAGGGCAAGGACAATGGCCGTGCGCGACGGTGCTTGCACACGGGGCTCGTCGAGCCCAACGCAGCTGACGGCCGTCCACGCTGACACGCGGTCGACTCGAGGTCGCCGATGGGGGCCTGACTTCGCGTGCCAGGGCGGCGCTTCTTTGCCGAACCTGGATGTCTCCAGGTTCGGCAGGTCATCGTCGTGCCGGCGCTGACCGCTTAAGCGGCTAGGGGCACCTAGCCGCACCTAGCCGCACCTACGTGATAGGGGCTGGGTCGCCTCGCTCCGCTAGCCAGGCCCGCAGCAGTGCCTCTACGAGGTCCGTCTTGGGTAGGTTGTGCTCTTCGAGGTGCCGGGCCATGTGATGGAAGAGCGAGAACGTGATCCCGACGTTGAGCTGTTCCTTGGGTTGGTCCTTGCGGACCTTGCGGGCAGCGACGGCCGCGGTGGTGGGTTCAGAGACGAGCGTCTCCCACCGCAACTTGCCTACCTGCAGGCTTAGGTCGACACCCGATGGTGGCGGCTGTTCGCTTGCTACAGGTACACGGGCAGGGGCGACAGCGGGAGCGGGCTCTGATGGGCGGGTGGGCGGCGGGCCCTCAGCAGGCGCCATTACGAGAGCCGCAGAGCGGGGAGTTCCTCCCCCGGCGCGTGGGTCGATAGAGGCTGCCGAAGCTGTCTGCTCGCCTTCTGACCCCGACGCGACGCCTGGGCGGGCTACGGGTCGCTTGGAGGGCGGACCGGGTACCGAGGCCCGGTCTGGCCTTGTGAGAAGGGCGCCGACCTTTAGCTGTCGGCTCTCCGACGTGGGTTGCTCGGTCATGCGGGCTGCACCGCCAACATCTCCTGCATGCGGCGTAGTACTTCCGCGGTGACGTTTTGGTAGTCCGCTGCGAGGGTTGGCGCAGTGGCGGCGAGCCGTCCCATTGCACTCCCCCGTTCTCGGGCATCTCGGAGCTCCGCGTAGAACGGTTCCTGAGTCTCGGCGTCGCGTTCGTACTCGTGCGCGAGCTGGTGCCGGTTGCGGGCGCCGACCGCTGGGGCCTGAAGGCCCCGGATGGACGCTTCGAGAACGAGGCTTTCGCCGAGGTCGTGGATCTTGCGTAGGGCTTCGGCTCTCACTCGCTTAGCCGAGCTAGTCACGCCGAATAGGACGACTCCCAGCAGTTCGATGTCGGGGTTCACGAGACGGACCCGCTCGAACCGGTCTGACACCTCCTCGAGGCCTTCGATGCTGGCATCGTCGGGCATGAACGGGATGAGCACGAACCTGGATGCAGCCAATGCGAGCAACTGAAGTTCTTCGTTACCGGGCGGGCAGTCGAAGAGGACGAGGTCGTAGTCCTCCGACAGAGGCAGCAGGATCCGCTCGAGGGTCAGCTCTGGAGGGTTGCGTGGATCGGCTCGCGCGTTCATCGCAGCGTGCACCGACCACTGCGCGAGGTTCTTGCCGGCGGGTACGACGTCCAGGCCCGGACGAATGTCACGCAGGATCGGAATGTCTTGGCTGAGGGTAAGGCTGGCCAGCAGGCGATCGGCGTACAGAGCCTTCTCGTACCCGAAGTCGTTGCTCGTGTTCGTCTGCGGGTCGAGATCGACGACGAGCACGCGGTACCCGGATACTGCCGCTACGCCGGCCAGGTTGGTAACCAGGCTTGTCTTACCTGTGCCGCCCTTGCCGTTCACGACCGAGATCGCCTGCGACAGCAACTCGTACCACTCCCCTTTGGCTTGCCTGCTTCCCCGCCCCAGAGTGTGCCGTCAAGGTCCCCTGAGACGACGCAGGACACGCGGTAAGGCAAGGAAGGCTCTCCTAGGGGTAGGTAGGAGAAAACTATGACTAGGTCTGCCTAGGTAGCCCGAGCACGGCCAAGGCCGGGCTTGCTAGGGAAGGCTACTGCCTCGACGACATTGACGACCTGCTGCCCATTTTGTCCACCCCCGTGGGGGATCACCCCGACTCGTCGGGGGCCGGCGACCCGGTGGCCCCACCGGTGCAACGACTGGCACCTCCGGGGAAGCGTTCCACGTCGCCGGGCCCCCCGGTGCCCGCCGCCCCTCGCCGCATCCCACCCCCAGAGGTGTCCCTCGCCCCCGACGTCTACGCCGCCCTGCGCGCCCTGACGCTGCGGGATAGCGCCGCCTCACCCACCACCGCCCGCACCTACGGGCGGGTCGCCCTCGACGCCATCGAAACCCACGCCGGCGCCCTGCATCACCACTGGGACCCGCCGCCACCGACCGCCACCGGGTTGTTCAGCTCCGCAAACACCGCCATCACCAGCCGCCGCCGGCGCCACGCCCAAGCCCCCGCCCGCGTCCCCCTCGCCGGCATCCTCGCCT
>JAABUV010002655.1_pt1 | contig 23836 bp, 39 predicted proteins | sample 5559971 | NCBI WGS metagenome assembly JAABUV01 (sample SAMN10711881, study PRJNA513362) | rock metagenome | isolation source: Antarctica rocks | place: Antarctica: Victoria Land, Knobhead nord | collected 2015-12-19
TGCAGCATGCAACGCAGGGGCTGGCCAGCGCCCAGACGAGCGCCCCGCCGTGGACGTCATGCCCCAGACCGCGCATGCGGGCCAGCGCGGCGGCCCGGCGGGAGACCATGGAGCCTCCGCAGCCGGCGGCCGCCCCGCAGCGGCCGCCGCCCCGCCTGTATCATCCCGCGGTGCTGCTGGCCCGGGCGCGGAAGCGGAAGAAGCCGGCGGCGGGGCGGTCGGCGGCGACAAGGACTACGGCAGCGCGGCAGCTGAGGCCGGGGCTGTGGGACTCGCAGCGCATGCGCGGGGCGCTGCGGACGCGGGCGTCGTGATCGCGCTGGCAGCTCGGAAGCCCGCGCGCGACGGCGCGGACGCCGCTGCAGGCGCGGCCGGCGCGGGCAAGCAGGCTGGCCGCACCGCGGGCGGGCCGCCGCAGCGCGAGGGCGCTGCGGGCGCGGATGTGACCGTCCCGGACTCCGTCGGAGATGACGTGGGGGCGCCGCCCCCGGGCGCGCTGCTGCCGGCGGGCGCGCGCGCCGGCGGGGCGGACGGGCGCGGGTCCGCGGCCGGCGCGCCTGCTTCAATTCGAGAGCAGGCGCGCGGGGCATCGGCTGCGGCCTCGGCTGCGGCCTCGGCTGCGGCCGCCCGCGCGGGTGCTGTGCCTGAGCAGGGGCCAGGGTTAGGGTCGAGCGCGCCGCGCGGGTCGGCGCCGTCCGCCGCCGAGGCGCGCGAGCTGGAGCTGGCGGCCTCGCAGCTGCGGCCGCCGGCCTCACAGCAGCCTGTGGGCCCTGCGCCTGGCGCGGCGCTTGGGCCTGCCACGGGGTGCAGGCAGGGGCCGCTTGCCGGTGATCGCGCGGCGGTGGGGGCCGGCGCGGCGGCCGCGGGCGGGCTGGAGGGGGCGCAGGCGGCGCACACGGCGGCCGCGGCGATGCTCGCTGCACTACCGCGACTGGTCGCTGACGCGGCCTGGGCCTGCCCAGAGGTGCGCCCAGGACGATGTACCATTTTGCCCTGAATGCTTAGCGGGTGAACCAATTTGTGTGCGCTGCGCGCAGCAATGCTTTTCGCATACCCTGATGCTCGTTTGCCAATGTTGAATTGCATATCTTGGGTTGGTTCAATGCGCGTTTGGAATGCATGGTGTCCTCAAGTATGCAACCCGCGCCACTTATGGCCGCATCAGATCTCATGTAGGTAGGAAGGAAGGGAGGCTGTAAGCGCGCGCGCCTTTTGGCGCACCCAGGCATGTTAGGTTAAATCTCTGTATTTTCCAAATAGTGCTGCTTGAAAAGGAAGGGCGCCGCGATCTGGATCGCGCAGGCATGCTGACACGCGGTGGTCCGCAGGCCGAGCAGGCGCTGGCGGCGATGACGGCGGTGCAGCTGGTCGACGCGGCTGCCGCGCTGGGCGGCCTGCTGGGCGCCGTCAGGGCGGCCGTGCACCGCCGGTGACTCGCGGCGGGCGCCGCACCATGGTGTCAGTTTGCAAGACAGGCGCAACAGCTCCGCCGACGCCAGGGCTTGCCAAGGACTGGAAGCAGAGGCATCGGAAGTGTCGCGCGCATTCGGCACCGGGCCCTCTCCCGGCCAGGCTGCAGCCAGCAGCGCATGTATGAGACCAGCAATCTTGTGCTTGGCCCAGGACGGTGTTACTTTGTTAAGGACAGTTTCTTTGTGTTTGTGTACCAACCTTGCATTACAGACCATCAGTCTCTGCCAGTGCCAGTGAAACCTTGCAGCTACAGCAGGCATCAGGCCATGCATGTCTTTGCTGCAGCTTCTCTAATAGCAGGCTATGTCTATGTAAAGGCCTGCAAAACGCACACAACCGGACGCCGCATAGGGCTGACTAGGACATGTGCGGCGTCACACAGAGCAACCGACGTCAACACACTGAGAAGCGCGCCGCCGAGCGAAGGCATGTGAGCGCTGCGGCAGTGTGACACACAGAGCCAGGCTCCCACAGGACTCTGCAGGCGTGCCAACAAGGAACGCAACGGAACAGAGCAGCATGCCCTGTGTATGTGCAGGCCGCATGCAGCAGGCGGGGAGCTCGCGCTCCGCCTGATGCCACGGGAAGCACAGACTGGCACACAAAACCCCAATATCGCACTTGCGTTGCAAAACTGGGATCATACCACTTCTCATCACTTGCAGCACAGCTACGCCATATGGAGGCTAAATTGCTGGGCCTGCGAACGCTCTCCCGCAGGGCTTTGTGCGCCACTGCCATGTAGGCCTGGCTTCATGCAGTAGCAGCGCCGTGCGCCCGCGCCTCGAAGCCCCCGGCCATGAAAATGTTGCCGCCATGCGCTGGCGGCGGCGCCTCGGCCGCGGCGCAGCACGCGCGCGCTTCCGCTAGCTCGCGCGCTTCAGCCGCCTGCACGCAGCCGTGCAGCAGCAACACTTCACACGCCGCCTGATCCCCCGGGCTGCGCCAACGCTCCCGGACTTTGCAAGGAGGACTGACGCCACGCCCGAACCAGTCAGAGGCAGCAGCATCGGAGTAATCAGGACAGAGCCACGCACACGAAAAGGCATTAACGCAGGCGGCCAGCGGCGCAGCGCGGCGCAGCTCCGGGGCGGCGCACCTGCGGCAGGTCGGCGTACAGGCCCATGTTGCGCCGCCGGTGCGGCAGCGCGTCCTGCGCGAGCACGGCGGCGGCTGCGCCCGCGCCCAGCGCGTATGCGTCGCCCAGCTCCGCGGCCACGTACCAGGCGTGGATGGAGAGCGCCTCCGCCGCCTGGTGCTCGTACACCGCGTCGTGGATGAACAGCGAGTCCTGGCGCAGCCGCGCGCCGCGCGCTCGGCCGCTGCGCCCGCGCGCCGGGCCGCCGCGGCGCCGTGCGCGCAGGAGATGCGACAGAAGAGTACGTGCGGCGCTTTCATGGCGAGCACAGTGGTGCGGGGCGTCTGCGCTCGCGGCTCAGCCAAGCCCTGACATGCGCATGACACCAATAGGGCGCAGCGAACGGCGATGCTGTGCGGACCATGCGGGCCGCGCCGCACCTCCGGAGGGTACGGCACCGCCGCGGCGGCGCGCGCGTAGTAGAACGCGGCCACGCGGTTCTGCAGGCGGCACACGCGGTCGGCCGCGGCGCAGGCGTCCAGCCGCTTGTGGTAGTGCCAGCAGAGCCAGATGAGCGGCTCGGCGCGCTCCGGCGCGAGCGCGGCCGCCGCCAGGAAGTCGGGCGCCGGGTCGGCGCCCTCCAGCTTGTCGTGCTTGATGCGGCCCTGCCCGGTCAGCATTCCCGCCGCCGCGTCACGCTAGGCCTCTTTACACCCTAACACTAACCCTAGTCCTTCACTTTGCACAGCACGGGTGTGAGAGACGCATGCGATGCGGCTATTCCCACCGGCGCCGATGCTGTGCACGGCCTGAGGGGGGTGCAACAGGTGATTAGGTGGCTGCATGCAGGGCCACGACAGCAACAGCTCGGCAGGACCATTGTCCAAGCGCCTGCCGGTGGGCCCCCGCGAGTTCTCCGCGCTGCAGCTGTGCCGAACGCCACTGGCAGCGCTCCTTCCGCACCCGCCGCATGTGCGCCTCGACAACCTCCTGCTGCCAGCCGCCCGCGTCGATGCGCTTCTGGTACATGGCGAGCGTGGCGGCATTGTCGTTGAGCAGGTCGTGCGTCTGCGCCAGGTAGAACATGACGCGCGTGTCGAACGGCCGCCGCTCATGCTCCTTGGTGAGCAGCGGCAAATCCAGCTGCGCGCCCGGCGCACCGCGGCTCGGAGGGAGTGCGCAGGTTCGTGTGCCGTCTGTCCCATTGTTGCTGACAGAAGCTGCGCGGCCACGTTACTGTGAGTGTCTGGGTGTGCTGGGCGCTATGTGCCGGCGCGGTAGCAGCCGCAAGTCCGCATCAGAGCCAGGCGGGGAGGGTGGCGCGCACGGTGCGCCAGCGCGTGGGCGACTTGGAGTGGCTGATGGGCAGGCTGCGCATGCGCAGGCGCGGGAAGTGCACGCTGTCGCGCACGCCGCCCGCGTTCAGGTAGGCCAGGTCGTCACGGCTGGGCACCTGCGCGGCCCGCGCGCCCGTGATCTATGGCATGCATGAGATCCATGCAAGTCACAGGTAATAGCACGCGTGCGGTCTGAGACGAGCCGGCATGCAAAGGCGGAAGCCATGCCCCGGCTGTATGGCGGCACCGGCGGGCGCGCTCCTCGAGGCTACTGTTCTGAGTATGCAGCAGCGTGAAGCGACCGCGCATGCACATGTTGGGCACTGAACCGCTCCTCAGATCAAGGGGCGGGTCGCGACGGCACACGCGGAGGCGGCGGGGGTGCCTGCCTCGTGGACGGGGTAGGTGTACTTCCAGCCAGCGGGTGTGCCGAGGCCGTCGGCCGGGAACAGCCGGTTGCTGAAGAAGCTGAGCGAGCCGAGCGTGAGCCAGACCTTGAGGCCCTTGGCGCACAGCGGCAGCCAGCGCCGCCGGCACTCGCGCGCCAGGCGCGCGGCGGCCAGGCGGCCACGCCAGGCGCCCTCCACCACAAAGTCCGCGTCGATCATCAGCGTGTATGCCGTGCGGTTGCCGTGCGCCTGCGCGCCCGAGCCGCTCTGCTGTCCGCCCGATCATTTCTGCATGATGTGTAGCAAGTGCATCGCAGGGCGCTGCAGAAAGGCACCTCGCAGCCCCAGAAGCAGTTTGAGCGGCCTGCTTGCTCAGCCCACTGGGGCTGGGGAGCAGGTCAGCAAGCATGTGCCGATATGATGCGAGCGTTATTTACTGCAAAGAGTCCGGTAGCAATGACTGTGCCATGCACATCAGCCTTGCCCATACTCGTTTCCAACCAATACACGTGAGATCACTTGCGGGGCGCGCACCCGCAGCGCCCAGTTGCGTGTGGTGGAGAAGTCCTCGAACGGGTGCTCCAGCAGCTGGTGCGGGGTGCCGGCCAGCGCGGCCGCCGCCGCCTGCTGCGTGCCATCCGTGGAGCCCGTGTCAACCACGGTCACAAAATCCACGGCGCCGCGCACGCTGGCGAGCGTGGCGGCTATTGTCTCCACCTCGTCCTTCACAATCATTGCGACGCCAAAGTAGGGCACATCTGCGGCCTGCTGCCGGCCGCAGGCTGCGGCGCCAGAGCCGCTCCCAGCCTGGGCCGCGTCCAGCTGCGCACGTGCCCAGAAGGGTCACGATCAAGGGGCGGCAGAGGCGCGCACCAGCCATCTTGTAATATACAAGTTGCTAGCAGCTCACTATCTGTACGGTCGTACGCCAGGACGCACTGCATGCTTGGCGCCGCGTGCACTTACCTCACTTCGTGCTGGACACACGCTTCAAGGCCCTGCTGGCCGCTCAAACCAAACCTGCATGCATTGGTTGATGGTAACAAACGCTCACCTTTCCCAGGCCGTCCGGGTCCCATACCAGAGTATCCGGCAACGAGGCTCGCGCGCTGGCCAGCGCTCGCAGGCGCCCTTCAATCAGGGCGTATGCAGCATGCTCCGCGTCACGCGCCAGCTCTGGAGGCAGGACAAGCCGCAGCGCCTCCTCCACCACATCGCCGGAGGCACGCAGCGCTGCCGCGCTGGGGAAGACCAGCACGGCCGGGCGCTCCAACAGGACATTGAGTGCCTCCCCGCTTTCTACAAAGCGCACGACCGGCACGCCAAGCCTCTCTGCAAAGTCAGCCACCCCCGCAGCAGGCTGCCCCTGGGCGAACACCGCGTCGAAAGCCGCAAGCACGTGTTCGCCAAGCAGGAGGGAGTCTGCATGCGCTGCAGCGTCGTCATTCAGCTGGTCGTGGCTGACTGTGACGGAGTTGCCGCGCTGCGTGAGCGCAGCAGCCACCCTGCCCAAGCTGAACGCAGCACGCGCGTCTGCTGCTCCAGGCAGCACGGCCAGCTGCAGCGCTGCGACTGGCTGTGACCTCAGCACTAGCAGCGCAAGCAGTGCTGCGCGCCAGGGGGCAGCCATCAGCACCCATCACCCATCGTTCGAAAATTGAAAGGCTCCAGCACATCCATGTGCGCTGGTCCTCTTCTTATCCTTATTCTGCGCGGCTCTTGGATAGGGGCGTTCCATGCATTTAAAATAAACTGTAATGAAAGTGTGTTAAGTATCGGAGAGGCATGTCACAAGGTCTCAGGGTCCTCGGCCTGGCAGCTGGTATCCGCCTCTTGACAGTGTGCGCGATGTTTACGTTGGACGCGCTAGCGCCCGATTATGACAGCTCAGGCTCCCTGCCACAGCAGGACTGCACGCCAGAGCGGCTTGCAGGGGGGCCTGAGAGCGCATTGCCACGCTCAGCCGCTGTGCCAGACTCTCCGCGACCAGGCCGCGCTGCAAGTGCACCTGCAGGACCTCGCAATGGCAAAGCTCCCCACCAAAGCGACTGGCTCACAGGCCTCGCTGTCTGGGACTCTGCATTCTTCGTGCGCGTGGCGCGCTGCGGCTATGAGTACGAGCAGTTCCACGCCTTCTTCCCGCTGCTGCCGCTGCTGCTGCGAGCTGCACTGTGCACAGGTCCGCGCCTGCGCCTGACACGGTGTGCTGCTCGCGCTGCAAGCGCGCGACGGCTGAGGGTGCGCAGTGCGCCTGGTGACGGACGTCCAGGACACTGACGCAGCTCTGGCCCTGATCGGCTTGGTCATCTGCAACTGCGCGGCTGTGCTCGCCGCACTGGCCTTCCATCGGTGCGTGCAGCGCTGCGACTCACCGTGTCGCGTTGGCCCCGCCCTGTCTCGGCTCGCCCGCGCCGTCCTGGGTATGTATGCTGCTCTGACGCCGACCACTGTGAAACATCCTCCAGTGCTGTGATGTCGAGCTTCTTGACCTCGGGGTGGCTCACAGCATCAGTACATATGCCCAGCGCTGGTCAATACCTTTAGCTGCTGCGATCCTGCTGGCACCCTGTGCCAGGAGATGGTGTGGTCAGTGACGCAGAAGCTGGCGTGCAGTCTGAGCCTGGACGTGCTAGGGGACGGCGCCCTGGCGGCGCGGGCGACACTGCTGTTCTGCCTGACGCCCGCGTCCGTGTTCTACTCCGCCGTGTACACGGAGAGCGTCTTTGCGCTCGCGGCCTTCTCGGGCATGCGCTGGGCGCCGCGCCGGCCCTGGCTGGCGGCCGGCGCGTTTGCGCTCGCCACCGCCGGCCGCTCCAACGGCGCGCTGCCGCCGCTCTGCCCTCATATGGCGCGCCGCGCACCGAGCTGCGTGACGCTGAGCGTATCAGAGCCTGCACAATCGCCGCAGGATCACGAGCTCCGGGTACCGAGTGTCGGGGCGGCGACCCGGCTGGTGACACTGCTCTGACCACCCATGTTTCATAACGCATTGTTGGACATGCCCGGCTGGTGTCGGGGCCTGCAAATGCTCGCCAGACGCCGCTCGCCGTCCGGCGCGCCAGGCGCGCTCAACTGCGGCTTCCTCGGCCACGCGGCGCTGTGCTCCCTGGTCGCGCGCGGCGGCCGTGCCGCGGGCGCCGCACGGCCGGGCGCGCGGCGCGGCGCCGCCGGGACCGCGCCCGCCGTCGGGCGGGCGCTCGCCTGCGTGGCGCTGCAGTGCGCGGCGGTGCTGGCGCCCTTTGCGGCCTTCCAGGCCTTTGGCTACCTGCAGCTCTGCGCCGCCCCGGGGGCGGAGTCACACGCGCGCGAGCACTTCCGCCCACAGAACGGCACATGCGCAGCGGCCATGCCGGACATGGCACGGCGCCTGGATCCGCGCCCAGCGTGGTGCCGAGCGCGGCTGCCCTACCTGTACGGCCACGTGCAGTCCGCCTACTGGGGCGTCGGCTTCCTGCGCTCCTACCGGTGGAGCCAGGCGCGCCGCAGCCTGTGCGCGCCTGCTGCATGCGTCCTGCCTGGCGTGGACTCGGACGTGCGCCCCTGTGCTTGCATGCATGCCCCAGCCACTGACCCTCCCTGTGCAGCGATGCGGGCCGGATGCGCAGTAGCACACTTTCAGGCATTCCTGCTGTTCAGGCCTGGCGTCAATTGAAAGTGGCATGCAACCCACTGGAGTCAGCCTCTGCGGCCGGTGGCTAGAGTCACGGCGGCTGGGCGAGCGCGCCAGACGGGCAACATCCTGCTCGGCGCGCCCGTGCTCGCGCTGTCGGCCTGCACATGCGGCGCGTACTGGGCCAGCGACTGGCGGCGCATGGCCGGCCTGGGGCTGCCGTGGAGCGCTTGCGGAGCCGCACCTGAGCGTGCCCTGCAAAGACGGAGCGCCGCGCCGCCGGCCGGCGCTGTCTACAGGGCAGGCGTTCATGCTGCAGGCAGCGCTGCGGCCACAGCGAGCGGGGTCAGCAGCGGCAGCGCAGGCAGCAGCATGTCCACTGCCAGCATGGTCCGTACTGGGGAAGCTCGTGCTGCTAAGCCAGGGGGAATAGTCGCGCTGAGCGGCGGCGGCAGCGGCGGCGTTGGCGGCGCGCACGAGCGCCGCGGCGGCTACTTTGGGGACGCGGTGGCGCCCTACGTCATGCACCTGGCGGCAGCGGCCGCGGCGGCCGCGCTGGTGCTGCACGTGCAGGTGGCTGCTTGCTGTGTGCTGCAGGCCATTCACCTGGCCACCACATACGCAGGCTCTCTGGCACCCCACCTTATAGGGATTCCAGCTCCGCTGGTCATGCGGCTTAACCTGCTTGACCGCCATGGCCGCTGGGGCCCTGCAAATGGGGGGTTCTGCCTGATGCACCACACCACTATGGGCCTGCTCCATGCGCAGGTAGCCACGCGATTCCTGTCGGCCTGCCCGCCGCTGTACTGGTACGCCGCGCACCTGACCAGGAGCGGCGGGCGCCCGGGACTGCGGCGCGCGGTGTGGGCCTTCTTCCTCGGCTATGGCGCGCTCGGCACGCTCTTCTTCCCCAATTTCTACCCCTGGACATAGACAATGTGGGCCGTGCCTCCTAGCCTGCAGGGTTGTAGCTGCGGATTGAAAGTTGATTGAAAAACAAACAGTCCGTATCGCTACTGGCCACTGCTGCACCACAGCTTGAGAGCAGATTGAGTCTACGCAAATGCGCGCCCTGGTGCGCCCCTTTGCCAGGGCCAGCAGGTAGAGTACGGCAGGCATCCGAATTTTTGGTCTCAAAGTATTGCATCCGCTGGCTGTGATTACTCTGCATGTTTGCCACCATTGTGTTTACCTTTTAGCTTTGCATGTTTGTTGCGGTGCGTGGCTGCATGGGGACCAGCAAGGTCACATCTTAACCTGCAATCTCGCTCTGTAACATCATGCTTTCTGCAATATTTGTGTGCAAGATATGCATGCGAGCATCCCTACTACTCTCAAGGCATAACGCTTATTCGAAGCGCACAGGCTGGTGTACACACTCTCCCCCTATACAGTCCAAACTGTAATTCTAGGCGCCCACTAGGCGCTAACCAACCAGCTACAACCGGGCTAGTATACACACCAATGCGTCCGATGAAATGAATTTCTGCAATGCAGACAGGCTGCCATCAGGCCCGCGTTGCACAGCAAGCGGGCACGCAGCGCAACCAGAAATCAACCTGCATGTCTGGCAGCCCCCAGGCTCGCACCGCGCCCACCAGGGCGGAATCAGCGCTTGGAGCGCTTGGGCTGGCCGGCCGACACGACGGCAACGCGCTTGCGCCGCGCAGGCTTGGCGTGCGCGGCCTCCTTGGCGGCCACGGCCGCCCCCTGACTGTACTGCAGCGGCGGGATGACCGTGCCGGCCTCCTTGATAACGGCTGGGCGCGTCAGGTTGCTGCGCGCGCGTGCGGCTCACGTCCGTCAGATACGGGTCCCAACGCATGGGATCCACCCTCTCGAGGCCAGCGGGACGGGCGGCCACGGCCGGGCGCAGGCTGCAGGGCAGCGGCGGGAGGTCGAGGCCGGCGTGCTGGCCCGCGGCGGGCGCGCAGCACTCCCCGCGCAGGCAGGCGGCTGCTCCCGAGCCCAAGTGCGGTCCGGGGCGCAGCCGCAGCAGGCCCTGCTACACATGGCGCTCGTCACACCAAACCCTACATCGTCCTGGCAAGGGGCGGGCACGCCCTCGCGCCATTATCACTGAGAACCAGGCGCGCAGCGCGCACCGGAAGGCCGCGTCGGTGTTGAAGTCGCGGCCGAGCGGCTGGCGCAGGCTGCGGTCGTACGTGGCGCGGCAATCGAACGGGTGCGGCACGGCCGGCGTGCCGTACTTGGCGGCCTTGCGGTCCCAGCGCTCGCTGATCACGACCGCCGGCAGCGCCGCGTCCTTGCGCCCCGCCAGCGCCGCATCGCGCCGCCTGCCCACACTCGAACCACCTCAACGCGGCCCGGCCATATAGAACAGAAGCAAGGTCGCAGGCCATGCCAGGCACACCATCGCATACATGGTGCTATTTATGGTTACTATGACATATGCAGTAGCTTGAGTTGAGATGACTGCAAAGGCACGCAATTGGCAGTGCTTGCCGCCGCAGATCTATAACTGAAACCGCCGACTGCTGCCTCTCAGCCTGCGCGGCGGCCGGTCGGGCGGGCATGCGCCGGCTGGCCGCCAGAGGCATCTCTGGATGCACAGCAGCGGCGGCGCGTCCTGTACTATTGCTCCTGTCTTAACGACCGCTACTGACATGTGCCAGAACAGAGCTCAGGCCCGGGGGGCGCGCACTGCTGCGCCTTGGCCTGCGCGGCGGCCATCCAGGCGGGCGTGCGCTGCTGGCCAGCCCAGGCGCCCCAGCCGGGCAGCAGCGACGGCGCGGCCTCGGCCGGCGCCTCCGCCTCCGCCTCGACCGCCTTGGCCGCCGCAAAGTCAGCGGCCACGTCGTCGCCCGCGAACGCGCGCGCGACCAGCTCGCGCTGGCTCAGCTCCAGGCCTGCCGGGGGCGCGAGTGCCGCTGCGTAAGTGAAACGCTTGTACTCCTCGACTGGCTACAACTCATGGTCGACTGGCTACATGTCATGCTTGAGGGCCTGCACGCCCAGGTGCAAGCGCATGCCTCCGCACAGCATGACACGCCCTGGCAGGCCATGTGATGCTGCTTCCAGAACCGCATGTTTCCTCCGCACAGGTGGCAAATCCGAGCTCCTGCGACTGCCGTGTCCGCTGCTGGTGCAGGTTGAATGCAGGTTGAAACGCGCCTCGCACGGGCTGCATGGCGTCCTCGTCGCCGTCGTCTTCAGCGGCCGCGCCGGCGCCGCCCACGTCAGCGCCTGCCCCGGGCTCCGCTGCGCCGCCCGCTTGGCCCGCCGCCGCTGGCTCGCGCTGCGCGTCCTTGTAGTACCCCACGCCCCACTCGCCCGTGCGGAACACCAGCCCCGCTCGCGCGCCGCCGAACGCGGCTGCCTGGATGAACGACGGCAGGCCGGCTGGGCGGGCTGAGGTAGGGTCGCTGGGCGGGGGCGCGCCGCGCTGCCCCCGCGCCTGCGCGCCTCCAGCCGCGCCGGCAGCGCCGGCAGGGCCGGCATCGGCCTCACCCGCAGTGCCGGCGGTGGCGGCCGCGCTGGCAGCTGAGGCCGGGCGGGCAAACAGCCAGTCCTGGGCGGCGACGCTGGCGCGCTGGCGCGCGACGGCGGCGAGCGCGCCGCGCGCCTGCCCGCGCTCGGCGGCCCCGGGCGGCGCGGCGGCGCTGGCGTGCGGGCGCGCCGCAGCGGGCGCGCCGGCGGCCTGATTAGGCTCCGCCGCGGGCGCGCTGCGCGCTGCGGGTGCGTCCACGATCTGCGGCCCCATGCGCAGCATGTCCGCGCAGCCGTCTGCCGCGTCCGCCGCGCCGCCGCCCCATGATGCGCCGCACGCGACCGCAACTCCGCTGTGCAGCGCGTCGCCTGCCGCCTGTGCCTGCTTCCCCTTGCTGCCCGCCTTCTTCTTCCTCTTCTTTCCAGACCCGCCCGCCTGCCCCTCCACGCCGTTTTTTGCACCGTCCGCGCTGTCAGCCAGCCCCGCCCGGGCAGACGCAGACGCCGCCGCCGCTCCACGGCCTGCCGTGCCGGGAGTCCACCCTCGCGCGGGCTGTTCTAAGCTGCGCGCCAGGCGGCCCGCCTCTGCCTCGACGTCCTCGTCGGCGTCGGGCTCGCGCTCGGGGTCGGACGCGCCGCCGTCGCTGTCAGCGGGCGCGAACTCACCCGCGCCTCCCTGCACGCAGAAACATATGTACAGCTCTCACTCGCACAGCACGCAGCAAGCATGTGCATTTGAACCACCTAAAGTCCAGGTGGACGGGCAGATAGCACGCACAGACGCATAGCCCTTGCACAGAACGGCGGGCAGGGCCCCGCCTGGCACTCTGCTTGCAATGCTGCAGTCTTGCTGCGGCACAGACAGCTGCATGAGGGAGGGCGGCAAGCTTGCACAGGACAGCAGGTGGCCACACATCACGCCTCACATGAGCGTGACGCCTGTCAACAACAGCCTCGTGCCAAAGCCGCTCTGGACGCATGGCAGCTCACGCATGCGGCCTGCTGAACGCTTGCACGATGCAGACACGGTGGGGACAACGTCCAGCGGTGCGGCACCTGGCGCCCGCCCGCACGGGCGGCCCCGAAGCGCAGGCGCCCGCCGCTCGGCTCGGCCTCGGCCCATGCGCCAGCGGGCTCCGCATTGGCCGGCGCATCGCCCTCCCGCTCCAGCTCCTGTGCGCACAGCAGATTTCAACCATCATAGTAGTACCAGTCGCACAGCAATAGGGAAGCAGAGGCAGGCTAGGCCATCAGCCGCACAACTCGCCGTTCACACAGAAGCACGCCTGACGGAGCATACGAGGGCGTGCACTGTCGTGCGCCCCCGCGCACGACAACATGCAGACACGACCTGCACTGCACACAGGGCACGGGCGGTGCGCAAGGCTGATGCCACCCCATCCCAGCGCTGCACAGACGGCAAGCCCGCTCAGAGAACCCACTGCCAGCGGCTCCTGGGCAAAGAGGGGACCAGATAGAGGCGCGGGCGGCGGACCTGCAGCAGCGCCTCGGCCTGCGCCTGGGCGGCCGCCTTGCGCTTCTCCAGCGCGCGCTGCATGAACGGCAGCGCGAACAGGCCCCGGTTCGGCGCCTCCTCGCCCTCCGCGCCTGGGCGCGCCCGGCCGGCAGCATCGGCTGCCGCAGGGAAGCCTGCCCATGCAGCAGGCCGAGCCAGATGTGCTGTATACTGTGCTGGCGCCCGCCCGCCCTGTATAAAGGTAAGGACACGGACGGGAGCACGCAGAAACGTGGGGGCGGCTGCGCGGCGCGCAGCGGAACACTGCGAGTCAACCCGTGCCTTGCCCAGTGCCAGTTGCCTCCCCCACCGCCTCTTACTGAAGGCCTAATGAACAGCAATGCAGTGTCCTCTACATGGAGGCACAAGGGTTGTAGGACGCGCGGTAAGTGGCATGCACACGGAATCTCGCGCAGCCACCCATATGCGCCCATGCTTGCTCGCAGCGCTGGTTAATTCCGGCAGCTCAGGGCCCGGAGGCTAGCCGCCAGTGAGTGTGAACGCTGGTGCCCACGTCACTTAGGCCCCGTCGTCACAGGAGGAGTGACCCACAAGGCGCGCTCGTGTGCTGCTTCCGTATGAGGTCCGCGGTGACGCATGTCCCTTTCCTGAACAGTGTGCGCATATGCGGTCCGCCTAAGGCCCTCAGGCATGCGGGCGCAGCCAAACAGCACTCCTCCCACCCTAAAAGCCCTGCACAACGGGGGCCAAACCCTGTGCGCACCATGCAATAGGTCCAGCGCTGCGGCCTTTGCGCGCGCGCCCGCGCCGCGGCCGCGCTTTGCGACAGCGCCCTCGCCGCCGACCTCGCTGCTGCCGGCCTCGACCTCGCCGCCCTCGCCGGCCTCGCCGCCCTCGTCGCCGGAGGCGTCAGAGGCGGAGGTGGAAGCGTCGGAGCCGGACGCGGGGCGCTCCACGCGGCGCCGCAGCTCCTGGCCCAGGCGCAGCTGCTCCGCCAGCGCCTCGCGCGTGCCTGCCGGCGCCGGCCTGAGCGTGAGCGGCCTGAGCATTTATGTACGCGCATCTGAGACAGCTTGCAGACAGCAATACACCGCTCCGGCGAAGCAGGCGCCGCTGGCTGCTCAGCGCACAGCTCGCCTGGCAGCCCGAGAGGCAAGTGTGGACTGTGTCAGCAGGGCAGCAAGCACACAGACGCCGACGCCCAGCAGAAGCTGAGGGCGTGCAGAGATGGAAGTCAGCTTCTTTGAGTATACCGTTGTCTTTCCCTTCCTCTCAAGGCGCTCATGCTCAAAAGGCATGCCAGCAGCGCCCTATAACCGCCAGTGCGCAGCAGCACGAGCACAGCGGGCCGCTGACGCAGGGCGCGGCGGCCAGGGCGGGCGGCGCGCCCGGGTCCATGACGGTCAGGCCGCGCTTGAGCGCGCGGCGCGCCCACTGGCTGCTGTTGCGGTGCTTGAGCGTCAGGCGCTCGCGCGCGCGCTTGAGCTCCGCGTCCTCGGCCGCCAGGCGCAAAAAGTCCTCGTCGCCCAGGTCGCCCGCCTTCTTGGCCTGCGCGCGGGCGCGCGCGCATGGGCTTTCATGTAAGCGCTGCCGCACGGCTGTGCGGCGCAACTTGAGTTGCATGTTAGTAAGCCTGATGGGGCATCGTGGCTCCAGCTCGCAGGCCTGGCCACTGTCGCATGGTCGGCGCACACACCTCTGCGCTTGCAGTGCTTGCCTTCAAACTTGCGGTGCAGCTCGCAGCATCTATGACACGCATCTATGACACGCATACAGTGCACCACACTGATGCACAGATCAGACATCAACACCCGAGCCCTGCTCAGCTGCGTCCGGGCGACGCGCGCGCGCGCGCGCGCGCGCGCCGTGGCCTTGGCGGCGCGCAGCGCGCGGCGGTGGTAGTCCTTGGACTTGATGCGAGCCAGGCGCTTGAGCTTGGCCTCCTGGTGGAACAGCAGGCTGCGCATGCGCGCCAGCTCGTCGCGCCGCCGCGCCGCCTCCTCCGCGCTCACCGCCTGCGCGGCGCGCGCCTTCTCAGCCGACCCCCTGCCCTTCGCCTCTGCCTGGTGGTGTGAGGGCTGGTGCAGGGATAGGGTAAGGTACAGCCCCAGCAGCTTACTGCAAGCATGCGAGCGCATGGACGCTGGACGGACACCATGCCAGAGCGGGCGTGCAGCAGCCGGGGCCGCAGGCATGCGCCCGCCTCGCCCGGGCATAACATGTGCCCTCGTTGGCAGGTGCAAGTGATTCATATCAGCTCCAAGCCAAGCGCACACTCCCGCACCGATGGCCTAGAGCCTGATGGCTCGGTAACTGATGGTTCAGCAGCAGCACTTTATCCCTTACTATCATTCCTCATAATTTCTTCCCAGCACCGCACCTTGAGCACCAGCGCGTCCTCGGCCTCCACGACCGCGGCGCCGCTCTGCGCGCCCGCGGCCGCCAGCAGCGCGGCGACCTGGGCCTCCAGGCCGTCGGCCGGCGCCTGGGCACAGACAGCGCACGGCCTTCAGGACGCGGCGAGAGCTTCTGCAGTGCTTGCTCACTCTTCAGCTCTGCAGGCCGCGGCTCCAATGCTTTGTCCTCCGTTGCAACAACTAGCATGTTGCCAGCATACCCGCGAGATAGACCAAGGGTGGCGCGTCACTTGCGGTCTTCATTTTAATGTCACTCGCCTGCACTTTTGCGACCCTGTGCATAAACGTCACGCATGTCCTGACCTCATCCAGTACAGCCCTTCCAGGGCTCGCTGACATCGTTCGCCATGCAAGGGCACGTGGCCAAGCAGGGCACCTGGTGGGCGACCAGCGCGGCGGTCGTGGCGGGCCGCCCGGCGTCGCCGCGCCCGGCCAGGAAGCTCAGCGTGGGCGCCTCGCGGTGCGCCTTCACCAGCGGCTGCCACTTGCCGACCTCCTCCTTGGTGCGCTCGTACCTGCGCCGCGGCAAGCGCACGGCACCCTCACGCCCGCTGCTGCTGTGCGCCCCGGCTACTGCAGGAACGCAGCGCAGCCTGTCAGGCCTCGACGTCGGGCGCTGCGCCGCGCATGGTCGGCGATGCCAGGCTCGTTTACGCCGAGAGGGAAGCGGGGGCCGGTTGAAGCAAGGCAGGGCCGGGCGCGGGTGGGCACGCACCCGGCCTGCCGCGCCTTGCGCGCGGCGATGCGGTCGGGCAGCGGCGCGGCCACGGGCGCCGCGCGTCGCGCCAGCCGCTCCAGCGCCTTGCGCGCGGGGCCCAGCCGCGCGCGCTCCGGCCCCAGGCCCGCGACCAGGTCCGCCACGCTCAGCTCGCCGCCCGCGTCGCCTGTTTCAGGAAATGCATGTCAGGCATCAAGAGCGCTTCAGTAGACTCGCGCTGGTCGGCAATCTGCTGCGCTCGCACAGCACCATAGGTTTGCAGTGACGCAACTGATCGATCTCGCGCGCATGCTGGCAAGCAACGCTACAGCGTGTACTTTCACGAGGACACAATGTAGCCGAAGTTGTGGTCTCGCAATCCGAGGCATGACAGTGGCAACATCTGCATAACAATAATACTTTTCTTTGGCAAAATTTGACTGATTCAGGATTGCAGTGTTGCACTTGCCTGCAGAGGCGACCGAGGGCGGCAGGTTGAACTCAGACTCGGGCGCCGCCTCGGAGAGCACCGGCAGCGGCTGCCGCCGGCCGCCGCGCGCCGCCAGCGCCTCCAGCAGGCGGCGCCCGCGCGCGGCCGCCTGCTCGGGGTCCTCCTCCGCGTCGCTGTCTGGAGACTCGCCCCCTTCCTCCTCGTCGCTGCCGCTGGGGCCGAGCAGGCGCGCGTCCTCCTCATCCGCGGCGTCCCGCGTCCCGCGCGCGGCGCCGGCGCCTGGCTCCTCATCCTGCGCGCGCAAGCTGGCCGCTGGCGCCTCCTCCTGGTACCTGGTACGCAGCTCCAACGTGCGGGCAGGTAACGCTCCCCTGTGCCTCCGCGCCTCAGCTTGCACCGCCCACGCTTCTTTGTGCTATGCAGTGCCACACGTGTAGCCTCCCCTATGCAGGGCAAGCGCGTCGCCTGTCGCACAGGAGGCTGGAGCACGACCCATACGGAGTAGTGTACTGCAGCGGTGTCCTTGCTGTTTGGTACAGCTGTCTAGTTTTGCAGGAGCCTTCAGTCCGCCGTTCGTCACCAGCAGTCGCGCCGTCTGCCTCCTGACGCACAGGCAGCCGCTCGCGCAAGCCCGGCGAAGCGCGCCGCTGAGCGCGCTGCCCAGCGCAGCACCTCAGAGGGCGACAGGTCGTCGCGGTCCAGGTCCGCAGGCTCTTCATCCTCGCTCTCCAGCAGGTCTGCGCCGCCGCCGCCGCCGCCCGCGCCATCCTCGTCCACGGGAAAGTGCTCAGCGTACAGCTTCTTATCCTCCTCGTTGAACGCTGCGTCCTCGTCAACCTCCTCGTCCTCATAGTCAGCAGGCAGCTCGTACTCGTAGTTGTCCACGCGCTGCCGCGAGCGCACCAAGCGTTCAGCCGCGCTGAGCGTCGTGCCGCCTTGGCGCTACCAACGCTGACGAGCTGCCTCGCAACAGCATGAGGTAGCGGCGTCTCACTGCCCCTCAACCGGCTGCGCTTGCATGCACAGTGCTTGATGCAGGACTGCCTTGCAAGCAGTGGCTGGACTGACAGAGACCAGAGCGCCTCGAGGCACGAGTGACAGGGAACACACGTCATAGCGTTGCCCGGCATGCCGCTCCTCGTCCGGCTCCTGCTCATCGGCTTCGTAAAAGTCCGGCTGCCCGGACGGCGCTTCCCTCGCGCGCTTCTTTGCCCGCAGGCGCGCCATGGGACTCGTCCTCGACGCCTCTGGCGTCCTGATCTGCTAATGAATGAATGAATGAAGTGCTACTGGGTGTCTCTGAGCGGCGGCCTCACCAAGAAAACCCTGCACACTGCACCCTGCAGCATGACCTGGCTTGGCACACTTTTGCAGCACCGAGTTTGCTGATGAGCAAAGCTCGAGTTGCTCATCAGCAAGGCTCATTTGTTGTTGCATTTAGGCTGCCTACCTGGGAGTACGCAGTTTGTCTCGAGAGCCATATCCGCGGCAGAGCTTGAGTCCAGTCATGGGGTTGGACGACCGGCCGTCCAAGGTGAGTCCGCGTTGCAGCTTTGGGGGACTACTGTCATACGGGCGGCTTGTGCGCTACTCTGGCCCGTTTCGAGCCAGGGAGCTTCTGCGCAATTACGTCATGCGCGCTCTGCAAGCAGCTCGCTTTCTGTGCGGACCTGCCCTCTCTGCCAGACGCCAGCACGCATATGAGCCAGGCTGCAATGCGCAGGTGGCGGGGGGGCTAAAGGAGACCATCGGCACCCTCAAGGAGAAAGTGGGCGGCGTGTTCTCAGACAAGTATGCGGGCCCTGCCGCCCCTGCGATGACTGTGTCCTTGCATGAACCTTCGGACCTGCAGCATGTGTGCAGAGCATGGGCTTGTGCTTGCACAGTGTGCATGCGCACACATGTGCTGCTGCATGTTGAGGTGCCCGCTCTCCTGCGCCGCCAGGCTAGGCTCCGGGCAGGCCAGCTGGGCGCCTTACCCATGTCGCTTCGTGTAGGGCGGAGGAGGCCGGCAAGGAGCAGCGCGCGGAGGGCCAGCTGGAGAAGGCGGCCGCCGACGCGCAGCAGCGCCTGGAAGGCACCAAGGAGGAGGTGGTGGGCAAGGCGCGCGAGAAGCTGGGCGGCACGCTGGCCGACACGGAGGAGACGCTCAAGGGCAAGGCGGAGCAGGCCAAGGCGCGGCCTTTCCTGCACTGTGTGCTGTGACAACAACGACTGTGTGGTCGAAGCAAGACTATAATGCGGACAAGCTTTCAACCCAAGTCAAGCCAAGTTACGGTGACTGGAAACTCAACCACAGAGGAGAGACGCTCAAGGGCAAGGCGGAGCAGGCCAAGGCGCGCGCGCGGGCCCAGCATGCGTGCGGGCTGGCGCGCTCCGCGGCGCCTGGCCTGAGCGGCGCGCGCGCCTCGCAGGGCGAGGTGAAGAAGAGAACCACCACTGTGTGACTGCGGCGGCGGCGCGGCGGCGCGGATGTCGGCATGTGCATGCGCCAGACCTGATTTGCATTTGCATGTGCAGATGAGCTGTCCTGAGTGTTAGGCAACCATGTAACATATGAGCATGTGAGCTCCTGCACGCATGCGGCCTACAGACGCTGCGCTGTAGGCGTATAGCGCTGGTGCCGTAGGGATGGTCTGCAGCGGACGCATGCTTGCTGACGGCATGCATGACCGCTCGAGGCCGCGTGTCACACGGCCTCTTTGCGCTGCCGCGTCACGCGCCGCGCCTGGTGGCCAGCATGGCCGCCCTGGCCTCAGCGTTCTCCTTCCACACCTCGCCGCCCTCGTACACCTCTTTCTTCCAGATGGGCACGGTGGCCTTGAGCTCGTCGATGGCCCACGCGCACGCCTGCGCACGGCGGCAGGCTGTGAGTCGACCGCCGCAGCCACGCGACAGCGCGCAAACGCCCCGCGCATGATCCAGAGATCTGCACCAGGTGTGTCACATTGGGCACACTCAGATTTGAACACCTACAGTGGGCTCATTGTCAGCCCATGCGCAGGCCTCCTGCCGCAGCATGCGGCCAGCGAAACATGATGACGGCCTGAGGGCAGCCGGGTCGCTTTGCACACACGTAGTGTTTGCTCACACTGTCCAAACGGCACAAAGTGCACACTGCCTCTGCCCACCATCTCGCCTCTCCCGGCACTCCCAGTCAATGCAAAACTTTGTGCTGAGTCGTTTTCGAGGTCTGGGCCAGCAGGCGCACAGGACAAGGCCAGACGATGCGCGCTTGCAACCTTGGCTGCAGCGGTGGCACAACCTTGGCTGCTTACCAAGTGCCATTGGGTGTAGGTCTGAGCACCGTGACGCCCCCCGCAGCCACCTACACAACCTGCAAGCTGCCAGCAAACAGGCCAAGATCCGCGCTCTGCCGCTCGCAGCGCCAACACGCAGTCCACTTGGCATGTTGCAGGGCAGCAACGTGCCTCCAGCGCCTCGCGACGGTGCGCAGAAGAGATAGCAATCATGACGCTGGCTTCGCCGACGCGGACCTCGCCAACCCGGTGCGCTATGGCAGCCGCCTGCAGCGTCCAGCGCTTGTGCGCGGTGTCGCAGAGCTCCTGTGACGGCAGCAGCCTCGTGGCACTTGCTGCGTGCATGCCCCTGGTTGCCCGTGGAAAGACGGGCTCATGCAGCCTGCTGCTTCTAGTCTCAGGCCTGGCTGCGAGCTTGTGTCCAGGTTCAGCAATGCAAAACAGCATAGGTCACAGCGCAGTTGGCTGTGCTCCGCCGCTAGGTCGTCCCCACACCTGCAGCTTCTTCGTCGCCATTGGCGCATATGCCTCATACTCGAGCTTGACGACGCGCTTGCCCTGGAAGTTGTCGCGTGTGACGCCAGTGAAGGTCGCGATTGCACCTGCGCTGTCACTCTGTACAAAGTCTGTGTACCGCGTGAGCTGCAGTGGCTCCGGCACAACTTCCACTAGTACGCTGTGTGCGGACGAGCAGCTCATTCACTGGTTGAACAATCAGAGGATGAACTACAACCGTGTATCAGCAGAGGTGTGAAAAATGACATGCTTTGGTCTGCGTTTTGTGAGGCTTTTGCTGCTGCAAACTTGGGCTATAGCTACATGCCATGATGGATATCAGGCTCTTCAGATGGGGCAATCCACTGAAATATGTCATATTTGCACCAGCGTTAACGACTATAGCTCCACAGGTATCACGCTGTTAAGATGGGGGCACTTACTGAAGGGAATCATATTTGCACCAACGTCAACAAGTTCTATTAACTGTAGACTCAGGTGCAAAAGCTCGCGCCGACATACCAAGCGTGGTAGCCTGCATTGCAGATCGTGAAAGAGAGAGCGCATGCTGCACCATGCATCGTGCAAAGCTTTCATGTTACATGCGCTCAGCGGGCCAGCCGTTTCATAAAGCCATCCTTACTACTGGTGAGAACACAGCACGCTGGTACACTGCAGCGCGCAAGCGCGGCATAGCAGCAATGCCGCAACAAGCAAACCTTACGAGCACACTGTGCAGTACTGGCAGAAAGCTGACCACAAAAACATGCATATGCAGAGCAAGCAGGTTGGGGCTGGGTGACGCGGCAGCCAATACAGCACAGCCTCTTGACACACTACACTGAGCAGAGTCTAAGAGTTGGCGGCCTTGCCGGCGTTGCCCTTGGTCTCCTGGACGCGGCCCTTGGTCTCGGTCTCGGTGTTGCCGAACAGGCTGCCGACGTTCTTCTTGATGCCGCCGATCAGCGAGTCGCTGGCACCCTCAGCGTAGCCCTTGGCCTGTGGCGCACGGCAGCCAGGCGTCAGACAACAAGCTCTGCAAAGCAGCCTCGACTGAGACTGACAGGTATTCTGCACTCACATGTAGCTGTGCACGCACGCCAAACCAGTGGGGCGAGTCAGGCGTGGCATGCCTGGGCAGCGCCGTGCTCAGCCTGGCCGCCAGCGCGCTTCGCCGCGCCCTCACCCTCCATCCTGCGCACAGGCGCGGCGGGTAAGTCCCCTCAGTTGCCTCCTCAGCATTGGCTTGCAAATGGCACCAGCGCTCATGATCAAACCTCTCACAGCACCTATGACCTACACAAGTATGCCTGCAACGCGATGCACAGCCGATCAAGGCAAACCCAGACCACGATTGGCACCAATTTGTTGAACATTGCGGGCACAAAGGATGCCAGTTCGTCGCAGGGGCTCACTGGTGAGCGCCCACGGCGTGGCCAACGTTCTGCTTCACGGCGCCGAGCGCCTCGTCCACCTTGCCGCCAACCTGGGCCAGCACGCGCCGTCTTACTGTCACGATCAGCAGCCCGTGCTGGAACGTGCGCCCGCAACAAACAACTGGGGCTAGACCCACACTCTGCCACGTTACGCAACACTCTGCGTTAATGCTCAGTGCTGACTGTGAGGAGGAACACCCGGCTGGCACACCACCGCACCTTGGAGGGCTCGCCGGTGCCGGTCATCTTTGCAAGTGTTCGAGTGTGAGTGACTGTGGGGAGACGGGTGGCTAAGTGTGTGCGAATTGGCTACTTTCAGGAGGCAAAGTGATGCAGTGAGCTTTCTGAGGCCTGCTGGCTCAAATTCAATGGCTAACCCCTACGCTGACTAGACATGAAGGTGTCAACAGGATGGGGTTCAGAGAAGAACAAGAAAAGGCGGCAGGACGCTTGAGCATGTGTCTCACAGATCTGACTGGATGTGCGGCTTTCACTTCGGAGATGAGATGAGGTGGTAGAGCATGTAAAGGTTCATAGGGCCTTACGCTTATTTCCCACCTGATGGAGAGGCTATGCAAACCATTGCAGTGCTTTATCTGGAAGCGCTTAACATATGCAGCACACCAATACATGGATCTTGCCGCATTTAATTGTAATAGACCTCTTTCGTTATACTTTCATCATTACAGCAGCCTCACGCTCTACACGGTGTTGCCAACGCTGACCAGAATTTCATGCCTGGCCTGACATACTGGCAGATGCGCATACAGAACTACATGCACAGGCACACGCTCTGAGTACTATCTACGAGTTGGCGGTCTTCTTGGCGTCACCCTTCATCTGGGTGCCCTTGCCCTCGGCCTGCATCTGGTCGTTGCCAAGGAGCGAGCCAACGTTCTTCTTGGCACTGCGCCGCAGCACGCACCACGTCAAGACTAATGCACCACGTCCAGACGATGTTCCCTAGCCAAGTAGTCTTGAACATGTACTGTTGCACCAAACACTCCTCATCCGCAAGAACACCTTGCTGGATACCGCAAGCAAAGCATGTTAAGCACATTGAAGGGCACAGGGCGTTTAGCACGTACCCGCCCATCAGGCTGTCACCAGCGCCCTCAGTGTAGCCCTTGGCCTGCAAGCAGGAGCACGTGTCAAACACAGGCATAACAGGACAGCTCTGCAGAGCCCTTGCACTGTGCACTGTACAGAAGGACAGCTGAGCAACTCATACAACAAGAGTATCCTGCAGACCTTGTGCGTAGCAAAGACATTTGCAAGGCATACGCTTACAAACAGCGACAAGGCATAGCAAAGAGGTATTGCTGCGCGACAGCAAATGCCACACTGGTGCTGCTGCGCAGTGCATCACGACTGCGCAGGCCTTCACCTGAGCAGTGTCGTGCTCGGCCTTGCCGCCAGCCCGCTTGGCAGCGCCCTCACCCTCCATCCTGGAGCACACCAGGACAGCAGGTCAGCCTTTGGACAAAGAGCTGTGCTGGCAAGTATGCAAGATGCAACACTCAAGTAGTGTAAGGGACAGCACTCTGCAAGGGACAGCAAGGCAGTGCGTGTGCTGTGCCTGCAGCTGGATCAGCCCAGCTGGCCTTCCTGGCATGCGAGCAGTGAGACAGCACGCCCAGCTTCCAACAGGGGCGCGCACTGGTTGGCGCCGAACGCCTTGCCAACGGTCTCCTTCACGGAGCCCATGGCCTCAGAGACCTTGCCGCCAACCTGCGCGTGCGACAGCGGGTCAATGGCGCGCTGGTCGTTGCCAATGCAGGTTGTGCGTGGGCAGGCACAGACATAGGCATATACACTGTTGACAACAGCAGGGATGAGAGCCTGGGCAAGCAAGCTCGGGTGCAAGAGGCAGAAGGCGGACCTTGCTCGGCTCGCCGCTGCCCGTCATCGTGAGTATAGACTTCTAAGCGGAAGGTATTTGTCAAAGGTGTGTGCTTGAATGAGTGCTTGTGTGTATGGCAATGGCTTCTGTTCGCAAGGATGCTGCACTCGGCTATATATACTCGCCAGCTCGTGCTGCTGACTGGGCCGGTACGTCCGTGTACCGGCACATGTGACCGCTTGCACACTTGTTGCACCCCCCTGGGTGCACTGCTAAAGATTGTTCAGCACGCGGAAACTTGCGCGGTGGCCTGCTGCTCCTTGCGCGCCTTGCTTCGAATGAGATCATCTGCAAAGAAGAGCCTGCTGCGTAGCCATGCCTAGGCTGCACCCATAAGTAGCCGCAGTTGGTCGATACACGGGT
>JAABUV010002656.1_pt1 | contig 23832 bp, 24 predicted proteins | sample 5559971 | NCBI WGS metagenome assembly JAABUV01 (sample SAMN10711881, study PRJNA513362) | rock metagenome | isolation source: Antarctica rocks | place: Antarctica: Victoria Land, Knobhead nord | collected 2015-12-19
GTCAGCGCTGATGCTCTGCCCGGCCGGCGCGTACGGCACCACGCGGACGGTGTACTTCCCGGCGTTGGCCGGCACCTGCATGACCTCGGGGTCGGAGGAGGAGGCCGACGACGCGACCTCCCGCCCGTTCGCGTCGAGCAGGTAGATGTCGAAGTCAGCGGCCGAGTTCGACCAGTTCACCGTGACCTTCACGCTGCTGGTCGCGCCGGCACCGGCGCCGGTCGCGACGGTCAACGCGTAGTCGTCGCACGAGCCAGGTGCGCTGCAGTCCACAGGACCGGCAGCCCCGGTGACGTTAGGGACGGCGAACGGTCCGGCTGTGTAGTGCAGCGTGGGCGAGGTCGGCGACACAGTCCCAGAGGACGGCGTCGCGGCGTCAGAGGCAGAGATCGCGGTCGCGCTGAACGCCGCGGCCAGCACGGTCGCGGACAGGGCCGCGACCGCCGCGGTGTCGGGCTCCGGCTCGGGCTCGGGCTCGGAAGGTGGAGCGGGACACGGGGCCTCCGGTTGTCGCCCCGAGGGTGGGGGCTGCCTCTGGACAGACGACGGTGGCCGTCTGAGCTGGGTGGATTGTCCCGCAATGTATGGCAAAACGTGCCTGAGTGGAAGGGGCCGGGCACCCCCGGTTCACGCGCAACTGCGTAGCGAGCCGGGCACCCCCGGCTCACGTGCGGCTGTGTTGCGCCGTGTAGTGGCCGGGGACGACCGGACCTGGGCCGCATGGTCAGACCCAGCCCTTCTCGGTGAGGTAGCGGCCGTTGCGCAGGCGGACGCGCTGCTGTCCGTCGTGCAGGTCGCGGTGCAGGACGTCGCAGACCAGGATGGTGTCCGTCAGGCTGGTGGCTCCGTCGTCGGCGTAGCGCCGCACGTGGTGCGGAACCAGCTCGGTGGTGGGGTCGGTCCCGCCTCGGCAGCACCCGACGCCGGCGCATCGACGTCGGTGTTCGATCGCCGCAGCCCGTCGCTCCAGCCCAGTGAGGGTCCGGCCGAGGTGGACTGCCCGCAGGGCCTGGCTACCGCGGTTGAGGACGTACGCGGTGACCCGGCTGTCACACCACCAACGTTGCAGCAGGCAGCGCGGTATCGCGGCACCGCTGTCGGCGATGGCGGGTAGGGCGCCGGGCTGGTCGTCGATCAGCGCAGCGCTGAGCGTGACGTTGACCTGCACCGGCACCTTCTGGCTGCTGCCGCCCAGGCCGTGCTCGAGGTAACGGCCGAGCAGCGCGTCGAACGCATCGTGCATCCGCTGCCGGCGCGACCGCGGCCAGTCCGACGGGCTGACCTCAGCCAGATCCGCGAGGTCCAGCCTGCCCGCACTGTCAGCCGTACCGTCCCCACTGCCAGGCGTCCCGAGCGCACCGGTGTCGGGATCCCACGGGTCGATGCCCTGTGCCCGCAACGCAGCCGCGGCCGCGGTGTCCAGCCGGTTGGCCGGGTCGCGTTGGAGCTCTGAGCGCAGCGCTGTGAACAGCCGCTCACCGCACTGCAGGTCCAGGTCAGCGTCCAGGCGCCAACCGGAGCCGTCGTCGTTGAGCTGCAAGGACAAGCCGGCGCTGTCCCGGCCGCGCTTCGCCCGGTCCTCCAACAGACTCGGTACGACGGCCAGCACCAACTCCTCCAGGCAGGACGTGAGCAACGACGGCGCAATGTGCTCGGCGAGCAGCACGAAGGCTGCTTCGAGCCGGTCCAGCTGCCCAGCCCCGGCCGCGGCCGGACCCCTACGAGCCTGCCCAGCGCCGGCACCGGCCGGATCACCCCCAGGCGGCCCGCTGGCGATGATCTGCTGGGTGGCGCTCTGCAGGTGGAGCAACCGCGCGTCGCCTTCGCTCATCCCGAGCACGCACCCGCACACCAGGTCCACGACGTGCCCGACGACCGCGGTGATGACCTGCTCCCCGGGCTGGCCGTCGATCCGTCCGTCGAGCTGGTCGACGTGAGGACGGCACCGGCCCAGAGCGAGTACGACCTTGCGGGCAGCCACCAGCGACAGCTCACCGCTCTCGACCGCGGTGCTGAGCCGCTGATATCCCTGCAACCTGCGGCTCAGGCCCGCATCGGAGCTGTCCGCGTCGGGCTGGGTGCTGCGCAACCACGCGGCGGTGGAGCGAAAGCCCCGCAACCTGTGCAGCTCGCGGGTGGTGACGTCGGCGAGGCGGCGTACGCCATGGACCCGCAGTTGCTGGCCGAGGTCCTGCAAAGCCTCGGCGTCGCTCATCGCCTGCTCCGCCGATAGCGACGTCGGGTCGATCGCGCAGACCACAGCCGCGGCTGCCTGCAGGGCCCGCACGGCAGCAGTCACTCCGGCCGGCTCGGGCAACGGCGACGGCTGCTGCCAGGTCATGCCCGGAATCGTCCAGCCCGCCAACTCAGGCCCTCGGTGACCCAGCTCGGGGTCAACCAGCTTGGGCGGGGGGTATCGAAGCTCAGGGTCAACCAGCTCAGGGTCAACCAGCTCAAGGTCAACCAGCTCGGGCGGGGGGTACCGAAGCTCGGGGTCAACCGGCTCAGGGTCCACCGGAGTTGGCTCCGCCAGCTCGGGCTCCCAGTGCAGGCAGCTGCAGGCCGGGGGCTCCAGCGGCTCGGGCCAGTTCGTCAGCACCCAGTCCGGGATCAGCTCGGGCAGGCGCATGTCGACCTCGTCCTCCCACACCGGCCGACACCTCCTTAGTTCGAACGCTTGTTCGATACTAGAACTCCTCTACGGCCGGGTCAAGGCTGCGGCAACCCTGTGGGAAACGCACCGCTCGTCGCGGCGCGCGCGAGGTGGGTCCTTGACCCGAAAGTTCGCCGACCGAAACTGCGCCGACCGAAAGTGCCCCGGCCGAAAGTGCGCCGACCGAACTGCGCCGACCGAACGTGCCCCGACCGAAGGTGTCCCGACCGAAGCCGCGCGAGGGCACGTGAGGCGCTGGGCTACGACGGCTGGAACGCCTCGATCCGGCAGGTGGGGCCCGGCGCCAGGGCCAGCCGCTGATCGGTCGTGAGCAGGACCGCGTCGAGCGCCTCGGCGAGCGCGACATACATCGCGTCCCAGCCACGGACGGTGTCCCGGAGCTCCCACGCGCGAGCCAGCAGCGGTCGGTGCCCGAAGCGCTCACCGGGCCAGGCCTGCAGACCCTCGACAGCCAGGCGGGCTGCGGTGCGGTCGAGCTGCCCGCGCAGGTGCTCCCGGCGTACGACGCCGAAGACCTCGACGTCCACGACGTGAGGCGCCGCGTGGTCGACGTCGTCGGCCATCCGCCGACGGATCGCCTCGGCGCTGGACCCCCCGAGCAGCACCTCGCACAGGCACGAGGCGTCAATGACCAGCATCAGGCCAAGCGCCGCGCTGCTCGTCGAGGGCAGCCAGGACCTCCATGCGCCCGACGCGCGCCGAGGGCCGCCGGGTACGGCTCAGCCACGCCTCGACGCTGGGCCGAGCCGCGAGTCGGGCGGCCTCGGCCCGCAACAGCTCGGGCACGCTGACCCCGGTCTCGACAGCCCGACGGACGAGCGCCGCGTACACCTCGTCATCCAGGTCACGGATCTGCACGGTCTTGGGCACCCGTCGACACTACATGCAGTTGCGCACCACGTGATGCAGTCGCGCACCACAGCGGGATCTGTACAGCGCGGCCGGCAAACTCGACGATGGCGGGGTGATTCGGGGCGGGATGCGGTGCATACGCTTTCGGGCTGGACGGCACTCGGGCGGACCGGACGGCGCTCCGGCGGACCGGACGGCGCTCCGGCGGACCGCGCGGCGCTCGGGCGGACCGGACGCACCGCGACGTAGCTGTCCAGTTGGCCAGGCGGCTCTCGTGATCGTCAGAGGGTCTGATGACGTGGGGAGCGATCTCGAAGGGGCCAGGCCACCGATGCTTCTGACGATCAGGCAGTCAGTCCCGGTCGCTCGCACATCCCCGACGTCTCATCGGTCAGCTCTGTACGGCGCGCTCCAGGTGGGCGAGCTCGCCGCCGTACCAGAGGGTGGTGACGACGTAGCCGTCCAGGAAGCCGGTGACGAAGAAGGTAATGAGCAGGGCGGCGGACAGGACCACCGCGGCACTGGTGGGCGCGGCGCCGAGCGGGACGCCGTCGACGCCTCGGGCAACCGTGTCGACCAGGTGCGACAGCGGTTTGCCGAGCTGAGTCAGACTGACCAGGCCGGCGCCGAGCAGCAGCTTGGTGAGCCAGTCGCTGACCTCGGCCAGGTTGCTGCTCGGGCTGAACTGAACCGGGCTCGGAGCGTCCCCCACCGGGTCGACGGCCAGGGCGGTGGTGGTCTGGGACGTTTCCGGGTCGTTCTCGCTGACGGCGACGACGTGGGAGGACGTATGCCGCAGCTGCCGCTCCCCGGTGGTGTGCCGCAGCGAGCCGGACGAGACGACCTTGGGAATCCCGAACAGGAAGCCGATCAGCGACCCGGCGACCAGCGCGGCGAGCGCGGTCAGGAGCCCCACGCCGATGGACTGCAGGTGCGCACCGGTGTAGAGCAGGACCAGTAGCAGGCCGCCGCCGAACAGGATGGCGGACCCGACCATCAGCGCCCGGCCGGTCCCCGAGTCACGCTTGTCCTTGCTCGAGCTCATGAGACAGCGAGCAGATTCGGCGTACGGCGGCAGGTGCCGTCGTGGGCTCGACCCCCGTCGGGCGTCCTTCTGCTGAGCCGCATGAGCGACCTCCCCCAAGATCTACCGGTCAGGGTGCCGCCGTGACGGTGCGCCGCCAATAGCCCGAAGGGACCAGAGCCGGCCTCCTTGCTGCCGCTGCTCTAGCTGCTCTCACCGCGGAGAAGCCCGGGCCTTGACGCCAAAGAGCCCGTGACATCCCGGACGGCGTACGCCGGACCGGTGGCCGATCGGAGCAGCGGAGCCGGGCCAGTCGTCAGCAGCCGAACGGGCCGGCGGTCGGGCTGTTAGGGCTGGTCCAGTTGCGGTAGGTGCTCGCCAATGTCACCACGTAGGTCGCCCCGTTGGTGATCGGGTAGGTGCCGGTGACCGTCGTCCGCCCGGTCACGGTCTGCGGGGTCGTGCCGGCGCTGCTGCCGTTCAATGTGTAGGTCAGCAGGTAGCCGGTGGCGTAGGCGGAGGTCGTCGCGGTCCACCTCAGGGTGACCGTGGAGGACGTCGTACCGCAGGCCTTGGTGAAGCTCAGGCCGGTCGGTGGTGCCAGCGTCGCGCTGGCAACGGTCGCAGGAGCGGACGCCCGAGCGGACACCGCGGCCTCGGCGGGAGTGCTTGCCAGCAGCAGCGCGACGGGGACCAGCGCCGGCATCCAGCCGTGCAGCAGAGCGCACCGTCGACGGTCCATCCCTCACTCCGCCGTCGGAGCGACCGGGGCCGGTCGGCGCCAGATCTTGACCAGCCCGTCGGCGGCGAGCAGCAGCAGGCTCACCAGGACGAGGCGCATCAGGTCCGGGCCGCGCAGCAGCCCGATCAGCGACCCGAGCCGGGGGATGACGGTGCGTACCTGCCAGACCCGCTGGCCCTGCAGCTGCGCAGTCCACTGGTCGGGGCTGGCGTTGGCGTCCCCCTTGGTACGCACGCTCACCACACCGGCCGCAGTGCGGGTGACGGCGATGACCCGGTGGCTGACGACGCGGTGGTCGCCGGTGGGCACCTGGTAGGTGATGATCTGCCCGGGGTGCAGGGCGGCAACGGGCAGTTGCGTGTCGACGATGACGTCACCGGGCCGGATGACCGGGCTCATGCTCCCGCTGAGCATGGTGACGGTCCGGTAGCCCAGCAGGTGCGGGCCGACGGCGAGGGCGGCGAACAGCAGCACGGCCGCGAGCAGCAGCAGGCTCATGCCAGCGCGTACCGCCTTGGTCAAGCGACGTTCGACGCGACGGCCGGCCGCCCCCTCAGGGGCAAGGACCGCCGTCGGCGGGGGGAGCGTCAGCGTGGTCATGGCTGGATCCGTCTGCTCGAGGTGGTCTGGCCGACCGGGTCGGTCGTGCTCGACCCGGCCGGCCAGGCTGTCGCTACTTGGCGGTGCCGGCCCGCTGGGTGCCGACGAGGTTGAACGTGACGTTGCTGGTCTGGGTCTGCAGGGCGTTGCCGGCCGCAGTCGGGAAGGTCTCGGTGAACAGCAGGTTGTCGGTGCCGCCGCCGGCCAGGGAGTTCAGGCCGGACAGGGTGACGGGGCTGCCCGCCGGGATGCTCACTGCGCGGGAGGCCAGCACGGTCGTCGCCGTACCGGTGCAGGTGTAGGCGGGGGAGGTCCCGGCCTCGGTCCAGGCCGTCGGGCAGGACTGGATGGTGAGCTGCAGACCGTTGACCGCGTCGGTGTCCAGCAGGCTGGACGGGCTCGCTGCGGTAGACAGGGTGATCGAGGACAGGCCCTGGTTGCCGGCCGCGTTGGTGAGCTGCACGGCGCGGGCGACGGTGTCGCTGGGCACCAGGCCGGACGCGCCGATGGTCAGCCGGTTGGTGGCCGTCCCGGCGGCGCCGAGGGCGATCGCGACGGTGCCGCTGGCCAGCGGCTGGGCCGCGCTGGTGCTGGAGGTGAACGAGCCGAACGTCCCCAGGCCGGCGACGGCAGCGACGCTGCCGACGAGCGCGACGGAGGCGAGGGCCTTGGTACGCACGGACAGAGCAGTAGCAGACATAGCATTTCCCAAGGGGTCACGATGGGAGCGCCGGTTTCGCCTCTAGCTCCCTGCTGGGCCATGGCGACCAAGTCGCCCAACAGATCAACGCTCGCCCAGGTCCTGATGATCAGCACTTTGGCTTGTTCATCGTGCCGCCCCCGAGCGTGCCCAATAGCCCATTCGGGGGAACTCTGAACTGGCTGAGTCAGGCGCTACGGCACGCCGTGCAGCACCAACGGAGTTAGGGCTTCTTGACAGCGACGACGCTGGACGTGAGCTTCACGGTGTCGTTTAGCGACCTCCCTGGCGGCAGCGACTGACCCGGCGGAAGCACCTCGCCCAGTACCGCGTCCTGGCTCGCAGTGCAGGTGATCGTCGCCTGGTTGTCGCCGGCGTTCCCTCGGCCCTTGAGCGCTTGCTGGGACACCAACTGCGTCGTCGCGGTGACGTCGTACACCGAGAAGGTGAAGCTCAGCGGGGTCAAGTGCACCGGTAAGTCCCCCAACGTACGGCGTGAGCCGGGCGCCCGCGTCCTCGACTGTTGGCTGGATCGTTGCTCAGCGCCTATGGTCCTTCTGGGCGGTTGGCAATGGCGGCGGAGCCAGCAGGGCCGTTCGGGGGAAGCGGACGGCACTGCACCTACGCAAGACTCGGTCCGTGCCTGAGCTCTCACCAGACGAACTGTCGCCTCGCGCCCGTGTCGGCCGAGCATGGCCGGTCCGCGAGGTGCTCGCCCGCGCCGAGGCCAAGGTTCAGGCAGGGCTGTCCTACGCGGCCATCGCGCACCCGACCGGCTTCACGCCGCTCGATGACTATCTCGGCGGAGGTCTACGTGAGGGCGAGCTGGCGCTGCTCGGCGGTGCGCAGGGTCTGGGCAAGACGATGATGGCCCTGCAGATCGCGCGGAATGCCGTCGCACAAGGCGGACGCGCGACCTACATCTGCTACGAGCATGACGTCGAGCAACTGCTCGAACGGTTGATCGCCATGGAGGCGGGCGCGGTCGGCGGTTGGGACGCGCCCGGTCTGGACGAGGTCCACCGGGCGCTTTCGACGCCTGGCGATGAACGACCGCTCGCCGATCGGCTCGGCGACTGCGGCGATGTTGCACTGTCGGCGATCAACTCCTACGGGGAGCGCCTGCAGCTCGTACGCGCCGCAGGATCGCGCACCGGCCCCACGGAGCTTCGGGAGCTCGCGCTGGCCCCGGCCGGCCAGGCGCCCGCGCTGCTCGTCGTGGACTACTTGCAGAAGGTGCAGGCCAGTGGCCTTGCCACCACCGAGGACGACCGGGTCACCTACATCTTCGAGGCACTCAAGGATCTCGCGCTCGACCTCGGTTGCCCCGTACTGGCCATCGTCGCTAGTGACAAACCAGGGCTGGCCGGCCGCGCCCGGCTGCACCACCTGCGAGGGTCCACCGCTCTTGCGTACGAGGCCGACGTGGCCCTGCTGCTCAACGATAAGTTCGACATCATCGCCCGTAACCACCTCATGTACGGCGGCACCGGAACCGAGCGCTACCACGACTGGGTCGTCTGCTCGATCGAGAAGAATCGCAGCGGCGTGGCCGGTGTGGACCTGGAGTTCGAGAAGGACTTCGTCCACGGCCGTTTCGTGCCGCGGGGGCGGGTGGTCTCAGAGCAGCTCGCTGATGAGCGTCTCGGACTGGAGTAGGGCACGGTCACCGGTCCGCGGCGGCCCACTCCTGCTGCCAGCCGGTCACCCGGACCACGATCGCCGCTGCCAACCCGGCGGCCAGGACCAGCAGAACGGCGGACCACAAGCCGTAGAGCGCCAGGGTCTCGTGCATACGCGCCGTGTCGATCGGTACGCGGGCGGGCGAGCCGTCGCGAAGGGCCTGCAGGTTCGGGGCGAGGCCCGCGTACACCGCCCGCATCAGGCCGAAGCCGGGCAGTGCTCCGGCGAGCAGCCACGCCGCCCACCAGCCCGTGACCAGGCAGGACTTGGGGACCTTCCGTAGGTCGATGCCCGGCGGAACTCCCGGCACCGAGGCGCGCCAGATGTCGTCCAGCACCTGCTTGGGACGCCACAGGCTCAGAACGGGGACGAACCAGCCGGCGATCGCCCAGCCGGCGGGCCGGCGCGGCGCGGCGCCACGGCGGCGCGCATTCACCGCGGCGAGGTACAGCCAGCTGATGAAGGTCACTCCAGTCGCCAGCGTCAGCGGCGAGCTGAACAACAGCAGGACCGCCCCGGCGCGGTCGGGGGGTAGCTGAAGGCCGGCCGGCGCCCCGGAGAGCTTGGACCAGCTCAGCACTCCCCAGGCCGCGAAGCCTGCTGCGACGACGGACACGACGGCCTGGCAGACGAGGAGCAGCGCGGTGCACGTCCCGAGGCCACGCAGCGAACGGGGACCCGGCTCCTGGCCGTACAGGGCTGTGTAAGGGTCGAGGCCCACGTACGGGGCGGCCGGTAGCCAGGCGTGAGGGCCCAGGGGTCGTCCACGAGCTCCGATCGGTGCGGGACGGTCACGTTTGCTCCTTCAGCGCGCGGGTCCGATTCAGAACACGCCGGGGACGATGCGGCCGGTACGCGCCGAGTACTCGGCGTAGCCGTGCAAGGTCGATCGGAGCAGGTGCTCCTCCTGGACCGCCCGGTAGGCCTGCAGGGCGGCCAGCGCGGCCCAGACCAGCAGGGGTGCGACGCCGCCGAGGGTGATCGCCAGGCCGAGCATGGCGACCAGCTCGCCGAGGTAGAGCGGGTGCCGGACGCGGGAGTAGGGGCCGCGCTGTACGAGGGAGCGGGCCTGCGGAACCACGCTGAGGCTGCGGTCGAGGCAGCGCACGGACCACACGGAGAAGCCGAACCCTGCGGCAAGCAGCACGTCGCCCAGGAGCAGCAGCCCATCTGCGCTGCTGCCATGACCGAGCCAGGGCAGCGTGAACGGCAGGAAGGTGGCGACCGGGCCTGCTGCCAGGGCGAGTGGCTCGCGGGTGGTGGCACGGGCCGGGCCGCGGCGAAGGTAGGCCCGGATGATCAGGAGGTAGAAGGCGGCGCTGAGCGCTCCCGTGACCACCGCTGACACGGCAGCGGTGGCTGTGCTCTGGCCCGTACCTCCCACCAGCTTGCCGAGCCGCGCCAGCACCAGCGCCCCGAGCAGGACGCTGACCGGGACCATGGCGACCCGTCCCCAGTCCAGCCGCCGCGGCTGCGGCGGCGGCGTGGTCGAGCTGGGCCCCGAGGCAACGGGGGTGTAGCTGCTGCTCATGACGGCCGTCTCAGTGGGAGAACGCGTGGATGACGGTGATGGCGCCGGGTCCGATGATGACGACGAACAGCGCTGGGAAGATGAAGAAGATCATCGGGAACAGGATCTTGATGGGAATCTTCTGGGCCTTCTCCTCCGCCCGCTGCCGGCGCTTCAGGCGCATCTCCTTGGCCTGTTCGCGCAACACCCCGGCGACGGGGATGCCGAGCGTGTCGGCCTGGACGAGCGAGGAGACGAAGTTGCGCAGGTCGGGCACGGTGGTGCGGTCGGTCATCGCCCGGAAGGCCCCGGCGCGAGACTTGCCGATCTGCATCTCCTGCAAAACCCGGAAGAACTCCCCGGCCAGGGGTCCGTCGGTGTTCTTGGTGACCTGGCTAAGCGCGGCGTCGAAGCCCAGACCTGCCTCGACGCTGACCGTGAGCATGTCCAGCGCGTCGGGCAGCGTCTTCCGGATCGCGTCCTGGCGCTTGATGCCGGCGTTGTAGGCCAGGAGGTCGGGCAGGAAGAACCCGGCTGCTCCCAAGCCGCCGCAGAACAGAACAACCTGCACGACGCTACCCAGGCCGACGAGCAGCCCCAGCCCGCCGCCGACGAGCAGCCCCACGCCCTTCACCGCGAAGACCCGTTCCACCGGCCAGTTCACCGGGTTGCCGGCCAGCTCGAGGTGGTGCTGCAGGCGTCCGGCGACCCCCGCCGGGGACAGCCTCTTGGCCAGACGCACCATCCGCTGAAGGGCAGGGCTGACGACGCGGTCCCCGAAGGCCAGCTCGACCCGCGCGCCGCCGAGCCGGCCGGTCATCAGCTCGACCTGCGCGAGCGACCGCGCGACAGCCCGGTTGCCACCGGCCAGTCCGGTGACCCCGATGACGCCGGCGGACAGAGCGAGGAACAAGGCGCTGAGGCCGGCCACAAGCACCGCGTTGTCGGACATCTCAGACCTCCAGTTTGATCATGCGGCTCATCCACCAGGTGCCGACGAGCACCGACAGGACCCCGTAAATCGTCATGACCCACCCGATGGGGTCGGTGACCAGCGGGGCGATGTAGGAGCCGCGGAACAGCACCATGAACGCCGTGATGCCGACTGGCAGAGCGATCAGGACGTACGCGCTGAGCCGACCCTCGGCGGACAGCACCTTGACCTGTCGTTGGATCCGGCTTCGCTCACGCATCGTCTCGGCGGTGCTGAGCAGAACCTCGGCGAGGTTGCCACCGACCTCGCGGGCGATCCGTACCGCCATGACCGTCCAGGTCAGGTCCGTGCTGCGCATTCGGTCGGCCACGCGGTCGAGGGCGTCCTCGAGCTCCACTCCCAGGCGCGACTCAGCCAGGGCGCGGGACAGCTCCCCGGCCATCGGCTGCTCCCCGTCCTTGGCCGCGTTGTCCACCGCCTGGGGTAGGGAGAAGCCGCTGCGCAGGCTGCCGGCGATCAGCTGGAGCACATCGGGCAGGTTCTCGGCGAAGCGGTTCACCCGGCGCGCGGCCTTGAACCGCAGGTAGGCGCCGCTGAGCAGCCACGCAGCGAGCCCGGCGAGCGGCGCCGTGAGCAGCCACAGGGGGAGGGCGACGACCGCGAAGGCCACTGCGGCCAGCACAGCTCCGAGCCGGATGATGAGCCACTCGTGCGGGCGTAGCGGCACCGCTGCGCGGTCCAGCTCCATCCGCCAGGAGTCCTCGACCCCGCGCCGCTGCACGGTGCGGCCCGCCCAGGCCAGCGCCGCCTGGGTCACCGCGGCCGGGGCTGCGTCCGCAACGCGAGACCCTCCCGGCCCCGCGACGCTGTACCGGCCGATCTCCCGGGTGCGCTTCCGCGACGAGCTCTCCCGCCACGTCGAGGAGTTGAGACCCACTGCAAACAGCAGGAACAGCACGAGAAAGGCAACGACCAGGACAACAGTCAGAAGCCAGGGGACCTCGGTGTGGACCACAGACGGGGGTGCCGCCGTCGGGTCGGCTACGCCGCGGCCCGTGGGGAGCACCGGAAGCGCCAGCCGCACGGCACTGACCGCCCTGTCCCTCCCGGCGTCGACCTGCACGGTCAGCTCCGTAGGACCGCCGGTCAGCTCCGGCGGGATCTGCGCGGTCACGACGACCTGGTTGACCAGTCGACGAGCGCTGTCGGCGAACACGTCGCTGAGCTGGGCGCCGTTGTCGGCCTGCAGCAACCGCCCGTGGGCGCGGGCCGCCAGCTGCTGCAGTGCCTGCTGCTGGCCGCCGCCCTCGCCGAACGAGACCAGGTCGACCGAGGTCCCTGAGCGTTCCAGCGAGACGCCGGTCGACGCCAGGGAGGCGCGGCTCTTGGTGTCCAGGCCGTCGGACAACACGATCAGCGCCCGGGCGCCCTTGGTCCCGAGCGCCTTCAGCGCGACGCCGACCCCGTCGTATAGGGCTGTCTCACCGTTGGCGCGCATCCCGGCAAGGGCCGCGTTCACGGGGCGGCGGTCGGTCGTCGGGCCGACGACGAGCCGGGCTTGGTCGGAGAACGTAACCAGACCGACGCGTACGTCGGCGGGCACGATCTGTAAGAAGTGTGCGGCGGCGGCCTGCGCGTCGGCCAGGCGAGGCGCCATCGAACCACTGGTGTCGATGGCCAGGATCGCGGTCCTCGCGACCGTGCTGGAGGAGCCGGACACCGCTCGCGCGGTGGCGGGCCATCGTTTCCCGCCGGCGGTTACCCGGATACTGGCCGGCTCCAGCGTGGCGCCTTCAGGCAGGGCGCCTACGGACAGGACCAGGCGTACGGTGCCGTGGTCCACGACGATGGACGTGGCCTGGGCCGGGACCCGCGTATCCGCCAGCGCGGACGGGACGCCACCGGTAAGCGCCACGGTCGAGGCGGTAACGAGGAGCAGGCCCAGGCGGGCCCTGGTGCTCATCGGGCGAACTGCTCGAACGAGAATGCGTTCGGGGGAATGACGACTCCGGCATCGGTGAGCTTGTCGAGGAACTTCGGGCGCAGGCCGGTCGACTTCAACGACCCGCGGTAGCGGCCGTGTTCTTCGACCCCCATGCCGAAGTCGTAGAGGAAGATGTCCTGCAGCGTGATGACGTCGCCCTCCATCCCGACCACCTCGGTGATGTGCGTAATGCGGCGGGAGCCGTCGCGCAGGCGCTGCTGGTGGACGATGAGGTCGACCGCACTCGCTACCTGCTCGCGGATGGCGCGCATGGGCAGGTCGATGCCGGCCATCAGCACCATGGTCTCCAGGCGAGAGATGGAGTCGCGGGGCGAGTTGGCGTGCACGGTGGTGACCGAGCCGTCGTGACCGGTGTTCATCGCCTGCAGCATGTCCAGGGCGGCGCCGTCGCGGACCTCGCCGACGACGATGCGGTCGGGCCGCATGCGCAGGGCGTTACGCACCAGGTCACGGATCGTGATCTGGCCCTTGCCCTCGACGTTGGCGGGCCGCGACTCCAGTCGCAGCACGTGCCGCTGGCGCAGCTGCAGCTCGGCCGCGTCCTCGATCGTGACGATGCGCTCGCCGTCGGGGATGAAGGACGACACCACGTTGAGCGTGGTGGTCTTTCCGGAGCCGGTACCACCGCTGATGACGACGTTGAGCCGCCCCTGGACGCAGGCGTGCAGGAAGTCCGAGGTGGACCGGGTCATGGTGCCAAAGCCGATCAGGTCCTGGAAGCTGAACGGGTCGGCGGCAAACTTGCGGATGGTGAGCATCGAGCCGTCGAGCGCGATGGGCGGGACGACGGCGTTGACTCGACTGCCGTCGGCGAGGCGGGCGTCGACCATTGGGCTGGACTCGTCGACGCGCCGGCCGACCCGACCGACGATCTTGTCGATGGTGCGCCGGAGGTGCGCCTCATCGAGGAAGCCGGCGGTGGTCGCGCCGATCAGCCCGGCCCGTTCGACGTAGATCTGGTCGTGGCCGTTGACCATGACCTCGGTGACCTCGGGGTCGCGCAGCAGCGGCTCGAGCGGCCCATAGCCCAGGATCTCATCGGCGATCTCCTGGGCGATCCGGCCGCGGTCACTGGCTGTCATGGGCGAGTCGTTGCCCTCGAGCACCGTGTGCAGGGTCTGTCGCACCCGCTGCTCCAGCTCGGCCTGCTGCATGCGCGCGTCGTAGAGCTTGGGGCCGAGGCTGTCGAGCAGGGCGGAGTGGACGCTTTGCTTCACCTCCGCGAACGGGTCAGCAGGCCGTGGCTTCGCGCCCGGACGCTCATCGGGGACGGCGGACAGGATCGGCGCCACCCCTCTGGCCGCTTCGATACGCTCCGTCAGGCTCACGTCGCCACTGCCTTGCGCCTCAAGGAGAAGCTCCGGCGTGCGGGGGTCTCTGAGCCGGCGCCCGAGCTTGGCGCCGGGGTGGAGCGCGCGGGCTGGCCGCGCAGGATCCGTTGCTCTGCGAAGGCCCGGATCGCAGCACTGACCGGGTGGTTCGGCTGCTCCAGTACGAGCGGCACGCCCCTGTTGATCGACATCGAGACGGCTCGGCTCGACGGGATCTGCGCCGCGATCGGGACCTTGAGTGTCTTCTCCACGTCAGCGAGGTGCAGGCCTACCTTCGAGTCAGAACGGTTCAGCACGATCTGCCAGCTCTCGCGCGGGTAACCAAGCAGGTCGAGCATGTCCAGGGTCAACCGGAGGTTCTTCAGCGCCGGGACGTCCAGGGTCGCGAGCAGCACGTAGACGTCGGAGAGATCCAGGGCGGCCAGCACCCAGTCCTTGAAGTCCGGCGGCGTGTCGACGACGACGAAGTCGTAGGACCGGCGGAGCACGCTCAGGACCTCGCTGACGACGGCCGTGGGAATCTTCTCGGCGTCACCCGGCTCCAGCGGGGCCAGCAGCGTGTCCAGCCCAGGGCTGTGCGGGGTGAGCAATGAGCGCACACCTGCCTCGTCGAGCTTGTCCCGCATGGCCACCGCATCGGCGATGGACCGGGTCGGGAACAGCTGCATGGCGATCGCGACGTCGCCGAAGGACATGTCGAGGTCCACCAGACAGACCGACCGCGTCCCGCCGGCCGCGAGGGCCACGGCGAGGTTGGTCGCAACCGTCGTCTTGCCGCAACCGCCCTTGGCGGCGAAAACGGTAATGACCCGGCCTTCGACAGTGGCCTCCTCGGCAGGCATCCACCCGATCGCGGTGCGACACCTCCACGGAGCGGCGGCACGCCTCGGCGAGGGCATTGGTGTCGTCCGGTGACACCACCTCCCGCACACCGGCCCGAAGGGCCGAGCCGAGCACGGTGACGTCGACGCGCTGGCGCAGGAGCACGACGCCCAGCGCCGGACGCGCCAGCCGCTGCGCCTCCGCGAAGGCCAGGGCCGGCTCCAGCGGCAGGTCAGGGCCGACCACGACGAGCACTTCGTCCGGCCGGTCGGCCAGCTCCTTGGTCAACAGGGGCCACGTGCCGACGACGGTGAGACCGCCGTGCAGGACGAAGGAGTACCGCGCGGCGCTCTCACTGTCGCAGTCGAGCAGGATCGTCATGGTGTCCCCGTTACCGGTCGAAGAGCGTGCGGTTGTCGACGCTCGGGCCGGGCTTGACCTGGTAGGCACCAAGCAGCCCGAGGTAGAGCGTGCCGGTCTGCGTCCCATGGATGAGCTTCTCGGCCTCGGTCTGGTCCACGGCCACAGTGACCAGCGTCAACGACTTGTCGGTTGTGGTCGACGCCTGCGAGCTGGCGGCGCTGCTGCTCTTCGAGGGCACGGCAGGCTTGAACGATGTGCCGATCGCAAGGACCCTGGCGCGCGGCAGGAGCACCCGGGTCGCCTTGTCCCGCTTCGGCCCGTCGGTCAAGTGGTCGCCCGAGGGCGTCCAGCTCGTTCCAGGGGTGTCCTCGAACACGTCGTAGGAGTCGAAGACGGCAATGTCCGAGCCGACGTTGACGAAGCTCGCGACGCGCGCCGGGTCCTCCAGCTGCACCGTGACCGCGAGCTTGCCCGCCGGGATCTGCAGCCCGTCCGGGACGATGGCGGCCGCCGGTACGAGCCGCGAGCGGAGCACGATCTCGCCCGCTGTCACGTCATTGGCGAAGACGAGACCGGTGTCGGAAGGCTCGATCGTCGCGACAGCTCTGGGCGGCACGGTCTTGCGGGGAAGCGCCTCCATCATGAGCAGGCCGGCGTCCTGCGCTGCCTTCACCGTCTGGCCCTTGCTCAGGGGCGCCTTTGCGACCAGGACCTGCATGGTCTGGACGCCGCTGAGGGCTCGGGCGTCGGCGCGGCCCACATACACGACGACGAGCATCGTCCCAAGCAGCGCGAGCACGATCGCTGTAGAGATCGTTGCGATGCGGCGACCCATGGCCATTCACCTTGCCTTCCGTAAGTGGTGGTTCAAGACACCACGCGTGCAGCTGGTGCACCCGTCTAGGTACCTATTGAATCGGCCCATCTCAGGGCCCGAGGAGGTTGAATAATTATCAGCCGGATATCTGCACGACGACCCCGCCCGTGGATCCGGGCGGTCCGCCGACAATTCCCGCCCTGGGCCGGGGGTTGCTCGTGAAGAACCCGCTCACGCACGTGTCCGGGGGTGAACACGGGTAGGTATGGGTGACGATGTCCTTCTGCTTGAAAGAGCCCCCCAGCTGGTAGCCCGTGAAGTAGAAACCTGCGTAGCCGAGGATCTGGTACTTGCCGTTCGAGCCCGGCAGACCGTTGACGTTGTCATAGATCGGGACATCGACAATCGTGCCCAGCAGAGCCTGGAAGTCGGCGTCACTACAAGGGTTCGGCGGGGAGTTCCCGGTGCTGTCCGGGAACCAGTTCGCCGTGTCCGATTGCGCCAGGCACTGGCCCGAGGTCGTGCTGAGGTAGCCGAAGCCACCAGGGATCGCATTTCCCGAGTGCGGATCGGTGCAGGCATCAGCACCCTTGTTCGTCGAGTCGTGCACGTAGTACAAACTCGGCGTGCTGACCGGCGGCGGCACCGGCTTCAGCGGCAGCGCCTTGATGAACGTGCAGTCCGAGACGGTCAGGGGGAGGGCGGCCAGCGCCGAGGCGGCTCCGAAGGAGGCGCGGGCGCACGCTCGCACGGTCGACCCGTTGTAGGAGCTGTTGCCGCTCAAGGCGCGGGCCAGGATAGGCGGCAGCAACGTGCTCCCAGATGCAGTGAGCGTGCTGGTCTGCACCTGCACGTATGGCGCGCCGGCGAGAGCTCCTGAGGAGGGTGGGGGGACGCAGTCCCAGGCGCCCTGCTTAGCCGGGCAGCCCCCCAGACCGGGCGCTGTGCCGCACACCAGATCGATGCCGGCCTTGCCGTCGTGGAAGTCGTTGTCGCCGGCGTACTTCCCGGCGGTGCCGCCGTTGGACGTCAAGGAGTCGCACGCAGCGGGAGGTGCGCAGCCCTGGGCGACCGCGACGGCTCCCGCATCGGCACCGTTCTGGAGCTGGCGTCGCTCGCCATACAGAGAGCCGATGTCGAGCACCACGGCGCCGAGTCCCAGCAGCACCGATGCCATCAATACGGCGATGACGATCGCGACGGCACCTGACTCGTCCCGCCTGGGCGCGGCCCTCAGCCCAGGCATCGCATCTCACCGATACCGGTCAACGTGATCGACGAGGGGATCGAGGCTCCGAACAGACCCATGATCGACTGAAAGGCCGAGTACGCCGGATTGGCGCTGGCGTTGTAGGGATAGGTCGCCGTTACCTTCGCCTTGTCTGTTGCGGACGGAAGGAGCGGGCAAGGCGTGGTCGACACGTTGATGGCGCTGCTCGCCAGGGGCGAGGCTGCTGCGATCGTCCGGGAGGTCGCGTCGCTGACAGAACGTGCTCCCGGGTTGATGGCCAAGGTGCGAACACCTTCCCGGGCCCCGGCCGACAGTGCGAGTTGGGCGTTGTAGGCGATGCCGAACTGAATGATGCCGAACACGATCAGCAGGAGCAGCGGCAACACCAGGCCGAACTCGACGGCGGCAGCACCCTCATCGTCCTGGCGCCCTGTGCCGCTCATCGGTACACCCTCTCGGTCGTGTGGTCGTGGCGATGGTGCTATGGCGGGTCTGTTGTCGTGTTGACCTGCTGCGGGCGCCAGTCCATGGACTGGCGCCCGTAGCAGGGTGGAGCTAGAGAGCTGCTGCTACCGCGTTGAATACAGCGATCAGGTTCGTCCCGATCAACGTCACCGCAGCGATGATGACAACGGCGATGAGCGAGACCATCAGGCCGTACTCGACAGCGGTTGCGCCCTCGTCTGCGCGGTCGGGTGGCGTCAGCACGTTCACCAGCGTTTGGAGAAGCGAAAGCATCATTGGGAGCACCTCATGCCGACTCGGCGGTCAGGCTAGAGCGCTGCCGCGACGGCATTGAAGATGGTGGTGAGTCTTGTGCCGATCAACGTCACGGCGGCGATGATGACAACGGCGATGAGCGAGACCATCAGGCCGTACTCGACGGCGGTCGCGCCCTCGTCGTCGCGCTTGCGGGGGGTGAGCAGGGTCTGCAGGGTGACGAAGAGCTGGAGCATGTCCGATTCCTTTCAAGGAGTGCGCCCGGCGGCTGCCGACCGCTGGCGGAGCTGCTCCGCCGACAAGAAGCAATCTGGCGAAGTGCCCGGCCAGCGAGTAGCGGGCGGACGGGCGGAGTCCTACGACGTTCGGTCGAGACAGATTGTCCGATCGGCTGACTTGACATGCGTCAGCAGCCGTGCTTCAAGGCGAGGGGGACGGCTGAAGTGGCTGTCCCCTTGCGTGCCCTCCGGACAGGCCGGACCGCTCAGACGGGCTGGCGTGCCCCGGCAGCGGCGCTGACGTCGAGCAGCCCAAGCCGCACGGCGGACACGAGGGCCTGGCTCCGGTTAGTGGCCCCGAGCTTCTCGTACAGCTTCGAGACGTAGGTCTTGGCCGTGGACTGGTTGATGTAGAGCTGCAACGCGATGAGCGGGATGGTGAGGCCGGCGCCGAGCAGCTCGAGCACCTGCTGCTCGCGTCCGGACAGGGCGGCTCGGGCGGGCGACATCCGCCGGCGCATGGCGCCGGAGAGGTCGGAGGCGCTGAAGGCGTACGGCGCCGAGGCGGCGTGACGGGCGGCCGAGAGCACTTCCTCAGTCGGTGCGCTCTTGGCGACGAACGCCGAGGCCTGCGCCTCAAGGGCGCCGAACAGGTGCTCGTCGTCGTCGTACATCGTGAGCACGACAATGCCCAGGCCCGGGTGTGCGGCGCGCAGACTGCGTACGCCCTGCAGCCCCGAGCCGTCGGGGAGCCCCACGTCGATGACCACCACGTCGGGACTCAGGGCGGCGACCATCCGCACTCCCTGGGCGCGGTTCGCCGCATCGCCGACGACGTCGAAGCCGCCGTCGCGCTCGAAAGCGCCGCGCAGCCCGCCCCGGATCAGGTCGTGGTCGTCGATCAACACGATGCTCAGGCTCAAGACGCCCCCCAAGAACGACGGCCGCGGCCCGGACGGGTTCAGCCTTTGCGGTCGCTCGTTCCTACAGCACAACGGCGCCTGTGGGTGCAGAAGTTGGGAAATCAGCTCAATATTCGTCCGAATGCCACGGCCCGGCCAGCGGTGGGACCTTCCACGAGACCTGGACCCAAAATCGGTCCTACGACCGTTCGAGCCAATCGAGCAGCGCCACCACCACGAGAGCGGCCAGCAGCACAACGGCCAACCCCAGCCTGAGCGAGTTGCGCGTTGACCGGCACGCCGAGCACAGAACGGGACTTGTCGCGGGTGGGAGGCACGGCGTCATGGTCCGCGGCTGCAGGCGGCACGACCATCAGCCGTCAGGCTGGGAAATCCAACCCTGCCGCGGGATTGACGCTGAGGGGCTTGTGGGATACGCGAGCAAGCGGGTCCTCCTCGGCGCTGCCTCCCAGCGTGAGCTGCAGACGCGGGCCCCCGGTGCTGCCGGTGGCGGTGACCAGGGTTCCGCCCAGCCGCCCCACCGTCGTGCACAGCTCCTCGAGCGGCAGCTGCTCGGCCGGCCCGTCGTGCTCCAGGCGCAGGGAGGCCGACGGCGGGTCTACGCGAAGCTCCACCCACAGGTTGCGTACATCAGCAGTGCGGCGCAGCGGCTGGGTGAACAGATGCACGGCGCTGAACAGCAGGACCTCCTGCTCGGCGGCAAGGCGGAAGGCCGAGTCCTGGAGGGACACGTGCAGGACGATGTCCTTTCCGGCGCAGACCGCTCGCAGGTAGCTGCCCAGCACGGCGGCCAGACCGCGCTCCGGGCTGATCGTGCTGCGCAGATCGGTGATGGACAGCCGGATGTCGCTGATCAGCCGGGTCAGGTCGCGACGTACCCCGGAGGTGCGCTCGGCCAGATCTGCGTCGCCCTTGAGCGCGCGGGACCGCAGGTCATCCAGCTGATAGCCCAGGAAGGCGAGCTCCTGGGCGACGCCGTCGTGCATGTCCCGGGCCAAGCGGCCGCGCTCCTCCATCGTGGCGGCCGACCGCACCTCCTCGAACAGCAGGGCAGTCTCGAGCTGGATCGCGGCGTCCTCCGCCGTCCCCTGCAACGCCTCCAGCACGGTTGGTGAGAACGCATGAACGTCGAAGGACTCCAGGACCACCAAGCCGAACGGCTTGCCATCGGACTGGAAGGGGATGGCGGCGACGGCGCTGCCTCGGCGGCGCCCCCCTGCGTCACCGGCCCGGACATCCACGACAGGCTGACCCCTCATCCAGGCGTCGCGCAGGGGCCCAGCCTCGTCCAGGGGCGTGCGCCACGGCACGCGCCGGGCCCCCCTGACGGCCAGCGGGATCAGGGAGCCCTCGCTGGGCTGGACCAGCACTGCGCTGCGGGCGGAGTCGATCACCTCGTGGCAACGGTCCAGCAGGACCTCGGCGGCGGCCGGCGCGTCCAGCCCCCCGGGAAGCCGCCGGGTCGCACTGCGCAGCTGCCGTAGCAGCTGGCGGACCTCGACGAAGCTGCCGGCGGCCGACGCGGGGGCTGCCAGGCGACGGGCCCAGAGCGCCACGAGGCCAACCGCGACCGAGAGCAGGACCCATTGCGCTCCCGCCGTGGTGTAGCCGGCCGAGCTGAGCTCGCCAGTCAGTGCCCCGCCGACAAGAAACGCGCCAGCAGCAGCGCCAGCACCGAGAATCACCTCGCGTTGCGTCCCCACCAGGCCGAGCGAGAGACCGGGCGCAAGCAGGTACGGCAGCAGCGGGCTGCGCGCGCCGCCGGTACGGCACGCCGCTCCTGCCGCCAGCACGGCGCCGAGGTACGGCCAGACGCGGCTGAAGCGGGGGGTGCGGTACGCCGCCCACGCGCCGGCGAGCAGCACCAGCAGGACGACCAGGGCGCTCGGGTGCCGCGGAGGGACGACGCTCAGCAACGCGCAGACCGTGATCATGGCGGCGCGGAACCCGGCGACCGGCGCGCGCTGGTCCGCTCCGGGGAGTGCGCTAGGCGCTGCCACCGGCATCCACCCGGTCACGTCCATCCACTGGGGAACGATTACGTCGTCGGGATGGTACGGCTTTGCGGGCAGTTGCACAGCCGACCGGGAGTCCCGCGGTGACTAGTCATTTCCGTGGCCATTTGAGGCTACGGGTATCGGCCGTTCGGCTGGCCGACCTGACCGTCAAGCCGATGTCGGCCTCGCCCGCACATCGGCAGTCTGCTTCTCACAGGGCCTCATGGTGGGGCTCAAGCGAAGCTTTGATCCGCCGGGCGACTTGGTCGCCAGCTAGGCCCGGCGGGGAGCTAGAGGCGAAACCGGCGCTTACTCAGTCCCTCGGAAGGGATCTTGAAGATGCGTCTCACCAAGAAGTCCAAGGCTGTCGTTGCGGGTGTGTCGATGCTCGGTCTGGTCGGTACCGGCACCGCTTACGCGTACTGGTCCACCAGCGGCTCCGGCACGGGCACGGCCACCACATCGACCGGCGCTGCCAGCCTCCTCGTCAGCCAGGGCACCGCTATCAGCAACATGTACCCCGGGGACGCCGCCCAGTCGATCAACGGAACCGTCAAGAACACCGCCGCCAACTCGGCGTACGTCACCGCCGTCACCGCGAGCATCACCGTCACCCCGCTTGGTGCGGGCACCTGCGACGCAACTGACTACACGCTCGCCAGCCCCATCATGGCGGTCGGCAGCGACGTGGCGGCCGGCGCCACCGTGCCCTTCAGCGGCGCGACGCTGAAGTTCAACAACAAGGCCACGAACCAGGACGGCTGCAAGGGCGCGACCGTCAACCTGACCTACACCGCCTCCTAGTACGGCACCGGGCGGGGCGGGCTTGGGCCCGCCCCGCCCGGCCGCCGTTGCTGCGCGGCTTGTTTCTTTAACGATTTTGCTCGATGAAGGGGTTGGCTTGATGAGGGCAGCGACAGGCACGAGGCGTGCCCTGCTGGTGCTGCTGGCTGTCCTGGCTGCGGTCGGAGTGGTCAGCACGGCGGTGTACGCCGCGCAGGCCAAGCCTGACTTCTCGCTGGGGTCCAGCCCGACCAGCCAGTCGGTGCAGCAGGGCGGGACCGCCGGCTACGCATTGACCGTCACCGGCTCCGGCGGCTTCACCGGCACCGTCGCCCTGACGGCAGCAGTCTCACCAACCGGCCCGACGACCACCCTCACCCCGAGCCCCGTCGCCCTGAGCAGCACCGCCACGTCAGGCAGCTCAACGCTGAAGGTCGCCACGGCCAGCAGCACCCCGGCCGGCAGCTACACGGTCACGGTGACCGGGACCAGCGGCAGCACCAAGCACACCTTGAGCCTGACGCTGAACGTCAGCGCCACCAGCCCGAACGCCTTCACCCTGACCGCGACCCCCACCTCGGTGACCGTGGCCGCCGGGTCCAGCGCCGTCTACACCCTGGCGATCACCCGCAGCAGCGGTTTCACGGGCGCCATCACCTTGGCGGGCTACGGCAACTACCCAACCGGCACCACCACCACGTTCACCCCGAACCCGGCGACCGGCACCTCGGCGACCCTGCAGGTCAACACCAACGCCAGCACCACCCCCACCGGCACCTACACGCTGTACGTCGTCGGCTCCGCGACCATCAACGGCACGACTCAGTACCAGTACGCCCAGACCCAGCTCATCGTCAGCGCCCCGACCGGTTCCGGACAGCCGTTCACCATCTCCGGCAACCTGCCCGGCCAGCTCGCTCCCGGCGTCCCAGCGCAGCCGCTGAACCTGAGCCTGACCAACCCCAACAGCAAGAGCGTGTCGATCACCGGCCTGACCGTCACCATCAGCAAGGTCCAGCAGGCCACCGCCGCACAGGGGGTCTGCTCGCCGAGCGACTACGCCGTCACCCAGTACAGCGGCCCGTACCCGCTGAACCTGGGCGGCGGGAAGACCGTGACCCTGTCCGATCTCGGTGTTCCCTCGACCGCCTGGCCGAAGGTGCAGATGCTGGACACCAAGGTGTCGCAGGACGGCTGTAAGGGCGCAACCCTCACCCTCACCTACGCCGGCTCCGGCCAGGGGAACTGACGATGACAACAGTTGCACGCACGTCCGTTGTGGCCATCAGCACCTTCATTGCCGCCTCTTTGAGCGTCGGGGCAGCGTTCGCGTACTGGTCGACCACCGGGACCGGGAGCGCCGCTGCCAGCACCGGCACCTTGGCGCCGGCGACCGCCATCAGCGCCCCGGCCACCTCCGGCAGCAGCGTCCCGGTCAACTGGGCCGCCCCCACGGCCCCCGGCAGCGGCGGCTCTTTGAGGTACTACCTCACCCGCACCACCGGTAGCACCACTGCGACCGCCGGTGGCACCTGCGGTACGCCCAGCGCCCCCATCAGCGCGACCTCGTGCACCGACAGCGGGGTGAGCAGTGGCAGCTACACCTACAAGGTCGTGACGCTGTTCAACTCCTGGGCCACGACCAGTGCTCCCAGCGGCACCGTTGCCGTCTCCGCGGCCAGCAAGCTCGCCCTCACCAGCACCGCTGTCAGCGGCGCCGCGTCCAGCACCGCGACCCTCGGGCCGGTCACCGTCCAGCTGCAAGACGCCACCAGCAACCCCGCGACCGCGGCGGGCTCGACGACGGTGACGCTGTCCTCCAGCAGCACCGCAGGCGTGTTCGCTGCCAGTTCCGGCGGCACGTCCGTCACCACCGTCACCACCGTCACGATCCCCGCCGGTT